>Ga0194060_10002634_pt1 | contig 12763 bp, 5 predicted proteins | sample SepL225m_MetaG_FD_163427 | JGI IMG/M metagenome (GOLD analysis project Ga0194060, IMG submission 163427) | Anoxic zone freshwater microbial communities from boreal shield lake in IISD Experimental Lakes Area, Ontario, Canada - Sep2016-L222-5m | ecosystem: Environmental > Aquatic > Freshwater >... | reverse complement strand
ATATCTGGCAGCACTCGTCCCAGCTCAAGGAAGTGCGCGGGATCACCATGGCCGAACTGCAAGGCTGCTCCTCCTGCGCGCTCGGCAGTAGCTGCTCGCGCTGCCCGGGGCTCGCCTACCTGGAAGGCAATATGCGCGGACCGTCGACGCAGGACTGCGAGAAATCCCTTGCGCGCACCGGCGTAACGTCGGTGCACCTGCTCCAACAAAAGTCCGTCGGCGCGGGTCTCAAAGCGGACGCCGGCGCAGATCAGCGGAACCCTGTTCCAGGAAAACATCCCGTCGTCTGGATGGCGCAGAGCTAGGCATATGCACCAGCTTCATGGCCGGCAAACCCAGCGGGGCCGAGCGAGGTAATGGCCGCCGCTTGACCCGGCTACGATCGATGGCGTCCCGAGACGAATCACGCGCGACGACGGCGCTGCCGCTGTGGATCAGAGGGCTGCTGCTGGCGAGCCGCGGCATCGCGTGGATGTTCAGGATGCAGGAGGCGCTGCGCGACGAAATCCTGCTTGCTTTTGTCGCGCCTAAGCGGCGCGATGCGGTGACAGCCGCGGCGTATGCGCGCGATAACAGTTATCTGCCGGGAGGCGCGACGTTCGAGCAAGGACTGTATTCCTGGGAGATCGCCTTGCTCGAACGGCCCGAAATCCCGCGGCGGGGCCGCGTCCTGCTGGCCGGTGCGGGGGGCGGCCGCGAAGTGCTGGCCCTCGCGGACCGAGGCTACGAGGTATCCGCTTTCGAGCCGGTAGAGCGCTATTGCAACGCTTGCGCCACTGCACCGGCTCAAGGAGGCAAGGTGCAAGTCGCCTGCGGTTCGTACAAGGATCTGGTGGCCTACGCGGGCGAGGGCGCCGGGCGGCTCGCTGGATTGCGCGGCCCGTTCGATCTGGTCTGGCTGGGATGGGGCAGTTTTGCGCACATCACGGATATCGAAGATCAGGCCGCGGTACTGAACAGCCTGCGCGCGCTTGCGCCGAACGCTCCGGTCGTGCTGAGCTATTTCCTGAACGCCTCACCGGAGCAGCCGGACGCGCCGAGCCGCATGAGGCGGGGCCTGCGCAGGACCCTGGTGATGCTGGGAGGGCGACAGGCGTCTGCGGCGATCCGGTTCTGGCCGTGGGCGGGCTTCGCGTACGTCTTCACCCGATCGGAGCTCGAGCATCTGTTCCGCGCAACAGGATATTCGCCTGCCGTAATGCGGGAGGAACCCTATGCGCACGCGCTGCTCCTCCCGAACCATACGGCAGACACAGATTGAAGATCGTCGCGTACGATCCGGAGAAGTCTTCGCGCGAGCGCTTGCTGCCGATGGTAACTGCAGCCGTGGCGATCGCCAGCACTGCGTTCAAGCGCCGCTGATCCACTTCGCCAGCCGCGCATGGCGCGCGGCGGCGGCGGCGAGCCGGGGGTCAGACACGTTCAACGCCCAGGCGCTGGCCGCATATCGGCAAAGCAAATCTTTCAGTCGCACGGCATAGTAAAAAACCAGACGCGCCGAGCCCTCCGGCACGCCATAGGTCATTGCAAGCTCGGCGCGGGACACGCATAGCCTCGCCCAAAGCGCCGCCAGCTTTTCTCCCGGGCCACGCTTGCCGACAAAGGCCATGAGATTTGCGGCATGATTCAATCCGTCCGGCATGTCGCCGCTGGCGAGCAGCTGCTCCATGGCCTCGGCGAGCATGCCGGGATCGAGGGCATCGGCGCCAAGCGCGGCGAGAACGTCGGCGGGCACCGCGGCACCGAGGTGATCGCAGGCCAGGCGAAGCGCGGCGGCGACCCCGCGACCCAAGCCGTGGCGCCGGCCCTGGTCGACGAACCGTGCCCAGTCGAGGTCCGGACGCGCCTGCACGATCGCAGCGATGTCGCACAGCGCGCGCAAGTCGAAGACGAATGCGTGGTGGCAGGCGAGATGCGCGCAGACGTGCAGCAGCGCAAATTCAGGGGACATGACCAGCGCGTCGGCATCGCCTGGCCGCGCGGGAACGGCGCTGCGCCAGATGTCTTCGACCAAAGCACCGTAGCGCCCGGGCGGTTCGAACAGGGACCAGTGTAGCTCGAGCGGGAGATGCGTCTGGTGATGCTTGAGCTCGAGGTCGCATTTCGTGTCGATAATCGCATCAAGAGAGCCCGAGAAATCCCCGTCGAAGCCGTAACCCAGTCCATGGACTGCGGCGACCGCCTGCGCTACCTGTGCACGCGGCACCAGGATATCCAGGTCGCTCATCGGACGCAGGCCGATGTCGGGGTAGACGAGGTCGGCCAGGTGCAGCCCCTTCAGCGCAATCAGGGGAATGTCTTGCCCGCGCAGAACTGCGGCAATGCGCCTGAGCTCGCCGTATTTGCGCAGGTTGAGCAGGCCGGTCGCGTGCCGTTCCAGATCGAGCCGCGTGCGCACATGCTCGGGGATTTCTGCGAGCGCGCCAGCCGATTTCAGGGCACGCTGCAGCAGAGGCGCGACCCCGTGCTGCAGCGCCAGCTCCAGCACTTCGTTCCATGCCTGCGGCGGCAGCTCGCACGCGTGAGCCGCATCCCCGGGTCCGCCGCCGGGCCGAAGCAAGCCGAGCAGCGCGGCTGCGCCTGGGCGCAGGCGCTCATGCGCGCTCGACGCGCTTGGCTTCGTCATCGATTGTCTCCGTGCGCTGGCTTACCGCGTCGCTGATAGTAGAATGATCGCTTCAGCGCGCGGGTCGGACAAGCCTATTATGGCAGACAACAATTGTGGCCAAGGACGCGAATTGAGTCTTTCGAAACTTTAACGGCATTCGCTCGCAGACCATGAACATCGACCGAAAATCACGCTCATCTCTCAAGGGCCACGAAGCCAGGATCCTGTGGTTCACCGGCTTGTCGGGCGCGGGGAAATCGACCATCGCCAACCTCGTCGAGCAGAGGCTGCACGCGCTCGGCAAACACACCTATCTGCTCGACGGCGACAACGTCAGGCTCGGTCTGAACAAGGATCTGGGTTATACCGATGCCGACCGCGTCGAAAACATCCGTCGCATAGCCGAAGTTGCCGCGCTGATGGTCGATGCCGGGCTGATTGCGCTGGTGGCCTTCATCTCGCCTTTCCGCCGCGAGCGCGCCATGGCGCGCAGGCTCGTGGGTGCGGGCGAGTTCATCGAAATCTTTGTCGATACGCCCATCGCGGTCGCCGAGGCCCGCGACCCGAAGGGGCTCTACAAGAAGGCGCGGCGCGGCGAGCTCAAGGATTTTACCGGCATCGACTCCCCGTATGAGCCGCCGGAAGATCCAGAAATCCGCATCGACACGACGTCGACCTCTGCCGAGAACGCTGCAGATCAGATCGTCAAGTTCCTGAATATGAGCACTTGAGCGCGGGTTTCAGCCCGACCTAGCGCCAAGGGTTGTCGAAACGGCGACGGAAGTTGTCGCAGCGACCGACAGCGTCCGGGCCGGTTCCCGCCGGAGCGGATTCGGCGACATCGAGGGAACCTGCGTACTCCCTTCCAGCCCAACTGCAATATTTTGTAAAAAGCGGACTTATTTCACGTTTTCCGTTGTCTAAGATTCTGATTTTTTGAGAAATTTCAGTCTGTCGCGGTAAAATAGCCTTAGGATCAATCCGTAAGGACTGATGCTTTCGAATGCGGGCATGCGCCCTGCCCAACGGGCATGGAATTCGCTTTAGATGTTCTGGACGTACCCATTGGATGAATCATGAGTTCCGAAAAGCAAGATGACAACGACCTGACCGGCACCGCAGGCAACGATCGCCTGAACGGCGGCTTGGGCAACGATGTCCTGATCGGCGGTGCCGGGAATGACTACCTCGACGGCGGTCCCGGCGGAATCGACACGGCCATCTATTCCGGAAACTTCGGAGACTACAAGATCAGCTACAGTGCAGGCCCTACGAGCAGCCAAGGGTATGTCATCACGGTCGTCGACACCCGCCCCGGTTCGCCCGACGGAACCGATACGCTACGCCGCATCGAGATAATCAAATTCGCCGACGGGGAATTACGGGATGGCCAGTTCTATCCGAGCGGCCCAAGCGCTCAGGTAACGGCGATTACCGCGCTTGGTGCCGATACCGGCGCCAGCCATACCGACTTCATCACCTCTCAGGCAGCGCAAACCGTCACGGGCACCTTCAGCGGCAGCCTGCGGGCCGGTGACGTCATCCAGGTCTCCGCCAATGGCGGAACGACCTGGGTCAACGCGACCATATCGGGAAACACCTGGAGCGCAGCCGGTGTGACGCTCGCACCCGGGTCAGGCTCGCTGCTTACGCGAACCGTCGACAATACGGGCCACGTCTTGGCGGGCGCGACCCATGCCTACGTGCTGGACACGGCCGCTGCGGCGCCTAGCCTCGTTGCCACGTTCGTCGACTCCGGCGCTAGCGCCAAGGACAACATCACCTCTGCAACCAAGGCCACGCTGTCGGGGACGGCCGAAGCGGGCGCCACGGTCAAGGTCTACGACGGGGCGGCGCTGATCGCCACGGTCACGGCCAATTCGAGCGGGGCATGGTCCTACAATGCCACCGGTCTCGCCAATGGAACACATAGTTTCACTGCCACGCAGTCCGATATTGCGGGCAATCTGAGCGCGCCCTCGGCGGCCGACACGATGACGGTGGATACGGTCGTCGCAGCACCGAATCTGCTTGTCACGTACCTGGACACGGGCGCCAGCGCGGCGGACCACATCACCAGTGCGACCATGGCGACGCTATCGGGTACCGCCGAGGCCGGCGCGACGGTGAAGGTGTATGACGGCTCGAAGCTGATTGCGACGGTGACCGCGGATGCGACGGGCGCGTGGAACTACAACGCCAGCAACCTGGCTAACGGCACGCACAACTTTACCGCCACGCAGACCGACCTTGCGGGCAATTCGAGTACCGCCTCGCCGGCAAGCAGCATGACGGTAGACACGGTCGCGCCCACGGTGGTGCCGACCCTGAGCGTCACCTTCAACGACACCGGCGCGAGCCACACGGACCATCTCACCAGCGCGACCGCGGCGACGCTGTCGGGCACAGCCGAGAAAGGCGCTCTGGTGCAGGTCTATGACGGATCGACGCTGCTCGCCACGGTGACTGCGAGCGCGAAGACGGGTGCGTGGAGCTATGCCGCGACCGACCTCGCCGATGGAAAGCACAGCTTCTCGGCCAACGAAGTCGATATCGCCGGCAACGCCGGACCGTCTTCGGCAGCCAGCAGCATGACGGTGGACACCGTTGCCGCGGTCGCGCTGAGCGCGCCGATCATGGCCGATAACTCGATCAACGCAGTCGAGAAGACGAACGTCACGATCGCCGGGACGAGCGCCGGCATGGAAGCGGGGCGAAGCCTGCTGGTGTCGATTAGCGATTCGGCAAACCACGCGGTTGCCGCCACGACAACGATGGGCGCGAACGGCACCTGGAGCGTGAATCATCTCAACCTCGGCGGCCTGAGCGACGGCACGCTGACGGTGACCGCGAGCGGGACCGACCTGGCGGGCAATGCGGCCAGCGCCTCGACTATGCTGATCAAGGACACGAGCGTCGCTGCGCCCGGTTTGACCGTGGCGTTACAGGACTCGGGTTTGAGCGCGACGGACCGCACCACCTACGCGACCAAAGCGACACTGTCCGGGACGGCCGAAGCCGGCGCGACGGTACAGGTGTACGACAACGGCACGACGAACCTCATCGGCACGGCAACGGCGGACGCGATCAACGGTGCATGGCGTTACAGCGCAACGGGCCTCGGCAACGGCACCCACAGCTTCACCGCCGCGCAGACCGACCTTGCGGGCAATGTCAGCGCGCCCTCCGCAGCCTCGCCGGCCAACACGATGCTGGTGGACACGATTGCTCCTGATGCGCCGCTCGTATTGGTACACCCGAGCGGCGTCACCAACGCAAATCATGCGACGCTGTCGGGCACGAGCGAGCCCGGCGCGGCGATCGTGGTGTACGACGGCAACACGCCGGTCGCGACGCTCATCGCCAATAGCGGTGGCGCGTGGACTTACAACGCCACCGGCCTCGCCGAGGGGGTGCACAGTTTCAGCGCCGCGCAGATGGACATTGCGGGCAATGTGAGCGCGCGTTCCGCAGTCGACACCATGACCGTGGAAACCGTCGCGCCGGTACCCGTAGTAACGCTGGCCCATGACACCGGCAGTTCCGCCAGCGACCACATCACATCCGACAGCACACTGACTCTAAGCGGAATCGAGACCGGAGCAAAGGTTCAATATTCCACCGACGGCGGCAATACCTGGAACCTGGTCTTCGTTCCTTCCGAAGGTTTGAATAGCGTGCAGGTGCGTCAGATCGACCAGTTGGGCAACACCTCGGCCGCATCAACGCCGCTGAGCTTTACCTTCGACAATATCGCTCCCGTGACCCCGGGCATGGGCCTGCTGCGTGATACCGGCGCAACTGCCGGCGACGGCAACACCTCGAACAGCGCGCTCCAGGGCACGGCAGAGGCCGGCGCCACGGTCCAGGTATTCGAAGGAACAAACCTGCTAGGCACGACCACGGCCGATGGCACGGGCGCCTGGACATTCACCCCAAGCCTGAGCGACGGCCGTCACAGTCTGAGCGTGACCGCCACTGACGTCGCGGGCAACACCTCGACGCCGGCGAGCATCAGTTTCACCCTGGATACGGTCGCGCCCGCGCCGCTTGGCTTGGCACTGGCCGACGACAGCGGCAGTTCCGCTACCGACCATATCACCAAAGTCGGTACGCTGGCGCTGAGCGGCCAGGAGTCGGGCGCAGCGGTTCAGTATTCCACCGATGGCGGCGCGACCTGGACGGCGAACTTCACGCCGGTTGAGGGTTTGAACGACGTCGAAGTGCGCCAGACCGACGCGGCGGGCAATGTTTCTGCGGCAACGACGCTGGCTTTCACGCTGGACACCCGGATCGCAGTGCCGAATGTCACCGGCGTGTCGGACGAAGCAGGCACGGTAATCGGTTACGGCAAGGCGGACGCTGGCAGCCTGGTGACGGCGTACGACGCAACGAGCCCGGCGGCATTGGGAACGGCGATCGCCGATGGCGGCGGGAATTGGAGCATTGCATTCGCCAGCGGCAGCAAACCCAGCAGCTTTTACGTAGCCGCAGTCGATCTGGCAGGCAACGCGAGCAATTCGGCGCTTTTTGATATGCCTGCGACAGTCGAAGAGATCGTACCGCCGCAGCTGACTGCCGACGTGACGGCAGCAAGCTACGCGGATACACCTGGCCCGGACGTAGGCACGTTCGCTCCTGTGACGGGGCACCTGAGCCTGACTACGCCGGACACGAATGTTGGCGGCACGCCGAGCTATGGGGTCAGCGGCGGGATAGCAGCTGCGCCAATATCGGGCTACAACGTCGCCGAGGCGGGCCAATACGGCACCGTGTACGTCAACAGTTCGAGTGGCATCTATACCTACGTGCCTGACGCCGAGGCGATCAATGCGCTGCCGGGTGGCGTAACTGCGCACGACAATTTTACCCTGACGTTTTCCGATGGCGTGGGCGGCACAGCCGGCCAGCCGCTGGCGATCAGCCTCACCGGAGCGAACGAAATGCCGGTACTGGGGGCCCCGGCGACGCCGGCGACCTACGTCGATAGCGCGGCAGGAGATGTTTTCAACGCGGTGACGGGCCATCTGACTGCGACCGATCCGGATACTGGCGCAATACTGAGCTACGGCGTAAGCGGCGGCGGGACCACAACGCAGATATCGGGATACGACCTGGCCGAAGCCGGCAGCTACGGCACCCTGTACCTCAACAGCGGGACCGGGGCCTACACCTACGTCCCCGACAATGCGGCGATCAATGCTTTGCACGCGGGACAAAGCGCGAGCGACAGCTTTGCGCTTGCGGTCTCAGCGCATACTGTCACCGATCCGAATACGATCCTGACGTCGAGCACCCGAACACTGACCATCAACGCGACCGGGGTGAACGACGCGCCGATGCTGGCACCGTTGACGCCTTTGACCTTCGTCGATACTGCGGCAAGCAATGTCTTCGGCGTGGTGAGTAGCCAATTGGACGCGAGCGTCGCGGACGTAGGTACGGCCCTGAACTACGGCGTACTAGATGGAACGGGTAAGGCGACCACGACACTCGCAGGCACATACGGTACCCTGTATGTGGACAGCAGCACCGGCGCCTACCTCTACGCGCCCAACGACGCGGCCATCAATGCGCTCGCGGCGGGACAGAACCACAGCGACAATTTCATGCTGACGGTGCAAAACGGCACGGATGGCCCGTCGGCCAGTCAGCCTCTGGACATCAACGTGACCGGAGCGCTGGACGCTTCTGTAATCGCCGGCGTTGATCCCTTCAACTACACCGTCGGCAGTCCGGCGGCCTTGGTGGCTCCGCATTTGACGTTGAGCAATGTGGACACCGGCACCGCCATGGCAACTTCGGCCACGGTCGCAATCGGCGCAGGCTACTCGAACGGCAACGATCTGCTGGGCGTCATCGCCACCCTCTCGTTGCCGAATTTGCCAACGGGCATAACTGCCACTTTTGGCAACAACGGCGTATTGACCATCACCGGCAGCGGCACGCTGTCCCAGTACCAGAGCATCCTGGAATCGGTAGCGTTCCAGACCACCACCGCGGGCGGGCGCACCATCGCCTTCACGGTATTCGATGGCGCCGTCCATAGCGCCACCCTCAGCACCTCCAGCCTTAGCCTGGACGATATCTCCACCACGGGCATCCGCCTGCCGGGAGTGTCTGCCGGAGACCAGTCCGGGTTTTCGGTCAGCGGAGCCGGCGATTTCAACGGCGACGGTTATGCCGACATTGTCATCGGCGCAGCCAATGCCGGCCCCACCAATGTGGGCAGCAGCTATGTGGTCTATGGCGGCCCCTCCGGACTCGGCGACGTGCTGCCTCTTTCGAGGCTAATCGGCAGCAACGGTTTCAGCATATCTGGGCAGAACGATAACGACCGAGTCGGATTTTCGGTGAGCGGCGCCGGGGACGTAAACGGCGATGGATTGAGCGACATTATCATCGGGGCGCCCTATTCCTCCAATTACGCGGGCGGCGCCTACGTCGTATTCGGCCATGCCAAAGACACCGTCGCGAACATGAATGTTTCGGCCCTTTACGATTCGAAAGGATTCCAAGTTGTCGGTGCTGCCCCGGGGGACTTTGCGGGCTACGCGGTAAGCAGTGCCGGGGACGTGAACGGCGACGGTTTCGCCGACGTGATCCTCGGAGCGCCGCAAGCCAACACGGCTAACGGACAGACAGGCGCGGCCTATGTGGTGTTCGGGCACGCACTCTCCACTCCCTTTGGCACTGTAGACCCAGGTACAGGATTAAGCGATGGCAATGGCGTTGTAAAACTTGCTCACCTTGCCCCCACGCAAGGATTTGAACTTATCGGCGCGGCGGCGGGCGATTGGACCGGCGCCAAAGTGGCTGCGGCCGGGGACATCAACGGCGACGGCATAGGCGATCTGATCATCGGGACTGCCACCCCGGGGGGCAACCAACCTTCGGCCACGGCCTTTGTGGTGTTCGGTACGACTTCCGGCTTCGGCACAGTGGATCTTTCTACGCTAGACGGCACGAACGGGTTCAGGCTGATCGGCGCAGGAACGGGTCAACCGATCGCAGCCACTGCCGGCAAACAGCACTACTCAGTCCATGCTGCCGGGGATGTGAATGGTGACGGTTTTGGCGACATCATCATCGGTGCGCCCTACGCCGCCACGAGCAACGAACAAAGCGGCGCAGCCTATGTGGTTTTCGGGCACGCCGGCGTCTTTGGAACTGTAGATCCCCTAACCCTTACTAGCGATGGCACGGTAAACCTTGCCACCCTCAGCCATGGGCAGGGCTTCGAAATTATCGGTGCCGTAACCGGGGACCGGGCCGGTTACTCCATCAGCGCCGCCGGTGACGTGAACGGCGACGGCTTTGGCGACCTGATCATCGGCGCGCCCAGCGCCAAAGACAACGGCGGAAATCCGGCGGGTACCAGCTACGTAATCTTCGGAGACGGTTCGGGTACTTTCGGTACGTCCACGTCAATGACGGTGTACGACTCTACGGCGCAAGCCTACGTTACAGTCAGCACGGACGTGGTGAATCTCGCCACGCTGGGCGGCAACGACGGTTTCTCGATCTCCGCTGTCGGGCCGGGCAACGACTCGGGCTATGCGGTGGGCTCGGCCGGGGACGTGAACGGGGACGGCTTTGCCGACCTGCTCGTCGCCTCATCGGCCGCCACGCCGGCTCCTTCGGCCACCATATTGCCTTCACCGGAATCCGGTTCAGGCGAGAGCTACATCATTTTCGGCTCGAAGTTCATTGCCACATCGCACACCTTCGTCGGCGTAGGCGGACCGGGCAGCGCCTACACGCTCCAGGGCACGACCGCGGACGAAACCTTTATCGGCGGCCAGGGCAACGCCACCATGATCGGCGGCGGCGGCAACGACTCCTTCACCGGCGGCGCCGGCAACGACACGATACACTTGGGCCTGGCCGGGAATTCCAGCAGCGCCTTCCTCAAAATCGACGGCGGTGGCGGCACCAATGCGCTGGTGCTCGACGGATCCGGGATGACGCTCGACCTCACCAACGCCAGCATCGCCGGCAGAGTGCAGAACATCGAGCACATCAATCTCGGCAGCGGCAGCAACAGCCTTGTGCTCAATATTCACGACGTGCTCAACATGTCCGGCACCAGCAACAAATTGTTCGTCACCGGCCAAGCCGGGGACTCGGTGACATCCACTGGGCAGGGATGGACCGATACGCACACCTCCGTCACGGGTGCCGACGGCCACACTTACGCAAGCTACGCGCAGGGCGCAGCGAATCTGCTGATCGACACGACATTGCTTGCAGCAAATAACGCTGGCCATGTTGCTCTGACTTGACGCGTGCGCCGGCTTTCGCAAGTTTGATTTGCCTGGTGCGGGTGCGTTGAACTGCGCCGGTTGCCATAAGCGCATCGCAACGCTAGACTTGGGTGCATTAGCCCGTCGCCGGGTTTGGCCGCACTTAGTACCAAGCTTCGCATTGCTGAGCAAACGCCGAGCGGCGCAAAGCGCATTGCCTGTAGATCAAGGATTGGCGCGGCTCTTCGGGCACATTGCCTTCCGGGTTGCCAGCTGCCAAGCAAAAGAAAGCAAACGACCATGAGCGCGATTGCCCCCGCCCCGGACGCCGCCGAAGCACCCAAGTTCGAGCTCACCAGTTCGCGCCAATTCACCAATTGGATGGCCGAGCAGCGCCTCTCTCTCGCCTTCACCACTTACCAAGCCGGGAAGCTGTTCCTGCTCGGCCTGAACGCGCAGGGAAAGCTGTCGGTGTTCGAGCGCACCTTCAACCGCTGCATGGGCCTCGCCGGCGACGGCCAGACGCTGTGGATGAGCACGCTCTATCAGCTGTGGCGGCTGGAGAACGCGCTCGCGCCCGGCCAGTTGGCCGAGGGCTACGACCGCTTCTACATTCCGCGCACCGCCTACACCACGGGCGACCTCGACATCCACGACATCGGCATCGGCACCGACGGCAAGCCGGTGTTCATCGCCACCCTGTTCGGCTGCGTCGCGACGCTGAGCGAGACGCACAGCATCAAACCGCTGTGGAAGCCGCCGTTCATTTCGCGCCTCGCGGCCGAGGACCGCTGCCATCTGAACGGCCTGGCGATGGCGGACGGCGTGCCGCGGTTTATTTCCGCGGTCAGCAAATCGGACGTCGCCGACGGCTGGCGCGAGAAGCGCCGCGACGGCGGCTTGGTGATGGATTTGCGCACGAACGAGGTGGTGCTCGATGGCCTGTCCATGCCGCACTCGCCGCGCCTCGCCGACGGTACGCTCTACCTTGCGGACTCCGGCACCGGGCGCTTCGGCCGTGTGGACGTGGCCAAAGGCAGATTTGAGGAAATCGCGTTCTGCCCCGGCTACATCCGCGGCCTGACCATCCACAAGCACTTCGCCGTGGTCGGCATGTCGCGGCCGCGGCACAACAAGACCTTCTCCGGCCTCGCGCTCGACGACGAACTGAAAAAACGCGAGGTCGAACCGCGCTGCGCTCTGATGGTGATCGATCTTCGCAGCGGCGACATCGTGCACTGGGTGCGCCTCGAGGGCGTGGTGGAGGAACTCTACGACGTGGTGGTGCTGCCCGGCGTGGCGCGGCCGATGGCGCTGGGGCTGGTGTCGGACGAAATCCGGCGCACGGTCAGCCTGGAGAGCGATTTGCCGGCGACCGTAACGCTGTAGCCGCGCGAGGAATCATCTTGATCCTTCGTGCAGGTTCCGGTCGTGCTGGTTCCGGTCGTACTGGTTCCCGGTTTTGTTTTTCCGCCCTGCTGGTTTGCGCCGGGCTCGCGAGCACGCCCGCCTTCGCCGACACCCTGGCCGACGCCCTCGCCCGCGCCGTGGCGAACCTGCCGGAAGTGCGCGCTGCGCGCGCCAACCAGCGCGCCATCGAGCAGAACGCGGCGCAGGCGCGCGGCGCCTGGTATCCCACGCTCGATGCCAGCGTCGGGCAGGGCCGGGAGTCGAGCAACAACGTGAGCACGCGCGTGCTCGGCTCCGACCAGACGCTGACGCGGCGCGAGGCCGAGGTCAACCTGTCGCAGCTCATTTTCGACGGCGGCGCCACCTCGGGCCAGGTGCGCCGCTTCCAGGCGCGCGCCGAGGGAGCAGGCGATCAGGTGGCCAATGCCGCGGAAACCGCCGCTGCGCGCGTGGCCCAGGCCTATCTCGACGTGATCCGGCTGCGCGAACTCTCCGCCAT
>Ga0194060_10002632_pt1 | contig 12776 bp, 13 predicted proteins | sample SepL225m_MetaG_FD_163427 | JGI IMG/M metagenome (GOLD analysis project Ga0194060, IMG submission 163427) | Anoxic zone freshwater microbial communities from boreal shield lake in IISD Experimental Lakes Area, Ontario, Canada - Sep2016-L222-5m | ecosystem: Environmental > Aquatic > Freshwater >... | reverse complement strand
CTGATCTGGTGGCCTTCCTGCGCAACGGCCTGACCGACCCCCGGGTCGCCTGCGAGCGCGCACCGTTTGATCATCCCTCGCTGCCGCTGCGCAACGGACATGATGGTGATGAATTCACGGTGAAGGATGTCAATCGGGACGGCAAGGCTGATGACCTGTCACTGCTCTTGCCGGCAGTTGGCGCCAAGGGCCTGCTCAAGGCGCAGTGTTTGCGTAACGACGACGGCAGCGCCGTCGCCGGTATCTGAGAAGCGCAGCGTGTGTCAGGTGCTGCGATTATTTTGCGCTGAGCGCCGGTCGGTTGGCGAGCGGGGTTGTTGTGGGGTGCTGGCTTCCTCCGACGTTGCCAGACCGCGCTTGACGCCCCCCGGCTTTGGCCAGAGCACCTCGATGCGCGTACCCTGACCGGGTGCCGCCGTGAGCGCGTAGTCTGCGCCGGAGAGTTCGGCGCGCTCTTGCATACTCTGCAGCCCCAGGCCGCTGCCAAACGCATGCTGGCTCAGGCCCAGCTCCGGGTCAAAACCCTGACCGTTGTCTTCAATCAGCAAGATCAGAGCGCCTTCCTGGCTCTTCAGTCGCACCCGTAGCCGGTCGGCCTTGGCGTGCTTGAGCGCGTTGCCCGTGGCCTCTTGAACAATGCGAAAGATCGTGATCTTGAGCAAGTCAGGCACATCCGCTTCGGCGACGCTGACTTCGCGCTGCAGGCGCAGTTCCGGGCAGGCCGACTCAAACTCGCGAAAGTACCAGGACAGCGTGGCCAGTATCCCCAGATCGTCAAGCGTTGAGGGGCGCAGGTTCATGGAAATACGGCGCAACTCGGTCAGCGCCGATTTGACTGTCGGGCCCAGGCCGGCCAGGGTCTGCGCTGCCTGACCCGAACTGCCGGTGCTCATCGAGCGTGTGGCTTCCTCAATCGAGAGTTTGACCAGACTCAAGGTCTGCCCCAGTCCGTCGTGCAGGTCCAGCGCGATGCGCCGGCGCTCGTTCTCCTGGATCGTCAGGTGCTGCGCGGCCAGGCGGCACAATTCGTCTTGCGTGATGCGCAAGGCCTCTTCGTTGCGCATCCAGTCGCGCATGTCGCGTCCCATCAGGGTAAAGCCGCTGAGTTGCGCATGCTCGTCCTGATGCGACAGCAGCGTCAGGTGCACGCGGATTTCCTGCCCGCTGCGACTGCTGAGCATGGCGTCATCAGACCAGGCCCCCTCGTTTTGCGCCGTCAGCATGGCCTGTTCGCCGATGCGTGAGCGCTCCTGGGGGGCGTAGCACTCGGCCAGCGTCAAACCGGCCAAGGCCTCCTGCTCGCCCAGCCCAATCAGGTTTCGCCCGGTCGGGTTGAGGTAATACAAAACTCCGTTGTGATCGGACATGCCAATGAAAACCGGCGTCTTGTCCAAGACCGTGAGCAGCGGCGAGCGGGCCTTGATGGCTTGCACGCGGCGCTGCACTTCACCCTCGACGCGCCGGTTCAAAAGTCGGGCGACCTCTCGGGCACGGTGTCCGCCGGACTTCAGATGGCTGACATCATCAATGTTGATCACGGCAAAAAAAGGCGGGTCCGGCGCGTCTTCGTTGGCCACTGGCAGCATCGTGCGAATCTCCAGATGGCGCTTGAGGCACGCGTCCCAGACCTGGCAGTCGGCCCGCCCGTGCTGCGCCAGCCGCAGCGCCGTGCGCCGCCAGTACAGGCGCATGTGGCAATCGGGATCGCTGCAATTCGGATGCAGTACCTGGTGCAGATCAAGACCACGGGCCTGTTCGGGAACACCCAGTTGCCAGCGCGTGAGCGTGCGGTTGGCTTGCAGCACGCGTCCGTCACGGTCTACCAGGCAAATGAGTTGGGGCATCGCATCGGCAGCATGCTGCCACGACTGCGTGCTGGGCGCGGTGGTTTTGAAGTTCACGGCAAAAGCTCCAAAATAACTGCGTCGGAAAATTGCAGGCATGCTACCCGTTATTACAAATTGTTGCTTGGCGCGCTCACTGGCGCGTGTCGCGAAGCAGGGGTGTCGCCGCTCAGCAGTCCTTTGGCAATGGCATAGGCCGTCAGGGTCGATGCGTTGTGCAGGTCGAGTTTTTTCATCAGGTTGGAGCGGTGCTTCTCCACCGTCTTGACGCTCAGACTCAGGTAACCGGCGATCGATTTGTTGGGTCGTCCCTCGGCCACCAGTTTGAGCACCTGCCGTTCGCGGTGGGTTACCGTTTCCCATGCGGAGGAGATGCCGGCGACGCGGCGGCTTCCCAGGTAGCCACTGATCACGGTATTGGAAATATCCGGACTCAGGTAGGTCTTGCCTTGCAGCACGCTGCGAATGGCCACACGCAACTCATCGCCGGTGGCGTCCTTCAGGATATAGCCATCGGCGCCGGCCCGCAGACTCTGCTGGATGTACTCATCGGCCCGGTGCAGTGTGAGGATGAGAATTTTGATGTTCGGAACGCGTTGCTTGATCGCCGCAATGGTGGCGATGCCGCTGATGCCCGAGACCGTTGGGTCCATCAGGACCAGGTCGGGCAGCAGAGCCGCGATCATCCGTTCGGCTGGAGCTCCGGTTTCTGTCTCCCCCGCAATTTCGATGTCGCTCTCCTGCAGCAGCAAGGCACGCAGTCCAGCCCTGAGCAGCAGCTGATCTTCAACGATCACGATTCGGTATTGGTTATCCATGTGTCTGTCCTTATCTGCGTCCGCGCGGTCCGAATCGGGTGGTGTCACTTTGGCCGGCGCCCGGCAATGTGGCACTGCTATCTGGCGCTGCTTTGCCGCTCGTATCCTGCGCGCCGCTTGGCGTCGCACCAGCCGCAGGCTTGGCCATGGCCTGGGCCATAAAGACCCACTGCGAGTATTTTTCCTTGGCCTCGAAACTGCGGTCCGCAAGACTGAAGCCACCCTGTTTCAACGGTTGCGCATCGGATCGGCTGTAAACACCGACGATGCTGTTCGCGTCTGGCTTGACCAGTCCCCACTGCGTGCTGCCAGTGATGGGGTCGCGGTAGAGTTTGCGCAGGCTGCGCCGGACACCGGGAAAGCTGGGGTCCCTGAGCAGATCCTCCAGGCTATTCGGATAGCGCCCGGTGCTGGCAATGTAGAGCCCGATGGCGCGCCTGAATTCATTGCCGGCAAACAGCAGTTCTTCTTCCTTGTCCCGCAGTTGCACGGTGTGCCAAAGCTGCGCGACGACGGTCAAGGCCAGTCCCATGGCGGCGACCAGGATCAGCAGCCCGATGTAGGTGAATCCGGCGTGACGGCCGGATCGGCGTGCAAGCGCACGGCGGCGTCGCCTCGGCGTTTGGGGTGTCTGCATGGGAGTGCGTCGGTTTACCACTCGCGAATCAGCGTGCCATCGCGGCCCAGGCCTTCGGCGCTGCTGTGAATGTCGCTGACCGCGCCTTTGGCGGGGTCATCGGGCGTGACCAGCAGCCAATTGCTGCTGTCAACCAGAGGGTCGACCGGCAGGCTGCGCAAGTAGCGTGTGCTGACCAGAACGTCCAGGCTGTCCGGATACTTGCCTTTGTCGCTATAGAACTTGTCCAGCGCATCCCGGGTTACCGACAGGGTCTGGCGCAGGGCCGTTTCCTTTGACTTTTGCAGACTGCCGAAATAGCGCGGGGCGGCCAGTGCCAGGAGCATGGCCACAATCACCATGACCACCATCAGTTCGATCAAGGTAAAGCCGCTGTGGCTTCGACGGGCGTGCACCATGGTTCCTACCACTGCCGGTACGGCACGCCATTGAGCGCGACGCCAGCGGACTTGGAATACACGTCAAAGACATCAGCGCCGGCTGACGGGTTGTCGGGCTCGCTGGCGTAGCTGCGCAGGCCCCAGCTTTCCTCAGGCGCCCCTTCGAAATCGCGCGCCAGCGGGTCGCGTGGCATGCGCCGCAGGAAGTAGATCTTGGCCTGCTGGGCGCTGCTGGCGTCGACCACGCCGTCGACCAGCACACCGAGCGTTGGCGGGTAGCCCGATTCGCCCACAGTCTTGACCAGGCGGCCCTCGTCGTAGGCTTGTTTGTAGGCGTCAATGGCGCGGCGCAAAGTGCGCAGTTGCAAACGAAGTTCCTGTTCCTGGCTGCGTTGCCAGGAGACCTCCGCCAGGGGTACGGCGGTGGCGGCCAGCAAGCCAACAATGGCGACGGTCACGGCGAGTTCAATCAGGGTGAAGCCCTGCGCTGGGCGGGATCTGTGCAGCATCATGGCGCCGCCTTGAACGGTATTGGTTCGCCGGCGCCAGGTGTCGGTGGCGCGCTCGCCTCCGGGACCGTGGGCGCTGGCGGGGCGGCGAAGCCGACCGTTGGCGGCGTGGCCTGTGCCGGAATTGGCGCCGCTGGCGCGGCTGCGCCCGGGGGCAGACTCTCGGCCGGTGCCGAACGCGGCGTCAGTCGCGAGGGCAGTTGGGATGTGTTGCCGGCGGGTGCTTGCAACAACTGGCCGGTGCTGCCCGACAGCGTGACGGAGCCGGTTTGGCGCAGCAATGTGGGCGCACTGCGCAGACTGCTTTCCGTGCCGCTCCAGAACTCGACCGACTGGGCCTCGGGCAAGCGGGTGCGGCCAACGATGCGCGGCGTGATCGAGAGCACGATTTCCGTTTTCAGGTTGTCGTTGTGACGCGTCGAAAACAAGCGGCCCAGACCGGGTACCTCACCCAATCCGGGGATCATGATGCGGGAACGGGTTTCGTTGTCCCGGATCAGCCCGGCCAGCACCTGGGTTTCGCCGTCCTTGAGGCGAAGAACGGTTGCCGCAGTGCGGGTTGAGATCGGAAAGGCGCTGGTTCCCGAGACCGCGTTGGTTACGGCGGCGCCGGCGGAACTCACCTCCAGGCTGATCTTGATGCCGACCTCGGCGTCTGGATGGATGTCGGGTTCGACTTCGAGTTTGAGGCCGACATCGAGGTACTGAACACTTCCGGTTGTCACCGAGGCGCCGGTCGCCAGTGGCGTGACCGAGTTGGTGAAGACCGGCAAGCGGTCGCCGATATGAATTTTTGCCTTCTCCTTGTTGCGGGCCCGGATACGCGGACTGGCCAGCACGTTGACATCGGAATCATCGAGATGCGCGTTCAGGGTAATGCCCGGCACCGGTGTGACGATCAGACTGTCGCGGCTGACGCTGCGCAGCGCACCCAGTGTGAGACCGCCACCCGCCGCCGCACCCGGTATCTGCAGGCTCAGGCTGTCGGGGTACTGGATGCCGAGTTCGGACAGGCGTGAGCGTGTGATTTCGAGCACCTCGATTTCGAGCATCACTTCGGGTTCGGCGAGATCCTGATCGGCGATGATTTTCTCGGCCAGGCGGATCGCTTCGGGCGTGTCGCGCATGATCAGAGAATTGGTTTTCTCGTGAATGAACATGTCACGGGTCTTCAGGATCGTCTTGATCATCGCCTGCATCTGTTTGGCGTCGGCATTGACGAGATGAAAACTCCTCACCTTGAGGTCCTGGTAATCCTTGGTTTTGGTTGGCGTGTTGGGGTAGATGAAAAGCGTGTTATCTGACAGCACCTTCTTCTCCAGCTGGTTTTGCATCAGGATCAGATCGATGGTGTCTTCCACCGAGGTCGCCTTGACAAAAATCGTTGCCTTCAGGTCGGGTCTGACATCCTTGTCGAGCAGGATGTTGATGCCGGTGGTTTTGGAGATCGACTCCAGCACCATCTTGAGATTGGCGTCCCTGAATTGCAGGGTCACAGGTTTTTGGAAATTGGCCCGCAGCGCAGGTTCGGAGCCGAGTTCGCTGGACGTGCGCTCGTTGATCTGGCGTTGCAGCATGAGCGCATTGCCGTGGTTCGGGTTCTCAAGAAAGACCTCGCGCAAGCGTGCGGCGGCGCCGTCGCCATCGCCTTTTTTGAACAGGCTGATGGCATCGGACAGGATGGCTTCGTGGCGCCGGTCCATGGCGACGGCCTCGAGCCCGCCGCGCGCGCGCGCACTGCCTGAATCCATGCGCAGTGCCTGGCGATAGGCTTCCTCAGCACGGTCAAAGTGAGCGGCTGCGCGCTCGTTGTTGCCAGTGGCAACCAGGCGATAGGCGGCTTCCTCGCGGGTGCGTGTGAAGTCTTTGCGAATTTGAATGTCGCCGGGATCCATGCGCATCGCCTCTTCAAGTTTGCCCAGCGCCTGTTCATAGCGGCCCTGGCTGAGCAGTTCCATCCCCTCGCCATGGATGCGTTGGGCCGCGCAGCCGCACAGCAGCGCCACAGCGAGCACGGCGCTGCCGGCGAAGTGCCGGGTGGTTGGGATTAACCGGTTCATGTTTCGTCCTTTGTCACACGATGGAGGTGTCTGTACCTTGCGGGTCCGATGGCTTCATTCCGCATTGCCGATATCCAGGGTCTGCCCGATGTTGAGCGGCAGGTAGGTCAGACCGAGCCGACTACCGGCGATGCCGTCCACGCGGTAAGTTCCTTCGATCACATCGCCTGCGCGCACCAGCAGTACGCGTTCGCCACGGACCAGGTAAATGATGGGGGTGGCGGCGTCCTGATAGCGTCCAAGATAGGTGAAAGGCAGCGGCGGCGCCGTCGGTGGCGGTGCTGGCAAGGGTTTTGCTGCCGGCGGCGGTGGCGGCGCCACGTACCAGGACTTTCCCGCAAACAGGTTGGCAGTCTCGCCGGCGTCGGTTTCGACTTGCCGCGCTGTCAGGTCCAGCGCAGTGACATCGAGACTGCGGCGAACCTGTATTTTGGGTTTGACGGCTGACGCCGCCTTGGCCAGCGGCAGACTGATTTCATCGGTGTCGCGATAAGACCCGGCCCAGGCCAGCAACACGAGCATGCCAATGCCCAGCAGCAACCACTTGCGCCGGCCTGGCATCTTCATGGCTTCTTCCCCAGTTGAATCGTCAATCTGATCTTGGCGTTGACGACCGACTCACCAACGCTCTTGCGCTCGAACTGGATGCTGTCAAGCGACAGGGACCTCACCTGCGCCATGGCAAGCGCGACAAACTTGCGCAGTTGGGGATAGCTCGCACGTACCGGCAGCGTGATTTGAAACTGCGTCAGTCGATCGCCGCTTTCCTGTAACACGCGGTATTCGCCGGCATCGATTTGCAGCCCCTGTGCGCTGGCGGCGGCGAATATCTTTCCCAGCAGATCCGGCAGTTCGGCGGAAGCGGGCAACAGGGCATAGAAGGAGGTGAGCTGCTCGGTCGGGCCGGCAGGCGCTGTTGCTTCGGTGATCGAGGTCGGCACCGGCTGGCGGGCCAAGGCAAGTTGCTGCTGCAGGGTTTGCAGGCGCAGACCCGCAGGGCGCAGCGTGGCGACATAAAAAGCGCTGACCAACAGCAGCAGCGCCAGACCGAGAGCACCTGGCCAAGCCAGTCTTGCCGCGCTGCGCAAGTAGATCATCTGAATTTGCTTCATGGCGCAGCACCTGAATTGGGCAAGTGGCCGGAGTCCCAGCGGGACGCCAGAACAAACCGGACCGGATGCTGCGGGTCCTGCTGCTGCACGTGATGGCTGAGTAAAAAGGTGTTGACCAGTTTCGGTTGTTCCGACAGGGCGCGAACATAGTCGAGCATGGACTGCAGGTCCTTCGCTTCGGCCGAGATTTTGAGTTGGCGCTTGTCGCTGTCGGACTCGATGCTCAGCAAGGCGACGGTGGGGATGTTGGCGGCCTCGACGCTGACAAACAAATCGCCCCAGGGTTGCTTGAGCGCTGCTGCCGCATCGCGCGCGCGGCGCAAGTCACGCTCGAACTGTGCGAGGTCGACTTCGACGTGTTGGGCGGCCACTTGCCGGCGTGCTGCAGCGCTGCGCTTTGTCAGGCTGGCCTGGGCCTGTTCCGAGGCTTCGGCCAGTTGCTGGTATTGCTGGGCGCTGACGATGGCAACAGTCAGGCTGCAAGCCAGCAGCGCAAAGCCGGGCCAAAGGACTTTGCCCTTGGTGCGTCGGAAGTCCAGATCAAGCGCGCGCATGGCATCAGGCCGCCAGCGCGATCGAAAACGGCGCGTCAACACCGGAGTTCATGCCGGGGAGCAGGGCCGGTGACGGTGTTGTGAAACGCCATTTGCCGGCCGGCAGCACCAGGGGTCGTGTTGCGTCGGGCGCGATCAGCACAACGTCCAGGCAGGGCGTTGCGCAATCGAGCAGGCAGGCTTCGCGCTCAAGCAAACGGGGCAGTTCGTTGATCCAGTCGGCGCCCACCTTGACGCGGTTGACGCTGTGCCAGCAGCCGTCCTGCAGCAGGGCCAGGCACAGCAGGCCGGGTTCTGCCACCACCAGCCAGGTCGGGCCTTTGCCGATGTGCGCGCGGCAGGAATTGAAGCTGGCCATCAGGTGCGGCTGCAGTGATCGATAGCGTCGGCCCAGCGGGCCCAGGTGCGTACGCAAGGCCTCGATCAGCGCGGGTTCAACGGCGCAGGCCAGACGCGGCTCACCCGGCGTGTCGCTGCACAGCCGCAGCTTCCATTGGGCGGCGCCGCCGCCATGGACGCGCTCGAAGCAGTGACGGGCATAGGCCCAGTGCTCTTCCTGATTGCTCAGGCCATCGCGCCAGGGTATGACGAGGTAATGCACAAAGTGATTCGACAGGATCAGCTTCACGTGGGCGCGCGGCAATGCCGCTGGGCTGACTTTTTCGGCCAGCGCATCGGTGGCCGCTTGCCATGCGGGAATGCCGGTTTCGGCTGGCGCGAACGCAAGCGACTCCTTGTGTACCAGACGCCGGCGCAGTCCGCCGCTGCTGCGCACCAGCACCAGACGCTGCGGAAACAGGGCAATGCCCAATTGGTCAGGCGACAAAAGTGACACGATTGATTTCCTGCAAGGTGGTGGCGCCGCTGCGCACGAGTTCGACGGCGGCGTCGCGCAGAAAGCGCGTGCCACCCCGGGTGGCGGCTTCGCGGATGCGCCGGATGGGCTCACGTGCGACGATCAGTTCACGAATCTCGTCATTCAGGCGCAGCACTTCACCGATGGCGCGTCGGCCCTTGAAGCCGGTGCCACGGCAATGGCCGCAACCGCGTCCGTGTGCAAAGGAAAAGTCCGCGGCCTGTGCCAGGCTGATCCCGGAATCAAGCAACAGTTGGGGCGCGGGCTGCTCCGGTTCCGAGCAGTGCGTGCAGTTGACGCGCACCAGCCGCTGCGCGACGACGCCGTTCAGGGCGGATACGAACATGTAGGGATCGACACCCATGTGCACGAAGCGGCCGATCACGTCAAACACATTGTTGGCGTGCACGGTGGTGAAGACCAGGTGCCCGGTGAGGGCGGACTGCACCGCGATCTGCGCCGTCTCCGCATCGCGGATTTCGCCGACCATGATCTTGTCGGGGTCGTGGCGCAGGATGGAGCGCAGGCCCCGGGCAAAGGTGAGCCCCTTCTTTTCGTTGACCGGGATCTGCAGCACGCCGGGTAACTGGTACTCGACTGGATCTTCAATCGTGATGATCTTGTCTTGCCCATGGTTGATTTCGCTGATGGCGGCGTAGAGCGTGGTGGTCTTGCCGCTGCCGGTGGGTCCGGTGACCAGCAACATGCCGTAGGGTTCGCTGGAAAACCGGCGCACATCGGCCACGTCGCGCTCATCGAAGCCAAGGTAGTTCAGGCGCAGCCCCTTGATCTGGTCGCTCAGGGTCTGCTTGTCAAGAATCCGGATCACCGCGTCTTCGCCGAAGATGCTCGGCATGACCGAAACCCGGCAGTCGACTTCGCGGCCGTGCACGCCGATTTTGAAGCGCCCGTCCTGCGGCACGCGGCGCTCCGAAATGTCGAGTTCGGACATCACCTTGATGCGCGACATGACCTGCTCGGCAACTTCGGCACCCGCGAGCGTGACCGCTGTGGTCAGCACGCCATCGACCCGGTACTTGATTGCCAGACCGGCGGCATTGCACTCGACATGGATGTCGCTGGCCTCGAGCCTGAAGGCGTCGTACAGGGTTGAATGCACGAGCTTGACAATCTGGCTCGTATCTTCGCGGATGGATTTGAACGACAGTTCCTCGGTTCGCGATTGACCCTTGGCGTCCCTGGCTGTATCGGGCAGCACACTGTCGACGGCGCGCAGGGTTTCCTCAAAACGGTTGAGATAGGCACTCAAGTCGGCGTGGTGCACGACGCAGACGACGAAATTGACGCCGATGCGCGCCTGGGCCCAGGTATGAAGATCACGATCGAGCGGATCTCCCATGGCAAGCAGGTGGTGGCCACGGGCGTCGCGGAACAGGGCGCAGTTGCGCTCCAGCGCCTGCGCAAAGGGCAGCTGATCAAAGGCCGCCTCCAGGGCGTGCAACTGCGTCATCGTCAACGCGTCGTAACCCAGCAGCTCGGCCAGGGCCTGGGTGAAGGCTTCGGCGTCCATGGCGCTGCTCTCCTGCAACACCTCGATGGCACGCCGGCTGCTTGCGCTCGCCAGGGCGCGCGCCGCGCGTACCTGCATCAGGTCAAGCGCTTGCACTGGCGCCAATGGCGCTGCCAATTGTTCAGCGGTGCTGTCGCGCATATTCATTGCAGACTCCCAGCGAGTTCGAAGATCGGTAAATACATGAGAACCACGATGAAGCCAATCACCAAGCCAATCACGGCCATCAGAAGCGGCTCAAACAGACGTGTGAACCATTCCACCCAGCGCGCCATTTCTTCGTCATAAAAACTGGCAATGCGTTCCATCATTTCGCCCATCTCGCCGGTGCGCTCGCCAACCTGCAGCATGCGCAGGGAGACCGGTGTCGTCAGACGATGCGTCTGCATGGCGTGGGAAATCGAGCGGCCTTCGTTGATCTTTGCGGCAGCACCCTGCAGTTGCAGCCGCAGATCGGTTTGCAACAAATCAGACACCATCTTCAGGGCGGCGCCGATCGGTGTTCCACCGCGCAGCAGCATCCCCAGCGTGCGGTAAAAGCGCGCCAGCTGGTAGACCCGCATGCGTTCGCCGGCAGCGGGCAACTGCCACAGACGCTGCATCAACCAGCCGCGTGTGGCGGGCCGCGACAGCAGGTACAGGGCAGCGGCTGCCGCCAGCAGCAGCGCGAGCAGCACCGATGCGCCGTTGGCTTGCAGCAGTTTTCCCCAGCGCAGCAGCAGGCGCGACAGCAAGGGCAGGTTGGTTCCAATGTCTTCGTAGATGCGGCTGAAGCGCGGCACAACATAGACCATCAGGAAGGTTGTGACCAGCCCACCGGCGCCGATCAGCAGCATGGGGTAGATGGAGGCGCTGACGACCTTCTTGCGCACGACATCAAGCTGGGCCTGGTAGGCGATGTAGCGCGCCAGCGCTTCACCCAAGTCGCCGGTCTTCTCGCTGGCACGCACGGTGGACACATAGAGCATGGGGAAGGCCGCCGGCAGCGCCTGCAGCGCGTGCGACAGGGACCGCCCCTCGTAGAGATGCGAGACGACTTGTTGCAACAAGGTTTTGACTTCCGCTCGTGTCTCCTTCTCGGCCAGTGTGGCGATGCCTTCAACCACCGGCAAGCCAGCTTTCAGGAGTGCGAGCAGTTCCTGGCTGAACAGCATCAGCGAAAACGGGTTGCGACGCCATTGCGTGGGTGTTTGCCAGCTTCGCTGCGCGCTGATGTTGAGCACCGAGTAGCCCTGGGCGCGTGCCTGGTTGCGGGCGTCCTGTTCGTCTGGCGCGTCCAGTGTCAGGGCGGCCACGCTGTCCAGGGCGCGCATGACCTTGAGCTCGTATTTCATGTCGTGTACCGTCGCGCTACCAGTTGACAATGTCGGCTGCTTCGTCGCTGCCGCCGGGCTGGCCATCCTTGCCCAGCGACATGAGATCGAACTCGCCGTGTTCGCCCGGAATCCGGTAGACATAGGCATTGCCCCAGGGATCGACCGGCACACTTTTGGCCAGATAGGGGCCGTCCCATTTGGGCTCGTTGGCGGGTCGCGCGATGAGCGCGGCGAGTCCTTGTTCAGCCACCGGATAGTGGCCGGTATCGAGCCGGTATTGGTCGAGCGATTTTTCCAGTGCGTCAATCTGGGCGCGCGCCGCCTTGATCTGTGACTTGCCAACCTGAGCGAAGTACTTCGGCCCCACATAGCCCGCCAGCAGTCCGATGATGACCATCACCACCAGCAGTTCGAGCAGGGTAAATCCGGTCGCCTTGATCTGATGGCGCGGGTGGATGGCGTGCAATTTCGTCTTCACAAAGTTCCTGTTGGGTTGTCGCTGGCGCTGACACCTTGTGCCAGCGCGCGAGCGGTGTTGCCGATCTGGTTTGGACTTTAAGCAGACACCGTAAATGCGTCAGTACGACATACCCTGTATACCGATCTACGCAGAGTGCCCCGTAAATCGATGGGAATAACCCGCACCGGCTGCGACTGGCGGGGTGAAGCGCGGGCGCATTTTGGGTCTGGCGTCATTGGAGAAACTGGCGGAAACGGCGTTCCGGTTGACCCTCACGAACTGACGCAATCAGATACAAAGCAACACAACTTGCACCGGCACAAACGGACATGATCTGCATCCTGGTCGGGACCGAGGCCAAAACCCCTTCGTTGCGTCTTGCAAGCCGGCAAAGGCGTTGGCAACTGGGGGTCAATCGTTACTAACTGTGAGGTGATTCAAATGAAATGTTGGAAGCAAAGTTCAGAGCCCGGACTCGACGCGCCGGGTAATTCAGAACAAACCATCAAAGCGCAAAGGCTGCAACCACGGGGGCGCTTCGTTGGCGCGCTGCTGGGCTTGCTGGTGATCGGGGCGGTGCTGAGCGCCTGCGGTGGCGGCCTTGAGATCGCTGCCAGCAGTATCGCGGGCGCGCCACAGCAGGTTAACGGGGTTGCCGCCACCGGCGCGCCGCTGGCCGGGCAGGTGGTCCTCAGGGAC
>Ga0194060_10002631_pt1 | contig 12780 bp, 8 predicted proteins | sample SepL225m_MetaG_FD_163427 | JGI IMG/M metagenome (GOLD analysis project Ga0194060, IMG submission 163427) | Anoxic zone freshwater microbial communities from boreal shield lake in IISD Experimental Lakes Area, Ontario, Canada - Sep2016-L222-5m | ecosystem: Environmental > Aquatic > Freshwater >... | reverse complement strand
CCTTTAAATTCGTCAAGAGCGTTTTTCTGGACATACTCGGTAAAGGCCATGCTCCCTTTTTCTGCACTGTTTACCATGAAGGGGAGCTCAAACACCTCGGACTTGAGGAAGCGTCCAGCCTGGTAGGTGGGAACAGTCCAGACGATGTCAGCTATACCATCGCGAGCCTGATCAAAAAGTTGAGCCGGCGTTCCTCCCAACTGCATGCTGGGGTAGATCTGGCATTTAAGCCTTCCACCAGATTCCATGCCGATCTTCTCACACCATGGCTCCAGATTTTTCTTCTGAAAAATAGACCCGGGGGGGAGAAAGTGGGCAACTTTCAAGGTGACTACTTCCGGTGCAGCACTGGCAATACCGGTTCCAAACATAATTACTGCAGATGCAAACATAAGACCAAACTTGATTTTCTTCATGTTACTCCTCCTCTTTCCTGGTTGTTTGAACAAAAAATATATCACAATCTACTACGGCACAATCCAACTTACAACCTAATTTATGAAACAGTGTATGATTATTCTGCTTTTGCAGAACATCACTGGTGAAACGTATGAACCAGATAGAGCGAAACAATCGGGAAGAACATCAAAATAACGGTGCGCACCAAATCAGACAGCAAAAACGGTATGACTCCTTTAAATGTTTCGGTTAGTGGTACATCTTTAGCCAGGCGATTGATAATGAAGACATTCATTCCAACCGGCGGATGCACCAGTCCGATCTCAACCACCATCAGAGCCAGGATGCCGAACCAGACTGATTTGTCTACCGGCGGCATGTCCCAGTAATTCAATCCCATGACGATCGGATAGAAGATCGGAATGGTCAGCAGGATCATGGAGAGTGAATCCATGACGCAGCCGAGGAAAATATAGATCACAAGAATCATGGACATAACCAGCAGGGGCGACAAACCGCTCTGTTGCACCCAAAGCGCCAGTTCCGAAGGCATCTGTGACACGGCCAGCCCGGTATTGAGCATGTCGGCGCCGGTCAGCACCAGAAAAATCATACCGGTAGACTGGGCGGTGCCGATGGCACTTTCTATCAGCCCTTTCATGCGCATGCCGCCGGTCACAACAGCCAGAATGCCGCAGGATGCCGCGCCAATAGCGGCCGCTTCGGTCGGGTTAGTCCAACCGCCGTAGATACCTACAATGACAACAATGAAGACCATAATAACCGGTGTCACCATGACCAGACTGCGCAGACGCTCCCCCCATCCGATTACCGGACCGGCAGGCCCGGCTTTCGGATCGCGTGTGACGATGACCTTGATGACCAGCATATAGGTGAACATGGCAAACAGACCAGGAATGACGGCAGCCATGAACAGCTTGCCGATCGATTCCTGGGTAAGGATGGCGTAAATGACAAGTGGCACAGAGGGGGGAATCATAATGCCGAGGGTGCCGCCGGCGGCCAGGCAGCCGGTGGCAAGTGAGCCTGAGTAGTTGAAGCGCTTAAGTTCCGGTAGGGCGACCTGCCCCATAGTGGCAGCGGTGGCCAGCGAGGAACCGCAGATCGCGCCGAAGCCGGCACAGGCGCCAACGGCTGCCATGGCAACACCACCTTTTTTATGTCCGATGAAGTTGTTGACGCAGGTAAATAGCGCTTTACTAAGGCCGCCATGGGTGGCGAACTGCCCCATCAGCAGAAAGAGCGGGATTACGACCAGATCGTAGTTGGAGAGGCGCGAATAGGCCAGGTTTTTCAGGGTGCCCAGCAGCGCGTTGGTGTCTCCGCCGGAGAGGTAGACATAACCTCCGGCGCCGACCGTAAACATTGCAATCCCGATCGGAACGCGGATCACCAGCATGGTCATCATGATGCCGAACATAATAAAGCCGACTTGTATGCCAGTCATTTCATCACCCCCGCCACAGCCTGACGGAGCTTGTGCCCGCACATGAAGAATCCTGCAATTGCCAACAGGGTGAAACTCGGCACCATCAGCATCTGGAAAACCCAGACCGGCCAGCCCAGAATTGGTGAGGTTTCACCGACCTCCTTGAGACCAATTGCTCCGGCAGCAGTCCGCCAGGCGAGTATTGTGCCGAAAAGCCCGACCAACAACGATCCGAGAGTATCAAGAAAATTTACAATGATCGGATTCAAGTTGTGGGTGAAGAAGTCGACCTTGATGTCCCCCTGAATCAGATGGCAATACGGGAAAAAAGCCGCGCTCGCTACAGCAGCAAACATCTGCAATATTTCCACATCCCCCGGCACGACAAAGCTGAACAGTTTGCGACCGACCACGGACACCAGCGACATGAAAACCAGTCCGACAAAAATAAGACCGCCTCCAAGGGCCAGAATCCTCGACAGTTTCAGCAGTAATTCTCCAGTCGGGCCAAAAGCATCAGATATTGTAAAGGGATCGTAAGTCAAGACCTCTTCACGTTCAATATAATCTGCCATTTGTTGCCTCCTTCTTGATACCGGGTAAGACGATCTGTCTTGAATTGCCGGTTGTTTTTGACGTCACAGGACTAATACAAAATCTTGTTCTAAAAATCAAGTAAATAAGTACCGGAATATGTATATAGACCAAAATCGCTTTGTTGATACCTACCGGAGCTGGTTTACCCATAGAAATATCGCTTCAGACATATCATTTCCCGTTCCCTGTAAATGGTAATTCTATCTCATCGCGATTGCCCAAACCGAGCGAATTATCAATAATATACATTTTTTGTGAAACCATTTTATACCAGCGCGCCTTGGCGAGAGCCTTGACGATAGCTTCGGGGGTCTGAGCAAGCATGCCGATTACAGGTGATGTGGATCAGTTTTTGATACAGATCTCTGCCGCTTTTGAGCAAAGAAATGGCACAATCAACCACTAACGATACAGAAGAGTCAACATATTTGAACCAGATGCGCGAGCTGGTGCTGAAGGTAACATCCGGTCTCGATTGTACTGATCTTCTTGTTTGGTTCCCGGGATCACGGCTCGCATCGACGGAGCTCAGATATAGACATCAAGTTTTAGCGGGTTAAGTGAAAAACTGTTCGTCAGAACAAGAGACCGCTTGCAGTCAGAGTTGGAGGAGAGTATAGTTCCACATCATGTCGATTTGGTGAAGATGGATACCGCTGCAGAGATTGAATTGAGTGTGGAAGTGTTGCGAAGTGATGTCGGTGAAAATAAATCCGTCACCTTTTCCGTCTTTCCGATGGATGAGCCTTCAATGGGACTCGCTCCGCTGGTTATCAAGGAGATGTTCTCAATAATCAGAATGCTAAGGGATGAAGGAGCTACTATTTTGCTGGTCGAGCAGAATGCCAAGGCAGCCTTAAGGCTGGCTGATCGGGGTTATGTTCTTGAAACCGGAAAGGTGATTCTGGAAGGGTCGGCAGCAGATCTGCTGGAAAATGAAGACGTTAAATGTGCCTACCTGGGGAAAACAAAAAACAGATACATAACGGAATTGTCTTATAACTTTTCTGGAATAATCTTCTCGTCACTTTGAAAAATCAACAGGATAACCAACTGGATCTGACGCACGTATCTGTGGCAAGGAGCGCTGGCTCCATGGCAATTTGCAATGACAGTTTCACCTATTAATCCCCCCACTATAAACGGGAGGACCAAATGAGAATATTGCAAGAGTACAAAGGGATTATCTGCCACGTTCACTGTAAGCCGTACTTCCACTATAGTGGATCGCAATCACTTTGTAACGAACATCATCTTCGAGAACTTAAAAAGAGCAGTCGAGTATGAGTAACAGTACACCACAGGAATGGGCTGCCGCAAAGCGTTGGAATCCATTTAACAGTTACAAGCTCCTATCACATGTCCACCGTTGGCGGCAGATAAAAAGAGGCAAGCCGATTCCGCCGCCGGTATTGATAACGGTTGATCCCACCAACTCCTGTAACTTTGGCTGTGCCTGGTGCAATGCCGCCTATGTTCGTACTCATCGCAAGGGCAGTCTTTCGGAACAGGCATTATCTCAAATAGCCGATTTTCTGCCAAGGTGGGGAGAAAATAGCAGTGTATGGAAGCCAGGTGTCGAGGCAATCTGTGTAGCTGGCGGTGGCGAACCATTACTGAATCCTGCTACAGCGGGTTTCATTGACAGGGTTATAGCCAACGGTGTCGAGGTTGGTGTTGTAACCAATGGCAGCCTCATCTATCCGTTTATGGACTCCCTCTCCAATTGCACCTGGGTTGGGGTCTCAGTGGATGCAGGCAGCTCGGAAACCTTGAATAAGCTCAAGTTACTAAAATCCGAGTTGAATACCTTCGACGCCATCATAAATAACATCTCCACTCTGGTTGACTACTCCAGGCGGCATAACCATCGCCTTGGCTCCAAACACCCCGCTTACGGAGTCAGCTATAAGTACCTTCTTTACAAGGAGAACATAGGTGAGATTTACCAGGCTGCCAAGCTGGCCAAGGAGATCGGCTGCAAGAATATTCACTTCCGGCCTGCAGGGACGACGTGGGATAATGTTGGTAATCCCACGAACTCGATGCGGTTCGAACTTGATGAAATTGAACTGTTTAAAGAACAGATCACAAAGGCACTTGAGCTGGATGATGATACCTTCAACGTCTATGGTATCACACATAAATTCAACTCCCAGTTCGATGTTTCCAATCATTTCAAAAAATGCTACGCGATCTTCATGACTGCAGTGATCATGCCGCCAGTTGGTGAAGATACTTCAAAAGATGCCTTTGCCCTGGGGCTCTGCTGTGATCGTCGCGGTGATGCCAAGCTGGAGCTTGGTAGCAATCTGGTCGATGTCAATCAGATAAACCGACTGTGGGGGAGCGAGGCACACTGGAAGATTCATGACAAGATCAATATTCGCGACGAATGTCCCCGCTGCACATATCAGCCTCACAATGAAATCTACGAACAAGTTATTCTCAATGACAGTATGACCTATAAATTCATATGACAGAACAAAGGAATAGTTCATGAAAATCTCTGTCATCGGCCTCGGCAAACTGGGGCTTTGTACTGCTGCATGTTTTGCTTCAGCCGGGCATTTGGTATACGGCTTTGAGCTGAATGATTATTTAAGGGAAGAACTGAAGAATCATCGCAACCCCATAGAAGAAACCGGTTTGACGGAACTGTTGAAATCAGCTTGGGGAAGGCTACATATTGTTGATAATTATCAGACTGCGATTCAAGCATCTGATATCACGCTGATTATTGTTCCTACCCCCAGCCTCCCAGATGGGCGCTTTACCAATGATTTTATCATCAATGTGTTGAAGGGGCTGACACCGGCGCTCAAAGCCAAAAACAGCTTCCATATTGTTGATGTTGTTTCCACAGTTATGCCAGGCTCCTGCGACGCTATTTTCAAGCCGTTGTTGGCGCAGGCCACTGGAAAGCGTTGCGGTATCGACTTTGGCCTCGTTTACAACCCGGAATTCATAGCACTCGGCTCGGTGATTCGAAATTTCCTCAATCCAGACATGGTATTGATCGGTGCTTCGGACGACCGGTCAGGTTCCACAATACGGGAACTCTATGCTTCTACATGCAAGACATCACCAACGATGGCGGTCATGTCGCTGGTCAACGCCGAAATTACCAAAATCAGCCTCAACTGCTATGTCACGATGAAGATCAGTTATGCGAACGGTCTGGCGGCCATCTGTGAACAGGTGCCTGGTGCCGATGTGGATGTGATTACGACTGCAATCGGCGCTGACAGCCGTGTGGGGAGCAAATACCTCAAGGGTGGTCTCGGTTTCGGCGGCCCCTGTTTCCCTCGCGACAACATCGCTTTTCAGGCATTTGCCGAGGAGTTCGACGGTGAGGCGCTTCTGGGCAAGGCGGTAGTTGCGGTCAACAACAGTATTCCTGATCGACTCTTCAGAAAGATTTCCACATACTGTATGCCGCCGGCAAAGGTTGCTCTGTTAGGGCTTTCCTACAAGGCCGATACACATATCATAGAGGAATCACACTCCATTATGCTGGCAAAATCTCTCGTCGCTGCCGGCTACCAGGTGTCTCTGCATGATCCAAAGTCTCTTGATGTTGCCAGTACACTGTTTGGTGATAGCGTGAAATGCAAGGCAGATATATATGAATGCATATCAGGGGCTTCGGTAATTGCCCTGCTGACTGACTGGCCTGAATACCATGATCTTGACTGGCGGCAAATTGCGGGAGTTGTTGAGACGGGCACTCTGGTTCTGGACAGTTGGCGTATTGCCAAGGATAAGAATCTTGCCGCATTCACTTATATTCCAATTGGTGTCGGCATCTCCGCAAAGGAATAATTCCAGATGAGTATCAATAACCATTTCAGTAACATTGGACTGGAAAAAGTGCAGAATTACTGGAACGCACGGCCTTGCAATGTCAGGCATTCGCCCAGTCCGGTAGGCACCAGACAGTACTTTGATGAGGTAGAGGCACGCAAATATTTTGTCGAGCCGCATATACCTCTTTTTGCCGAATTTGAAAAGTGGAGAGGGAAAAAGGTGCTGGAAATCGGATGTGGTTTAGGGACAGACACAATCAACTTTGCAAGAGCCGGTGCCCAGGTCACTTCTGTTGACCTCTCTACGGAGTCTCTTGCGTTGGCAAAAAAACGCGCTCAGGTATTTGGTCTGGATAATATAACCTTCTACCAGGCAAATGCCGAGCAGTTGTGCGATTATGTTCCGGTTGAACGCTACGATCTGGTCTATTCATTTGGTGTTATTCACCACACTCCACATCCAGAGAGGGTCATTGAACAGATTCATAAGTACATGGACAAGGACAGTCTCTTTAAAATTATGGTTTATCACCGCTCATCTTGGAAGGTCTTCTGGATGCTGCTGAAATACGGCAATAAGCCCGGCGAGACCAAGGATGAGTTGATCGCCCGTTATTCAGAGGCTGAGACAGGCTGCCCGGTCACCTATTCATACACAACAGAGACTGCTAAAGATTTTCTCAAGGGTTTTGACATTATTGATACCCGAATTGATCACATTTTCCCCTACAGTATTCCGGAATATCGAAACTATCAATACAGGAAGGTCTGGTATTTCCGCTACCTGCCCCATGCCATTTTCCGCTTGATGGAACAACGTTTGGGCTGGCATTTGTGTGTTACGGCTCGTAAAGTTTGAATTTACGGCCCGGTCTTACTAGCTCATCCTTGCAAGGATCTGAAATGAAAAAGGTTTTATTTATTAATCCACGGTTTGTAATACGGCATCCTCCCCTTGCCCTGGGCTATTTGTCTAGCTACGTGAATAAATACTATCCAGGCGTATACGAATTCAAACTTCATGATTATGCGTTTCAGGACGATAACGCTTTGGCAGGTTCTCTTAGGGGTTACCAGCCTGATATAATTGCAATTACAAGCACGACAAATACCTTCAATGATGCGGTGCGTGTCTGCACGGCCATAAAAAAATTCGTGGATGTTCCAATTATAGTTGGTGGAATCCATATAACCGCTATTCCGGAAGATCTTATAGGCTCACCATTTGATATTGGCGTAATCGGTGAAGGTGAAGAGACTTTTCTGGAACTTCTTAAAAAATATAACGAAAAAGGTAAGTTACAAAGCGATGAGATAAAGGGGGTTGCCTTTGTCATGGATGGCAAACTGGTAATAACTGCCCCACGTCCTCTCATCGCTGATCTTGATACGGTTCCGATGCCTGATTATTCTCTCTTTGCAATGAGAGAATATTATGCACGCCCCAAGGCGATTGCACATGGATTTTATGCAAAAGGGACGAGTATGGTGCCTTCGCGGGGATGCCCATACTCTAACTGCAGTTTTTGCGCTAGCGATATCATGTGGCGCAACAAGGTTCGGCTCTTTTCAGCGAAAAGGGTGTTCGATGAAATAGAATATCTCGTTACAACGTACGGCTTGAACAGTATTATTTTTCTGGATGACAATTTCACCACCAGTAAAAAGTGGATGAAAGAGCTTGCCGGATATATTGCAAACAGCAGCTTTCATAAATATTTCCGATTTGATTGTGAATCAATTGCTGAATTTGTGGATGACGAAAAACTCAAAATACTGAAAGCTATGGGATGTGAGCGAATCGAATTTGGGCTTGAATCAGGATGTGAAAGAATAGCCAGAGCCTTAAAAAACGACAGGGTTTCGGTAGACAAATATAGTAATACAATAGCATTGTGTAATAAGAACAATATCGAGATACTAGGTAATTTTATTTATGGCTGGTTTGACGAAACCGTAGGGGAAATATCTCAAACAGTTGATTTTATTAAAAATCACGCAATTGATTTCATTGCGTGGCATACCCTTGCACCATATCCTGGCACTGAAGTATGGCAGATATTCAGCAAGGTAGTTTGTAATAAATTCGGCAGTTTTGAATCAAGGAAATATTACGACATTGATACTGGAACCGGGTTATTCCCTTTTAACGATAACATGAACCCTGAAGAATCGGAACGTATTTTCCGGCACCTGCATAGGTCTGCATTTCTGCAGAATACCTTTATAGTACATATGCTTGGACTTGATGATGCGGATAAAAAGGAATTATTGGCGCACTTTGAGGGGGATATGAAAGCCTTAAATATTATAAATCCCAAAATTCACGCTACAGAAAGTTATTGTATATCACAGGAAACACTCACCAAAATTTGTCAGAGACTGGAAGAAGAGCTTCCTCTCTCAACGCAGGAAATTCTTGGAGAATTTGATTTACTCAGTGGTCACCCATGGGCGCAACATGCAGCTTCTCCATTTACCAACTACTACGCCTGTCTCCATGCCCTTGCAGCGACGGTGAAGCCATCTAAGATATTGGAGATCGGCACCGCCTTCGGCATGAGCGGCGCTTCCCTGGTCAAGGCATGCAATCCGCTGGAGCTGTTTATTTCCGTTGATCTGGGTTTCTTTCATAATGAGTACAACTTCCCGGAAAGTAACCTCAAGTTTGCGGAGAGAAAGATTCAGGATTGGTGTGTAAGACAAAGTATCTCACCGGACAAGGCAAAGTACTTTCAGGGTAATTCCCAGCCGGACGGTAAGTCTGATAATGAAAACAAGATCGAGGGGGTGCCGCACTGGACGGAAGTGCCGGAGCTTCTTGCTCTGCTCCAACCGCAGAGTTTTGATGTTCTCTTTGTAGATGGCAAACATACCGAAGATGGTCTCTATAATGACATGGTCAGTTTTTGGAGATATCTGAAGCCAGGGGGGATACTCCTTTGCGATGATCTCCATGATCCGGCGGTATACAAACAGTTGTTTCCGTGGGCAGGGCAGACGCTTGATAGCTTCCATAGGTTTGTAAACGAGTACCGTTTTGAGATCGAAGAGTGGCATATCTGGAGCTTCCCTCATGTCCTTCCGCCTACTTTTGAGGGCATCAGACCTTTTGGAATCATCAGAAAAAAAACAGCTTCCAAAGAGACCTCGAAACAGGAACAGTCCGCTAGTATCAAGGAAACTCTGGCCTCATGGATAAATACAATTGCCAGCAGGGACAAGCGACTCTATTACCGGGATCAAACCGTTGAATCTCTTAGTCAGCTTGTAAAATATGTTCAGCAGTACCGGCCGACACGGGTTGTTGAGCTTGGGACACTTCTGGGACTTTCCCTTAGAACCTGGCTTTCAGCAGATTCAAATCTACATGTCACAGCGATCGACCTCTCCTTTGATAATTTGCTAAAATCAAAAGAATTTTTGCCACTTGGCCTGTCTCGAGTCACCCTGCATCAACAGAACATTCTGGAGGTCGATTTCTCTCGCTTGTGGGCATCAAGCGACAGAGTGATACTTTACGTTGACGCCCATGATATGCAAGGAGTTCCCATTATGGAGCATGTCCTGAAATATGCTCTCCCTGTACTCCCACGCGGTAGCGTGGTCATCGTTGATGATCTCTGGTACAGTCGAGACGAACTTACCGGGGAGAATGCGGATAGTTTTTTCCATTCCGTGGTAATCAACGAGATTGACCCGCTTCAGTGTTTTGACGGTTATTATGCCCCCTATTGGCGAGGCGGATCGTTCATGGGATTTATGGAGGTGGTTCCGCTTATGGAGTGGGTAAACTGCAATAATGTTGAACTGACATTTTCTACTGGCATCAAGAGTGTCATGTTCGAGTGGAGATGACCATGGGAACTACAGGCGTAATCAAATTCAATCCTCTCAGAACAATTGCCCTTGAAATGTCAGCTTTTCACGAAGACATGCTAGTAAAGGAATTTGCCGAGCGAGGTGCGGCAGTATATCAGACCGGTGACTTTGGCGGAGCTGCTGGGCATTTTGCCCAGATGCTGCAAAAAAGAGGGGCTATTCAGGGATGCTGCTTTGCCATTGCCATCTGTTGCGCGCGCTCCGGCAATTTTGACGAGGCCTTACATTGGCTTGATGAAGAGCTTAAAATCAATGTTTCGAATCCGCGAACGCATCAATTGAAGAAAGACATTCTTGCGTGGCAGAAAAAAGTTGCAGGTTCGGATGTGGCCGGCTGTAAGCTCACTATTTTCACCGTTCCCAAGCCGTTCAAGGGGCACATTGACATCATACAGCGCAATGCCATCAAAAGCTGGCTCAAGCTGAAACCTTGTCCGGAAATTTTGTTGATGGGCAATGAAGAGGGAATGGCTGAGGTTGCCAGAGAATTTAATCTTATTCATGTTCCTGAGATTGCTTTAAATGAACATGGGACACCATTGGTGAGTTCAATCTTCGAGCAGGCGCAAGAACGTGCGGGCAACGATCTCGTTGCTTACGTAAATACGGATATTATCTTTACCAAGTCCATTACCGGTGCTATGCAATCCCTCGAAAACCAGGATCGCTTTTTAGCCGTTGGACGTCGCTGGGATCTGGATGTATGGGAGTCATTGGATTTTAATGCCGCAGGATGGGACGAGCAGTTGATGGTACAGGCGAAGAAAACAGCTCTGTTGCACGGCAGTACCGGGATTGATTACTTTATTTTCCGTAAAGGTCTTTATCAGGGGCTCCCTTCCTTGGCTGTCGGTCGCACCGCTTGGGATAACTGGCTGATATGGGAAGCCAGGCGTAACGGCGCAAACCTGATTGATGCCACCCATGCCATTGCAGCCTTCCACCAGGAGCATCCCTATATCCATGCTCAGGGTGGAGTAAATGAGGTGTGGCGAGGGGCCGAAGCTCGTCGCAACGCGGAACTTGCTTGTGGTCATGCTATGACCATTGCTGACGCAGACTTCTGCATTGACAATGAACGTATTGTTCCAATGCATGATAGGTACAGATGTTCAGAACCAACTCGACAGGATTATGTTAATATCAAATTCAGGCAGTCGGTGGCCGCATTTGTGAGAGGCTTTCATGAGCATGCTCTTGATTTACTGGCATATATAGAACTGGATACGAGAGGATGCGTCCTGCCCAATGGTTACCAAACTCATAAGGCAAAAGTACTCCAAGCATTGGGTCAAATGGCTGATGCCCTTAAAACAATAAGAGAATCCCAGCCGATTAACTCTGAAGAAAAAAAACTTGAGAAAACGCCTATCTGTTTCATGCAGGTGCATACATTCTATCAGGATTACTTGGAAAGATTTTATCGCAATAACCCAAAATTTGTGAATCTTGCATTTTCTGAACAGATCGATGCACTTGTACGTGATGGTTTCAGCGCCAACCATATGATGGCACCCTATCTTGGGCAGTTTGGGTACGAATCTCATCTGATAATTGCTAACAACCCCCGTGCTCAGTCGCAATGGTTGGACGAGCACGGCATGACACTTATGGATCAAAACGATTGGTTTTACGAAATTGTCCGTAAACAGATCAATACCATTAAGCCGGATATTTTATACCTATCCGACCCGATTTCGTTTGACAGTCGCTTTGTAAGGTCTCTCACGTGGAAACCCTCTCTTGTATTGGGTTGGCGTGCTGCCAACATCCCGTCTAATACCGACTGGTCGGAATTTGATATCATGCTTTCCTGTCTGTCCGGGTTGCGAAACGTTGCCACAAAGCTTGGAGCCAAGGCAACCAACCACTTTTTTCCGGGTTTTCCTGTTTGGATGAACATGTTGGCAGCAGATGTCGAGCCGGAATATGACGTTGTTTTTACCGGTTCCTGGACTACAGTACAACATGAGGTGCGCGGACGGTTACTTACATCTGTTGCAGAAGATGCAAAAGGGAAATACTCTTGTGCGTTTTACTTGAGTGGTCAAGTTGACAGTCTGCCTCCCGAAGTAGCACGGAACAATCTGCGAGAGCGTTTTGGCGTCGATATGTACAAGGCATTACAAAGTGGAAAGATTGTCCTTGACGCCAGGGCCAGCCATGTTTTCTACGACCCAATAACCAACATTAACATCGACATGGGTAGAAATGAGACCGCCAATATGCGGATCTTTGAAGCAACGGGAAGCGGATGCTTTCTTCTAACCGAGTACTATGACAATCTGTGCGATTTTTTTGAAATCGGAAAAGAGATTGAGACTTTCAAAGATGCCGAAGAGTTAAAGGATAAGATTCATTATTATCTGTCACACCCAGATGAACGGAAGGCAATTGCTAGGCGCGGTAAAGCTCGTTGTTTGCGAGATTATTCCATGGAGAAGAGAGCCGCGGAATTTGATCGGATAATTCGCACACATTTGTCAAAGAAGTCTTCAGCACAAGCGGCTCATGACTGTTCTGTCGAGGAACTGAAAAAACAGGCAGTCAGCCTTATTGACAGCGACAACATACAACCTGCCTTTGACGTTCTGGCAAGAGCAAAAGGACTGAAACAGCCCTTGGAAGGGCTCGATCTGTTGC
>Ga0194060_10002630_pt1 | contig 12782 bp, 11 predicted proteins | sample SepL225m_MetaG_FD_163427 | JGI IMG/M metagenome (GOLD analysis project Ga0194060, IMG submission 163427) | Anoxic zone freshwater microbial communities from boreal shield lake in IISD Experimental Lakes Area, Ontario, Canada - Sep2016-L222-5m | ecosystem: Environmental > Aquatic > Freshwater >... | reverse complement strand
AACTGGGATTGGCCTGCGGAGCCGCCAATGCCTTGACGACCACTCCCGGGGTCATCCGGATGGCGGATGTGAAGGAACAGTTAACCCGGATTTCATGTGCTCATAGCGCCGCGTGTAACGTGCCCCCATCTGGGATTCCCGGTGGTCAAATCCATAGGCACGGCGTTTGACAGCCAGCACCGGCGGGGCCTGGATTCGCTTCGCAACGCCCATCCCCTGATACAGATTCCACCAGCGTTCCAAATCGGCGATGAACTCCGCCGGTGTCGGAAAGAGATCACTGACACGCCCGGCATACCCCAGGCGTTTCTCCAGCGTCCCCGCCGCGTACCACTCCAGAATTTCTTCCGGCGTGTTCCGGTTCCACTCCTCAACCCAGACGCGGAATAGACAATCATGATAGGGATAGATTAACGGATCTCCCTTCCCTTCGTCCACCGCCTGCGCGGCGCTAAGTTCAGCCGAGGGCGTAAGGGCGAAAATTCCCTCGGGAATGACGGGGTGGTCAAAAACCTGTTCATTCAGATAACGCCCCAACGCATAGACCTCGCCTTTCCAAAGATCGGCGATATTGGCCAAATATCCACCCAAGTCCCCGTACAGGGTGGTGTACCCGACCGTCATTTCAGACTTGTTTGCGTTGCAGGTAAAAACCCCGCTACACGCGGACGCCACGGCCGCCAAAATGCGCGAGGAACGATCCCGCGCCTGCACATTTTCCATCAGGACATCGGTCAGAACCATCCGCCGGACGCCGTCAGGCCACTGCACCTCCACCCCGTCAATCTGGGCGCGGGTCAGGTGAATGCTCTCCGTGATGGGAATGTCAAGCCATCCGCACCCGAGATTGACGGCCAACTCACGAGCCAGAGTGATGGTCGTTTTGGAATTGAACCGGCTGGGCATGTTCACGAGGAGAAGCCGGTCAGGCGGGAGGATACAACGATACACGGCGGCAACGACGGCAGAATCAATACCTCCGGAAACCCCAACGACGACACGGTTCACGCCACACACCTTCATGAACCGATCTGTTCCATAGCGGATCGCTTCAAAGAGCGTGCCCATATCATCGTGACGGATCACGGTCGCCCCGGTCGATAATGTTCCGTCCAAAGGCAGAGAGCAATCGATAACCCCTTCGACAAATGGAGGCAGGCTCCCGACGCACCCCCCCTTCCCGTCATAGACACACGAGGCCCCATCGAACGTAAACACGGTCTTGCCATTGTTCTGAATACCGGTGTTGTTCACATAGACCAGGGGACATCCCAAACGCAATGCCACGGCCGCAAACACCCGGTTACGCTTGTCATTCTTGTTGAAGGTAAAAGGCGAACAACTGGCATTGACAACAAAATCAACACCCTTCTCCGCGAGAATTCCGATGGGCGACACGGTATAATCGAGGTCCCACGCATCCTCACACAAGACGGCCCCTATCCTCCCGACGGAGGTGGACACAGGGGCGATCAGAACCTCTAACCCGACTCCGAGTTCCGCAGCCAGTTTCCGGGTATCGTAAAAATGACGACTGTCATCAAACTCCCGGTAATTAGGCAACAGGGTCTTGATAACGAATGGATACGGGGATCCTGCGGGGCCGACGAAACAGCCCGACTCGGCGACGAACAGGGCGTTGTATTTCCGTACCCGGCCATCTTCATTCCGGCGCTGCCAGTCCAAACCGACATTGCCGAACATGACCGTGATCCCGGCGGCGGCGGCGCGGACTTCCTCTCCGCATGCTTCACACTCGTGCAGGAACGCGGGCCGTTCCCACTCATCCCCCAGCAGATAACCCGGAATGGCCATTTCCGGGAAGATGATGAGTTCGACGGACGCCGCCCGCGCCTCGGCAATCCGGGCCAGTATTTTTTTAGTATTGTCCACCGGACGTCCCGGCAGGACTTCCATCTGCGCCAATCTTATTCTGACGGTTGCAGACATGTTCCCAGACACTAACCCCGAAATAATCCGCCACTACCGAACCCAACCCCATCGTTTAGAAAACGGCCAGTAAACGATCATGGCTGGCCCGACCAGATTCTCCACGGGTACGGGGCCCCAATAACGTCCGTCAAGACTGTTTCGGGTATTGTCACCCAGAGCAAGATACTGGCCCGTTCCAAGGTGAATCGTATCGCGAACTGAATTAATAAACAAGGCATCCGGCCCCTCCCCGAGGGTATAGCCCGAGTAGCCCGGAACCCGATCCTCAATCTGGCGGATACTTCGGGGTTCCTGCACGGTCTGCCCGTTGACAATCAATTCGGGGGGGCGGATGGTAAGCGTGTCGCCCGGAAGTCCGCACATACGCTTGATGTAATGGGTTCTCTCGGTAAGCCTCGGAATGGGAATGCCATCGGTGCGGAACACCATAACCTCGCCGCGGGACGGTTTCATAAAGTTCCACTTCACCCGGTTAACAAAGAGATGATCCCCGTTAATCGTGTTGCCGCAGGCAATAACCTGTCCGGTCACAACCTCATCTCCGTGCTTAACGGTCAGCGGCATTCCATCCGGCAAGGCGTGTTCAAGTCCGCCGATGTCATAATAGGCAATCGCCGTTCCATCACCGGTGCGTTGCATTTTATACGGTCCCCGGAAAGTGCCCGCCGTCTTGGCCGTGACTTCCCCATACCATTCACCCCACACCAGCCATTTAACCGCACGCAACGGCCACTGATCCATCAACCCCTTTTCTGACTGGGCCGAATAGTGAATGCCGTAAAGGCTCGGCTGCATCGAACCGGTTGGGATTTTGAAAGGCTGGAGGAAATAGCACCGGAATGCCATGGCCACGGCGACGGCGACGATCAATACTTCCAGGTTTTCCCTGAATCCGGCATAGGGTCGCGGCGGGACGATCATTGTGATCGCCTGTTGCACGATCTCGCACTGCTTTTCGATCCGCTCAACATGGCGTGCCTCGAGAACGGCTTTCAGCCCGGCCCGCGCCTCGTCCAACTGTTTCAGCGCCCCGGCGGGAGCCATATCCTCACGCATATGGCGGGTGACCAGAGCATGATGCAACCATTCCCGACCCCGTTTTAGCATTCTGCGCTTTTCAAAGAATCCCGTCATGATGAGTCCGCCTTCCGAATCAACCCGTGGTTTTCAAAACTGAGATGAAGGCTTCCTGCGGCACGCTGACCGAGCCGAATTCCTTCATCCGTTTCTTGCCTTCCTTCTGGCGCTCCAGAAGTTTCCGTTTCCGGCTGATATCGCCGCCATAACACTTGGCCGTCACGTCCTTGCGCATGGCCTTGATGGTTTCGCGGGCCACAATATTCTTGCCTATGGACGCCTGGATCGGAACGGTAAACTGATGGGCCGGAATGACGTCTTTGAGGGCCGCACACATCTGCCGCCCACGGAACACGGCCTTGTCGCGGTGGATAATGCAGGAAAAGGCATCCACGCTCTCGCCGTTTAACAGAATGTCCATCTTGACCAGGTCGCTGGGCGCATAGCCGGTGTGCTCATAGTCCATGGACGCGTAACCGCGACTGACGCTCTTGAGACAGTCATGGAAGTCGATCAAAATCTCATTCAACGGCATTCCGGCCGTCAGCATGACGCGCTTGGTGTCCAGCGTCTCGGTCTTTTCCACGGCTCCGCGGCGATCCATCACGATCCTGAGCACATCGCCGATATTCTCGTTATGACAGATGACAAAGGCCTTGATCATGGGTTCTTCCATGTGATCCACACGCGTGGGATCGGGCAGATGGGCCGGATTATCGACCTCCACCATGGATCCATCACGAAGGTAAACTCGATAAATCACCGACGGATAGGTGCTGATGACATCCAGGTCAAATTCGCGATGCAACCGCTCCTGCACTACTTCAAGGTGAAGCAACCCGAGGAATCCGCAACGAAACCCGAAACCCAACGCCACCGATGATTCGTTCGAGTAGGTGAAAGCGCTGTCATTCAGACGCAACTTCTCCATGCTTTGCTTCAACTTCTCGTAATCCGCCGTATTCACCGGATAGAGTCCGCTGAAGACCATCGGGTGGATCTCCTTCATCCCCGGCAACGGCTTCTGAACCGGACGGTTGAGCATGGTCAGCGTGTCCCCGATCTTGATATCCGCCGCGCTCTTGATGGTCCCGATCATGTAACCCACCTGCCCGGCCAGGAGTTTGGAGACCGGCTCCATTTTCGGACGAAACCGACCGACTTCCTTGATTTCGGTTTCCAGCCCGCTGGCCAGCAGTTTGATCTTGTCACCGGCCTTCAACTCGCCATCCACGAGACGGATGTAGGTGACCACGCCGCGGAAGGCATCATAGACGGAATCAAAAACCAGCGCCCGCACATACCCGTCGTCGGAGGTTCTGGGCGGCGGCAGGCGCAGAATCGCCTCCTCGAGCATATCGGTCACCCCGAGTCCGCTTTTTGCGCTGATTCGCGCGGCATCATGGGCGGGAATGGAGAGGATTTCCTCGATCTGTTTTTCGACCACATCCGGTTCGGCGCCGGGCAGGTCAACCTTGTTGATCACGGGCATGATCTCGAGATTGTTTTCAATGGCAAGGTAGGTGTTGGCAACGGTCTGTGCCTCAACTCCCTGTGCCGCATCGACCACCAGGATGGCGCCCTCGCAGGCCATCATGCTGCGGGAGACCTCGTAGGTAAAGTCCACATGTCCCGGGGTGTCGATGAGGTTCAACTCATAGACCAGTCCGTCCTTGGCCTTGTAACTCATGGTGACGGGATGACTCTTGATGGTGATACCGCGCTCTTGCTCCAGATCCATGCTGTCGAGAACTTGATCGCGCATCACGCGATCTTCAATGGTTCCGGTCAATTGCAACAGGCGATCAGCCAGCGTGGACTTTCCGTGGTCAATGTGCGCGATAATGCAGAAGTTCCTGATCAGGGGGATGGTCCTGAGATTGGGTTGGTCCTGGAGATGCATCGTTTCCTTCTTAATCCTTCATCGAGTCATAGAGTTGTGCGGCCGTGGCGCGCATGGCCGCGACACTTTCAGGCATGTTTGCGGCCCGGTAAAGCGAGGTTCCCGCAACGAAGACATTGGCGCCCGCAGCGGCGGCCAACCGGACGGTCTGCATATCAATCCCGCCATCCACGTTGATATCAGCCCTCAGTCCCTCATGCTTGATACGGGTCCTGAGTGTCTTGATTTTCGGCAGCACACTGTCCATGAACTTCTGCCCGCCGTAACCGGGATAAACGGTCATGCACAGCACTTCATCCACATCTGGAAGCACCTCATAAACGGCCTCGGCCGGTGTATCGGGATTGAGTGTGATGCCGGGCCTCGCGCCCATCTGGCGGATCTGCCTGAGCATGCCGGGAATATCGCCTTCAATTTCGATATGAATCAACAGGATGTCCGCGCCCGCCTTGATGAACCGTTCAAGATAGGCCGCCGGTTTGGACATCATCAGGTGAACACTGAGCGGAATCTCAGTCGTGCGGTTGGCCATGGCCACCACATCCGGCCCCATGCTCAGATTGGGAACAAAGTGAGCATCCATGATATCCAGATGCAAACCATCGGCGCCAGCATGATCCGCCTGCCTGACCCCGTCCGCCAGATACCCGAAATCCGCCGCCAGAAGCGACGGCAAAATAATCATCTCACCATGGGCTGTGTGTTGTGCGTAGTCCATAAGTCGTTCCCATTCATAACAGTCTGAATTGGGCGCGGATTATGTCAGGAAGACGCCCGGGATGCCACTATTTTCACAGGGCGACGTCAGGTATAGCCATCGCGCAAGGCAGGGGCTCTGCGCACTAGACTTGCCAGATTTCGACGACAGGCACATCCTTCAAGGCCAAACCGGCGACCACCTGGTCGGGATGACGAATGAGTTTCGTGACAATCTCCCGTTTCTCCGAACCCACGGCCAGGATGACAACCCGTTCGATTCGCCGCATCAGGTCTGGCGTGACCGACACCCGGTCAGGCTTTTGCGCCTTGGGAATGGCCACGGCAAAGCGCCCGCATGAGGCAACCCAATCTCCCGGCGTGAACAACGAGGCCGTATGGCCATCAGTCCCCAACCCAAGAAGTCCCAGTTTGATCATTCCGCCGGAGGCCAGAAAACCGCGAAGATCCCTATCATAACGATCCGCTGACTCGCGCCAGCCGATTTCAGTTCGAACCCTCAGGACTCGCGCATCCGGAATTCCCAGCGCTCTTATCAGTGGGATCGTGCTCCCATAGTTGCTGTCAGGCGACTCTGCCGACACATGACGCTCATCGGAATACAGAATCGTCAGGTCAGCGGAAGCCTCACATCCGCGATGCGACAGGGCATCGTATATCCCCAACGGAGTTCTCCCACCCGACAACATCACAGCCACAGGGCCCTGACCCGCCATCTGTACATAGTCGGTAAGACACTCCACCGCCACCCTGTTTAAAGCGTCCTGCGACTCAAATTGTCTAAGATCGATCTTCATTGTCCAGTCAGACCATGACGACGGGCAAGACTCCTTGCGCGTTCCGGGCCGGCGCTGCCAAAAGGATAGGGATCCGGCACAAGTCGCTGACTTTCCGACTGTTTCAATACCGGGGTAAAGATATCCCAGGCCGCCGCCAGTTCGTCAGCCCGGATAAACAGATTCCGATCCCCATGAAGAACATCAAGAAGCAGGCACTCGTAGGCATCGGGAATCACCGTGTTAAACGCCGACTGATATCGCAAATTCAGATCTGTGCGAACCAGTTCAAACCCCAAACCCGGCGCCTTGTTCATGATCTTCAGTGTAATGGCCTCGTCCGGTTGAATTCGGATAATCAACTCATTGGCTTGAAGAGACGCATGGCTCTTCCCGAACCTCTGGGGAGGCACCTCGCGAAAACGGATGCGGACCTCATTCAGCCTCTGATCCATCCCCTTCCCGGCCTCAAGGAAAAAGGGCACCCCGGCCCAACGATGATTGTCCACCTTCAGAACCGTCGCCGCATAGGTCGGGGTAAGAGAATCAGGAGGCACGGCGGGTTCACTGACGTAGGCCGGTTGCGATCCCGAAAGCGAGGCACTGTACTGTCCAACAACCAGGTCTTCAAGGGTCACCGGGGATATGTGTTTCAGCAGTTTAACCTTGGCATCACGAACACTCCCAGCCATCCAATCTGTCGGCTGCTCCATGGCCAACAGGGCGAGAATCTGAAGCAAATGGTTCTGCATCACATCGCGGATGATGCCAAACCCGTCAAAATATCCACCGCGTTGCCCCACTCCTATCGGCTCGGTAAGTGTAATCCTCACGCTTTCAATGTAATCACGGTTCCAAAGGGGTTCAAATATCAGGTTCGCGAATCGTAGAACCATTAAATCCTGGACGATTTCCTTCCCCAGATAATGATCGATCCGGTACGTCATGTCCTCGGTAAAGACCTTCTGCATCTCCTTCACCAGGTCATCGGACGACGCCCGGTCACGCCCGAATGGTTTCTCGACAACGATTCTCGACCATTCCTGCCCATCCCCACACGCTACCAATCCCGAATCTCCAAGCGCCGTGGCAACCTCCTTGAAAACGGAGGGAGGAATGGCCATGTAAAAAATCCTATTCGCCTGCCCCCCTCCTTCAACGTGATGCATCAGTTGATAGAGATCCAGAAAGGAATCAACCGACGAATACTGGCCCTGACAGTAATAGCACCGGGTCAGAAATTCGTCGGTAAGCGCGGCGCAGGATTCGCCCGGTACATATCGGCACGTCAGGGTCTCGGCAATTTTTCGCCGAAAACTCTCGTGATCGTGGGCGCTCCGCGCCAGACCATAGAGGTGAAAATCCGTTGGAAGGTAGTTCTGACAGAACAGGGAGAACAACGCAGGAATGACTTTGCGCTGGGCCAGATCGCCCGACGCGCCAACAATGACAATCCCCAGATTCAGATCCTTGCTCATCGTGTTCACGTCTTCCTCATCCGCTCTTGCGGGTTATCCTGACGGAATTCGTAGCGCCCCTTCCTGCGACGCCCTTTCCGCAGGATTTCTTGACTCCGCGACAAGCCTCGCACCGCGAATCGGAACACCACTGGCACATCTGGCAATCCGGGCAGCGATGTTTCTTTCTCGTCGTCACGGCGCCGTCTCCGGAGATAAGATCAGATAGGTCGGAAGTCCCTTGATTTCAAAATAGTCGGTGACCCGCCGCGCTGCAGGATCCGTGAATTTCTCCACCTGTAACTTGACAACCCGGTATTTGGAAAGACGGTCGCGGACGGCGGCATCCCTGAATGTCGTCAACTCCATGGTCTCACAGTTTTTGCACCAGGTTGCCCAGACATCAACGAATACCGGTTTATTCTCGGCAACCGAATCCTTGAGAATGGCTCTCCACTTAACGTGATCTGTGACGGAAATTGAAGACACTCCTGTTTCCGCAGAGAGAACGGCTGTCTCTCCCCGCCAACCCCGATAGGCCAGGGAAAAATAATAAAAGGCGAACAACAGGATGAATACACCAAAACCGACCTTGATCCACCTCATCCAAATCCCGGGTTTGGGCAGAACAGTCAAACCGGCCCCCGCCAACGGCCATGGCAAAGCCATCCCCACCCCCAAAACAAAGGGAAGGATCAAGCCGATAACCACCCCTTGTCCATAAAGGTTTCCGGAAAGCAACAACACGGCAATCACCACGGGGGCCACACAGGCCCCCGCAAGGAGTGCGGAAACCCCTCCCATCACCACGGCAGTCACAATGCCGCCACGCTTCCGCTCGGGCCGATCTACGGCGTTTGACTGAAAACGAGTGAAATCAATGACCCAGACATCGAACATGGCCAGGGCCAAAACCACAAATAGGAATCCGATCAGGGCATTAAACCAAGGAAAGGAGTTGAGCGTTCCGAACTGGGCTCCGGTCAGAACAACAACAAGACCGAGAACCCCATAGACAAAGGCAATCCCGACTCCGTAGGCGGATCCCAGCAATATACCGCGACCCTTGGAACGGCTCTGAGAACCAACACCAAGGATGGCCAGGTTAATGGGTATCATGGGTAACACACAGGGCGTCAGGTTTAAGAGAAGTCCTCCCAACAGGATCAGGAGTAGCGTCCACCAAACGCCATGGGTCTCCAGAAACACGGCCGGATTATCACTGAACAGAAGAAATCCCGCCTTGATCCGGCGCACAACCGATCCGGTTGATGCTTCGCCCGCATTGACGCGTCCTTCAGCACGATCCAGAAAGGACAGGAAGTCGGGGGCACTGAGATACCCGGAAGCGCGCGCACCAACGTGGTGGGATTGGCCGGTCTTCTCCCATTCGGATTGATGCGATACGGTTGATCCTGAGTTTGCTGATACCGGCGAAGACGTCGGGCCTGACTGGGAGGCCAGAATCCGATGCACCACCTTACGAGGAAAGAAACATTCCTTCTCGCTGCACCCCTGATAGGAAAACGTCAGATCGACGCCTCCGGTCAGCGCGGCCCGGGCGCCAAACAGAAGAGCAAACGAATTGGTGAAGGAGTCGCGATCGGAATCCGAATAGGAATCATGGAGGCGCACCGGCTTGTCCCCGCCAACCGGTCGCAAAAAAGTGCCCTCCACGAGTTCGGCCGCGACCTGGTCGGCATAGATGTGGTGATGGGGGGGCACCGTAACCGAAACCCGAACCACCAGATCCGTGCCTTGATTGATCTCGGAAAAAGACACGCCAAAAGGGTCGGCGGCATACGTCGAAGTACAGAACACACTGAGAAGGAAAAGGATAAGTATTCTCATCACGGACTAATCAGAGGGCACTTGTTTCGGCCATCTCGATACAGAATGCAACACCTGGCGAACAAATGCGCACTCACATTTAGATAAACACGGATTCAGATCTTCCCTGCGCAAACAATGCCCCGGACAGGACTGGGTACTAAATAGGCGCTCCTGAAATACCGGCCCTTCATAAAGATCAATAAAGTGTCCGGCCGATACTGACAGTGTTGTCCGACAGACACCAAGAAGGTGGTTAAAGAGAAAGAAACCCTCCTTCAGATCCTCGAAGTCGACCTGATAACCGACCAGTTTGATTGTGGGATCGGCTAAAAAAGTATCACGTGAATTCCATTGTTTCCCGCATGAGCACGTCTTGAAACTCATAGACACCTCTTGCCGATTGCAGAGCGGGCGACAGAATCCCCCGTCGCCCGCCTCCGTCATCTTGTTGTTGAACCCGGTCAGGCCGTAGCACCGCGTTTTCCGAGTTGTTTGTCAATCATCAGCAGGGTTCCCGACGAACTACCCGCCATTTTCAGCATGGTCACCACGTCGATATCATTCGCCTCCTCCTCAACCTGCTCCGTAATATACCATTGTAACAAGGCCTGCGTGGCAAAGTCCTTCTCTGACACAGCCAGGTTCATCAGGTCATTCAAAGCCTTGGTAATGGACTGCTCATGCGCGAGGGTGGACTCAAATAATTCCAGAAGCGTCTTCTGGGGCGTCTCCGGCTTGGCGACGACCCCCAGATCTGGCGCCCCGCCCTGACTCAGCACATAGTCGAAAAACTTCATGGCATGATCGAGCTCCTCCTGGAACTGAACCCGGAACCATTTCGCCGTTCCCTTGTATCCTTTTTCGGCGCAATGCGCGGACATGGCGAGATACAAATACGAGGAAAACAACTCTCTGTTGATCTGATCATTGAGAGCTTTTTGTATTGTTTTGCTGATCATACTCAGACCCTCCATACGCCATGCAGGTTGCAGTATTCACGGGCGACCACCGTCGCGGCGGTTACCCCCTCGAAAAATGCCACCGGAGGCACACCCGGCTTGAGCGCCTGGCGCAGCACCTGGTCTCCCACAATCAATTCAATCCACTCGATGAAATGCTTCTCTTCCATCGGATGAAGAACACTCCCCACGGTCACCTTGATGCCGCCGGAAACCCGCTCAATCACGGGAATGTGCTTCTCACGGGAGGCCTCGACCGTATTCTCAGCCAGATTCTTCATCGGTTCGTTGCAACAGGTCAGCGCGCCGCTCGCGCCATGCAACACCTCCACGATGTTGCCACAAACTGCACACTTATAGACTTCATTCTTCGTTGTCATCTCATCGCTTTCTTTGGATTGTTACCACTACGTCACTGGGGTGAAAAATCGTCCTTCGTCACACCACAATCCGGACAGACCCAGTCAGCCGGAATATCCGCAAATGCCGTCCCGGGGGCAAGACCATGATCAGGATCACCCTTCGCCGGATCATAGACATACCCGCACACATTACACACATACTTCATCGCGTTTCCCCTGTCCGGGCGCAAACTCGCGCCCCTGTTACTTCTTCCCAATCAAACCCTGCAAATGCTTCACGTACTCAACCGCGCCGCCTGGCCGATACCCCGTTCTGGCCAACTCTTTGCCTTGTCCATCAAGAATCAACACCGTGGGAAATCCTCTCACGCCGAAGTCTTCAGACAGTTTCTCGTTCTGTTTTGTTATGGCCGGAGACAGCGCCTTTCTCCGGGGAAAGTCAACCAGCAGCAAGACCAGATTTTTGTCCGCGAAATCCTTGAACTCCGTCTTCGAGAACACTTCCTTGTCCAACTTGATACACCACCCGCACCAATCCGAACCCGAAAAATCAACCAGAATCGGCACGTCACGCTTAAGAGAATCGGCTTTCGCTTGATCAAAAGAGGTAAACCATGCGGCCTTCTCAACAACAGCAGCAGTCGCCCCCTTCGCGGCCGCTGTCTTATCCCCCTCCGCTGAACAGGACGCTCCCGACAGCAACACAGCTATCAATCCCATTGATACGAGTATTCTATTCATATTTCACCCTGTCCTTTGTCTGTTGATCATATCCTTCGTCCCTGCAACTTTGCCATATTTCACGTCATGCTCACGAGATTCTTTTTCAGCCGCTGTGCGTATCCTATAGGCACAATCTTTGGCGAGGCCAAATAACGAAACACAACTCTCATCACGGCACTCCGCATGCCCCTTTTCGGACACGGCAATCATCTCCTTTGCAATTCCCGCCAACCGGTCTACGTTTTCATTGTAATCCTTCATTGGCCTCCCAGCTCATTCACTGTTCATTAAGACGAATGCAGGATACGTGCCGGGCCCATGGATACTTTTCACTTTCAATCGCAACCAATTCAGCACGAACACATTGCGAAAGACAATAAAGATAGCACAACACCGCGCCGAACTGTCTCATGCCTCAAAAAGTGTGTCATGAGTCAAGCAACTTCGACTCTTCAAGAAAACGGTAGAGCGTGGCACGGGAGACTCCGAGAACCTTTGCGGCTTCAACTTTGTTTCCGCCGGTTTTGTCAATGGCCTCCCGCACAGAAGTCAACGTCAGGTGACTGCGCACCTTGGACGAACCGGATTCCGGTTCCGCCTGATGTGACGTTATCGCCTTCAAGGCGATCGGCGGAAGATGATCCAACAGGATGATATTGGCTTTGCACTTAATCAGGGCAAACTGGATCCAATTCTGCAGTTCCCGCACATTGCCAGGCCACTGATAAGTCAGCATAAAATCCATGGCTTCAGGCGAAAAGGTGATGTCTTTCCCACCTGCGAGGCGCTTCAGGAAGTGATTGGCCAGCAAAGGGATATCGGTGCGCCGATCCCGCAGAGGAGGAATGACAAGCGGCACCACGCTTAATCGATAAAACAGATCCTCACGGAATCGACCGGACGCCATTTCTTTGGCCAGGTCGCGATGAGTGGCACTGACAACCCGGACATTCACCTTGACGGTTTTCTCCCCCCCCACCCGTTCAAAACACCCCTCCTGCAACACGCGCAGTAACTTGACC
>Ga0194060_10002628_pt1 | contig 12784 bp, 9 predicted proteins | sample SepL225m_MetaG_FD_163427 | JGI IMG/M metagenome (GOLD analysis project Ga0194060, IMG submission 163427) | Anoxic zone freshwater microbial communities from boreal shield lake in IISD Experimental Lakes Area, Ontario, Canada - Sep2016-L222-5m | ecosystem: Environmental > Aquatic > Freshwater >... | reverse complement strand
TCGATTGTATAGGCGAGCGTGCCTTTCGCGATGCCGAGTGCTCGGAGCGGGTAAGCGCCGATTGCGATTTCTTTAGTCAGTAGGATTGAGTCGACACCGAGAAGGGCAGCGGTCGCCACATCAGAAAGTTCAGCGCGTAGAGGGATCGGGTTCGTGACCATCGATTCTAGAAATTGAGTTGCGAGCATCACCGGTTTATCAGCGAGCTTCGCAGCTTTGATGACTTCGCGTTCGTAAATTCCTAGTCTTTCCATCGGCGCCTGAATGGCCAAGTCTCCGCGCGCCACCATGATTCCGTCGGCTGCATCGACGATTTTTGAAATATCTTTGACGCCGCGTTCGGTTTCGATTTTGGCCATGACCTTAATCGTTGGGCCGACTAGCTGTTTCGCGGTCATGACCGCCGCTCTATCTTCGATAAAAGAAATCGAAATCCAATCAACGAGTTTTAGCTCGGCGAGCCTTGGGAAATCGTTCATCTCGCGATCGCTAATCGGGTTTACGTGGATTTCAGAATCGGGAAAATTGATATCGTCATCTGTCTTGATTGGCGCAGAAACCACTTCAGCGACTGCTGAGAGGCTATCAGGACCGAGATTTCGAATGCGCGCTTGAACGGCGCCGTCGGCGATATAGATGCGTTCGTCGGCTTTGAGCTTGGCCCAATCCTCGTGTGGTATCGAGAGGGGGATGTTGTCTTTTCCTGAGCCTTTTGGGGCTTGTACGAATCTTAGAGTATCGCCCGGAAGAATTGTGAGTGGTTTTTCGAGTATGCCGATACTTTCGCGAGCGCCGGAATAGTCAAACAAAATTTCGACTGTTTTTTTCAGCCGTGAGGCGGTTTCGCGAACCATGCGCGCGTATTCAGTTGATTTTTCGAGGCTAAATTTAGCTTGTTGGATGCGAAAAATATCAACGCCACCTAAAATTAGCGCCATGACCATGTCGGGTTCAAGAACCGCGCCACCAACCGAAACGGCGACTTTTGGAATTTGGAACATAGTGAAGCTTTTGCTTTTGAGCGGCAACTGATGATATTGTACCACGGTTCGCGCGGTAAAGATTGCAGATTGAGCAGGTGTCTTACGACTAAGTTCGCGATTTTCGCGAACATTTGGAATAAGCGCCGGTGGGCGCAACATCTGGTCGCAAGCTGGCCCGGTCCTAAATTTTTCGTGTATATTCTCGGCCGATAGCTCAATGGTAGCGCGGTCGAGCTAAAGCTCGACACCGGGCGCGCTTCGGCAATAGGTATCGCCCACCGGCGATTATATTGATACTTGTGCCGTAGAGCAGGTGTCTTACAGCTACGTTCGCAGCTTGGCTGCGAACATTGGGAATAAGTGCCGGCGGGCACATCACATAGCTGAAAGCCAGCCCGGTGCCCGACTTTCATTCTCACATGTATTTATCGGCCGATAGCTCAATGGTAGAGCAGGTGTCTTATACACACCCGGTTGAAGGTTCGAATCCTTCTCGGCCGAAGAATGGATGGTGAGAATGAAAGTTGGGCCTGGCTTAGACACACCCGGTTGATGGTTCGAATCCATCTCGGCCGAAAATGGACGTAAAGGTATAAAAATTGAATCCGGCTTATCACACACCCGGTTGAAGGTTCGAATCCTTCTCGGCCGATTCAAAAACACCCGTTCTAATCGGGTGTTTTTGCTTACTTAGTATAACAGCAAGCTTTTCGTGATCTCGTGAACACTCGTCGCTTCTTCGTCTGAGATCGAAAGCGTGGCTCCGGGAGATGGTTTTGAGTCGCAGTGGATTGCAATAATTTTTGTGTTCAGGAAGAAATCTTTATATAAATCGTAGGATTTTCCGATTGATTCGATAATTGGGGCGCCGGCTGTGATGACTAAATCAAAGCGCCAATCCGAGTGGCCGACTTCGATATCTGATTTTGAAAATAGGCCTTCTTGTGGCGAGAGACGCAGACGTAGTTTTCCGTCACGATTTTCCAGAATCGAAGAATCTAGTTCGGTTTTGGCCAAATCTACGGAAATTACGAATTGGCGCATGCGCGTCATCTTGGGTGTGACTCCGAGCGCCGCCGCTTCCGGATAAGTTTTGGCATCAAAGTCCGGAATCACGGCGCTATTCGGTTTGCTCTCCGCGATTAAATATCGGCGCAAAGCCAAAACCGCGGCGACGTCGTCGGGAGTGGCGCCAGTTTTCGTGATAACCAGCACGTTTTGCGCGTCTTTTATCAATCTATGTAATTCTGCGACATCGCCAAGCGTCATATATCATTTATATTGTCTGACCTTATCACGTGATAGCTATGAAATAAAAGTGTGATAATATCTTTCAATACTTAAAAGCGCTTTTTCGTCATGTTGAGCAAAGCGAAACATCAAGGACGCCAAGATCCCTCGGCTTCGGGATGACAACTTTTTCGACGTTTGACGGCTAGAAAATGAATAAAACTACCTGGGATTTATCAAGCCTATTCGCTTCCGATTCTGATCCTAAAATCACCGAAGTTCGCGCCGAATCCGAGAAACGAGTGCATGAATTCGCAAGCAAATGGCAGAAAAATCAGGAATATCTTAAAAATACCGATGTTTTGTTCGAAGCTTTAACCGAATACGAGAAATTAAATCGCGAATATGGCACGGGTGAGTTTGCGGGATTCTATTTTTGGTTGCGGAGCGTTCAGGATCAAAATAACTCCGAAGTTCGCGGGAAATTGGCTGAGGTGACCGAATGGGGGACGAAGCTCGGAAACGAGATTCAGTTTTTTTCGATGAATGTTTCAAAGCTCGCGCCGGAAATGCGTGCAAAAGTTTTGAGCGATTCTCGGTTCGCGCCATTCCGTCATTATCTTGAGCGCGCTTTTATTTTTGCCGACCATTTGCTTTCTGAGCCGGAAGAAAAATTATTGAATTTAAAATCGGCGCCGTCGCACACCGCTTGGGTTGAGATGACCGAGCGCTTGCTTTCAAAAGAAGAGCGCGAAGTTTTAACTGAAGACGGAACGGTAAAAAAAGTTCCTTTCAGCGCGCTCTCGTCCATGATTTCGAGCACCCAAAAACCGGTGCGCGACAGTGCCGCTGCCGGCATTAATGATATGCTCGCAAAACTTTCTGACGTCGCAGAGTCGGAGGTGAATGCGATTCTTGCCGACAAAAAAATCAACGATGAATTGCGTCACTATTCTCGTCCAGATCAGGGCCGTCATTTGAGCGATGATGTCGCGAGCGAAGTCGTTGATGCGCTTGTCGCTGCCGTCTCAAAACGCAATGATATTTCGGCGCGCTATTATGTTTTGAAAGCCAAACTTTTAGGGCTTCCAAAACTCGCGTATCACGAGCGGACGGTCGAGTACGGAAAACTTCCGAGCGGGTATTCTTATGACTCCGCAAATCAGTTAGTTGAAAAAGTTTTGAGCGGGCTTGACGCGGAGTTTGCAGAGATTTTCAAGCGATTTGTCGTGTCAAATCAAATCGATGCTCTTCCGCGAGCCGGCAAAGAGAGCGGTGCTTTTTGCGCGACCCAGCTCTTAAGTACGCCGACTTATATTCTCACGAATTTCACTGGCAAGCTCCGGGATGTGACGACGATTGCGCATGAAGTCGGTCACGGAATCAATAATGAACTGATGCGCGCGAAGCAAAATTCTTTGAGCTTCGGAACGCCGACTTCGACGGCCGAAGTTGCGAGCACTTTTATGGAAGATTTTGTGCTCGAAGAATTGGAACATTCGGCGGACGACGAAGCGCGACTTGCTTTGATGATGGCAAAATTGAACGACGATGTTTCGAGTATTTTCCGTCAGGTCGCGTGCTATAAATTTGAAACCAATTTGCACACCGAATTTCGGGCGAAGGGATATTTGTCGAAAGAAGAAATTGGAAAAATATTTTTGCGCGAGATGGCGGCTTACATGGGCGACGCTGTGACTCAGGATCCGGGTTCGGAAAACTGGTGGGTTTACTGGTCGCACATCCGCAGATTTTTTTACGTCTATTCTTATGCCAGTGGTTTGTTGATTTCGAAGTCGCTTCAGCACTCGGTTCGCGCGGATAAAAAATTCATTGGCAAGGTCAAGGAATTTTTGAGCGCCGGTACCTGCGAATCGCCGAAAGATATTTTCGCGCGTCTCGGCGTCGATATTGCGGATGCTAAGTTTTGGGAGGCTGGAATTGCGGAGGTTGAGAACCTGTTAAATGAAACAGAGATTTTGGCTAAGAAACTGGGTAAAATCTAGTTTATGACTAAGCGAACACAAAGTTTGCTCGTCTCTATCGCGATGGTTTTAATCGTGACTTTGCTTCAAAAGTATTCTACACCGACACCGGCGTCAGGAAGTGCGGGGACTGTCCCCGAGCAACAGGGACTGTCCCCGAAGGCCGCGAATATTCCTGCTGGTTTTGTTCCGGTGCTTGATGTTGTCGACGGCGACACAATTGACGTAGAACTGAACGGCGCGAAGCAAAGATTGCGCCTGATCGGCATCAACACGCCAGAAACGGTCGACCCGCGTAAACCGGTTGAGTGTTTTGGGAAAGAGGCGAGTAAACATGCAAAAGAATTGATGACTGGAAAAGCAGTCAGGCTTGAAGCTGATCCGTCGCAAGATGAAACCGATAAATACGGTCGCTTGCTTCGTTATGTGTTTTTAGAAGACGGCACAAATTATAATCTGGCAGCGATTCGCGACGGCTACGCTTACGAGTACACATATTCGCGAGCTTATAAATATCAAAAGCAGTTTCGTGCCGCACAGCGTGAGGCGCAGTCTAAGGAGAGCGGGCTTTGGGCACCTGGTACATGCAACGGGAAGAAATAGGCAAAGTTTGGTATCATATAGCTATTATGGCGGAAAATAAAAATGGCGGGGAATTGTTTTCAAATCAGGAAACGGAACAAGCGAAAGAAAAGCCCATTCGGCGTTTTTATCGCACAAAAACAGTACGAAATAAAGAAACCGGGGTTGAACGCACGGTAAAAGAAAAATGGGTTTCGGTGATGGGTGTTGAATTGCCGGTTTATGAAGGTCCCGACGGGTCGACTTTTACCGATGAAGAATTTGCAGATTTTTCTAAGGACGAAGCGAGCTTAGATCTGCTGAAAAGATATGCGGTTTCGGCGAATCTGAACCAACCGGTATTGCTCGAAGGTGTAACGGATATTGGTAAATCAAAAGCGCTTGAGTTTTTAGCGCATCTTTGCAACCGTCGGCTTTTTCGGCTTTCGTTTTCCGGCCAAACTGATGTCAGCGAATTCGTTGGTAAGTTTGTGCCAAACACGAATGGTGCTCGCGGTGCTTTCGAGAAGATTCTAAAAAATCACGAGCAGCTTTCGAAGCAATCAAAACAGATTGTCGACCGAGTGAAGTCTGATGGAAGAGGTTTTACCGAAAGCGAATGCAGAGATATCGCGAACGATGAGGGCTTGTCGCTTGGTGATGATGTGAAATGGATTTGGCAAGATGGTTATGTGATCAATGCGATGACGCATGACCGTGGTCGGGGGTCATGGTTGTATTTGGATGAATTAGGTGCGGTGGAACCGCAGGTAATTATCAAATTAAATCGAATTTTTGAAGATAAACCGAGGCTTGAAATCGCGGAAGATGGCAATCGCACGATTTCGGCCGGTGCTGATTTCCGGATTTTTGCCTCTACGAATCCGCCGGAATATTCTGGTCGTAATCCCTTCGCGCCCGATTATCTGCGTCGTTTCGTCTATCAAAAATTGAGTCGTTTAAAACCGAGAGTTGCACTTGGCCGCCTACTTTCGATTTTCACCAAGAAACGGCCGGATGTTAAGAACTCCATGGAAAAAATCGGAGTTCTGCCGCCGGCTCCATTGGATTTTGAGCATCATGAAGAGGGAGCTGAACGCTTATTTGAAATTTTGGTGGAAATAGAAACGCAAGTAAATTCAGCGCTTCAGAAGGGCGATTTACTAAGGGACCAGCGCCAAAAGTTTGAGTTGGAATTTACAAACAATAAACGCATCGGCCAGTTTTTGGAATCCTTTGGCGGCGCAAATATCGAAAAAGCTTTCCAGGTCGCACTGGAGTTGTACGTGTATAGCAAATTTGGGAGCGACGAAGACAGGACGGTGGTCAAAAAAATTGTTGAAACCGTCATGAAGGGCAAGAACGCCAAAGATGTATTTAAGAAATTTTCAAAAACTGAAAATGAATCTGATGAGCTGGCTGCGGCGCGGGTCGAGGCGGAAAAAATAATGGCAACTTTGGATTTGAAAAGCATTACGTCTGTCACCGAAGCCGGCGAGAGGAAGCCTGAATCCGCCCCCGTTCCCCCAGAGCTTCACGAAGCTCTGGAATCCGCCCTCACCGAATCAAAAGAGTTCTTCGCTTCTCACGAATCCACGCACGAACTCGCTGAAGCACTTCCTTCCGAACTCCCGCCGCTCTCCGAAGTCGCGCTCGTCAGGCTAAAAGAAGCTCGTGAACAAGGCTTTGATCGTATGATGGTTTTGTCCGCCGGGGAATTATTCCCGAGCGATGCCACGAAACGAGCAGAGATTATCACGCGCGATTTGCTCCCGCTCGCAAAGTACGTCAATGATCCGTTCGAATCCGATGCTGCTGTGATGCGTGCCTCGACTCCGCGAAACCGTCCCGAATCCGGTTTATATATCCTGTGTTATTCAAGCAATCCGATTCCGCAAGAAACTAAAAACCAAAAATATCCTGACCTGGACAGGCTTTTCGAAGAAAAGAACTGGAACGGTTTCACCTATCAAGAATATCTGATTATCCAAAGACGGGAAGCTGAGAAGCGCGGTGAAACCGAAGCCGGGGTTGGAGAACACCATACCTTTGACGGTTATAACGACGATGCCGAAAAGTCTAATTGGGGCTGGCTTCTCGACTCGCGCGCGCCCGCCGGTGTTCTCCGCGCGGACTGGGATCCGGATACTGCCGGGGTGTACGCGAGGTGGAACGACGCTTCGGATTCGGCTCCGAGGCTTGGGGCGCGTCCCGCCGTCATTGTTCCGATATTTTGAATTGGCCCGATTTGTCCCATTTGATTCGGGCCCATTTGTTTTTGTTTGATTCTGGTCAATTGTTCGTAGATTTGCTAATATGTCGTTGTATGGCGTTGGCAAACAAAAAAATTAACCTCCCGAACCTTCCGGTTGTCATCGAAAAATATGACGGCTGGTATGTTGTTGAATGCCCGATTCTGGAAGGTTGTTATAGTCAGGGAAAGACTTTAGATGAAGCACTTTCGAACATCCGTGAAGTCATTCGCATGATTTTGGCAGAGCGTGGTGCTTTGAGAGCTTTAAAGATGAGCATCGGATCAGAAATCAGCATTCATTCTATCGCTATCTAGACGATATGCCGCCACTACCAGTGTTAACGTCAAAGCAGCTGGTGCGGCTTTTGTTGAAGCTTGGTTATTGTATCGTTAGACAAAGAGGCAGTCATATTAGGCTACGGGCAGTAGGTAGGAAGTCCGTGACTGTGCCGAAACACGACGAAATCAGTGTCGGCGTCTTAAGAAAGATTATGCGCGATGTACCGCTCGAGACGAGCGAACTTTTGAAATTGCTTGAAGATTAATTTATGCCTCATCCCGAATCTTCTCAAAATCTCCCGCGCCTGATTTCCGAATACCAATTTCTGGTCTCCAAACACCAGACTTGGAAAACCGGAAAAGGCGTTTCCCCGACCGAAGCCGAGTATCGTCGGATTGTTGAAATTGGGAAAATCTTGTTGCCTCACGCGGAAGCGGGGAAGCGCAAGAATCCAAATCCCGAATCCGCACCAATTCCGCCGGAGCTTCACGAAGCCCTGGAATCCGCTCTCACCGAATCTCGAGAGTTTTTCGCCGCTCACGAATCGACGCACGAACTCGCCGAAGCGCTTCCCGCCGAACTCCCGCCGCTCTCCGAAGCCGCGCTCGCCAGGTTAAAAGAAGCTCGTGAACAGGGTTTTGACCGAATGATGATTCTGTCTGCCGGGGAATTATTCCCGAGTGATGCCGCAAAGCGAGCCGAAATTATCAAGCATCAGCTTTTGCCTCTCGCGAAATACGGCAATGATCCGTATGAACTCGAGGCTGCTGTGATACGCGCTTCGACTCCGCGAAACCGTCCCGAATCCGGTTTGTATATCCTATGCTATTCAAGCAACCCAATTCCGCAGGAAACGAAAGGTAAAAAATATCCTGACCTGGACAGGCTTTTCGAAGAAAAGAAGTGGAATGGTTTCACCTATCAAGAGCATTTGATTATTCAAAGGCTGGAAGCAGAGAAGCGTGGTGAAACCGAAGCCGGAGTTGGAGAGCATCACACCTTTGATGGTTATAACGACGATGCCGAGAAGTCTAATTGGGGTTGGCTACTAGATTCGCGCGCGCCCGCCGGTGTTCTCCGCGCGCGCTGGAATCCGGCTGCTGCCAAGGTGTACGCGTATTGGAACGACGCTTCGTATTCGAATCCGTGGCTTGGGGCGCGTCCCGCCGTCATTGTTCCGATATTTTGAATTGGCCCGATTTGTCCCATTTGATTTGGGCCCATTTGTTTTTGGTCCCGCCGGTGTGGGCTTGTGCAGCCAGCGGTTTTGAACCGCGTTGGTTCGCCTGCGAACGGCGGCTTAAGACGCCGTGTTTTAAACAATGACACTCCTCGTGAGAATAGCGACAAGGGTGACCTGTGGGAAACCCTGCGAGTATGGATGGATCGAGGAAGATAGGGACGCGCCCGCCGGTGTTCTCCACGCGAACTGGAATCCGGATACTGCCAAGGTGAACGCGAATTGGAACGACGCTTCGAATTCGAATCCGAAGCTTGGGGCGCGTCCCGCCGTCATTGTTTTACGCCTTTCCCATCGGTCGCTTGGTTATGTAATCAATCCAGCCGCCGATCATCTTTCTCTCTTCGAGTAGGTTATTGGAGAGTTCTTGATATTGCTCGGCGCAGAGTTCTTTTTGTTCGTGCGCCACGCGAATTACGAGGCCGGCGAACTGGCATCCCGCAAGCGCTTTTCGGAGCGGTATTTCGCGAAGCGGCTCCGGAAGCGCATTTGCCTCGAGCAGCAATTCTAGAGTGTTTCCGAGAGAGTGTTCGAGAGTTTCACCGAGCGTATGTCTTGCAAGCTTCGAAAATTTTGTGGTGATGGCGTAGATTTTCGAATAAATTGCATACGCACAAGAAATAGCAGGAGGATATTCGAGTGGTTTTAGCATGGATATGGAGAATTATGTTTTTGATTTAGTGTCGTCGGCATTTCGAAAAGTCGCGGCCGGGAAATCGGGTAACGCGGATATTCTGGATTTTAAGGTGGATGAGTTTCGACATCTCGCTGAACTCGCGCATGATTTGGTTTACGGCGCATATCAGCATGGAGTTTACGCAAAATTTGCGGTTCATGACCCAAAGTGCCGCACGATAAACACGGCCTCGATTCGCGACCGCATCGTGCACCGATTAGTTTATGATGCGCTCGTGCCTCTATTTGAACCGAGATTCATTTATGATTCTTATGCCGCGAGAGTGGGGAAGGGCGTTCATCGTGCTCGAGCTCGGTTTTTTAAATTTGCGCAGCGTGCGAGTAAAAATTTGCGTGAGGAAGTCTTTGTCCTACACGGGGATGTGGTGAAATATTTTGAATCCGTTGATCATGAAATGCTGCTCGACGGGCTTCGACGTGTTTGTTGCGATGGTTGGCTTATGAATCTCGTCGAGTCTGTGGTGCGGAGTTATGGAAATGGAAAAGGCATGCCGATCGGCAGCGTTACTTCTCAACTTTTCGCGAATGTCTATCTTCATGAATTGGACCGATTCATGAAACATGAGCTGGGTGAAGACTTTTATCTTCGCTACAACGACGATTTCTTCATTTTGACTTCGACGAAATCAAGAGCTCCGGAACTTCAGACACATATCTCTTGCTGGATGCGATTAAATTTGAAGCTGAACACAACTTTTTCTATCTCGCGCACAAGCTCTGGCATCGATGTGCTCGGCGCCGTTTCTTTTCCGTACGGTTTCGTGCCGAGAGCCAAGACTCGGCAAAAAATTGATATAATGGTTTCGAAGACAAGCCTTGATTCGCGAGACGTGCGGGCAGTGTTGAGCTATTTAGGTTCGCTTGACTCAATGTGCGGATATTGGGCACAAAAACGCCTGCTGGGCGTAGCAGGCGGCCTATGAGATACTATTTGTAATATGAGTGATTTTTCGCGAGGTGAATTTGTGCCTCAGGCGGTTGGAAAAACAGCAGCAGAGACAAAACTGCGTGAAACTTTTAAAATCAGCGAAGAGACTTGGTCGAGAATCGAAACTGTCGCCAGGGTGATTGGCGGCGATTTCGGCATGTCGGTTTCGCTCGGCGAGCCTGGAAAGGGGTCGTTCTTTAATTCGGCGGAAAATAGTATTACGCTTGACCCGCTTCATGTCGCCGATCCGGAGAAAGAATATCAAGCTGAATTTGTTGTGGCGCATGAAGGTGGGCATCGCGCGATTACGCTCGGGCCGGAAGCGCTCGGAATTCCAAAGGAAAAGTCTATCGAGTTATATGGTCAAATTGGTTTTGGATTCGGTATGAATGCAGCAGAGGATCCGGCGGATAATGATTGGTGGGGTCGTAAATTTCCCGGCTTCGGGGTGCTCACGAAAAAGTTTTACGACGAACAATTAAAGTCAGAGGGTCCATTGACTACGCCGGAAATTGGTGAAATTATCGCGAAGCTTGGTCGCACGCCGCGTTTTGCGCATTTTGGCTCCGAAATGATTCGTTACTGGCATACCGGAAAGTTTGCCAATAATTTGGACGTGGATACTCGAACGGCGCTCGAACTCGCGGCACCGCATATCCGCGAATATATTGCGACGATTCCCGGTGACCATCCGACGCGGGAGGAGAATTTGTTATCCGGACGTCGGCGTTTTCAGATTTTTCATGATCAGATTTGGCCGCTCATGTCGGAACTGGTGAAAAAAGATTTATCTGACGAAGAGATTCGGCAGCTCTTGGAGCAGAAAAAAGATAAAGCCACTAAATCGCTTAGTCCTGAACAGGCCAAGGAATTGGAGCGCGCCATGGAGGAGGCGCTTAAAGAAATGGCGAAAAAGATTTCGGAGTCCGGAAAGCCTGGGTCGGAAGGTGATATGCCGCTGCCGAAGCTTTCACCGGAACTTCGTGAGGCACTTCGAAAAGCTTTAGCAAAGCTTTCGCCGGAAGAAAGAAAAGCGATTAAAGAAGCGGCTAAAAAATCATTGGAAAAGCTGGACGATAAGATGTCAGAATCCTTGGGGGCTAAATTAAATCCCGAAAAACCGTTGACGCATGAAAAAATAGAACAAGATGCACGGGAGAAAGCCGAAAAAGAAGCACAGACTCGGGCGAAGGCGGAGCGCGAAGAAGAGGAGCGCAAAAAAATCGAAGCGGAGCTCGAAAAAAATCGCAACGAGTACGACCGCGCCTACGAAGCGGTGCAAAAAGATATCGGAAAATTTGCTGATGATATCGACCGGCTTTTCCAACCAAAGCGTCATCCGCGCTGGCAGGGATATTTCGGCACCGGTGCGCGGCTTTCGCTGAAACGAGCCATGCAATCGGAGGCGAAACCATACGAAGCTTCGGATTTGTGGGAGCGAAAAACTATTCCGGTAAAGCGCGATTTTGCTTTTACGATTCTGGTCGACTTGTCTGGTTCGATGAGAGGGGGTGGAAAAATTGAAGAGACGTTTAAGGGCGCGGTGCTACTCGCCGAAGCACTTTCGCGCGTTGGTCTTGCGGTTGAAGTGCTGGGCTTTCAGGACGAGTTAATCCCTTTCAAAAATTTTTCTGATCCGATGGGAAAAAAGATCCGTGACCAGATGAACGGCATGCCGGCTGAAGTTTCGAATTCGAATCCAGGAGGGAATAATGCAAGCGCATATAATGACGATGGTTATGCGGTGAAAGAGGCGGCAAAGAGACTTCTTGAGCATCAGTCGCGCGATCGTTTTTTGGTAGTGCTTTCGGATGGCTTGCCGGAACCAAGCGATGCGCATAAGGGTACTGCTTATGATTTGCACAAAGTTATTAGCGACATTAAGCGCGCCGGTGGTGTAAAGCTTGTCGGTGTCGGGCTTGGGGCCGGTACTGAACATGTGAGAAAATATTATCCGACGAGCACGGTTGTGCCTGATGTTAAAGAACTGCCGGCAACTCTTGCAGAATTATTTGAAGATATTCTTGTAAATCCGAATAAATATTGATTTATGAAATTTACCGAAGCACAGCTCACTTTTTTCATGGAAGCGCTTGCGTCTGGCGGTGGACTCGGTTTAATCGTAGCTGACGAGATTCCGATGTTACCGAAAGTCAAGGCTGTAGTTAGTCGCCTGGCCGTGGAAGCACCTTCAGAAGTGCTTGAAGCTCTTAGGCGAGTAGCTGAAAAAGGTGAATGGCTCGAGCTGGATGTTCGCGACGCTAATTTTCCACATGAGGTTTACAACGTTTTACGCCAAATCTCGTCTGTTCAGCGTTTTGACGTTCGTGATGTGGCGACCGGCGAATTAGTGAGCGTGCGGTGGCCGAAAAGCTGCGCGGTGATTGTGATGGTTTCGGCTTCGGCGCTGGAATCTGTCGCGATTCCAAATTTTCTGGAACTTTTTGGACCGGTTTTACGCGGAAAATAAATATGTCCCACTCCGAAGCTTCTCAAGACATCCCGCGCCTGATTTCCGAATACCAATTTCTGGTCTCCAAACACCAGACTTGGAAAACCGGAAAAGGCGTTTCCCCGACCGAAGCCGAGTATCGTCGGATTGTTGAAATTGGGAAAATCTTGTTGCC
>Ga0194060_10002627_pt1 | contig 12789 bp, 14 predicted proteins | sample SepL225m_MetaG_FD_163427 | JGI IMG/M metagenome (GOLD analysis project Ga0194060, IMG submission 163427) | Anoxic zone freshwater microbial communities from boreal shield lake in IISD Experimental Lakes Area, Ontario, Canada - Sep2016-L222-5m | ecosystem: Environmental > Aquatic > Freshwater >... | reverse complement strand
ATGCTATCATCAAACACAGAACAGGAACCCACCATGACAGAAAAAAAACGCATCCTCACCGGCGACCGCCCCACCGGCAACCTCCACATCGGCCACTACTTCGGCTCACTAGAAAACCGCATCAAACTCCAACATGAATACGACACTTTTATAATCATCGCCGACGTCCAAGCCCTAACCGACAACTTCGAACACCCCGAAAAAGTCGCCGCCAACGTTTACGAAGTCTTCCTCGACAACCTTGCCGCAGGCCTAGACCCAACAAAAGCCACCTTCTTCATCCAATCCCTCATACCCCAAATAGCCGAACTCACGATTTTTTTCTCCAACCTAGTCACCGTAGCCAGACTCCAACGCAATCCAACGGTAAAAACAGAAATCTCAGAAAAACAGGAAATCTTCGGCGAAAGTGTCACCTTTGGCTTTCTTGGCTACCCTGTCAGCCAGGCTGCAGACATCGCATTCCTAAGAGCAAACCTTGTCCCCGTTGGAGAAGATCAACTCCCCATGATTGAACAAACGCGCGAAATTACAGAACGCTTCAACCGCATCTATGGCGAAACCTTTCCCCTCCCCGAAGCCCTTTTGGGAAAAACAAAACGCATCAAAGGCCTCGACGGTAAAGCCAAAATGAGCAAAAGTCTCAACAATGCCATCTACCTCACCGACACCGAAGAAACCGTACAAAAGAAAGTAATGACCGCCGTCACCGACCCCCAAAAAGCCCGAAAAACCGACCCCGGGCATCCAGAAGTCTGCACCGTCTACAGCTACCACGAACTCTTCAGCACTCACGAACTCCCACTCATTGCTGAAGAATGCCGCAAAGGCGAACGAGGCTGCGTAGACTGCAAAAAAAATCTTGCAAAAAACATGAACGATTTCCTAATCCCCATCCGCGAAAAAAGGGCTCATTATGAAAGCAACAAAGCCCAAACCATGCAAATCCTCAAAGAAGGCACCGAAAGAACCAAACAAGAAGCCGAAAAAACCCTCAACCTCGTCCGCCAAAACATGAAAATCAACTACGACCTATAAAAACCATCTTAAAACAAAAAAACCTGCAATAAATTGCAGGTCATTCCAAAAGCTACAGTGGTGCCCCCAGCAGGATTCGAACCTGCGACCGTCTGGTTAAGAGCCAGCTGCTCTACCAACTGAGCTATAAGGGCACACAAAACAAACACCATAGTATTATAAACGTCCCTCAGAAAAAGCGAAAGCAGTCAATAAAAACACACCTCAGCGTCAATAAAGCTTACGCAGGAAAACAGAAGCAATCCCGAGCAAAGCACCTCATATCAGGGAAGTTAATCTGCAACGCAACGCCCGATGTCTCCATCTTCCAACTCGCTCTCTGATGACTTTTATGTCACTTTTTTACTCTTCGACTCCCACCACTGCCTGAGATTAAAAAAGTGACGCGGTTTTTGCTACACCCGCCCTGAGCCTATCGAAGAGCGGTCACTGAGCTTGTCGAAGTGTTGCCAAACACAAAAAGTAGGATGAAAAAGATGCAAGAACTCCACCCTATGGCAAAAAGGCCCCGAACAGCAGCATTCAAATATACCCACACCTCCCGAGACAAGGCATGCCATTGTCTCTACAAAGAAAACTTTGTAACTCCTGCAGAGATTACACAGAAAAACACCCCCTTTGACTTTCCCAACGCCACCCTATACACTAAATCCGGTTACAAGGAGTGAAAAAATGACCGTACAACCACCAGTAACACCAACCCCGGCAGCACAGCCCAAAAAAGCAAAATGCCCCGAATGTGGAGCAGAAATACTCGTAGATGCAAAAGTCCGAAAAGGCGAAATAATCGTCTGCAAAGAATGCGCAGCCGAACTCGAAGTCCGCAACCTAGAACCATTAAAACTAGAGCTTGCACCCGAAGAAGAAGAAGATTGGGGCGAATAACAAGCATCAAATCACTGACTACTAAAAAAGCACCTTAACAGGTGCTTTTTTAGTGCCAAAATCTACTAAAAGTCCCCCTGACAAGGGGGATTTAGGGGGTTCAACACCCACACTGTCCTAACTTAAACATAACAAAAACTACTGCTTCCAAATAATCGCACTCCTATCCGGCCCAACAGAAACCGACAACACAGGAATATCCAAATACTTCTCAATCATCTTGATGTAATCATACGCATGTTTCGGCAACGCATGAAATCCCTTCAACTTCCCTTCCTCTACAACATCCTTCCACTGCTCAAAACTCAAATTTTCAAACCCGTTCAACGTAATGTACTGAGGTTCAACCTGATTAAACTCCTCAGTCAAAGCAGGAATATAATCCACTTTTCGTGTATCAATTTTGTAGTGAGTACAAAGTTTTATTGTCTCTAAGCCACCAAGCACATCTAATTTTGTAATATGTAACCCAGTATAGTAATTCAAACGATTCCCAGTGCGAATAATCACAAGGTCAAGCCACCCTGTTCTCCTTGGTCTGCCAGTTGTCGTACCAAACTCAAACCCCTGTCTTCTCAAAAACTCCCCAAGAAAACTATCATCATTCTTGTGCAACGAACGCTCTTTAAGATGGTTAAGATTGTACTCCATATCTTCCTTAACAGTTTCCAAAGGCAATTCCGTAGGAAAAGGACCATTCCCAACTCGCGTTGTATATGCCTTAACCACACCTTCAACTTTCCCCAAAGCCTGAGGACCGACACCAACACCTATGCCCACTCCAGCAGACAACGCATGTGATGAAGTTACAAAGGGGTAAGTTCCAAAACCAATATCGAGCAATACGCCATGTGCACCTTCAAAAACCACAACTTTATCTGCTTTGATGGCCTCATCAACAGCTTCAGAGACATCAGTAGTATAAAGAGAAAGCGCTTTACCGTAGGCAATATAGTCTTCAAGTATTTGCTTCTCAGGAGCTAAGGTTTTCACGAGAAAAACTTTCTCAAGAATTTCTTGTTTAAGAGGGTACAGATTCGCAATTTTTGCTTCAAGTATCTGAGGATTAATCAAATCTTCAAAACGGATGCCATCACGAGCGCACTTATCTTCATATGCTGGACCAATTCCACGGCCTGTTGTTCCAATCTTTTTATCTCCCTTTTTCATTTCTCTTGCCGCATCAAAAAGTGGGTGCCAGGGCATGATAATGTGAGCCCTTGGATCGATTCCAAGATTGCCTTTCACTTTAACCCCCTTACCTTCTATCGTTTTAATTTCCTCAAGAAGCACTTTGGGGTCGATAACAACACCAGCACCTATAACGCTTCGTTTATTCCAAATCAACCCAGCAGGCAAAAGGTGCATCTTAAATACTTCCCCATCTCGCACAATAGTATGCCCAGCATTGTTTCCACCATGATAGCGAACCACCAAATCAGCCTTCTCCGACAATACATCAACCAGTTTCCCCTTACCTTCATCTCCCCATTGCGCCCCAAGAATCACGGTCGAATTTGGTGAATTGTGCATGCTGACTCCTTCTAGCTATAGTATAAAAACACCTTGAACTCATTATACCTTTTTCACGTTAAAAACTCCCACACTCCCTTAAAAGCTCATCCAATCAAGGCTGTTATTGTCGTCAAAACAGGCAATAACAGCCTTGAAAAAACTTCTCACGACAACTCCTTCACTCGCTTGACACTCAAAAAACCCTATGACAAAATAGCTTTTGTTAGCACTCAAAACTAACGAGTGCTAAAACTCTTCAAAAAAGCCTAGAAATTAAGAAAAGGAGGATGTTTATGGCATCACTCAAACCACTCGGCGACAAAGTACTTGTTCGCCCAGCAAAAAAAGAATCCGTCTCCAAAGGCGGCATCGTGCTTCCTGACTCCATCAAAGACAAGCCACAAGAAGGCATCGTCATCTCCACTGGTCCAGGTAAAGTAACTGATGACGGAAAAACAGTTGCCGTAGCCGTAAAACCAGGTGACAAGATTCTTTTCACCAAATACGGCCCAACCGAAGTCAAAATCGATGGTGAAGATCTCTTCATTCTCGACGAACGTGACATTCTTGGCGTCTACGCCTAATTAGGTAGTTAATTACTTTCATCAAGGAGCATACATACATGGCAAAACAGTTTCTCTTCGGCGCAGATGCGAGAAAAGCACTCCACAACGGAGTAAGCACTCTTGCCGCTGCCGTCAAAGTAACCCTCGGCCCAAAAGGCAGCAACGTTCTTCTCGATAAAAAGTTTGGTGCGCCAACAATCACCAACGATGGTGTAACAATCGCCAAAGAAATCGATCTCAAAGACCCATTTGAAAACATGGGTGCCCAGCTTGCAAAAGAAGTGGCAACAAAAACCAACGATGTTGCCGGTGACGGAACAACAACTGCGACAGTTCTTGCCTACGCTATCGTAAGCGAAGGCGTAAGAAACGTAGCTGCTGGTGCAAACCCAATGATTCTTAAAAAAGGTATTCAGAAAGCTGTTGACGCCCTAGTCATAGCAATCAAAGACCTCTCTAAGCCAATCAGCGGAAAAGAAGAAATTTCCCAAGTAGCAGCCATCTCGGCAGCTGATCCAGCTGTTGGCGAACTCATCGCTGAAGTGATGGAAAAAGTTGGCAAAGACGGAGTAATCACCGTTGAAGAAGGCCAAAAAACCGGACTCGACAAAGAATACGTTGAAGGCATGCAGTTCGACAAAGGATACGTTTCCGCGTACATGATCACCGATACAGCACGCATGGAAGCTGTAATGGATGATCCTTACATTCTTATCACTGATCAGAAAATCACTGCTATTGCTGATATCCTTCCTCTCCTCGAAAAAGTTGCCAAAGTTTCCAAAAACCTCGTCATCATCTCAGAAGATGTCGAAGGCGAAGCACTCGCAACACTTGTTGTGAACAAGCTCAAAGGCACATTTAACTCTCTTGCTATCAAAGCACCAGGCTTCGGCGACCGCCGTAAAGCCATGCTTCAGGATATCGCTATCCTCACTGGCGGAACCGTTATTTCTGAAGAAATCGGCCTCAAACTGGATAACGCAGAAGTTGAACACCTTGGCCGCGCACGCAAAGTTATCGCAAGCAAAGACAGTACAACCATCATCGAAGGCCGAGGCGACGAAGCAAAAATTCAAGCACGTGTTAATGAAATCAAAGCAGAGCTTGAAAACTCTGACTCTGATTATGACAAAGAAAAACTTCAGGAACGTCTTGCAAAACTTGCTGGTGGTGTTGCTATCATCAAAGTTGGTGCCGCAACTGAAGTTGAACTCAAAGAACGCAAACACCGTATCGAAGATGCTCTTTCTGCAACTCGCGCAGCTGTAGAAGAAGGTATCGTACCTGGTGGTGGCACAGCACTTGTACGCATCATCAGCGAGCTTGCCGGTATCAAAGCCGACAACGCTGACGAGCAGACCGGTATCAATATTTTCCGTCGTGCTTTAGAAGAACCACTTCGCCAGATCGCAGAAAACTCTGGCTACGAAGGCTCAGTCATCGTCGAAGCAGTGAAAAAAGAAACCGACAAAAACAACGGATTCGACGCTCTCGACGGTAAAATCAAAGACATGATCAAAGCCGGTATCATTGACCCTGCGAAAGTAACCAGAAGCGCAATCGAAAACGCAGCTTCTATCGCCGGACTCATTCTGACAACAGAATGCCTCGTCACCGAAATACCAGAAGAAAAATCTTCAGGACCAGCAGGCGGCGGCATGCCTCCAATGGATTACTAGATTTCCTCAGGAAATATGTGCAACCCAAAACCCCGTGCAAAACCTGCACGGGGTTTTTTTGTTCCTCCAAATAACGTATGCTGTAAAGCGTCAACAAAACCTCCCAACAGGGGTGTAAATTCTTACGCAACAACCTTTATGCACAAACAAAAACCCGTCGAAGTAGTTTCCAAAATCACCCACAACAAGCAATTCATGCTCCTATGGGCATCGCAGTTCTTTTCTCAAACAGCAAATCATTTTCTTAACTTCGCGCTAGTAATCATTATCACCCGCATCACCCCTTCATCAGCAGCATTAAGCCTCCTTTTCGTCGCAATCGGTGTTCCAGCAGTACTCTTTGGCAGTTTCGCCGGCCTTGTCTCGGAAAGATTAAACAAGCGCAAAACAATGATTGTCACCAATCTTTTGCGAGCCCTGCTCGTACCTCTTTTCTTTTTTGCAGAAACAAACCTGACACAGATACTTATCCTCGCATTTGTGATTTCAACAATTATGCAATTCTTCGCCCCAGCAGAAACGACTCTTATTCCCAAACTGGTTAAAAAAGAAAGCCTCGTCATGGCGAATAGCATGTTTCACTTTACCTTCAACATTGCTATTCTTGGAGGATTTCTCCTCTCCAGTATTCTCGTGAAATTCACAGCAGAAAAAAACTTTTACATCATTTATGCCGTCGCAAGTTTGGGCTTCATTATAGCTATGACGTTTAATGCGTTAATGAAGATTGATCACGTTGAAGAAAAAAGAGCTGCAACAGCGCTCTCCTGGGAATCTTATAAGCAAGCTGTGGAAGAAATCAGAGAAGGATTTCACTACATTGGAAGAAACATTCATATTAGAACGTACCTTCAACATCTAGCCATTATTTCTTCATTATCAACAATCCTACTTCTCCTTACACCAGCCTTTGCCAGAGATGTCCTCAACATGCAGCTCGAAGACCTTGCAATCTTAGTGTTATTACCAACTGTAATTGGCGTCACAATAGCATTTCCATTCATGCAAAAACTGTCCCACCGCTTCTCAGGATATTCGCTAATTCAGTTCGGTTTTCTCCTCAGTGGCTCATTGATGGCATCGTTCTTTCTGCTTCCTTGGCTTCCTTATCCTCTCATTTGCCTCCTTGTCATCGTTCTTCTTCTCGGTATTTCCAATTTTTTCGTCAGTGTTCCCTCACAAAGCTACCTTCAAGAACACACCGATCCAAAACTACACGGCCGCATATTCGGCACCATGAATATGCTGTACAACATCAGCGCTGCTCTCCCAAACGTGATTGTAGGGTTAGTTATAGATAGAACAGGAGTACTACCTGCAACGTTATTATTGGGCTCATTTTTCTGTGGATATGGTCTATGGTCTATTCGGCTTCATCAACACATTCGATCCAAGACATCGAAGTAAACAACTGTTCCTCAAGACTGCTCACCTGCTGCAAATAAGCGTGCTCATCCGAAGTTTCAATAAACCCACCATACGATAGTCTTCCCTTGTTCTGTGGCAAACGATGCACCATAGCCGACTCTTCCCTATAGTAGCTGTATAGATCCCAGATCGCCGACCACAAAGCATCATCAGGATAAGTAACTGGCAACCACAACTCTTCCCTGGCTTCTTTTCGATGAATAGGATAATTATGCGATTGATACCTTGAAGAAAGATACTCGATCACACGGTTTATCACTTTTTTATCACGTTCAGGATCAAGTCGCGACGTTAATATTTTATAACTTATCAGTCGAGCCAAACGGTACGATTGCTCAATAGCTCCCAAAGCCAAAGGATTGATAAACTCAAACAGCTTTGTATAAATCGTCGCAAACGTCTCATCACTATATTCCTGCTTAAACTCCTGCCGTAAAAACGAAAGACAATGCCGCAAATCCTGCACAGAAACAGGAATTGGATCTCCTTGCTGAGTCGTTGGCAACAAAGGATGCATTCTCGTCGGATCTACAGGAGAAAGTTCAGAAATCGGACCCATTACAAGTTCATCCGCACCCAAAGACAGATGTGTAGCAGCACTATGAGCTCGGTAAGGAATAAGAACACTAAACTTCGGAGTAAAATCTCGAATCATACTCACAATCTTCCAAGGAGTCTCAGTCGTTCCACCACGGCTATACAAAAAAATATCCAAATCATGCAAGGGCTTCAACTCTTCCAAACGTCGGTATATTGGCAAAATGCAATCATCATTAATCAAAATTTCATCTGCAAGATATATAGACAACAATGGCTTTCCTCGTAACGTTTCAATCGCCCTAAACAGATGTTCATTTTCACGTGGAAGAGCAAGTGGCCTAGAATGTTTTTTGGAAGCAGCGTGTGTATGCATAGCCTTTTGTTTTCCTTTTTGAAATCTTTAAACTATACCTCAAAAACAAGACTATTGCAAGCCACAAAGCGAAATTATGTACAAATTGTAATCATCTTACATAGTAAAAAATCACCCTAAAAAAGTAGTTCTCTTTTTCTCGCTATTTGCTATGATGGTGTTAAGGAATACTGCTCTCTCTCGATTACTTCAGATAGCACGCTCTACATGTCTACATCTTAGGAGGAGTACCTGCACGATGGGGAAAGTTTTGGTTGTTACTTCGGGAAAAGGTGGAGTAGGTAAAACAACTACTACCGCCAACCTCGGAACCGCTTTAGCAAAATTTGGAAATAAAGTGGCCGTTGTCGATGCAGATATTGGATTAAGAAATCTTGATGTGGTTCTTGGCTTAGAAAATCGAATTGTGTATGACCTTGTCGATGTAATCGAAGGAAAATGCCGCCTCAAACAAGCACTAATTAAAGACAAACGGTTTTCTGAACTCTACCTCCTCCCAGCAGCACAGACTCGTGATAAAACTGCTATCGACGAAAAACAAATGCGAGAATTAATCGAGCAGCTTCGAAAAGATTTCGATTTTGTCCTAGTTGACTGCCCCGCAGGCATAGAGCAAGGCTTCAAAAATGCCATCGTAGGAGCCGATCAAGCAATCATCGTCACTACCCCCGAAGTCTCAGCAGTCCGCGACGCAGATCGTATTATTGGACTCCTCGAAGCCGCCGAAAAAGAAGAGCCTGTACTGATTATCAACAGAATAAGACCCCACATGGTTCAAAAAGGCGACATGCTGAGCATTGACGACGTATTGGAAGTACTCGCCATTGATCTTCTTGGTATTGTCCCTGATGATGAAAAAATTGTCGTAACTACCAACAAAGGTGAGCCAGCCGTTTTGGACAACAATTCTCTTGCAGGAAAAGCCTACTTAAACATCGCAAAAAGAATCCTCGGAGAAGACGTCCCCCTCCTCGACATCAAAACCTCAAAAGGGCTTTGGGGAAAATTATCTAAGCTTTTCAAAAAATAAAGCTCTCAAATAAATATCATTGTTGATCTAGTGCCTACCGGATTGCACAACAAAAAAAGCAACCTGACACTACAAAGGACTATTCATGCTGCAATCAATAAAAGGTTTTTTTACAAAAGTTTTCCCAGACGCGTTCGATGATGAATCTGCCAACGTGGCAAAAAATCGCCTCAAACTAGTACTGGTAAATGATCGCGTAAAAATCACCCCAGAAGAAATTGAATTATTAAAACAAGATCTTTTGGAAGTAATCTGCCGTTATATCGAAATTGACAAAGAAGACCTAGAAGTTTTCCTAACGCAAAAAAATAAAACCACGTCACTTGTAGTCGATATTCCAGTAAGAAGTCGAAAAAAAGAAGCCACAGCTTCATTAGTAAAAACAGCCACACGTAAGACAACAAAACGAATAAAAAAGCAATAACAACTCTGATATGCCACTCAACTAACAATCGCTAATCACGCCTCAAATAAAACACCATCCCACAAAAAACGTATCAATATAAAAAGCACCAACAACGTTGGTGCTTTTTATATAAACAAAGAAACAATACTATACTTCGTACTTAGCCTTCTGACGAATAGCACGACGCTTCGCTACAAGTTTCTTCCTCTTTTTTCTAACCAGAGGGCTCACATGAGACATATGCTTACGAACGTCAGCTACAAGGCCGCTTTTCAGCAACTTTTTACTAAGTTTACGTAGAGCAATATCTACCGGCATCTTGTCTTTCACTGTGACCGATGTCAAGGGTAATCACCTCCTTCGGGGGGTACAAAACGTTTCTGATGAGAAATCGCCTTGTCTAACTGTCGCAAATCCTCATCAATGCTAGCAGAATCCTGAACAGAGTTCAAGCGCTTCTGTTCGATATGAGCTAATAACTCCTGCGATCCAACAATGGAAAAATTATCCTGACTCAGTATTTCGTTTTCTCTAAACAAAATTTCTGCATTAGATGATTCCGAAGGAACAAATTCTTCTACTTGGTGTTGTTTCTTATGACTAACTTCCTCAAGATTTCTCACTTTTAACTTCAACACAGTAGGCTTACTCGAAGGACCATGAAAAGCTGTCGTAGTAAATGTTTGGTTCCGCTGGGAAGTATTGATAATAGGTTCAATTGGAGTGATTACCTGAGGTTGCTTTTTGAGATACACAATTTCGTGAATCTCTTCCTGAATCTGATCTAATATCCTGTATTGAGGTTCAAGAGCATCAACCTCTACTTTTTTTTCCTGCTCTAGATACAGAGAAGCAAGCACGACAGCCATTTCGTGAAAAGCGTCATCCATACGTTTCTGCAAAGCGTAAAGACGAGCCTCTAAATCATGCTGTTTGCTCTGAAATTTGGTTTTTGTTTGCGGCGTTATTGCATCCACAAGTACTATTTTCTTTTTACTATAGTGAATAGAAGTTGATTTACAGAGAATTAGGCCCCGCCGACGCCGTAGGAAGACAATAAAGCTCCTGAAGTTTCAGGTGGGTGCTCTATTAGCAAAATTGATATAATCGCTCCAACTAACGCCTTGAAGACTGCTTCAATCCCCAAGATTTTCAAGCTCCCATAGCTTTGGTGTTGAGGCTTTTATTAGTGTTCATACTCACGCAGTAGGGCCGTAGAAAATAACTTATTAAAGAGCTTAGTTGTATTGTAGGTACTCTCGTATTGCTTTTCAATCAGCACGTACAAATAACGGTCGGTAAAGATTTACTACTTTTCACCAAGTGCAAAGCGAGCAAACCGTTTAATCTGGACATTTTCACCCATTTTGGCGATCGCCTCAGTTACAAGATCATTGATGGTCTTATCAGGATTTTTGATAAATGGCTGTTCCAATAAAGTAATCTGCTGATAATATTTATCAACTTTGCCTTCAACAATCTTATCAATCATTTGCTCAGGCTTACCTTCTTGACGAAGCTGCTCAATAAATAGAGCTCGTTCTTTCTCAATCACCACTGGGTCAATACCATCTCGACTAACTGCAACAGGAGCTGCAGCAGCAATATGCATAGCAATATCATGAACAAGCTGCTTAAACTCATCCGTTCTGGCAACGAAGTCAGTCTCACAGTTAACTTCCACTAACACACCAATTTTTCCATTCATGTGAATATAGCTATCAACAGCACCTTCATTGGCAACACGATCAGCCTTGGAAGCAGCTCTACTCAATCCTTTTTTGCGAAGATACTCAATTGCCTTCTCGATGTCATTCCCTGATTCAGCAAGAGCTTTTTTACAATCCATAATACCGACACTAGTCTGTTCACGAAGTTGTTTAATTAAATCAGCTGACATTTGTAGGATTCTCCTATTTCGGACGGTTTACGAATAACCGGTTTCTTAAATAACGAGAGCAAGATCATATAATCTCGCCCTTCATATAAAACAAAGCAAGAAAGCTCAAATACTATGACGCTGCAACAGTAGGAGCTGCTTCTTCTACATCTTCTTCAACATCTTGTGCAATTGTTGTTGCATTGGCAAGCTTGGAAGACTCCTGACGAATCTTGGCGTCAAGCTCTTCGGCAACTTTTTTATTCTGAGAAAGGAAAAGCTTTGCAGCTTCTCTTCCCTGACCAAGCTTCACTGAACCATAAGAGTAATACGCACCACTCTTCGTGATGAGATCAAGCTCAAGGCCAATATCAAGAAGTTCACCAGTTCTAGAAATACCTTCGTTATACATAAGATCAAACTCAGTCATACGGAAAGGTGGAGCAACTTTATTCTTCACAATCTTCACTTTCACCCTATTACCAACAATCTGATCGCCTTTGGTAATCTGTTCTTTGCGACGGATATCGATACGAACAGAAGAGAAAAATTTAAGAGCTTGACCGCCTGGGGTTGTTTCAGGGTTACCAAACATCACACCAATTTTCATACGAATCTGATTGATAAAAATCAGAATTGTATGGGATTTGCTAGCAACAGCAGTAAGCTTTCTCAACGCTTGAGACATCAAACGAGCCTGAAGCCCCATGTGACTGTCTCCCATTTCACCTTCGATTTCAGCCTTTGGAACCAGCGCAGCAACGGAGTCCACAACAATAACGTCAACTGCGTTGCTACGAATAAGCATTTCAGCAATTTCCAAAGCCTGCTCACCCATATCAGGCTGGGAAATCAAAAGATCATCAATACTTATGCCAATTCTTTTCGCATATTCAGGATCAAGTGCATGTTCAACGTCAATAAACGCAGCCACACCACCTTTTTTCTGTGCTTCAGCAATAACATGTAAAGCTAATGTCGTTTTACCACTTGCCTCAGGGCCAAAAATTTCCACGACTCTTCCACAAGGAAGACCTCCAACACCCAACGCAAGATCCAAGCCAATTGAACCAGTTGAAATAGAATCAATAGCCATCTTGTCTTTTGCCGCATCACCAAGCTTCATAACCGTACCCTTGCCAAACTGTTTCGTAATCTGAGCAAGTGCAAGATCGATAGCTTTTGTTTTATTAGGATCCATGAAATCCCCTTCCTTAAATTATTACTGATTGTAAAAAAGAAACACGTAAACAACACATAAATCTATGATCAAGTAAAACCATAGAAGCTACAAAAAAAACGCATCACAGCGACGAAAGCAAAATTCAGCAATCAACTGAAAAACGTATAGCAATAATAACAAACACACTTCGGAGAAGCAATCCACAAACGCAAATTGACGATAAAAAGAATGGTGTGCTACAGTTAACTTGTACAAGTACTATCT
>Ga0194060_10002626_pt1 | contig 12789 bp, 10 predicted proteins | sample SepL225m_MetaG_FD_163427 | JGI IMG/M metagenome (GOLD analysis project Ga0194060, IMG submission 163427) | Anoxic zone freshwater microbial communities from boreal shield lake in IISD Experimental Lakes Area, Ontario, Canada - Sep2016-L222-5m | ecosystem: Environmental > Aquatic > Freshwater >... | reverse complement strand
TTGACACAACATCCACAACACCCCTGCCTGAATGACTGGCAATTAATCATGATTCCAACTTACTGTGATTATTGAGGTTTATGAACATCAGAACCTACTGGCTGCCTGTCCCCAATCCCGGCTCCACCCGCACTCTGGTTACACCGGCCCGAATCTGGAGGGAAGTACATCAAATCAGTCCGACCAACACAATACTGGATGATGGCGGGGTTTGATGTGCCCGGTGACAACTTCACTCGGCTTCCCGCCAGGAGTGTCACCCGTTTTTACGAAGTTTTAAGTCTCATTATCTGGTCGCTAGCGCAGTGACTTCCTCCGCCACGGCGGGTGTCATCGGGGTGATCTTTGGGGTGATCTCAGAGGTGATCTCAGAGACTGGTTGCGAGTTTGACCGGCTGATTCGCCTTCGGGGCAGGCCACACGGGGATAGGCCAGCCTCATTCCAGAGGCGCCAGAACGCCCTCTTTGACCAGTTGCTGGTCCATTTCCGGCGTCAGTTCCATGGGCAGGGGCGGCCCTTTCTCGCCCCCGGCGCGGATCAGTTCCATCTGGTAGTCCTTTAAATGCTTCTCAAGAGCCTCCCCGGTGTAAACAGGCTTGACCGGTTCCGGTGGGGGCGTGGGGGGGGCGTTCCGGGCTATATTGCTTACAACACCCATTCCACGCCGTCCGGCAGCAACCGCCAGAGCCGCGCCAGGCGTATCAGATTTGACATCATAGAGCCCGATCCATGCCTCTTCGCCATCTTTCCTAAACAACGCCTTATCATTTTGATAATCCGCCACAAGCAACTCGAGCCCATCCTCATTATCGCCTTCGTATAAAAAATAGCTCTTTTTGCTGACGACATTCATGATGCTAACTTGGAGACGGCCTGAAAAATTATTACGGGTGATGGCGCACAACTTCAGGCTCCTGGTGAAACTCTCGGGCGGCGGTCCCGGAGGAGGCGGAGGGATATTCCCCACCCCTGGCCCAAACTCCCCCTCTACCCCAAAAGGCATTCGACTAAGAATGCCCGCATAGCGGGTGAAAGAACGGTACTGAGTCTCAGTTAAAGATAAAGGGGCTTTGGATTCAGGCGACAAGGAATTGGTGGGGGACATGCCCGCGACTGATAGGGATGCGCGTGTCCGCGGAGTAATGGCAGGAGACGGCAGAAGCGTGCAGAAAAACGCCCCTAAAGCCACCATTATCATCATAGAATGACATCTGTGCCGTTTCATCCTCATCAGCCTCACTCGCGGATTTCAGCCCAGTATGGGATCGTGATGTTGAATATCCGTCCCAATTGCCGAAGTTCAGTAATGATGCCGGGCTGTTTGGTGCGGTTATGCTCCCCTATCAGGTAATATGCACGCTGCCACGCCCAATGGGTCCGAACATCCTTGTCGCCCGCCATGGCCTTGGCTAGATCAATATCAAACACCATGTCGCACTTGATGTCGTCGGCCTGCCCTGTCGCCTGAAAAACCAGGCGGCGCGCCCCGCGGGCATACCGGCCGTAGATCACCAGCGGCCGGTCGAGATACAGGTTGGCGGTGAGAATCGGATAGGCATCACAATAAGTCTGCCCCGCAAACCTGAACCGCACGTCGGAGAGCACGGGACGGCTGATCTCGCGAACCCGATTCTCCAGCACCGATGGAATATCCCACCGCCCGGTTTTGACAATGAAGGTGTCGCCACGGTTCCTGTAACTCAGCAGATCCAGCAGATAGGCGTTCACCCCAGGAAAAGTTCCAAGCGTAAAAACCGACACCGCACCACGATTGGCTTGACTGAAGGCTTCAATGATTTTGGAGTGATCCGTCATCCCCGCCGTGGCAATCCCGTCGCTCGCCATCACCAGAATCACGGGCCGTCCTGGCTTACGTGGCAAATCGAGCAGGTCTTTTAATGAATCAAATATATCAGTATTGCCCACCGATTCCATCCGGCCGATAAATTCACGGGCACGCTGCAAATTATCCGGATCCACCGTCATCCAGGTGTCAAAACACTTCACCACTGAATCCCGGAACTCCACCACATTGAAACGGTCGCCCGGGCCCAGCAGTTCAAGGGCCTTGAGCATTCCCTCGCGACAATAATGGAGTTTCTGCTCGGTGATACTAGCCGAACCATCCTGCACCAGCAGCAAGTCCTTGGCGAGCACTGGCAGCAGATCAGCCGTGCGCCGCTTGATCTCAATCCGGCAATAGGCATACTGCGACCCCGACTCAGGCTGATAGACATACACATCGGCTTTGAGGTATTTCTCCAACGCCTTGAGAATGTTGACCCTTTCCTTCTCCGCCTCCATCAATTCCTTCGGCTCCTCCTGAAGAACCTTTTTCGGCGGCGGCACGTCACGCGGCGCCCCGCCCGGGCCCATGGCGGCCGGAACATTCCGACCCCAGGCGAACTGGGACGGATCATCCACCAGGTAGTACGCCCCCGTGGACGTCAGTCCGCTTTCCAATTCCTCCCGGTTTGCCGGTGCCGTGATATCCAACCCGTTGGCGCTGCGCGGAATGGACGGCGTATAGCGCCGCGGTTTCCGTAAGGCCGAATCGTCCTGGACGATCTTCTGGTTGATGCTCAGGATTTCCTGGCGCGGTTCCCAAAGCGGGCGATCTACCGGCACCGGTTCCGCCAGATTTCGCTGCTCACCGATCAAGACCCCGGCGCCCACCTGGCGCGGTTCCACCGTCGCCTCATCCATTGCGCGGCGGGTCGTCGTCGCCTCATTCCCCACTTCGCCAGCCACCTCGCCCTTGGCATCCTCAGGTTTGAATTTCGGTGGGCGCCGCTCGGAATCCGGGGTCTCTGGCGCCAGTTTCACATTTTCCAACCGAAGGGAAATCTGTTTCTCGGAAGCCGCCCCCGGCCCCATCTTGTAGACATCAAAATCCGGGAGCAGAAGGATGACCATCACGTGCAGGAGAATCGAGGCGAGTATGGCGATCCCATACCATAGGATATTGCGCCGGCGCAGACGCCCGATAATTTCCATGGCGCCCATCGCCTGGTTCTTTTTTCTGAAATTAAGTTGTCGCTGGGATGGAGTCATAGCGTTATTTCTTCTTCGCCCATTCGCTATCAGGGTATCGTTCCGCTAATTCTTTCCGGGCCTTCCCGGCGTCGTCCGCCCGGTTAGCCGCGGCAAATTCCAAAGACGCCTCGTAGAGGCATTCGGGCACCAGGACAGGATCATCAAACAACACCGCAACGCTCAAGAAATGACGGGCCGCCCCGGCATGGTCGCCCTGGGCCTTCAGTGCTTTCCCTATCCCTGCATACGCCTGGACGCGGATAGGCAGCAACAGATCCGTCCCCGCCATCGTTGCCGATTCCTCAAATGCCCGCTTCGCCTTGTCGGCATCGCCGGAGAGCAGATTCAACTCGCCCAGTTTCAACCAGGCCTCGGCCATAGCCTGGCCCGGGAAATTCAGGCCCGTTACGCGCTCGAATGCCTGCCGGGCCTCATCGTTCTTCCCCTGCCCCATCAGCGCCTTTCCTTTCAGGCACCAAGCCGTCTGCTTCCAATTATCCGACTTGGCCTGCGCGATCAGCAGGTCAACAACCTCGGAGGCTTTGGCAAATTCACGTTTCCCGAGTTGATAATCGCCCAGCCATTCCAGCAACTCAGCGGGGAACTTATCTCGCATCGGGGAGGCGATCAAGCCCTGCAGGAGGGGTGCCGCCTCATCGGACTTCCCGCGTCGCTGCAACACCAGAGCCAGCCGGAACCGGACACGCTGCTGCAAATCCTCCGACGGCGGAGGAGTCGCCATCAACGCTCGTCGGAATGCTATCTCGGACTCCTCCAGTTTGCCGGATTCCTCCAGCAAAACCCCGTTCCAGAAGCGGGCATCGGCCATGTATTTCGTCGCCGGGAATTTCAGAAGCAACTCCTGCCACGTTTCCAAGGCATGGGCGTCTCGCCGCAGATAGGTCTCGCTGATGGCCTTTTGGTAAAGCGCATCTTCAACAAACCGGCTTTGCGGAAATTTTTCCAGTAACCGGGCATAGGCGGCCACCGCTTGTTCAGGCTTCTGGGCGGTTCCCAAACATGACGCCTGGGCAAACATCGCCTGCGGCGCCAGTTCATGCTTCGGAAAATCATCGGTGAGCCGCCCAAACAATTCTGCCGCCTGCAACCAATCGCCCTTCTTCTGCAACAGATGGGCCAACCGGTACAACGCATCACCCGCCAGGGCGGAATCAGGGTATTGATCCACCATCAGCCGGTAATACTGCACGGCGCCAGCCTCATCATGGACCGCCGCCGATGATTCCGCCAGCAGCCAGACCACATCACGCTTGATCCGGTCAACGACCATCAACCCGCGCGCCTGCTCGATGGCCTCCTGAAAGCGACCCAATTTATATAGCGCCAGCGCCCGTTCATAGGCCGCGCTCGCGGCCATATCGCCCTGCGGGTAATTCTTCAGCAACTCGCCGTACGTGACCACGGCATCCTCATTCTTCATGACCTGCCGCTGACAGTTCGCCTTGAGATAAAGCCATTCCTGCGCCTTGCCGAGTTCCGCCGTTCCACCCGCACGCACCTCACCACAGACCTTCAGAGCGTCGGCATAACGCTTGGCATTATAGAGGGACCACGCCTGCTGGAGCCGGGACTGCCCCACCCGCTCATCCCCGGGGTATTGCGTGGCCAGTTTTTCATACGCTTGGGCGGCGGGGTCATACTCCTTTCGGGAGAAACAGAAATCGCCGAGTTGGAACAACGCCTCGGCGCCCACCCGCGGCGAGCCGGGTGCGGCGGCGGCCAGTCCGTAGAGCACGGCCGCCCGCTTTCCATCACCCCGGCGATCCAACCCCGCAAGCGACAACGCCGCATAGGAAATCAGTTGTGTTCCGGGATACTTCGACAGGACGGCATCATAAGCCACTGCCGCTTCTTCCAGTTTTCCCCGCTTTTCCAAAGCCACGCCCAAGGCGAACTGACACGCCGCCCCCATCTCGGGTGGCGGAGCGCCCTTCAACATGGTGCCTAGCAACTGCGCCTGCTCCTCTTTTTTGCCATCCTGTTCCAGGAGTTCGGCCCGGCGTAACCCCGCGCGGTAATGGAACTCACCGCCAGGAAAGTCCTCAAATATCCGCTGATAGGTTTGGTCGGCTTCGTTGGTCCGGCCCAGTGACCGGTAACACTCGCCCATCCGATACGAAACTGCATCGTTCGACGGCTTGCCGGGGTTCTGACCGAGATAGGCCTGGTATTCTTTCAGTGCCGTTTCCCACATGCCGCGGGTATAAAGGCCGTCGGCAAACTGGAGCTGCTCGTTCTCGCTCAGGGCATAGGAAGGGATCGATGCGCCGAACAGAACGACGCAAGTGATCACAATTCTTGCCATGCCCATGGGAGCCATTTGATCCCTCACGTATCGCCCTTCTTTTCAACCAGGCCGGTGGCGAAGGAGATGTTCCAGATGTCGGCCTGCCGACAGAGATCGAGGATGCGAATCACATGCTGATAGGCTGTATCCTTGTCGGCGCGGAGTAAAACCGGCTGACCCGGGAAAAGCGTGACCAGACGCTTGAGCAGGGCTGAGAGTTCAGGATCGCTCAACCTCCGGCCATTGACCATGGTGGATCCGTTTTTCATCACGTTCAGGATTATCTCACCCGGCAACCGTTGCTCGATTTTCGCGGAGGAGGCGGTGGGCAGCTTGACATCCAGTTCGGCCTCCCACTGCGTGAAGATCTGGCTCATGATCGAATAGCAGAGCAGAACCAGCAGAAAATCCACCATCGGCGCAATCTGGAAGGCGATGGGATTGGGTTGATGCCGTCCGCGAAAGTTCATTTTCCCCTCTTGCTCAACAGGATGTTCATGACCTGGCCGGAAGAGACTTCAAGCTCGGCGATAATCCGGGCGGCCCGGTTCCGGAAGTACGCATAAAAAGCCATGGCCGGTATGCCGACAATAAGGCCTGCGGCCGTGGCGACGAGCGCCTCACCCACCCCCGCCGCCAAAAGCATCGGTTTGGCCTTGGTTAAATCTAAGGCCACCGCATTAAAGGCATGGATCATCCCAAACACGGTTCCCAGCAAGCCAACCATCGGCGAGAGCACGGCCAGATCAAACAAGTATTGCGTCTGTCCCTGAATGATCAAGGCCTGGCGCCCCCCCTCAGATTCAATCACATCCTTCAACAGGGAGGGAGCCATCTCGCCCGACCGCGCATAATCAATGGCCGCCACCGTCACCTCCGAAAAGGCACAGGGCTTATAGCCGCACGCCGAACGTGCATCGGCCCACTCCCCGGCCTCCAACTTGTCCAGCACATCATCTTTCAGAAGCTGTGGCACCACCTGACTGCGGCGCAGCACAAAGAAGAAATAGATCACAAGGGCCAGCGCGACGACGGACATCAGGCCGAGTACCACCATCACCATACCGCCCCGGCTCAGCATATCCATCAGCGAAACCTGCTGGGAGAGGAGGTCATCCTTACCCGCCGCCGTTTCCGCCATCGCCACCGTTGAGACCATTGCGGTTACCACGGTCATAATCCCTTGTTTATTCATATGCATATATCTTTCTCCTAAAATAGACATGAGATCAGGCTAACGACGATAGATTCCGGCTTCAAGCCTATTCTTGAAGCCCATTACGAGACTGAGATGTTAAACCTGCCCCGTCAATTTGCCTGTTTCTTTGAACTCAGCGGGGTTTCGCGCCATTCCCGCGGCGACAGGCCTGTCCTGAGCCGGAACCACCGCGTAAAGTAACTCGGGTCGTCGTAGCCAACCAGGCGCGAAATTTCATTGATGTTGAGGGTCAAATCGGACAGGTGCTCCTTGGCCAGCTTGAGGCGAACATTGGAGAGGTATTCGGTGAAAATCTGGCCTGTATGACGATGAAATAAGGATGTAAAATGATTGGGTGTCATCCGGGCCGCCACGGCAAGCTCCTTGACAGAGAGGGGAAGATCAGGCCGCTGCCGGATCAACTCGCATACCACATGGATCAACATGGGCATTCCCTCCGCGCGCTTGTTGCATTCGGCGGATTTAACCCAACGGTTGTTGCGGATGAGATCCTCAACGACCAGTGACGTCCGGCTCCCCTTCTGGAGGGCCTTAAGTTGTGTCTGCAGGGCGGCGTTACGTTTCACTTCCTGGACCGCACTGCCTATGACCCTCATGAGTCGCAGGGCGATACGGCGCTCCTTCACACCCATTCTGGGAAGTCCGGAAAACGCCTTGCGGTAAGCCACCATGTCGACGCCCAGCTTCTCCCCGTACGCGCGGGCTTCCGGCCACGCGTCCTCGCCCGAGTTGAGGCATACGCTCATCACCGCCACCGCCCCTGCGGTCTGATCCTCCGCCGGGACGACCAGCACCGAGGCGCCGGAATGACAGCGTTGTTCGATGGGACCATCGCTACAAGCCGCAATAGCCATCATGACATGACACAACTGGCAATGCTGGGCACCTTCCCCGGTCTTCTGGACCAGTCGACAAAAATCAGAACCGGGGATATCCCAGTCTCCCACCTTTTGCTGGCTCCAGCCGGAGGCGTTGGCAGACACGATCAACAACTTCAGCCCCAGATCTTCCATCGCAATCTCCCCCAGTTGCCGGATCAGGGGATGTCTCAAGATGGTCTGATCGAGACTGGCGGTAGGCGATCCTGTCGTAGTAACATCTTCAGAGAATTTCTTCATGGGAGCCAAATGGTCACACTCCGATTCTGCGTCTTTTTCCACATAAATTGCGTTAATTCTCCCAAAAGATCATGCGCCTGTAAAGTGTTGTTCAACAACGATTCCCGACGTACGTACCACTCAGATGCGGCGGCGCAGGATAAACGAGACTCCCACCGAGGATACCCCAAGTAGAACGATGGAGGCCAGAAGGCGGATTCCGCTCAGCCGCTCAAGGTCGACCAGAGCCACCTTCAAAATGGCAAGGAACATACAGGCCAGACCGCCATACAAAACGGCACGCCGGTGTCCCACCCGCCCGCAGAATGTAAGAAGGCCGGCGGCAACGGCCAAAATCCCTGTTTGAGCCAGTTGGAAGGAAGCGGGATCAGGGAAAAGCCGGCGGGCGCTCTCCCGAAGCACAACGAATAACACCACAATACCCGAGCCCAATATCAGCGGCCCGAGCGGCTGCGCCAGATCGGCAGACGAATCCGCCGGGGGACGCGCGGTGCGTAGAAAGTGGGTCAGCAGTATCGCGGCTAGAATCGTGCCGGCGATTAGAGGATATGGCGTCGCTGAAGACTGAGCCATGAAAAACACACCCCGAATAGCCGCCGCCACCATCAGAATGGCGGCGGATCCGGCAGCCCACCAAGGCTGGTTTCGACGAATAGCAGCCCATATGGCGGTGCCGACAAGGGCGCAGAGAATCCCGCTGGGATCCAAGACTAACCAACCGATCAATCCCGCGATTACCGCGGTTATGCCAAGACCCACCGCCCCGGCCGTCGCGTCGGGAACTCGCCCCACCGCCACGGCATTCACGGCCACAGCCAGCACGGAAACGCCTGCCGCCGCGAAGGCAAACGCCGCCCCGGTTTGTACCCACGCCAGCAGGGCCAGCCACACCGTCGTCAGGGGGAGCCACACAGCGCCCCCACCCCACTTGCAAAACGCCAGCAGATGCTGTAACGCCACCACGCCCCAAAACACGGTGGCGGCCACCAGCAATGGACCGCAGTCAATGTCTTCTTTGCGGGCGAGCACAAACCCAACGGCCAACAGGAAAAGGAAAAGCGAAACCGTCACCGGTCGCAGAAATGCCCACGCCCGTCGCCAGGACAGCAGGATCCCGATGGCGGTGAAAAACACCAGCAACGCGAGTTGCAGCCCCAGCCCCTCGGACTCCATGCCCAGCGCCACCAGCGCCAGGAGCACCCCCACCAGGGCGGTGGCGGCCAGGGACGCCTTGCGATGCGCCGTGGCCACACCCAAGGCAAGCGCCGCAAATCCGGCCATCAGAACCATCCCTGTCGGGCGCGCCAACGTGTGGACGCGCAGGGCCGACTCCAGCGCAATAACGAATGACAACGCGACGCCGCAGCATTGGAACAGGCTCGTTTCCCGTGCCAAGCGCCCCAGCCGACCGGGCAGAACCGATAATACGATCAGGTGGCCTGCGTAGAGAAATCCCAGAAACGTTCCGAATCCCGCCCCAAGCACGTTCTGCTGGGTAAGCTCGCGTAGAATGAGCGCGCCGAGTAGCACAAATGACAGCATGGCCACACGGGTAAAAGCCGCGGCGACGGTGAGTTCGGTGTAGGGTAATATCGGGGAGACCTTGTCCGGCGCGGTTCCCGTTTCAGCCGACGTCGCGGACGCACCCAGTCCACGCTCAAGTCGCCCCATCCGCACTTCCATCAGACGCATACGTTCGCGAAGCGCGGCAAGGTCTTCACTCCCGGTTGCGTCATCCTCGGACATTTAGACTCCGTGGGGTGGAATACCTTCCTTCTCGACATCAGGGAACAGCGAGACAATCCGGTGAAAAACGTACAGGATGCCAAAGGGCAGCGTGAAGATGACCGCCGCCGTGATCAGACCTTCCTTTTCCCATACGCCCGGCATGTAACTGGTGAATCCGCGCATGGACTTCGAGACCAGTTGACCGCCGATGACCACGTTCCAGCGCATGAGGAGTACCTGGGCGAGGAGCATGCAGGATGACAGCCAGATCAGCGCGTAGGCCACCCGATCGCTCAGTCGGAACAATGCTGTAACGGCCAGCATGATGAAAGGTACCAGGGAACAAACCATGAACTGGAGGACGACATAGGACCAGAACAACTTGGTCCGGATGAGAAGCCCCAGGACATCGGTGGCCTCCGTCTGCTCATAGGCAATGGACAGCAGTTCCATCATTTCCAGGGCGACGGCCACCATCATGAACGCCCACAGGTAACGGGCCAGGGATCGCACACAGGCAGCATCGATCTTCCAGCCGTTGATTCGCGAAACGATGAAGTAGTGAAAAATGAGCACGGAAATTCCCGACACAATGGCCGAGAATATGAAAATGATGAACATCATCGGCGTCGCCCACCAGGGATTTGCCTTGATGGAACCGAAAAGGAATCCCACATATCCATGGAGCATACAGGCCAAAGGAATACCCAGCCCGGCAAGAAACTTCGTTACACGGTGGTCGGCCTCACGGGTCTCCGGGGTATCCTTGTAGTTGAACAGCACAACGATCCGGCAGATCCACGGTAGGAAACCGCTCTCCTGCGCTCGCTTGATCAAGTCGCAGCGCATGACGAACCAAATCTCCAGGGCCACCAGGATCAAGTACGTTGTGTAGATGTAGCCAAACCCGGCCATCGCCGAGGTGAAGTGCGGGGTCAGCATGATGTTGAACGCCCGCTCGGGATGGCCCAGATGCATCAACAAAGGGAGCGTGGCAAACAGCAGGAACACGAAGGCGGAGGCGAGCGAGAACCGCGAAATGGGCTTGAGTTCCTCACGCCCGAACACATGGTATAGCGAGGAGACGATGAACGCGCCGGCCACAAGTCCCGTAATATAGGGATAGAGCACAATCATCACCGTCCAGGTCACGTGCAATTCGTTGGGGAAAACATAATTCATTAGACCACCTCGAGATCAAGGTCGATATAGTAGCACTTGGGATGAGTTCCCATTTCCGGTTTGAGCACCCGATACCGGCGTTGCTTCATGAATACGGACAGGTGGCTGAGCGGGTCATGCAGGTCGCCGAACATGCGCGCGCCCTTCGGGCACGCCAGCACGCAGGCCGGCAACTCACCTCGCGTAATCCGGTGGTAACAGAGCGTGCATTTCCCGGCCGTGTGCGTCTCCGGATGGATGAACCGCGTCCCGTAGGGGCAGGCCTGCACGCAATACCCACAACCGATGCATCGTTTCTGGTCCACCAGCACCACTCCCTCGGGTGATTCATAAGAGGCACCCACCGGGCACACCTGGCTGCATACGGATTTCTCGCAATGATTGCAAAGTTTCGGAACGAAGAACGCCTTGACAATGTCCTCGGCGGGGGGCTCCGTGAACACAAAGTTATCCTGGGCGGCCACATCGACAAGCGCTTCGCCATTCGCACGCACACGGTAGCGTTCCACCCAGGTACGGAAGCGGCCTTCGGGAACATCGTTTTCCGCCCGGCAGGCGCGCATGCAGGCACAACACCCGATACATCGCGAGGTGTCCACGGCGTAGGCATACAGGGGGCGTTTTTTGGCGGGAGTCTGGCTCGCACCGGGAGCGTCCTCTTTGCCAAAGGATAGTTTTGGAAATATGGACAGCAACAAGGTGCCCGAGGCTCCGATGGCTAAACGGCGGATCATCGTCCGCCGGCTGATGGAATCGTTACATGGCATGATGTGCCTCCTTGGTGTAGAGGGCGTGAATCTGATCCTGGTGACAATTCACACAAGGCCGGTTCGGATCCAACGCATCTTTGGAAACATCCTTGATATGGGCGGGCCACTCGATTGTCGGGGGCCCGGACTCCTTCCCGCCGGCATTCCCCTTGAATGCCTCCTTGCGATGGCACAGCAGACAGAACTTGGGGTTCGTGTTCCGCACGATGCGGCCCGAGAACGCGGTCTCCTTAATGAACAGGTGGCAGGTCGTGCAACTCACCTTCGTGTGCGAGCCCTGCGCAAACGATTTGGCCAGATCGGCGTGACAATAATCACACTGGAATATTTTGGGGTGGGTGTCAGGCTTCTTCAGCGTTTCATCGGTACGCCCCATATGGCAACTGTTGCATTGCTGGATCAGCGGGTGCAACCGGGCGGTTCGAAGATCGTGATCCAGGTACAGGGGCTCGTGGCCGGAATGACAGCGCACACACGCAGTCGTTGGGTCATTCACCCCGACAAACTGATAGTGCTTTTGCCAGTCCACCTGCGGAAACGAGCCGGGCCGGGCGTCCAACTGGCGATGACAAACCAGGCAGTCATTCTTGGCGTCTGCGCGCGCCATGGGCACATCGTTGTCCTTGACGTGCTTGCCACCAACACCATGACAGGTTTCGCACTCCACGGAGGCGTGGACATCCTTGGCATGGATGGCAGCGATGTCTTCATGGCACTCCACGCAGGCGGCCCGTCCGACATGACGGGGCTGGATGGCCTTTTCATCGTCCATCGCGTCGGCACGGAAATACCCGTATTCGCCAAAGGATTTGGGCACCAGAAGACGCCGGACGGTCAGTCCCGCCGTCACCAGAACAAACAGAATCACGAGCACCGGATAGGCGTGCCGGTAATCCGGGCGCACTTTCATGTCATCGTTTTGCTTTGTCATCGTAAAAAAACTCATCCAAAGATCGCTTGAAGATATACCACACCGTGGTATGTCGTCAAATCCAAACAGAGAATAGTCCTTCCCGGCGGACACTGATCATGGCGTTTCCCGATGTCCGTAGCTGGCCTGCCCTATCCAATGCCTTGTCTGTTCCTCGTTCATTTTGCTATGGCACCGTTCACCTTGAGTTTCGGCGAGTCAGCGACGTAAACTCCGAGGCGTGGTTAGGGCCGTCTATATCTGCTTCGTTTTCATTCCGGCTCGTTTTGCCGCCTGGAGTTGCTTTTTGTCGGATGAGGCAAACAACTCCGCCCCCCATTCAAGTGCACAAGCCACATGCAGGGCACCCATCGCCCGAACGGGACTTGCCTCAAGGATCATGATGGCTGACCCAATCACAGTTGGAGTGAGGAAAATGATGTCCGCGTCGCGGACATCATCAAGCAATCGCTTTTTTGCGACATGATACTGATCTTGGGTCAGCGTGTGTTCGCTG
>Ga0194060_10002624_pt1 | contig 12793 bp, 12 predicted proteins | sample SepL225m_MetaG_FD_163427 | JGI IMG/M metagenome (GOLD analysis project Ga0194060, IMG submission 163427) | Anoxic zone freshwater microbial communities from boreal shield lake in IISD Experimental Lakes Area, Ontario, Canada - Sep2016-L222-5m | ecosystem: Environmental > Aquatic > Freshwater >... | reverse complement strand
GAAGGGCTGCTGGACTGGTTCATCGGCGCGTTGCGTTCTCTTGCCCATGTCGAGATCATCCGCATTGGGAGCCGTATCCCTGTCGTTATGCCCATGCGGATTACGAAACGGCTCTGCACCATGCTTCGCCGTCATCGCCCCCTGTGGGTGAACACGCAATTCAACCACGCCAATGAAATAACGGATGATTCGGCACGGGCCTGCGCCATGCTGCTCGAGGCGGGGCTGCCCCTTTCCAACCAGTCGGTCCTGCTGAAAGGGGTAAATGATTCATATGAGGCGATGCGGAGGCTCCTCTATGGGCTGCAGCGGATCGGGGTCAGACCGTATTACCTTTTTCAGGGCGACGTCGTGGCCGGTACAAGTCATTTGCGGGCAGAGATGGAACGGGGGATCGAGATGATGGGAAAACTCAGGAGCAATATCTCCGGACTGTGCGTGCCTAACTATGTGCTTGATGCGGGGGAGCGGGGGAAAATTCCGCTGGAGCGGGTCATTTTACCGACGGTGGGCGGATCCGGGGAAGAGGAGCTGACGTGCAAATCCCTTCCCGGTTAACCAGCCAAGGATTGACTTAATATTTGTAAATAGATGGCATAACGTGATAGAACCCAGCTACACAAAATAAGGAGTGAGAATTCATATGTATACTGCCAGTGATTTGAAAAAAGGACTCAGAATAAAAATTGACAATGAACCCTACATCATAACGGAGTTCAATTTTGTCAAGCCCGGTAAAGGTCAGGCTCTCTATCGTTCCAAGTTAAAGAACATGTTTACGGGAAGCCAGTTTGAAAGGACGTTCCGATCCGTGGATACCTTTGAATCCGCCGACCTGCAAGAGAAAAAAATGCAGTTTCTCTACAAGGAAGGCGAAAAATTCTGCTTCATGGACAATCAGAGTTATGAACAGATCTTTCTGACGGAAGAGCAGGTTGGTGACGCAAAAAATTTTCTGATTGATAATATCGAGGCGGAAGTCCTGATGTATGAAGACCGGCCGTTAGGGGTAAGTCTCCCCAATTTCGTGGATCTGATCGTTACGCAGGCCGATCCCTGGGCCAAGGGAGACACGGTATCGGGCAACACCAAACCGGTCATTGTACAGACGGGTTACCAGATCCAGGTGCCTCCCTTTGTCGAGCAGGGCGAAAAGATCAGGGTTGATACGCGCACCGGGGAATATCTGACTCGTGTTAAAGGATAGACGAGTTCAGGAAGAAGGCGGCCGGCTGGCCGGTAAAAAGGATTGGCTCTGGCGGCGTGCGGCAATAATGCAGGCAATTCGGCGCTTTTTTATCGAGCAAGGCTATCTGGAGGTGGAAACCCCGTTGCTGATTCCGGCGCCGGCTCCGGAGGTGCATATAGATGCCCTGGGTTGCGGTGACGGGTTTTTGCATGCCTCACCGGAATTGTGCATGAAGCGGCTGCTTGCTGCCGGCTATCCTCGTATCTTTCAAATATGTCGCTGCTTCCGCAGTCAGGAACGGGGTCAGCGGCACCTTCCCGAATTCACCTTGCTCGAGTGGTATCAGGCCGGCAGCGACTACAAAAAATTAATGCTGGAATGCGAGGCCATGCTGTCCTTTGTCGTTTACGAGCTCGGATACGGCTTTACCCTTGACTGCCGGGGGGCGCGTGTTGACTTGCATCCACCCTGGGAGATGATCACCGTGGCTGATGCTTTTGACCGGTATGCACCGTTGTCGATGTCGGAAGCCCTACGGACGTATTGCTTCGACGAGATGATGGCCTGTCATATAGAACCGGCGTTGGGCATTGCAAAACCGGTATTTATTTATGATTACCCCCTCTATCCCGGTTGCTTGGCCAAGGCGAAAAAAGACGACCCCACACTTGTGGAACGCTTTGAGCTCTATATTGGTGGACTGGAGCTGGCCAATGCCTTTTCGGAACTGACTGATGCTGAAGAGCAGGGTCGGCGCTTTCAAGTGGCCGAGCGGGAGCGGGCAGCCATGGGGAAAGCTGCCTATCCCGTTGCTGAAAGATTCTTGACCGATCTCTCCTCAATGCCGGAAGCGGCCGGTATCGCGTTGGGCATCGACAGATTGGCTATGATACTGATGGACCGGTCAACTATTGACGACGTGGTGGCGTTTGCGCCGGAAGATTTATGACCAAATGAGCTGTTGACAATGCGGTTTATTTTCATTAAATATAATTGAGTCTGATCAAAACACCCCGGGGAGGTAAAGAGTGCAAGAGGCTTCTACCACGAACGTAAATTTAGGCGGCCAATTTCACGGTGGCCTCTTGGACATGGTAATAAACGCCAGTTTCATCGTCCAATTCGTTTTACTGTCCCTGCTTTTGTTTTCGGTTATTTCCTGGGCGATCATTTTCATGAAATTCCGGATGCTCAAAAAAGCGCGGAAGGAAAATAGTGCATTTTGGGAAATGTATATGAAGAGCGGCAAGCTGTCAGAGGTTTTTACCGCCTCCAATAAATTCCTCTACTCCAATGTAGCGAAGGTTTTCAGAGCCGGCTATGCGGAACAGATTACTCTCAGCAAGTTCATCAAAGAAGCCCCCTCTGCCTCGGAAGGTACCGCGCCGTCAGCTTTGGAGATTAAGGGCATCGACAATATCGAACGCACCTTACACCGCGCCTGCAGTACGGAGATCACCAAGATGGAAAGCACCCTTGGCTTTCTGGCGACCGCCGGAAGCGTCTGCCCGTTCATCGGCCTTTTCGGCACGGTTTGGGGGATCATGGATACGTTCCGGGGTATCGGAGCCAAAGGATCGGCAACGTTGGCCGTGGTAGCGCCCGGAATATCGGAGGCCCTGGTGGCGACGGCGGCGGGCTTGGCTGCGGCCATACCGGCCGTTGTATTTTACAACTATTTTCAGAACAATATCAAGATCATTGTTATGGAAATGGAAGGCTTTATCTCTGAACTATTAAATATTCTGGAGCGTTTTTATGCCAAGCGGTAAGGGAGCATGAAGTACGGACGCAGGCCTGAGTATTTGGCAAACAAATCCTTTGCTGAGATCAACGTTACACCGCTGGTGGATGTGGTTCTGGTACTGTTGATCATTTTCATGGTTGCCGCGCCCATGCTGCAGATGGGCATCGATGTGAATCTGCCCCGAGTAAAATCCAAGAGCGTCGATGTAACGGAAGAGAAGCTTGTGTTGACCGTCAATGGCGCCAAAGAGATTTTTCTGAACAAGACCAAGGTCTCGTTGCCGGATCTGCGACCAAAGCTGGAAAGTATATTTGCTGCCAAGATTGACCGAGATCTCTTCCTGCGAGCGGATAGGAGCGTCCCCTATGGCTTTGTTGTGGAGGTGATGTCTGAAGTCAGGAAGGCCGGGGTGGACAAGCTGGGGATGATTACCGAGCCTCCGGAGGAGTCCAGATGATCTATCCGGGGGGAGGCAACTCCAAAGACGGTGGATCAAATCTCAATGGTCTTATTTTCCTGTCCCTGGCGGCCCATTTTCTTGTCTTGTCCCTCCTTGTTTTTTCACGCCCCCTATGGCCTGCCCCCAAACTGACTTTCGGCCCGGTATACTCTGTGCAGCTGGTAAATATGCCCTCCAGCTCACCGGAAAAGAATAGCGCTCAGGTAAAGGATATCCTGGATTACGTTCCTGCCCGGCAGCCAATGCTTAACAAGACATCGCTTGATCCACTCTCAGTGCCTGTTACCTCCGTGGAAACAAGAAAAAAATCACTAGATAACGTAGAAAAGGCAGTGGAAGCGATCAGAAAGAACATTGCGCCGCTCCAGGAGAAGCCGGTGCCATCCGCCTCGCAGGGGACGCCGAGGATAACGTCTGAGCAGGCGTCTTCCCCTGCAGCCAGACCCAGTGATGGGGAGCTGACCGTCAAGATGAGAAATTACTATGCCACGATCTGGGCGAGGATCAAAGGATTGTGGACTATTCCCCAGGGCCTGTTGCCCCGTGAAAACATTGAAGCAGTGGTGCATGCCCAGATTTTAAGAGATGGGACGATTACGAATGTTGGTCTGGAGAAGCGGTCGGGCAACCGTTACTTTGATGATTCCGCGCTGCGTACCGTTCGAAAGGCCAACCCGTTGCCGCCGCTGCCGGAGGAACTGAGAGACAACAGCCTTGAAATCGGCATTCGCTTTCATTCTGCCGAATTCAGATGAAGAGGTGTATATCTGCTTGAAAATAAAACTTATTTTTAAACGCCTCATCTTACTGGCGGCAATGTTATGCTTTGTTCCCGGCTGTGCTTATGGCGCCGACAAGGTTTATTTGGACATAGATTCCCCTGCCTGGAAGCAATTCGTTATCGCTGTCCCGGATTTTCAAAATGCTGTCGGGAAAATTGGCTTGCCCGATAATCAGGCTGCCCTGTTTTCCGATCAATTGTCCAACTTCCTCCAGATAACGGCCTTCTTCAATGTTGTCAATAAGAAGGCTTATCTGGATGATAATAAGGCGTCCAACGTCTCTGCGGACGAAATCCGCTTTGCCGACTGGCTGGCGATCGGGGCTGAATATCTCGTGCAGGGAAATTTTCAGCAACGAGGTGGCGATCTTATTTTGGAAGGTCGCCTTTACGATGTGGTCAAGGCGGAAGTCGTCGTTGTAAAAAAATATGCGGGCAAGGCTGCCGATGGGAAGACCATGCTCCGTAAATTTGCCGCGGAGATACTGCTCGCCCTTACGGGAGATGGGAGTGTTTTCAGCACGAGGATTGCCTTTGTTATGAAGAAGGGCAAGGCGACCGACATCCTTTCCATAAATTATGATGGCACGGGCTTGATAAAAGAGATAGAGAGCAAAACAATTCTTATGTCTCCGCGCTGGGCCCCCGAGGCTAGATATCTGGCCTTTACTTCCTTCGAAGATGGCAATCCGGATTTCTATGTTAAGGATATGAGTAATGCCGCTGTCAAGAAAATCAGTTCTTTCCGGGGCATTAATCTGCCGGGAAGCTGGTCGCCTGACGGCAGGAAGGTTCTGGTGACCTTGAGTAAGGACGGCAATGAAGAGATCTATCTGCTGGACTTCGGCAGTAAGATATTGCAACGTTTGACCGACAATTACGCTATTGATGTTTCTCCCGTCTGGTCCCCTGATGGGAGCAAGATCGCTTTTGTATCAAATCGCTCCGGCTCTCCGCAAATATATATTATGGACGGGGATGGCAATAATGCCAGAAGGATAACCTTTACGGGAAATTACAACACTTCTCCGGCCTGGTCCCCCAAGGGCGACCGGATTGCTTATGAAAGTAGCGTGGATGGCAGATTCCAGATTTTTACCACCAGTACGGACGGCGAAAACGTAAAGCAGCTGACCTTCGACAGTGGCGAGGCGAAATCGCCTTCCTGGTCTCCCGACGGCAGGTATCTATCCTTCAGCAAAAGTAACGGCGACAAGAAAAAAATTTATATTATGACCGCCTCTGGCCTGAACGTACGGCTCTTGTATGAGGGAGCGGGGGATTGTGTTTCAGCCGCCTGGTCTCCTCGTTTAAAGGCAGACTGAGGCCACACGGCTTGGCGCCATAGACGGTCTGCCCCATTTCTATCAAGGATCGCGAAAATAAATGTTTTTTTAGGTTGAATGTGTCGTGAACTTGAGTTATAAATCGAGCACGGTATACCATGTCTTTAATGCATCTTTTTAATGCAGCCTGGGGGGGAGTTGTGCCTTGGGATAAACTTTCATGATGAAGAGAGGAGTAGCGATTATGAGAAGAAGTAAAGGTTTCGTCATAGTATTTTCATTGATCATGCTGTTTGTTGCCGGTTGCAGCGCGAAAAATGAAGTTCTTAAAGAGGACAGTGCAAAGGCGCCGGCGGCAATGGCGCCGGTGACAGAGGCCGTGCCGGCACAAAAGGCAGCGCCGGCAGAAAAACCCGCGGCAAAGGCAACATTCTCGGTAGGTGAACCAATGCTGGAGGGAGCAGAGAAAGCAGCGCCCGCGGAAGCCCCGGTTGCGGAAAAGAAAACAACAGTCGCCGTGCCTGCGAAGGAACTTTATGAGTTGGTTGACATTCATTTCGATTTCGACAAATTTAATCTTAAGGATGAGGCACGGAACATTCTCAAGAAGCATGCCGAATGGCTGAATAAGAATAAGGATGTTATGGTTGTTGTAGAGGGACATTGCGATGAAAGAGGCACCGCGGAATATAACTTGGCTTTAGGGGAAAGACGGGCCAATGCAGCAGCGAAATTCCTCGTTGACCTGGGGATCGATGCGAAGAGGATCAAAACTTTGAGCTATGGTGAGGAACTACCCCTGGATAAGGGGCATAATGAAGCGGCTTGGGCCAAGAACCGCCGGGCACATTTTGATGCCTCCGGGAAAAAATAGTCAAGTGAGGTTGAACGCTTGAAGCGAAATATTTTTCTCTCCCTGCTTTTGTTGGCAGCGCTTGCCGGTTGTGCAACTACTGATGATTTGAAAAAGGTTCAGCACGATTTGGACCAGAAGATCACTGATGTGGCGAACAACAGAGTTGCGGTGGTGGAAAAAAAAGTGGCGGTGGTAGAGGAAACTCTGCCCCGCCTGAATGCGGAAGACAAGACTATCCGTGGCGAGGTTGCCAAGAACGTTGAAGCCGTCACGGCTCTGCGCAAGAACACCGCAGAAACGGGTGCCGACCTAACGGATATCCGAGATAACATCCAGCAGTTGAGAGGCCAGGTGGAGGCACTGCGCAAGGATCTCGCCACTGCCGTTACGCACTCAAGTCGTAAGGATGATGAATACAGAGAAATCAGGGAAAAACTGAATAACACGCTTTTTAAGATCAATTTTATCGAGAATTTCCTGGGGATCGGCAAAAGAGAAGACCAGCCTGAAGGAACGGAAAAGGGCGATAAGCCAAAGGATGTTGCCAACAAGGGAAAGCCTGATAAGGAGTCGGCTTATGCGGCCGCCTACGAATTTTTCAAGGATGGAAAATTCGACAAAGCCAGAGACGCATTTCAGAGCTTTCTGAAACAGTATCCCGATACGGAATATTCCGATAATGCCCAGTTCTGGATTGGCGAATGCTATTACTTTGAAAAAAAGTACGAGAATGCCATTCTGGAATATGAAAAGGTAGCCAAGAATTATCCTGACGGCGATAAGGTGCCTTACGCCCTCCTGAAGCAGGGCATAGCATTTTTGAGCCTGGGCGATAAGGCCAGTGCTAAGCTGATTTTGCAGCGGGTTATCAAGGATTATCCAAATACTAATCAGGCGAGAACGGCAAAAGCTACTCTTCTCAACATCAAATAGACGGCGTATGACCGCTTGTTTGCTTAATCCCGGGGCCGGTCATCTCTATCCAGGCTGATAGGTGTGACACCTTTGGGGATGGGGAGATCAAAGGCTTCCTCATCTCCGGCAGAGTCGTCTAAGTCCATATCCTCAAAATGAACAGCTATCTTAGTGCCCCCGCCTTTTGAGACTATCGTTACCTCTTGCGGTAATTCGCTTTCTCCCAACCGCAGGTAGTTGCTGTAGCTCACTCGATGGGTAAGTTCTGCCTCCCTGTCTGTTATTGCCATGTCTGTTAGTCGTTCAACGTTGCCGTCCGACCAGAGTGTCTGGATTATTTGGTCTTTTAAGAATAGGTCCAGACGTTTCCTGTCTCCGTCACGAGATTCCCGATAGCCGATTTTTCCCCCGGTCACGGGGGGAGGGAAGCCTAGCAAAACGTATACTATATCTGTCGGGGACAGACTGATCGGCAGGAAATGCGATAAGTTTTCCCGCGACGGACGGCCCTGATAAAATTCTTTTCTCCCGGGCAAGAATATCTTCAGTTTTTCCCTGTTCAGGGAGAGCGAAAAATCTGGCGGGCCGAAAACAGGGATGCTTTCCATCCGCATCATTGAGGGAAGCCGCAGGACTAAGGCAATCCGCAGATGCTGTCTGCCGCCGCCCGATGCCATGAGGTCAATATCCGCCATGGCTCTCAGTGCGCTCCTCTCGTGGTCTATTCCGCGGAGTTTCTCCCACCGTGAGTCAAGCGGAGCAGCTGTCTGCTCCGGAGCAGGGGGCAGGGTCGCGGACGGTGCGCAGGAAGTGAGGAAACAGCAGATGAGTAGTGCCAATATTTGCCTGGCACTATTGCTTGTCCATGCCATCGTATCACCCCATGTTTGAACGTTATTTTATGCGACCGGTAGTCTTCAGCTTCTCGATCTTCTGGGGGACGGTTTTATGGCTGGGATTCTGTTTCATGATTTGCAGATATACCTCCCGAGCCGCTTCGACTTGGCCGGACTCGGCATAGACATCGCCAAGATGTTCGGCAATGGTCGTATCCTGGGGCAGCCCGGCAGCCGCTTCCTTTAAATATTTTGTGGCTTCTGCCAGCTTATTCTGTCGGAAACAAACCCAACCCAAACTGTCCAGCATATAGGCGTTACCCGGTTTTAATGCCAATGCCTTTCTGATTAAATCCTCAGCTTCAGCTAGCTTGATGCCTCGGTCGGCATAGCTGTACCCGATAAAGTTCATGGCATCAGCATTTTTGTCGTCCATTTGCAGGACTGCCTCCATTTCCTTTATACTTTCCTGAAAACGGTCTGTCTTTTCATACAGTACGCCCAGACTAAAATGCAGCATCACACTAGGAGAAGCCTGCAAACCTCTTTTTAAGGTATCTTCCGCTTTCTGCAGCTCTTTTTTTTCTTCGTAGAAGGAAGAGAGGAGGGCATAGAGGTCCGGGGCATCTTTCCTTTTTTCAATGGCATCCGAGAGATTGGCGATGGCGCTTTCGAGTTGGCCGGTACTTTTCAGCATCATGCTGATGCTTGCCTGAGCGGTAGAAAATAATTCCGCCTCCGGGGGAATCTTTTGCAGTTCAGCTGTAGCCTGCTGGTAATCCTTCTGGCCTTCATAAGCTGAACCAAGGAGGTATCTCAGCCGGTAGTCGCCGGGTTTGGCCTTAAGCAGCTCCGAGATGATTTCCGCAGCTTTTTCATAGCGGTCGCTTTCCAGATAGACCAGGCCCAGCCGGTAAGCGATCTCCTGGCTGCCTTTTCCCCAAGTAAGAATTTCGCGCAGTTCCTTTTCCGCCTCTTCAGGTTTTTTAAGTTTTGTCAGCAGATCAACCAGTTTGAGTCTGACGTTTACACTGTGTGGGTTAGTCTTGATGTAGAGGCGATATTTTTCTACCGCCTGATCATTCTTGCCCTGTCTTTCATACAGACGTCCGAGGTCGAGTACGGCCGGTTCAAATCCTGGTTTCAACGTCAGCGTCTTGGTAAAGATTTCTTCGGCTGCCGCGTATTGTTTGTTTTCGCCCAACGTTTTTGCCAGGTAGTAATTCGCCATGAGGTGGTCAGGGTCGATGCTAAGCAGCATACGGAAGGTGGAAACTGCCTTTTCGTAATTCTTGGCCTCTCCGTAAAGAATACCGGTATAGAGGAGCGCATCTGCATTGCGCGGCTCAAGTTCCGTTACCTTCATATATTCTCGCAGGGCGCTCGCGTAGTTTCTCACATTTAGGTACAAATTGGCAAGGAGGAGCCTGGCGTCGATGTCGCGGCCGTTTTCCACCAGTGTTTTTTCGCAGATCAAAATTGCTTTGGCGGTATTGCCTTTTTCGCTGTAAAGACCGGCGAGTTCCGTGGCTAAAAAGGACGACCGGGGGTCAAAACCAAGGGCTTGCTCCATCTCATCGAGCGCTTCATCCAGCTTGCCGTTGAGGGAAGCGAGCACACTCAGGGAATAATGATAGGAAGCAAGCTTGACCTGGGCGGCGGGAACAGCCACGGTATCCGTGACATCCCTGGTCCTGGTCGCAGGCGGCGTACATCCGGCGAAACTACAGAGTATAATGATCAGCAGGCATTGTTTATTAAAAAAGGTTTTCATAAGAAGTTCTTATTCCTGTTAGTTAACTATCTCTGGCCGATTATTGCCACCAGCTCCGAAGGCGGGACAATGCGGATACCTTGCGACTGCAGCAGGGGGATTGCTTCCCGGAGCGCCCCTACGGTGCCGGGATAGGGATGCCCGATGATCAGGAGGGACGAATTGTTCCGCCGCCTCACGTGGTTGAGCAAATTCTTGAAGATCAGCTCCCGATCCCGGTCATTGTCAAGGAAAAGCCGTCGCGCTGCGAACCTGATCCCTGTTTTTCTGGCCAAGCCTTCCGCCCGGGAAGCTGACGTCGTCCTGCTGTCGATAAAGAAGAGCCCTTTTTTCTGCAATTCCACCAGCACAACCTGGAGTTTTTCTTCATCCTCCATAAAGGCCGAACCCATGTGGTTATTGACTCCCACGACGTAGGGAACGGCAGCGAGATCGTCATCCAACTGTTGCCGAAGATCCTCTGCCATCATGGAGCGGAAAAGCGCCCCCGGACCGGGGTTCTGTTTCCCATTGCGCGGTTCCATGGGGAGGTGTAGCAAGATCTCTCGTCCCTGACCGTGAATCATCTCCGCGGCAGCTCGCGCATGGGGAGAGTGGGGCAAAACGGCAAAGGCCAACGGTGCGCCAATAGCGAGCAGCTGATCCACCGGTGCCAGGGAATAGCCTATATCATCGATGATGATAGCGATGGCTCCTTTTCCCTCTGCGCAGCCTAAGTGCTGGGAAGGATAATCCGGCACTGCTGGGGCCCTGGCTTTCCCCCCAGTCGTTTTTTGCTCTTCTCCGCGTTCCTGTGTCCGGTAAACCTCGCTGGGCGGTCGAAAAAATACATAGTAGAACGTAATCAGGGTGATTATCAATAATATAAGGCCGGTTAGGCTCTTAATGAGTTTCATGCCCTCCTAAACGATAACCTCTTCGGCAGAGAAGATCATATGAGCACCCCGTGCTTACTACTTACTACTTACTATTTAAGGGTTTTTTTGAATATCTCCCAGCTCTTTAAGATATCTATGGCGCTCTTTATCTGGTTATCAGGCGCCGCTTCATCAGGCTCATCTTTTTTCGGTTCGGGCTTCGGTTCGGCAGCCTTGAGGCTGTTTTCCTGCGGGGATTTTATATGGCCCTGCAAATCACGTTCCCTCATCACGCTCATCGTGCCCTCCGGCTTTGCCTTGGCCTCTGCAGGTGCCGCATATTTCACGATAATATCGGGTGTAATGCCTTCGGCCTGTATGGAACGTCCGCTCGGCGTGTAGTATTTTGCTGTTGTTAATTTCAGGCCCGAGCCGTCTTCCAGGGGAATGACGGTCTGCACCGACCCCTTGCCGAACGTCTGGGTGCCGAGAATAATGGCCCTGCCATTGTCCTGCAGGGCTCCGGCCACTATTTCCGCAGCACTGGCGGTTCCTTCATTGACCAGAACGACCATCGGACAGGCCGGCTCGTCGCCATCATTCCGGGCTGCATTCTTGCTTTCCATGCTCTTTGTTCTCCCTCGCGTCGAGACGATGGTCCCGGACTTCAGAAAAACATCGGACACTTCTATCGCCTGATTAAGCAGGCCGCCGGGGTTGTTCCTCATGTCGAGGATGAGGCCTTGCAGGGGGTTGGCTTTTTCCGTCACCTCGCGGAGCGTTTTTTTCAGATCGTCGGTGGTTCTTTCCTGGAAAGCCGCTAATCTAATGTACCCGATGTGCTTGTCAAAATCCTTTGATTTGACGCTTTTAATCTTGATATCTTCACGAACCAGGACAAAATCTTTGGGTTTTGCCAGGCCCTCTCGCATAATTGTCAGGGTTACCTTGGTATCTTTTTTCCCCCGGAGTTTTTTAACTGCTTCTGAGATGGTGATATCCTTGGTAGATTGTTGGTCGATCATGATTATTTGGTCACCTGATTTGACGCCCGCTTTAAAGGCCGGCGTGTCTTCAATCGGCGAAACGACGGTAAGCATATCCTTGTTCATGGTAATTTCAATGCCGATGCCGCCGAAGCTTCCCCGCGTGTCTACCTCCAGTTCCTTGTACATCTCCGCCGTCATAAAACTGCTATGCGGGTCCAGCGACTTCACCATACCGTCGATGGCTCCTTTGATCAGGGTGTTGCTATCAACCTCTTCCACATAGTTTTTCTGTACAATGTCCAGAACCTCATTGAACGTTCTCAGGGTCTTATAGGTGCTCTTGTCTAAGGCCGCTACCTGACTGTCACCATAAGGGCCAAGTATAACAAGGAAAGTGACTGCCAAGAATAATGGCAGCCACTTTTTACGAGCAATGATCTTCATTGAAACCTCCCGGAAATACGCCGTAAAATGACGCTGTATGGCGAGTGATAACACTTTTCTTAGGCAAATTTCCACATATTTTTGTTGCCCCGGGCAGTGGGCGTGTCTCAGACGGCAAAAAATTGGTTCGTTATATTGCGGCCACCTTCACTGCGCAGATTTTGTATTCCGGGATCTTTGCCGCTGGATCGAGGGCGGGGTTGGTGAGCAGATTGACTGCTGCTTCGCGGAAATGGAAATTCATAAACACCATGCCCTCCGGCGGTCGGTCCGTCACGTCGGCCTTGACCCGAACTTCTCCTCGTCGGGAGGTGACGGTTACATAACTGCCATTGAGGATGCCAAGTTTTGCTGCGTCCTGAGGATTAATTTCCAGCAGACTTTCCGGACACCGCTCCGTAAGACCCCGGCCGATCCGGGTCATCGTACCGGTGTGATAGTGATAGAGAACTCGGCCTGTTGTCAGGATCAGTGGGTATTCAGCGTCCGGCATCTCTGCCGGCGCTACATAATCGACAGCATGAAAAAGCCCCCGTCCCCGTGAAAATTTGTCTTTATGGAGGCAAGCAGTTCCCGGGTGATCAAACGTTGGGCAGGGCCATCGGAGACCTTCTTCTGCTATCCTTGCGTAGGTAATGCCACCGTAACTTGGTGTCAGG
>Ga0194060_10002623_pt1 | contig 12793 bp, 9 predicted proteins | sample SepL225m_MetaG_FD_163427 | JGI IMG/M metagenome (GOLD analysis project Ga0194060, IMG submission 163427) | Anoxic zone freshwater microbial communities from boreal shield lake in IISD Experimental Lakes Area, Ontario, Canada - Sep2016-L222-5m | ecosystem: Environmental > Aquatic > Freshwater >... | reverse complement strand
GCGCATGACGCCAGGCGGCCTCGATATCGGCTTCACTCCGCAGCATCGACTGACCTTTTCCGGAAGAGGACATGATGGGTTTGACGAAACAAGGGAAACCAACGACCGTCGCCGCGGCGCGGAGACCTGACTCTGAATCGGTGAAAACGAAAGGGGACGTTGGGAGCTGAAGCTCCTCCGCAGCCAGTCGCCTGATGCCCTCCCGGTTCATGGTCAGGCGAACCGCCCGAGCATTCGGAATCACCATCACCTCACCCAGCGACTCGATCTCGACCAGCGCTTCAGTCGCAATCGCCTCAATCTCAGGCACAACAAAATGGGGTCGCTCCCTTCGAATAAGGGCCAGCAAGGCATCGCTATCGGTCATGTCGATCACATGGCTCCGGTGAGCCACTTGCTGCGCGGGCGCCCCCTCATACCGGTCTACAGCAATGACCTCAACCCCATAACGCTGAAGACTGATCGCGACCTCCTTACCAAGCTCCCCACTGCCAAGCAGCATGACGCGGGTCGCTCCCGGTGTCAGGGCTGTACCGATATTCATAGCGTTAGGATCCTTTAGGAAACAATCATTCTTGGGTCTATTTTACCCTCTAAAAGTCGGTCATACCGACGACCTTTCAAGAAACATAGGGCCCAACCAATTGACGACCGGCCGTCTTCAGATAAACTTCAAACGCAACCCTCCGAGCGCAAGCTCATCCACCACACCCCCCATTGAAACACCCATGAGCCTGACTGCACGATTGATCAAAACCGCCATCAAATGGACGCCTGAACGGCTGATTACCTTGGTCGCTAACATTGCCCTCAAAGGCATTGCCCGCGTCAGCGCCTTCAACGTCGATCTAGGGCAACGGACGCTCCACGTCGAGACCACCCTCTTTGGCGAAAACGAAAGCATCGTCCTCCATCTGAGTCAGTTTGCCCTTCACCCTCACGGCGAAGGCTACAGCTTCATTCTTGGCCAAGCGGAATCAAATCGCCCCTGGCTCAACAACCTCCTCCGTCACGTGGTCGGTAAAGCGCTTCCGGTGCCTCATCTTCCTCAATTGGCGCCTTATATGGGCCTCGCTTTAGAACTTATCGGTCCCCTCAAAGGCTGCGATTAAGGCGGCCTTCCTGGCTTAGGTCTTGCCGTTCAAAAGGGCCCAGCCATCTGCCATGCGCTTCCCAGAGACCGGCACCAAAGTCTTCAGCTGCTGCGCAAATAAGGACACCCGAAACTCTTCCAATAGCCAACGAAAGGCATCACGTTCGGGATAACGGCGCCCTTGCTCCCGCTCTACCAGCGTCCAGTAGCACTCTAGAAAGGGAGCAATCTGGCTCAGCTGGTGGAGATCCTTTTGGGGATCCTGAGGGGCCTTTTGTAAGCGGTTGAGGATGGCGCCCAAATACCTTGGCATTTCGCAAAGGTTCAGCCAAGAGGTCGTCACCCAAAAACCCTGATAGATCATCCGGCCCAACTGCTTCTCGATATCCTCCCGAAGGACCGCTGACAGGGGGCCCGCCAGTGCTTTTTGGATTGATCGATAAAGATCCAGAATCTTTCGGGCGGCTTCAGCCATCTGATCGGCCCGGCCCAATAGATCACTGCGGGCCATTCGAACCCGGTCATCGAAAGCCCCTGCACTGCGGAGAATGGGTTGGCCTTCGAGAAAGACCGATGCGACCAGACGATCCAGAAGATCCTCCCTAAGCTCACGGCTCTTGGCGAGGCCGCTGTAAAGGAAGGGATGCCCTTGCAGCTGTCGATAGCTTAATTCAGTGGCCGCATCGATCACTAACTGACGTTTGATGTACTTGATCTCCTTTAAGAGCACGATGCGCAATAGCCTTGAGACGCCCAGCTCATGCGCTTGAGCGGCCGCCTCGGGTGATTCAAAAACACGAACCCCAATCGTCTCACCCTCATCCACGACGGCCGGAAATCCATAGACCTTCTGGCCCTCATGCTCCCCATCGAAGCTGTCGCCAAGATCACCAAAGGACCAATGGGTCAGCCCCGTATGAAGATAGGCCTGACTCGCAATTTTTTGGAACGTTTTCCCGGCATCTCCCGAGTGACGGCGCTTGAGGACTTCAAGATCACGGGATTGATCAATGACCCGGTCATGCACATCGATCACCTTAAAGGTCATCCGAAGATGATTCGGAAGAATATCCTCCCGAAAGGCGTCTGCCCCTACCGCAATACCGCCTGTTTTTTTAAGGGCCATGGATAATTGCCCATAGAGAGAGCCTCGCCCGATGTCGAGCATGGGCAAGATGCGATCGGCATAGTCTGGCACCGGAACGAAATGAATTCGAAGCGTTTTGGGCAAGGATTTGATCAAGGCCACCAATTTTTCTCGCAACATTCCAGGGACCAGCCATCGAAATGGCGCTTCATCGAGGGTATTGAGAAGATGCAGTGGCATCAGGGCGGTCACCCCATCCTCCTCATGGCCGGGTTCAAAGCGGTACTGAAGCGGGATGCGGATGGATCCGATCTGACAGTGGTCTGGAAAATTAACCGCATCGAGGGTCGCATCCACCTTGACGGTAATGTCATCAGCGGTGAGCTTCAACAGCTCTGGATCCTTCGCCTCACTCAGTTTCCGCCATTTCTCAAAGGTGACGCCGCTGACGACATCTGCTGGGATCCTCTGGTCAAAGAAACCGGTGAGCCAAGCCTCATCGACCAGAAGATCGACGCGGCGACCTTTTTGCTGAAGGTAATCCGCCTCTTCCAAAAGCTTGAGATTGTGAAGAAAGAAAGGCGCCCTGCTCTCATAGTCCATCTGCACGAGGGCATGGCGGATGAACATTTCGCGGGCTTCTTTGGGATTCACCCGTTCGTAGGGGATCTTTCGTCCTGATTGAATGATCAGACTAAATAATTGGGTCCGCTCATGGACCGCCACGCGCCCAGCTTTCCGCTCCCAATGAGGGTCATAGTAGTGCGATTTGATGAGATGGGCTCCGATCGATTCGATCCATTCAGGTTCGATCGCTGCGACTGTTCGTCCATAGACCTTGGTCGTTTCGATCTGTTCTTGGGAGATGATCCACTTAGGCTTGACCTTGAACAGGTAGGACCCCGGATGAATGTGGAGCCTGACTCCCCTTGCGCCTAGATAGTCGTTCTGCTCCTGTTTGAGCGCCACATTCGACAGGAGCCCTGAGAGAAGCGCCCGATGAATCTCGGGATAATCGGCGGGCACCTCGTTCATCTTGAAGCCCAAATCGCCCTTAATCACCTCCATGATCTGGCTATGCACATCCTGCCACTCCGACATCCGGACGAAGGAAAGGAAAGAATCACGGCAATATTGGCGTAACTTTGCTCTCGATCGATGCTGTTTTTCATGATGAAAATCTCGCCAAAGATTCAACAACCCCACAAAATCCGAGCGCTCATCTTTGAACCTTGCATGCTTTTGATCCGCCTGAGGGGCTCTGTCCTGAGGCCGCTCCCGGGGATCTGGAACACTCAGAGCCGAGACAATGGTCGCTATTTCACAGAGGCAGTTTTCATCACGAGCGGCTATCAGCATTCGGCCGAGACGGGGATCAACGGGAAGTTTTGCAAGCCCTCGGCCTATCGGCGTGATCTCGTTGCGTTCATTCAGCGCATTCAACTCCTGAAGGGTTCGAAGGCCATCCCGAATCAAACGCTCATCAGGGGGCTCGACAAAAGGGAAACGCGCGATGTCGCCAAGCCGCAGCGCATGCATCTGCAGGATAACCGCAGCGAGATTCGTCCGCAAAATCTCAGGATCGGTAAATTCCGGGCGGTTAATGAAATCCTCCTCCGAATAAAGCCTGATCGCGATGCCAGGGCCAACCCGGCCACAGCGTCCAGAGCGCTGATGGGCAGACGCCTGGGAGATTTTTTCAATGGGCAGACGCTGAAGCTTGCTGCGGTGTGAATAGCGACTGATTCTGGCATAGCCGGTGTCGATGACTGAGCGGATGCCGGGGACGGTCAGGGACGTTTCAGCGACGTTAGTCGACAGGACAATCCGCCGCTGCCCGATAGGTTTGAAGACCTTTTCCTGCTCCGATTGGGAAAGCCTTGAATAAAGCGGCAAAATCTCGCATTTGGAAGGATGATGTTTCTTCAAAGATTCGTGGGTCTCCCGAATCTCCCGCTCGCCGCTGAGAAAGATCAGGATATCGCCCGGGTTTTCACGCCAAAGTTCATCGACCGCATCCAGAATCGCCTGCTGTTCAGGGTGATCGGTTTCATCCCCTTCTTCCACCTCGACCGGTCGATAGCGAAGATCCACAGGATAAGACCGCCCAGAGACATGGAGAATCGGAGCATCGTCAAAGTGTTTTGAGAACCGCTCAGGATCAATCGTCGCTGAAGTAATCACGACTTTAAGGTCAGGACGCCGAGGCAATAGCCACTTGAGATACCCCAGAAGGAAATCGATATTGAGGCTGCGTTCATGGGCCTCATCGACGATCAGGGTGTCATAGGCATCAAGAAACCGGTCCCGCGGGGTTTCCGCGAGCAAAATTCCATCGGTCATCAATTTGATAAGACTTTCCGGCCGGCTCTGATCTTGAAAGCGGACCTTGTAACCCACGGCTTGGCCTAGGGGCTGACCCATTTCTTCGGCAATCCGCATCGCAACGGCTCTTGCCGCGATGCGGCGCGGCTGGGTATGACCAATAAAGCCGCGGCGGCCGCGCCCCGCCTCAAGGCAGATTTTGGGAAGCTGCGTCGTCTTACCGGATCCCGTCTCTCCACACACGATGATCACCTGGTGGGCCATTAAGGCATTCAGGATATCCTGGCGTCGCTCTGAAACCGGGAGCTCTGGGTAGGAAATGTTTGGGATTGACTGGACTCTTCGATCAACCAAGGCCTCGGAAGCGAGCAGGCGCTGTTCGAGCGCCTCAAAAGCCCCTTCCAAATGAAGACCCGTCTTTTGATCAGCCAGCAGGCGGTCTAACATTCTGACCAGCCGATGGCGATCTTTGGAGAGGCACTGCCCGATGCGCTGGCGGAAAATCTTGGGATCAGTGAACATAGCAAATATTATCTAATTGCGGAAATTTAAGGGGCAGATCCTCGCCTGTAAAGGAAATATTTATGCACTAAACGCTTTGTAAGCCCTCAAGGCCTCCGGCACAATAGCCTCTTCTTTTTCTCTTTCTTCGCGTATGGCTATTCGAACCCTCCCCCCTCAGCTCATTAATCAGATCGCGGCCGGCGAGGTCGTAGAACGACCGGCATCCGCTGTCAAGGAATTGGTGGAGAACGCCTTTGACGCCGGATCAGACCGCATTGAGGTCGATATAGAACAAGGCGGCCTCGGGCTCCTTCGGGTGAGGGACAACGGAAGCGGGATCGCCAAAGACGAATTGGCGCTGGCTCTGTCACGCCATGCCACAAGCAAAATCAGCAGCCTTGAAGATCTGGAGCAGGTCGCCACCATGGGGTTTCGGGGTGAGGCTCTGCCGAGTATCAGTTCCGTTTCAAGGCTGATCCTCACGTCAAGGCAGCGCGGCGAAACCAACGCCTGGCAAGTGAGTACCGATGGCGCCGAAACCTTCTTTGACGTGCGCCCCGCTGCCCACCCCGAGGGGAGCACCGTCGAAGTTCGGGATCTCTTTTACAACACCCCCGCCCGACGGAAATTCCTAAAATCTGAAAAAACGGAATTCCAGCACATCGACACCCTGATTCGCCGCATGTCGCTGGCACGACTTGATGTCGGCATCACCCTGACCCATAACCAGCGGGAAATTATTCGTTTAAAGCCCTCTCTCAACGCCCACGATGTCGATCAGCGGCTGACGATGCTTCTTGGGACGGACTTTCTGGAGCAAAGTCTTCCACTTGATATGACCGCATCAGGACTCCGCCTCCATGGCTGGGTGAGCCTCCCGACGTTTTCGAGAAGCCAACAGGACCAGCAGTTTTTCTATGTCAATGGACGCCTAGTCCGTGACAAACTCATCAACGTGGCGATGCGGCAGGCTTACCAGGACGTCCTCTACCACGGCCGTCACCCGCTCTATGTGCTCTATCTTGAAATCGATTCCCAGCTGGTCGATGTGAACGCCCACCCAACCAAAATGGAGGTCCGGTTCCGAGAGTCAAGGATGGTTCACGACTTTATCTTTCGCTCCCTCCATAAGGCCCTCGGGCAATCCATAGCGGGCTTGAGCTTAGCCCTACCCCGCCACGAAAACGTGAAGATTCAGGAATCGCCCGCTTTTTTATCGGACGAGGGACACACCAGCCCGCCGCCATCGGCATTAGGGACCACCGCGTTTTCGGTAGGACATTCAACGAACCCGTTTCGCCAGTCAACCCTTCCACTGCCGGTGGATCAGCTCGTCGAAACCTATGGCCACCTCCTGAGTGGTCATCGTTCTCCGTCTTTAGAGGACCCCCATCAACCTATCTCCTCAGCGCCGCTTGGTTTTGCTCTGGCCCACCTTCATGGCGCCTTCATCCTGGCCCAGAATGAGAAGGGACTCATCCTCGTGGATGCCCATGCCGCTCATGAGCGAGTCACTTATGAAAAATTGAAGCAACAGCGTGATGGCGGAAATATTCCAAGCCAGCCGCTCTTACTGCCGATCCGGGTCGAAGTCACTGAGCAGGAAGCAGAGATCGCCAGTGAGCAGGTTGAAATGCTCCTTGAGTTTGGTGTGGATCTCAGCCGGATGTCCCCGACCACGCTGCTGGTGAGAGCCCTTCCAGCCGCCCTTTCCCAAGGTCATGCAGAACAGTTGATCCGCGATGTATTGGCAGATCTGAAGGAAGATGGACAATCTCGGCGGATGGAAGAGACCTTCAACGCCCTGCTTGGAAGCCTCGCCTGCCATGGCTCGGTCAGAGCACATCGCCCGCTGACCATCGGGGAGATGAATGCGCTTCTTAGAGAGATGGAGCAGACGGAGAGGAGCGGCCAATGTAACCATGGCCGACCGACTTGGATTCAATTAACCCTGAAGGAATTAGATGGGCTTTTTCAAAGAGGACGCTAGTTTGAGCGTCAGCGCTTCAACCAACCATGAAGCATGCGCTGCCATAACCATTTTTGTAATGGGATGGACGCTCTCACCCTAACGGCATCTAAGTGCCAAAATAGAGGTCTTGGAAAAGTGGATCGGCTTTGAGGGTGACCGGCATGCTCTTGTCTCCCGGCAGACGGGGCGCTGCAACCGTCATACGCCGGCTAAGCCTGCTTCTGGGTCTACTGGGCTAGGTTAGTGGTCTTTGTGCTGGCGGAGAGAGAGGGATTCGAACCCTCGATACGTTGCCGTATACACGATTTCCAGTCGTGCGCCTTCGACCACTCGGCCACCTCTCCAGCAAGCCGATCATTATAGAGCAAATCGGGCGCCTTGGAAGAAGAAAGGACGGATAAAGACGGTGGCTCCTTAAGGTCAAGCTCTCTCGATCGGGAACCCTAGCACGTCCTCAAGGGAGCTTGATCCGATCAGAGCCATCAGTAGACGGTCCAATCCGATAGCCATTCCAGAACAGGCGGGTAATCCCACCCGGAGCGCCTCCAACAGCCGTTGATCCATGGGCAGCATCACCTGGCCATGATCCTGTCGTCGCTCAAGGTCTCTCTCAAACCGCTGGCGTTGCTCGTTGGGGTCTCTCAATTCATGAAACCCATTACCGAGCTCCATCCCTGCGAGAAAAAGCTCTGCCCGCTCGACATAACGAGGATCATGGGGGCAAGATCTAGCGAGGGAGGGAAGAATCGCTGGGTAACCGATGACCACCGTCAATGCATCCCGGCCAAGATCAGGCTGGATGAAATGCCCGAATAAAAGATCCAACCAGGTCGCGCGGTCTTCACCGCAAAGATGCGATGCCTCAGGCAGACCTAAAGCCTCCGCTTTAGCCTGAAATTCACTGAATGAGGATTCGAGGGGGTCACATTGAAGTCTTGCCAGAAAGAGAGTCTGATAACTGATTCGTCTTGAGGTCAAGCCTTTCCCAAAGGATGCCGCTAACGTCAAAATGAGCGCCTCAACTTCATCGATCAATTGATCCAAACCAAAATCCACCCGATACCATTCGAGCAAACTGAACTCGGGATTATGGTAGCGGCCTTGCTCTTCATTCCGAAAGGCTTTGACGATCTGATAAATGGATCCAGAACCTCCCGCTAAAAGCCGCTTCATCGCGAATTCGGGCGAAGTCTGAAGGTAAAGATCCCCTGCATACGAGGACCCCGGGCGGTGGTAGGCCGTTTTAAAAGGGGTGAGCGCTGGATCAGTGACAGTTCCCCAAGATAGGAGGGGGGTTTCCACTTCGAGAACGCCGCGGTCCTCAAAAAACGTGCGGATAGACCGATTGAGCTGCGCTCTCATTTTGATCGCTGAGAGCGGGCATGAAGGCGCCCAATGTAAGGGCATGAGTGCTTTCATCAGGGGGATGGTCGGTGCGAGACCCAGACCTCGAACCCTGATCCATGAGCGATCAGTGCTTATTTGACGCGTGAGACGTATTCGCCTGTCCGAGTATCGACCTTGATGATCTCATCAACGCCGATAAACAGCGGAACACGAACCACAGCGCCCGTCTCAAGGGTGGCTGGCTTGCCACCACCACCTGAAGTATCACCGCGAACCCCGGGGTCCGTTTCGGTGATTTTTAGTTCAACAAAATTCGGTGACGCGACCCCAATCGGCACCCCGTTGTAAAGGGTGACTTGGCAGATATCCTGCTCTTTCAGCCATTTCTTAGCATCAGCAACCGCGGCCTCATCGGCACCGTACTGCTCGAAGGTCTCAACCACCATGAAGTGCCACAACTCACCATCATTATAGAGATACTGCATATCGGTATCGACCACGTCGGCCGTTTCAAAGGTTTCACCGGACTTAAAGGTCCGCTCAAGGACCCTACCGGTCTTGAGGTTCCTTAACTTAACGCGGTTGAAGGCTTGACCCTTACCTGGTTTGACGAATTCATTTTCGAGGATGTTGTAGGGGTCACCATCCATCATCAACTTCATGCCGCCTTTGAAATCACTGGTGCTGACTGTCGCCATTCGTGCCTCTAGCTATGATGTGCCTGGATAAACATGGCATTATAATGGACTGTTGCCCGCTTTGATAATTTAAGACTTTTAGGTCCCCTAGGTGGCCTATAGAAACGCTCCATGACCATGTCAAACACCTGGCAGGCCCAATTGGCCGATGCCTATATCGATCCCTTGGCCCTTTTAAAAGATCTTGGCATCAATCCCAATGACTTACCGGAGAAGATCGCGTCTAAGACCGGCTTCGCGTTCAAAGTCACCGATCCTTTGCGGCCAGAATGAAGCCCGGAGACCCTTTAGACCCCCTCCTGCGTCAGGTACTTCCAAGCCTAGAGGAAGACAAGATAGTGCCTGGATTTCATCGAGACCCCGTTGGGGATCTGGAGGCCATCGAGGAACCTGGCCTCCTCCATAAATATCAGGGGCGCGTCCTCTTAATTACCACCGGTGCTTGCGCTATTCACTGCCGTTACTGCTTTCGTCGAAATTTTCCTTATCAGGAGCAGCAGCTCGCAAAACGTCGCGAATCCATCAGTCTTGAGAGAATAAAAGAGGATCCTTCGATTTCGGAAGTCATCTTAAGTGGTGGCGATCCCCTGGTCCTTAGCAACGATCGCCTGAGGACCCTGATCGCGGCCATTGCGGCCATTCCAAGCGTTGAGCGCCTAAGACTCCATACCCGACTTCCGATCGTTCTTCCTTCGAGAATCGACCCAGAATTGCGCGACATCCTTCAATCGACCCGCCTCAAGGTCATTGTGGTCATTCACGCCAATCATTCCAATGAAATAAATGATGAAGTCCACCAAGCGCTCGAAGCCTTGAGCCTTCAAGGCATCACGCTACTCAATCAAACGGTCCTCCTCAAGGGGATCAACGATGACGCTGATCTCCTGAGCGACTTGAGTCACCGTCTTTTTGAGGGAGGGGTACTTCCCTATTACCTCCACCTTCTCGATCGCGCGCAGGGGACACATCATTTCGAGGTCGAGGAAGCAAAAGCCAAAGCGATCTATGAAGGGCTTCTGTCACGGCTTCCAGGCTACCTCGTCCCCAAAATGGTCCGCGAGGAAAAAGGGGCGCCCTCGAAAATACCGTTGCTTGGATGACGAAAAAAAGGGGCCATAGGGCCCCTTTTTGTCTAGCACCGCGCTGTGGCGGTCTTATTCGTCTTCTTCGATGGCCTTCATACTGAGGCGAACACGGCCCTGGCGATCAATTTCTAAGACCTTGACACGAACAACATCGCCTTCAGACAGCTTGTCGCTGACCTTTTCAACATGTTCGTCAGAGATCTGGGAGATATGCACCAGCCCGTCTTTGCCCGGCAGCACCGTCACGAAGGCACCAAAATCCATCAGCCGCGCAACGCGGCCTTCATAGATCTTGCCCACTTCGACTTCTGCCGTAATGTCTTCAATCCGGCGACGCGCTTCATCACCCGCCTCACGATCAACAGAAGCCACCTTGACGACACCGTCATCGGTGATATCGATGCTGGCGCCGGTTTCCTCGGTGATGGCTCTGATGGTCGCACCGCCCTTGCCGATGACATCGCGGATCTTGCTGGGGTCAATGCTAAAGCTGACGATCCGTGGCGCATAATCGGACATTTCCTGCCTTGGCGCCGAGAGGACCTCGGCCATCTTGCCAAGAATATGGAGACGACCGGCTTTGGCCTGCTCTAGGGCTTTTCGCATGATTTCAGCGGTGATCCCATCAATCTTGATATCCATCTGCAGCGCGGTAATACCGTCTTCGCTACCCGCCACCTTAAAGTCCATATCACCCAGATGATCTTCGTCACCCATGATGTCTGAAAGGACCGCAAAATGATCGCCGTCCTTGATCAAACCCATCGCAATCCCAGCGACGGGCGCCAGCGTCGGAACACCTGCATCCATCAGCGCGAGGCTTGAACCACACACCGAAGCCATAGAGCTCGAACCATTGGATTCGGTAATCTCAGAAACGACGCGGACCACATAAGGGAATTCCTCCTGATCCGGCATCACGGCTTGAACACCGCGCTTTGCGAGTCGCCCATGGCCGACTTCCCGGCGCTTTGGGGAACCCATCATGCCGATCTCACCCACACAGTAGGGAGGAAAGTTGTAATGGAACAGGAAGGTTTCCTTGTACTCGCCCTCAATCGCATCAATCAACTGCGCATCACGGCCGGTTCCAAGGGTTGCGACCACCAGCGCCTGTGTTTCGCCGCGAGTAAACAGGGCCGAACCGTGGGTCCTTGGGAGAACACCCGTCCGGATGCTGATCGGACGGACCGTTGAGAGGTCGCGGCCATCAATACGCTTGGATTCTAGAAGGATGCGGGCACGGACACTGTTGTATTCGAGATCCTCGATGAGCGTCTTAATCACTTTGGCGGTATGGAAACCATCCGCGGTCAAGGCTTCGATGGTCTGCGTCCGCGCCACTTTCAATGCATTCTGGCGCTGCTGCTTATCGGCAATCTGATAGGCGACCTTGATCGCCTCTTCGGCATGATGGGCCACCGCCTTGACCAGACTTGCATCATGAACGGGTGCGACCCATTCCCAGTGATTAACGCCCACCTCATCAGCCAGCTCGCGAATCGCTTGGATAGCAACCTGCATCTGTTCGTGACCGTAGACCACAGCGCCGAGCATCTCATCCTCGGAGAGCATATCCGCCTCAGATTCCACCATCAACACCGCATTAGCCGTTCCAGCGACCACGAGATCAAGCAGGGAGTCATCCAGCTCGGTCGCGGTCGGGTTGAGGACATACTGCTCATCGATAAACCCAACACGGGCCGCACCAATCGGACCCTTGAAGGGCATTCCGGACAGGGTCAGTGCAGCAGAAGCACCGAGCAGCGCTGGAATATCGGGGTCGATTTCAGGATTGAGGGACATCACGGTCGCCGTCACCTGGACGTCGTGATTAAATCCTTCTGGGAACAGTGGACGCACGGGACGGTCAATGAGACGCGCCGTCAGGGTTTCCTTTTCCGCGGGGCGTCCTTCACGTTTAAAAAATCCACCTGGAATCTTGCCCGCAGCGTAGGCCTTTTCCTGATAGTCCACGCGCAAGGGGAAGAAATCGGTATCGGGCGATGCTTCGCGCTTGCCGACCGCGGTTACGAGAACCACGGTACCGCCCATGTCGACCATCACGGCCGCATCGGCCTGACGAGCAATTTCGCCTGTTTCCAGGGTGACGACGTGATCGCCGTACTTGAACTGTTTCCGGATTGGATTCACAACAAACCTCTCAAGGTTCAGGATTAGCGACGCAGGCCCAGTCTCTCGATCAAGCTCTTGTAGCGATCAACATCCTTTCCCTTAAGGTAGTCGAGCAATTTGCGGCGCTGGTTAACCAGGCGCAGAAGGCCACGACGGGAATGGTGATCCTTCTTGTTCACGACAAAATGGGGGGTCAAGTGATTGATGCGCGCAGTCAAAAGCGCAACTTGCACTTCAGGGGACCCGGTATCATTCGCAGCACGTTGATAATTTTGTACAACGGCACTTTTTTCGGTGGCGGTATAAGGCATTTTTCGACTCCTAAAAACTCGGACTTCTGCTAAACAAACCATTTTAACTTTCTATGACCCCGTTATCAAACAGGATCACATCAGATCACTCGTAAGAGACTCTAGGGCGACCCAATGACTCCTGGCTTCTCTCATTCGATCGTCCCTGGAGTCCCAAGCTGAAGGATCCGTCTAGGACCCACACGGCCATCGTCCAGTACTTCCCCAAGCCCCATGAATCCGATGCCGGGGCCAT
>Ga0194060_10002622_pt1 | contig 12794 bp, 9 predicted proteins | sample SepL225m_MetaG_FD_163427 | JGI IMG/M metagenome (GOLD analysis project Ga0194060, IMG submission 163427) | Anoxic zone freshwater microbial communities from boreal shield lake in IISD Experimental Lakes Area, Ontario, Canada - Sep2016-L222-5m | ecosystem: Environmental > Aquatic > Freshwater >... | reverse complement strand
GCCATAGGTGGTTAAGGCGGCAAATCTGCCCCCCTCATTGGAGTGGGTGCCCCACTTGGTGCTGCAGCCGCCCATGAGCCGGAATAGTCTATGGAGCAGCCCTCCCGCATGGAACGCCGTCTGGTCGCCGCCGCCCGTGAGCAGTAAAAGGGCCGCCGGCCCGTAACGGTCTTTGACGCTCTCGATCCTCTCGGCCACCGTATTCAGCGCCTCTTCCCAGGTGATGCGCGTAAATTTTCCTTCCCCCCGGTTGCCGGTTCTTTTCAGCGGGAATTGCAAACGGTCCTTGGCATATACCCGCTGGCGATAGGCTCTGCCTCTCGCGCAGGGCCGGATTTGCAGACCGCCATCGTTTACGGACTCGATCCTGGTCAGGACTCCGTTGCGCACATGCACCTTGACGATGCATTTACTGCCGCAATGACTGGCGCAAGTACTCGTGACCACTTTTTCGTCATCCATCCGCTGTTTCCAATCCCCTCGTTGATCTGTGCAGGCAAAGGCCTTTACCCTTTCCGGCCTGACAAGCAGGGTGTGCGCTCTTCTTTATTACCCCGCCCTACTGTTTTGAGATAAATAACTTTTTGAACAGAGCCTCTTCCGCTACAATTTCCTCGGCCGTATCGACGCCGAAATATTTCTTGTACCGCTGACCCACCGGCGCAACATCCCTCCGGAAAGAGTCATAGGATCGGACTCGGAGAATTTCCCCCACCTCCTTGCTGATTTGAAAGTCAGTAAAGAGCATCGCTGCATAGGGGTTTTGCGCCTTCTTGGCGATGGCAATCTGGCCGATGTTGACGCGCACCGGCTCCAGGGGCGTCCAATCCATGGGAGCGCCTTTCAGCTTGGTAACGTACACATTGGCATCGATGAGTGTCGGAGAAGCAGCATATTCACCAGTCGCAACTATTTGCACCAAAGCCATCGCCGAAACCATCTGCACGGGATAATTCTGCGCGGCAATTTTCTTCAGGAGTTCTTCGCCGCCACTGTTTTTGACGGCCCCCAGCCAACCGGCGCCCGTATTGCTCCCGGCAATCGCCAGCTTCCCCTTCCATTTCGGATTCAGAAGGTCTTCGTATGTTTTCGGCAGCTGATCCTTGCTCACCAGCTTGGTATTATAACCGAATCCGATACCGCTGGAGCGATAGGCCACGGCCACAACGCCGCCCGGGACCGTTGTCTTCGCCTCCTCTTCGATTTGCGCAAATTGAGGTGAAGCAAAGGGCTGGACAAGGCCCACCCGCTGTAAGACGATCATCGCGACCTGGGTGCCTTCAATAACATCCACCATATTTCTGCCTGCTTTTGCTTCCTCCATCGTTCGGGAAGCCACTTCCGGGCTCGTCCCCCGCCACATATCCACGGTTACGAAGGGATATTTCTTTTTAAACGCAGCAAGTATCGGAGAAACAATGCTATCAAAGGCACCTGACGTGTAGAAGGTAAGCTTTCCCTCCCTGCGGGCGCCCTCTTCCAGGAGCTGCTGACGGTCGGCGCCGCTATAAAAAGCCAACTCCGCCATCGTCATGGTTGGCCGGGCTGCCGCCAGAGCAGGTCCGGGTAGAGTTAAAAGGAGTAATAATACCATCCATAGTCGTTTTACTTCCATCATCTTCCTCCCCTTTATTTTTTCAAAAACAGCTTTTGGAACAAATCGTGTTCCTCTCTGATGGCCTCCACGGTATCTTGACCATAATATTTTTTGTAGCGTTTTCCCAACGCCGGAACATCCTTGCGGAAGTTATCGCACCCCCCCCTTTTCCAAATTTCAGCATTCTCTTTGGAGATTTCAAAATCAGCAAATAACAAGGCCGCGTGGGGATGTGCCGAATTTTTTCCGATGGCAATTTGGCCGATATTGGCCCGAACCGGTTCGAGGGGTGCCCAACCCACAGGTGCCCCTTTTTGTTTGACTAAGTAGGCATTTGAATCGAAGATGGTGGGTGATGCCGCATACTCACCGCTGATAACCATACCAATCATTGCCTGGCCCGACACCATTTGCACAGGGAAGCCTTGATCGGCGATCTTTTTCAAAAGGTCTATCCCATAATTGCGGTAGATGGCACTCATCCAGTTGACGCCCGTATCACTGCCGGCAATAGCCACTTTCCCCTTCCACTTCGGATCAGTGAGGTCATGATAACTTTTAGGAAGTTGATCCATACTGATCAGCTTTGTATTATAACCAAACCCTATACCGCTGACACGAAACGCTACGGCAAAAGCGCCCCCTCCGGGTGCATAATCCATTGCCTCTTCTTCTAATTGAGCAAAGTTAGGCGAAATAAAGGGCTGAACAATTCCCACTTTCTGTAAGACAAACATGTTGCTTTGCGAACCTTCCATGACATCCATCGTGTGATTGCCCGACTTGAACTCCTCAGTCGCACGTGAGATCAGCGGAGCACTTGATGCGCTCCAGATATCAACTTTGATAAAGGGATATTTCTTTTGAAATGCCGCAACGGCAGCGTTGAGGACCTCTACGGTTGACGAGGAATAAAAGGTCAACGTTCCTTCCTTTTTGGCTCCCTCCTCCAGAATCTTTTGGCGATCAGCACCTCTATAAAGAGCTAGTTCCGCCACGGTGTTGGGATTATTCCCGGCCACTAGGCGATTCCCCGGGGCAGTAACAGTTAAGGCCAGAGTCACAAACAAAACTACATGCATTATCTTTGTACTCATGCTATCCCCCTTTGATCATTAATGCATATAATATTTTGTCCCTTGTACAGAGCATGAGGTATCCAGTTCACAGAAGTGGAAGATTTTTTTGCAGTCACATGGCCAATATTCACCTTTTCATTAATACGGTGTTGTATAATTTAACGTATTTCTCAAAATCTCTGGCTATGTTCATATCCGGCGGGACTTTCTTTTTATCGTTGCATTTTAATTTAGGCACGATTGCATCGACATCAATCCTCGTTGGGGTCCGAAATGATTTGGCGATTATCTCTTGTCCTTCCCTGGATAGGACATAATCAACAAATAACCTGGCCGCATTAGGATGAGGAGCATGGGCCGAGACGCCAAGAGCGTGAGTTTTGTCAATGACCGGCTCCAAAGCCACCCAGTCGACGGGGGCGCCCTGGCTTTTTTGGAATTCCACGGTGGTGTTAAAGAGAGCAAGGCCGAGACTGAACTCTCCGGCCGCAAGCAATGAGCCGATTAAGGTTCTGCCGCTGCGAAACTGAATACCCTGGTCTGAAAGTTTCTTCATGTAAGCCAACCCTTTGTCGCCACCTCCCATTATTTGCAGCCAAACGGCGAATTCATAGTAAGACTTTGAATCCATTGCCATCTTCCCTTTCCACCGGGGGGCAAGGAGATCTTCATAGGTTTTAGGAACATCCTGAGGAGGAACCAACCGAGTATTATATCCCATGACTACTTTATTTGCATAAATGCCAGTCCAATAGCCCTCGGGATCTTTATCACCTTCGAGGTAGAACTTTCGCTGCGGCGAAAGGTATTTACCAAAAACGCCTTTTTCCTTAAAAGCGAAACTTTCCAGCATGTCATTGTCAATGACATCAAAAACATTCCTTCCAGCCTTGATTTCAGTCAACACCTTATTAACCATAACCTGGGATCCAGCACGGTAGATTTCAGTCTTAATAAAAGGATATTTTCTGTTAAAACCGTTCATGACCGCATTGGCATCGGGCAGCGAAAAGACGACATACCATAACAGCTTTCCCTCTTTCTTGGCACCTTCAATCAATTTAGCCGTGTGTTGATCATCCGATTGGTCGGCAGCGCCGCCAAAAGGTACAAAGAATGAAAATAAAAGCAGCTGCAAAACGATAAGGCAATGTATGAGGGACTTTGAACGCTTACAGACCTTCCGTTCCATGCCTTCCTCCCTTTGTGCGCTCATTGGATATAACCGTTAGAAGGTTTATCTAAGTTAGCTAACTATCGGAGCCTTGCTCCCGTGTGAATACATACTGATAAGACGAAGCGCCTTTTGTATATTTTCCCAATTGAATTTCAATCAGAACGGGTTCACCTTCGGTAATTTTATCTATTCCCCACTGTAATTTCCGGGCCGCTTCTTCCGCATGGGCAATGGTTTCCGTCTGTATATTCATGGATTCAGCCAATTTTGTAAAGCTGATGGCAGGCTCGCTAAGATCTACATGTTCATAATTTTGTTTACTGGCTGCCAAGCCCAGGGTCGCATCCCGGATGAAGGGCCATTCGATGCCCCAACACTGGTTGTTAAATACGAGAAACAGAACCGGTATGTGGTAGTGGCTGCAGGTCCAGAGCACTGCCGCGGGGTTGCTGAAAATGAAGTCGCCGTCCCCCATCGTGGCAATGACTTTTTCTTGCGGCCGTGCCAAAGCTATGCCGTAAGCCGCGCCAGCCATGGCGCCGAGGTGGCCGGAGGGATTTGAGAAGTAGGTGCCTGCTCTGTTCATGGATATCCCCTGCATGAGCGCCTGCCGTCCGCTATGCGTGCAGTCAACCCATATCGTTTTTTCATCCCAGAGCTTGTTTAATTCGAATGCGATGCGATGCGGCGAAATCGGGCTGTCTTCAAGATGTTGCTGCCTTTCTCTTGACCACTCTGCCAGTAGCCGGTCATGGGAACCTTGAGTCTGCCGAAAACGCTCGGCAACGATGCTGGCAGTTAACCCACCCTGGTTCCGGAGAGTCGAAATAAGCTTCTCTAAGGTGGCAGCTGCATCGCCAATCAGTCTGCAGTCGGCTGGATAATAGGTTCCTCCGTAATCGCCTCCGTTGCCCCCTTGCAGCACAGCTAAATCAGGCAGTATGTCAATAACTTTGCACGTCGCAGGCGGGGTGAGTGGGGGCTCGTAGCAGCCTTCGATGTTCAGAAGCAGGTCCGCTTCTTCAATAAATTTGTTTTTTTGCATGGATTTATAGAAACCGAGAAATAGCGGATGTTCCATAGGGAAATTGAAAAAATTTCTCCCATCCAGGACTCCGCAACCGAGCACTTCGGCCAAGGCAATAAGCTGCGGTACCGCAGCACTATTGCGCCCCATATTGGCAGCCCAAATAATAGGGTTTTTTGCTTTGCTGAGCAGTTGTGCGGCCAGAGCAATACTGTCTTGATCAGGAGTCGTTTTACTTTTGTGCGATAGTGCCGAGGGGATAGGAGATGCACTGACGCGCTCGGCCATCAGATCCTGCCGTAAGGTCATGTAAACGGGACCTTTCGGTTCAGCGGTTGCCAGGGAAATCGCTTTTAAAACACTGCCGGGCAAAAGGGAAAGTTTTGCCAGCTCATATCGCCACTTTGTCCACGGTGTCGGCAAGATGCTCTGCCAACTGTGATAATGAGTGCCATATTCCCTGGGATTGCCGTCATGCTGCTTCCCCGATCCCCAGGCCGGTAAATTTTGTGATGCAAAAATCACGAGGGGGGCATAATTTTCATGGGCGGCATAAAAAGCACCGAGGGCATTCGCCGTTCCCACAACCCTGTCTATCAGACAAACGGCCGGCTCCTCGGCAGCCAGAGCGTAGCCCATTGCTGCCGCAACGGAGGGAAATTCGTGGAGACTTTGTATCCATATGGGCGGCCTTACCTCGGTCATTGCATCCTGGATATCCGGCATCCCCCCACCGGTAGTGCCAAAGAGGTATTTGATAGGTAACGCCTGAAGGATTTTAAGGAACCATTCACCTCCCGTGCGAGCAGGGGAGGTGTTTATACTGGAATCAATGCCTACTTTTTTCTTCATACCCGGTGCTCCTGTCTCACCTTTGCATTGGTTTATTTTCCTGACCCGCCCCGGGAGAAATGAAGGGAAGTGACTATCGCCTCAGGCCTTATCTTTATGCGGTTCTTTGTAAGCCACACTACCGCCGCCCTTCTGGGATTTCAAATAGCCCTCTACATCGCCCAGGGGATTCGTGTAGTAGCGCATGCGATGGGCCACAAGGTCGTCCACGAGGAGCGCCCGGTTGAAGTCCAGATCCTTTTCCAGGTAGGAAGCTATCTTGGCATGCTCCAGGGTGACGGGGTTGCGGCTCCCGATCTCCAAGGCCAGCTTTTCCACAAAGGGCATAAAGTCTTTTTCCGGAACGGACTTCGAGACCATACCGACCCGTTCCGCCTCTTCGCCCGTAAGATTCCTTCCTGTGAGCTGAATGTAAAACGCCTTCTTCGTCGGTATCCCCAGATGAAACAAAGACGGTGTAGCGGTGGCGCCATAGCTTCCCCGGATGACTTCCGGCATGCCGAAAATGGCGTTATCTGCCGAGATGGCGAGGTCATGGCCGTTGATAAGCGAAATGCCTCCGCCCAGGCAGTATCCCTTTACCGCTGCGATGGTAACCTGGGGACAGCTCCGCAACAGCAGGACAATGTCGGCTGCCGACTCTTCGGCATATTTCCGCCGCCGGGTTGTCTGCTCTTTCATGTCCTTCAGATCCCGGCCGGAAGTATATGAATCACCGGCTCCCATAGTAACAATGCACCGGATTTTTTCATTCTCCCGCAGTGCTTTCAGACTAACGGCCAGTTCCGCCAGTAGTGCCCTGCTGAGGGCGTTCTTCTTCTCCGGCCGGTTAAAGGTAAGCCAGGCAACTCCCTCATCTTCAGAAATCTTTTCCACAATCAGTTTATTTGCAGCCATGTTCATCTCCTTTTAAAAATAGTTAAATACCATGTTACTTGATAGCACCTTGGGCGCGTAGGGTGCGTAGCTCTTCCTTGTCCAATCCGAGAAGCCGGCTCAGCACTTCATCAGTGTGCTGTCCGATAGCAGGAGCATCATCGTGAATGCAGGTAGGCGTCTCGGATAAGTGGATCCAGGGCGCCAGTAACGTAGTCGGTCCCGCGGCAGGGTGATTGCGCTCGATAAATGCCTGACGCTCCTTAATGTGCGGGTCCTCAATCACTTCGCCAATCGACAAGACCGGTGCGCCAAAGTAGGCAATATCTCGCAATCCTTCCCATATTTCCCGACGTGATTTATTTTGAGCCCATTCTTTTACGAGAGAGTCCAACTGGTCATGGTTTTTGCCACGCATTTCAGCCGTGAAAAAACGTGGATCCTCGATGCAATCGTCTTTTCCAATGAGATGCGCTAGTTTCTTCCAGGCTGCATCACTAACCGGCGGTGTATTGCGCAGCAGAAAATAACCATCGGCTACCTTCAGCGATCGGGAACCAACGTCATTGCCCGTAAAGTGCTCATGCATTGAACCCGCCATAAAACCCATCACCGCTTCCTGCATGGAAACCACTACTTTCTGTCCTTTGCCGGTACGCTCACGTGCGTGGAGCGCACCAAGGATGCCGACAACCATGCTGATGCCGGCTGCCTCATCGCCAATGCCTAAGGGTTTGGTCCCAGGAGCGCCGCTATTCTTCCACGAGGTATGAGTCCACCCGGTCATGGCGTTATTGATATGAGCGGAGCTGCTGTAGCTTGAATAAGGGCCCCACTCGCCGAAGCCGTAGGAACAGGCATAGATGAGCTTCGGATTGAGAGCGTTTAACGATTCATAGCCTAACCCGAACCGGTCCATGGTGCCTTTTGAGTAATTCTCAACCAGCACATCGGCGCGGGCAATGAGGTCCCGAGCCAACTTGACCCCCGGTTCTGTTTTTAGATTAATGACAACACTCTTCTTATTAACATTAACCCACAGGAACTCATAGGCGTCCACTTCCGCATCGTTCGGCATCCACATGTAACGAAAGCCGTCACCCTCGGGAGGTTCGATCTTGATGATCTCGGCACCCATATGACCCAGCAGCATTGTACAGAAAGGCCCATTCAGCCTGTGAGTAAAGTCGATCACGAGAAGATCCTGTAGTGCGCCAACCATAATTGCTCCTCATATTTACTTGCAATGCGTTCAGGATAAAACTGTCCATTACGTCTTGAGTCATTTATCGCTAGGAACTACGATCCGCTATCGATTGCCTCTCGTATGCTGGGATAAGTTTCCTCTGTTATTTCTTCAAAAACAGTTTTTGGAACAAATCGTGCTCCTCTCTGATGGATTCCACGGTGTCTTCACCATAATATTTTTTATAGCGTTTTTCCATGTCGGCAAAATCAGTGCGAAAATTTCCATATCCCCCCTTGCGGTAGATTTCCGCATTTTCTTTGGAGATTTCGAAATCAGCGAACAACAAGGCGGTGTGCGGATTAGGCGCATTTTTCGCAATGGCAATTTGGCCAACATTCACCCGCACCGGTTCGAGGGGCACCCAACCCACAGGCGCACCTTTTTGTTTCGCGGCGTAGGCATTCGAGTCATAGATTGTAGCTGATACCGGCACTTCTCCGCTGATAATCAGATCAATCATTGCCTGTCCCGCTATCATGTGTACCGGGAAATCTTGATCAGCTATTTTCTTCAGGAGGTCCATGCCATGATTGCGATAGATAGCGCTCACCCAATTAACACCTGCATCACTGCCGGCAATAGCCACTTTTCCCTTCCATTTCGGATCAAGAAGATCCTGATAGGTTTTTGGCAGTTGATCTTTGCTGATCAGCTTGGTATTATAACCGAAGCCTATGCCGCTGACACGGAAGGCGACTGCAAAAACACCACCCCCGGGTGCGCTAGTCATTGCCTCTTCCTCCATTTGGGCAAATTGCGGCAAAATGAAAGGCTGAACAATTCCGACTTTCTGCAAGACAAGCATATTGCTCTGCGTACCTTCCATAACATCCATCATATGCTTGCCTGACTTGAACTCCTCTGTTGCCCGCGACATCAATGGTGCACTTGACGCCCGCCACATATTGACATCCTTGATAAAGGGATATTTCTTTTTAAATGCCGCAATGGCAGCGTTAATGACCTCCATGGTGCCTGAGGTATAAAAAGTCAACCTTCCTTCTTTTTTGGCCCCTTCTTCCAGGATCTTTTGGCGATCTGCCCCCTTATAAAGAGCAAGTTCCGCCACCGTGCTGGGCTTATTCCCAGCCGCCAGGCAATGCCCTGAGAAAGACACGGCCAGAACCGCACACAAGACTGCACTCATTATTTTTGTATTCATCTCCCCCCCTTGTCTTTCAATCCCTCAAATAGTCAAAATCACCTCTACAGAATGACCCCCTGATCACGAAGCATTTTCACCTCCTCCCAAGTGTAACCTAACATGTCCACAAGCACTTCCTCCGTGTGCTGCCCGAGTTGGGGGGCCGGTTCCCTGATGGAACCCGGGGTTTTGCTGAGATGCACGGGAATGCCTATTTCTTTAAGGCTGCCCAAAGCAGGGTGGTCATACTCCGTGATATAGTCATTTTCCAAGACCTGGGGATCATTGACTACCTCCCAGTAATCCTTGATGGGGCTATAAATAAGATTTTCGTTCGCAAAGATCGCCAGCCATTCATCACCGGTTTTCTGGGAAAAAACCTCATCGATAATGGCAATCAGTTCAGCACAGTTTTCTTCTCTGGCCTTCAAGGTAGCGAACCGGGGATCATTCGCCAAATCACCTAAACCCATGACGCGGCAAAGTATTGGCCAGTATTTTTGTGGCTGGAAATGAGACAGCAATATCCAGCGGCCATCGCGACAACAGTAATGATTCACCAGGGGATTGCTAGCTTTGGCGCGCACTTGCCGCTCACGGGATTTTTTCGTCAGGAGAGTAACCATGATGTTGTTCGTTTGCACCCAGATCATGGTGCCCAGCATGGAAACATCTAGCTCCTGGCCGATGCCGGTTCTTTCACGGTAAAAAATGGCCGCCATGATGCCATAGGCCAGCATGATGCCCGTAATCTGATCACTAATGGCCCCCGGCAGGTGTACTGGTGATTGCCCTGCTTCGCCGATGCCTAGCATCAGGCCGGAAGCGGCGTTGATGGCGGCATCCAATGCAGGTTGCGATGCCTGTTTGCCCTTGGTCCCATAGCCCGTGCAATTGGCGTAAATGAGGGCAGGATTATGTTGCTTCAGCGTATCATAATCAACTCCCAGTTTTTTGGCCACACCGTAACGGAAATTCTGCACAAAGACATCTGCGTTGGTTATCAAGGAATATAATATTTTTTTCCCTGCTTCCTTGGATAAATCGATAGTGACACTTTTCTTGTTGCGATTGAGAATTTCGAAACCATAAGGCAAGCCATGGGAAAGTGTGGTCCACTTTTCCGTATTCTTCGTTGCACCCCGGTGGGAATCACCACCTGCCGGGATCTCCACCTTGATTACCTCGGCGCCTAGGTCGGCCAGAAGCTGAGTGGCCGATGGTCCCGTCTGCCGAATAGTCCAGTCAATGATTCTTAGTCCCTTCAAGGTTCGTGGCGTTGCCTCTTCGACGACTTTCTGGGCAGCGCTGTTGGCCGTATCGCTCATTTATTGTCTGATCCCTTATCGGTATACTGAGAACCTATCCGCAAATAACATCTTGCTTGTGCTCAACTGGTACAAATAATTTATTTACGGATAAGTTCTTGTTGTTTGTATCCCTAGCGCTTACTTATGGAGTTTCTGAATGAGTTGGGATAGGTCCTTCAGGTTTTCCAAGTCCCAGATCATTTTCGCTACTTCGGCAGCTTTATTTTCCGGTAATATGACCGCAAGGTTGTGAATGAACTTTTCTTCCAAGAGATTATCGCTGACTTGGGCTTCCTTGGGCATTGGTGCGCCCATCCGAAATTTCCTCTCCGCATGGTATGTCTTCCCGTTGGCCATAACGTCAACCTTGGCATGGTCTCGTTCCGGTTTTACCCCCGGGCCAGATTCATCATAGCGAGCAAATGTTGTCTTCCCCATGAACGCTCTGATCTTCGGGCTTGTCATGTTGGCAAGCGACCGCCACTCCACCCCGACCGGAATGTGGTGTGCTACTAAGGCATAAAGATAAGGTGCGCTGAATTGAGCGTGCACTTCATTAATTGGATCACGGTTGGCACATATGGGTCTCAAAAAGTGCGGAGATACCCATGATTTGACTTGCTCTATATCATCGGGAGTCAAATGGTTCTCATCTACTATACTTTTAAAAGCATCTAAAGCGCTGTGGATTACTCCACAGCTCGGGTAAAGTTTGAAACAGGTTCCAAGAATGTTCCATTCCTTTCCCATCTTATTAGTTACGGCTTCGGGATCCCAACTCGCCGCACCAGTAAATTTCCAGAAGCTGTTCGGACCATCCAGGACGGTCACATTTCCGGTGTAGCCCACCTCCGCTAGTAAGGTCGCTGCTATCCCCGCATGTGACATCCAGCCGGGGGAAAAACCTCTTACCATAGCAGAACCTGCATTGGCCTCGGGTCCTGATGCATGCCAGTGTCCACGGGCCGGCATAGGCGTATTGTAGCCGGCGATACCCATCGCACTGGCCATTTGACTCTTGCTGAGATTAAGCATTTTACCGGCGCTCGCCACACAGCCGAAAACAGCAGGACTATCACCTATTACCACTGAGTGCTGCTCCTCCTGTTTCCCATCCCCCGTTTTCTTATAGACTTGATGTACTAATTGACTGCGCGATATACCTGCGATTTCCTGTAACCCGGAACCGATTCTCAAAGCTACCTCCTCACCAAGTACAAATGCCTGGAGGAAGTCCTTTCCCGAAACTGCTTGGCTCTCGCCAATCGCCAGTGATGTTGATACGACGGCAGGGTTTACATGGGCAAAATCCGGATGCACACAATCGTAATTCGTGGCGTAGGTGGCGTCACCACTGACAATGGCAGCATTGGCGCAGGATACTTTGTCACTTGTGCCGATAATGGAAGACTCAGGCGGCCCACCCAGGCGTTTTGCCAACTTAGCCGCCCCTTTCCCTCTTTCCGATGCTATTGTCGCATCCACAATGCAACCGATAGAATCGAGAAGCATCCGTTTGGCGGTGTGTATCACCTCCTGTGGCAGGTCCTCATATGTTGTTGTTAATGCAAACTCCGATAGCTGTTCCGTCAGGTACTGTTTTCGTTGAATACTCATGGCACCCCTCCTCATTATTTAAAGTTCGTAATTTGTCAAAGCGTTGGCCCATCAATATAATCTCAGCCCCCGCTTAGATTCTGCTGGCAGCAGCTGCACTCCCCCCTTCCGGCAGCGGCTGTCAGGCATGACATATCCACCTATTTGTCCAAGAGCTCCTTGACCTTCTCCGTAAAGGCGGGCAGGACCTGTTTATAGTCTCCTACAACGCCAAAACAGGCTTCCTTGAAGATCAGCGCCTCCGGGTCCCGGTTAATGGCGATAATTTTTTTTGCGCCCGAGCAGCCGGACATGTGCTGGCTTGCACCGGAAATCGCGATCGCGATGTAGAGATCAGGGGCCACAATTTTTCCGGTCAGTCCCACCTGGCAGGTGCTGGGCACCCAGTGCTCGTCACAGGGAGGCCGTGTTGCCCCCACTGCTCCTTCCAGGATCTTGGCCAGTTTCTCCAAAGACTTGAAACCTTCCGGACCGTCAACGCCTCGTCCGCCCGCGACTATTGTATTGGCTTCTTCCAGCTTGACCCCGACTGCTTCTTCCTTGACCATGCGCAGGTATGTTGTTTTGACCTTGCTGGTATCTATCTCGGCGGTGTAAGGGATAACAATGCCTTGTCTAGCGGCATCCGGTGGCAGTGGCGCAAAAGCTTTGGAACGGATGGTGGCCAGGTGCGGATAGGGAGATGCGAAGGCAACGATGGCCTGAAAATTACCGCCATAGACGGGCCGCGTCGGCTGTAACTGCCGGTTAACAGGATCGATCGTAAGGTCAATGCAATCTGTTGCCAGCCCCGTCCTGAGACGGAAGGACAGCCGCGGAGCAAGATCCCGGCCCATCGCTGTTTGACCCATCAGCAGTATTCTCGG
>Ga0194060_10002619_pt1 | contig 12806 bp, 9 predicted proteins | sample SepL225m_MetaG_FD_163427 | JGI IMG/M metagenome (GOLD analysis project Ga0194060, IMG submission 163427) | Anoxic zone freshwater microbial communities from boreal shield lake in IISD Experimental Lakes Area, Ontario, Canada - Sep2016-L222-5m | ecosystem: Environmental > Aquatic > Freshwater >... | reverse complement strand
GTCGTTGCGGGACGAAGCCGCCGGTAGGCGACGTTGGCGAAGAGCGGACGCCCCTTGAGATCCGTCAGGCAGATTCCATCCGAGACACAGTCAAGCGCCCGTCCCAACAGGTACGCGGCGCGCACGGAGGTCCGGGAAGACCCGCTGTCAGCCTCGCGCATGGTCCCTCACCGGGGCACCCGGTGTAACTTCACGCCGACGACGTTAACGGTCAACTCGAAGGTATCAGATAGCAAGATACGAGTTGACGGCGTGGAAGGCAAGCCAGGGCTTTCCTCCAAAACAGACCTGCGTCGTCGGCCTGCTCCAACGCGCGTGGCGGAACCGCGACAAGACGTGGACCACGTCCGTCATCCTGAAACGCGCGCGCCAGCCGATTACAGATGCAGCGGCGGGTTTGCGCTGGCTGCCATCGTGCGCTGACCAGCGAGGGGAGGTTGGGGTTGAGGATCGATCTGCTGGAGCGCGGCGTCTTCCCTGAACTCGAGGGGTTGAACCCTCACTTCAGGCCTGGTGCGCCCAAACTCCGGTATCTGCTCGATACACGCCTCGACAACGCGTGGCCGGGGAACGTGCACGCGCCGAGTTTCGAGATCTTCGAGCCGTTCTTCAGCCGACTGTCGAGCCACTCCTGCGGTTGCGGAAGAACGCGTGCCCAAAGCCGCGGGGGCTACAAGTACAAGCCGTCCCGTACGCTGGTCACCTTGCACGAGCGCGTCGACCTTGCCCACTACCTCGAGCATCTCGTCCTGGACATCCAGTACGATCTGGGCGGCGCCGACAGTTTCAGTGGTGTCACGCTCGGAGTCGGGGCTGGCGCCAGCCAGTTTGTCACGGTGGTCGAAAGCGAGGAAATACGGCTTGGCGCCTTCGCGGTCAACACCGCGCTCGCCATGATGCACCAGGCGCTCTACACGGGAGCGGTCGACCCCCGCTTCATCCATGTGCTGGACCTGGCGCGATGGCTGAGGCGAACCGGGCACTCCCGCATCAGCCCCCGTGAGGCCGCACGGGTGCTCCACATCGGGCCCGCGCAGGCGCGGTACTGCCTGACCGCCCTGCGGGTCCTAAAATACCCCATCGACATCCGCGACACGGGGGACTCGATGGCGCCGCAGATCGGCCCAGTCCTTGTGGTCGAAGATGATGAACTCGGGCGGGCACTACTGGGAGAGTCACTGGGCGAGTTGGGCTACGACGTGCGCTGCGTGGCCGACGGCCGGACTGCGGTCGACATCCTCGCCCGCTACGATACGAGCGTCGTCGTGCTCGACGTCTACTTGCCCGACCTGGACGGCCTCTCGATCGCCCGTTGGCTACTGGAGTCACAACCGGCGACCCAGGTGGTCCTGATCTCTGGCGGCATCGACGTCGAGCACGAAGACGGGCTGGCGAATTCTGATATCCGGTTCCTCCCGAAACCGTTCAAGATCGCCGCCCTCCATCAGACGCTCCAGACCGTCTACCTCAACTGACGGACCCAAAACGCCTGGACCGATGGCGGCGGGGCACGCGAAGGAGACACGGAGCGAGCCTGCTCGGCTCGCGCCGGACCACGCGCGCTGGGCGCTCGACGGCTCACTTGCTCGGCTTGACCTCCTGGTCGAGCATGTTCCTGCCGATGGTTCCGGTGAGCACGATTTCGAAACGTCCCGACACCCGGTCGAGCGTCCGGACGTTGGCCGCGATCGAGTCCGAATTCAGAATCGCGTTGCTCAGGTTGTAGTGGATGTCCTGCGGGTTGACTCCCGTGCGCTTGAGGTTCTCGAGATCGCTCAGCTTGAATGTCGACATAAGCATCCTCCATGAGAACAGTGGCAGGTGGCGTGCGGCGACGGCGACAACTCCAGACTGCGTACAGGTACAACCTAGGCACCGGGCGAGCGCTCGGCAAGGGGGGAGACTACCCAATCTGGGATGGGCACAACTACCCAGAGTCCGGGACGAACCACGCCACGCACTCCGCGCACGATTCGCGCGCGTCGGGCGCGTCGGGCGCGTCGGGCGCTCGATGCGGACCTGTCTTACGCGAGCGGACTGGCGCACGCGCGACACTTCGTCGCGGCGGGCGGCACCGTCTCGAGACAGAACGGGCACGACTTGGTGGCAGGCGGCGGCGTCGGCTTCATGAACAACCGGACGATCACGAACACGGCGCTCGAGACGATCACGAAGTCGATCACCGTGCCGGCAAAGGCTCCGTAATTGAGCGAATTCGCCACGGCCTTCCCGTCGGGGCCGACCGTCTCCGACAGCACGAACTTCGCCGCGCGCCAGTCTCCGCTGGGGATGCCCAGGCTCACCAACGGCATCAGGAGGTCTCCCACCAGCGAGGTCACCACGCGCCCGAGCGCCGCGCCCGTGATGACGCCGACAGCCAGCGCGAGTGCATTCTGCTTCAGCAAGAAGTCCTTGAATTCAGTCCACATGATGGAACCCTTTCCCCGGAATGCGCTCATATGCGGTCAAAGTTTTTCTCGATCTCACGCCTCGTGAGCCGCAGCATCACCGGTCTCCCGTGCGGACAAATCGTCGAGTACTCCGTCGCCCGAAGCTCGTCGAGAATGTGCGTCATCTTCTCGTAGGTCAGCCGATCATTCGCTTTCACGGCGGCGTGGCAGGCGGTTGTGGCGGCGATCCGCCGCAGCGCATCCTGCACCTGTGCCCCGCGGTCGAGCCCTTCGAGGTCCTCAGCCAGTTCGAGCAGCGCTTTCGAGCAGTCCTCGGTCCCGAGCAGCACGGGCACGGCCGCCACCTTGATGGACGAGGGACCGAAGGTCTCGACCTCGAAGCCGAGCCGCCCGAGTTCCGCGGCGCGATCGACGAGCACCTGGTACGCCGACGGCGCCAGGTCCATCACGATGGGTACCAGGAGCCGCTGCGAGTCCAGCCGGCCCGCGGTCAGCCGCTCCATCACGCGCTCGAACAGCACGCGCTCGTGCGCCACGTGCTGGTCGATGATCGCCACCCCCTCATCGTCCACCGCGATGATGAAGGTGTCGCGGAACTGGCCAAGGGGAATCATCGGCCTCATCCCCTGCCCAGGCAGGCTGCGAGGCAAGTCCTGCAAGGGGCCAGGTCCCTGCCCCAGCGCGGTGACCGGCGCAGGTGCCGCGGCGTCGCCGGCCGACCCCGGGGGACCGGCCGGCAGCCAGCGATTCGGATACGCACCGCCCCCGAGAACGTCCGGCAGCAGACGAGCCACCGGCGCCCGGGACGTCTGGAAGTCCTGGCGCAGTTGAAGCCGCGGCGCCTCGCCCTGCCCGAGCGCGTCCGTGACGGCGCGCCGGACCACTTCGTGCACGAACGACTGCTCGCGGAACCGAACCTCCGCTTTCGTCGGATGCACGTTCACGTCGAGCGCGTCAGCCGGCATCTCCAGAAACAGATGCACCTCCGGGCTGCGCTCCTTGATCGACGCCTGGCTGTACGCGTGAATGATGGCGTGCGCGATCGTCTTGTCCTTCACGATCCGCCCGTTGATGAAGACGTTCTGGGGGCCGCGCGTCGGGCCCTGCTCGGCCAGCGCCGCGACGTATCCGGTGAGCGTGATCCCGCCGGCTTCCTTCCGGACTTCCGTGAGGTCCGGCCGGTCGCCGTAGATCTGATACATCCGGTCCGAACGTGACGCGCTCGGCGGACACTGCAGCACCGTTCGCGCGCCGCTGGTGAGCGTGAACCCAATCGCCGGATTTGCCAGCGCCAGTTGCGTCACCACACGGGAGACCTGGGCGGACTCGGCGCCGTCCGCCTTCAGGAACTTCCGCCGCGCCGGCAGGTTGTAGAACAGGTCGTTGACCTCGACGACGGTCCCGTCCGCCGCCGCCGCTTCGGCGACCGACGCCACCGCGCCGCCGTTCACCCGAATCTCGGTGCCGCTCTGGTGGCCGCGCGCCCGCGTCCGAAGGGTGAAGTGGGACACCGAAGCGATGGACGGCAGCGCCTCGCCCCGGAAGCCGAGAGTCACAATCGCCGCGAGGTCGTCCGCCCGACGGATCTTGCTCGTGGCGTGACGCTCGATCGCCAGACGCGCGTCCTCCGGCGTCATCCCGTGCCCGTCGTCTTCGACGCGGACCTGCTTCTTGCCGCCGAGTTCGACGTGGATCGCCAGGCGATGCGCGCCCGCGTCGATCGCGTTCTCGACCAGTTCCTTGACCACGGACGCGGGACGCTCGACCACTTCTCCGGCTGCGATTTGATTCGCGAGGTCAGCCGGGAGCCGGAAGATGATGCCCACGTCAGATCCAGCGCTTGCGGCGGAACATCGCGAGCATCGCCACGACCGTGGCGACCGAGACGCCGAACAGCCACCAGAACTGGAGGCGTTCGCCCCCCGGGAACTGCGGCAGCGGCACGTTCATGCCGTAGACGCTCGACAGCAGGGTCAGCGGCATGAGAATCGTCGCGACGACGGTGAGCACCTTCATCACCTCGTTGAGCCGGTTGCTGACATTCGACAGATGGGCATCGAGCATCCCGGTGATTCGATCCTGAAAGATCAGCACGTCGTCGGCGAGGCGGACCAGGTGATCGTAGACGTCCCGGAAACGGAACGACATCTCGGTACTGATGTCGACGAAGTCGCGACGCGCCAGACGCGAGATCACGTCCCGTTGCGGCGTGATGATCCGCCGCAGCCCGGCAACCTGTCGCTTCTCGTCGAGGATTCTCCGGACGAGCGTTGGGTCGGGCTTCTCGAAGATCTGCTTTTCCAGCTCGTCAATCCGATCTTCGAGCGTGTCCATCTCCGGCCGATAGGCGTCGACCATGGCGTCCACGATCCGGTGCAGGAGCGCAACCGGACCCTCAGAGAGAATCTTGAGGTTGCGCGTGGCATGGTCCCGAAGTTCGAGAATCGGCGCCGCATCACCGGCGTGCACGGTGACGAGGTAGTTGGGCCCGACGAAGAAGTCGACGTCGTGCGTCCCGAAGCCGTGGTCGCCCTTCCCGTAGTGGATACCGTGGAGGATGACGTAGAGATACCCGTCGTACGCCTCCACCTTCGGGTACTGGCGCTCCGACATCGCGTCATCGACCGAGAGCCGGTGGAACCCGAAGGTGTCGCTGAGAATCAGCGCCTCTGGAATCGACGGTCCGGCCAGATCAACCCACAACTGAACACCGGAGGCCGGATGCAACCAGGCGCGATCGATGGCCGTCGCCTGATCGGTCCGGCCCTCACGATGCACGAAGATCGTGACCAGCGTCAGTCTCCGACCCTGACGGCCAGCGCGGCCTGCGCCGCTGCGAGCCTGGCCACCGGAATGCGATAGGGGGACGCGCTGACGTAGGTGAGGCCCACCGATTCGAAGAAATGAATCGATGCGGCATCGCCGCCGTGCTCACCGCAGACGCCGAGCTTGAGATCCGGCCGGGTCTTGCGGCCGAGCTGGGCGGCCATGCGCACCAGTGCCCCGACGCCCTCGGTATCGATGGACGCAAACGGGTCCTTCTCGAGGATCTTCCTCTCCTGATAGACCCGCAGGAACTTGCCCACGTCGTCCCGAGAGAAGCCGAACGTCAGCTGGGTGAGGTCGTTGGTGCCGAACGAGAAGAACTGGGCTTCGGTCGCCACCTGATCGGCAGTGACCGCACCCCGCGGCACCTCGATCATCGTGCCGACCAGGTACTTGATCTTGATGCCCTGCTCCTTCATCACCGCCACCGCCACCCGATCGACGACGGCCTTCTGATGCCGTAGCTCCGTCACGAGCCCGACGAGCGGAATCATGATCTCCGGCACGACCTTCAGCCCCTCTGTGTTCAAGCGGCACGCCGCCTCGAGGATCGCCCGGGTCTGCATCTCGGTGATCTCGGGGTACGTAATGCCGAGCCGCACTCCGCGATGGCCCAGCATCGGGTTGAACTCGTGCAACTGCTCGACGCGACGCAGCAAGGCACGCTTCTCGTCGAGTTCCCGCCCCGTCTTCCCTGCCGTTTCGAGGCGGGCCACATCGACCATGAGATCCTCGCGCTTGGGCAGGAACTCGTGCAGTGGCGGGTCGATCGTCCGAATGGTGACTGCGGCGCCGCGCATGGCCTTGAAGACGCCGTAGAAGTCCTCGCGCTGCAGCGGCAGCAGTTCCTGAAGCGCCGCCCGACGGTCGGCCTCATTGTCGGCCAGGATCATCTTCTGGACGATCGGGATACGCCCCTCGCCGAAGAACATGTGCTCGGTGCGGCACAGGCCGATGCCGCGCGCGCCGAACGCGTAGGCGATCGCGGCCTGATCCGGCTGATCGGCGTTCGCGCGGACGCCCATCCGCCGATACTTGTCGGCCCATGAGAGCAGCCGCTCGAACCGCTGGTAGATGTGGGACTTCTTCGCGTCGAGCGTCCCCTCCAGCACCTGCAGAATCTCGCTGGGTTTCGACGCGACCTGCGCCAGCTTCACCTCGCCGCTCAGCCCGTCGAACGAGATGTACTCGCCCTCTTTCACAGTGTGACCGCTGACGCTGAACTGGCGTGCGGTCTCGTCGATCTCCAGCGCACCGGCGCCGACGATCGACGCCTTGCCCATCTGCCGGCCAACCACGGCCGCGTGGGAAGTCATGCCGCCCGTGGCGGTGAGAATCCCTTGCGAGACGAACATGCCATGGATGTCGTCGGGCACGGTTTCGCGACGGACGAGGATCACCTTCTTGCCCTCCTGCGACCATTCCACAGCGCGCTCGGAGGTGAAGACCACCTGCCCACTGGCGGCACCAGGAGACGCGGGCAACCCGCGGGTGGCGACCGGAAGCTTCTTCCATTCGACCGGATCGAAGCCGGGCGCGAGCAGCTGGCTGAGTGATTCCGGATCGACCAGGAGGATCGCTTCTTTCGGCGTCAGCAACTTCTCGGCCACGAGGTCGGTGGCAATCACGACCGCCGCATACCCGGTGCGCTTGCCGCTGCGCGTCTGGAGCATGAACAGCCGCTCGTCCTGGATGGTGAATTCGAAGTCCTGGATGTCCTTGTAGTGCTTCTCCAGCTTCGTCGTGAACGCCCGCAGTTGCCTGTACGCCTTGGGCAGCACGCGCTCGAGCTCCGTGATGGGCTGCGGCGTCCTGATCCCGGCCACCACGTCTTCGCCCTGCGCATTGATGAGAAATTCGCCGTAGAACTCCTTCTTCCCGGTCGCCGGGTTGCGCGTGAAACCGACGCCGGTCGCGGACCGGTCGCCGATGTTGCCAAACACCATCATCTGCACGTTGACGGCCGTCCCAATGTGATCGGGAATATCGTAGATCCGGCGGTACTCGATGGCGCGGGGGTTCATCCACGAACGGAAGACGGCGTCGCGAGACATGCTGAGCTGAACCCGCGGGTCCTGCGGAAAATCGCGCTTCGCGCGCTTCTGCACGACCTGCTTGAATCGCTGAACCACGCCCCTCAGGGCCGCCTCGTCCAGGTCGGTGTCGAGCCGGGCCCCGCAGGCTGCCTTCACCGCCTCGAACTCGTGCTCGAACGCCGCCTTGGGGATTTCGAGGACGACGCTGCCGAACATCTGGATGAAGCGCCGGTAGCTGTCGAAAGCGAACCGACCGTTGCCGGTGCGCCGCTTGAGGCCTTCGACCGCCAGATCGTTCAGGCCGAGGTTCAGGATCGTATCCATCATGCCCGGCATCGAGAACTTCGCGCCGGAGCGCACCGAGACGAGCAGTGGGTTCTCGGTCGACCCGAGCGTGGCTCCGGCGGCCTTCTCGAGCTTCCGCACGTACGCGTCGATCTCGCGGTCGATCGCCTCGGGAATCCTGCCCTTCGCCTTGGAGAAGAGGGTGCACACCTCGGTGGAAATCGTGAAGCCCGGCGGAACGGGCAGCCCGGCATTGGTCATCTCGGCCAGACCGGAGCCCTTGCCACCGAGCAGGTCCTTCATGTTGCGATTGCCGTCGGCTTTCCCATCGCCGAAGAAGTAGACGTACTGTCGGGGCTTGGATTTCCGGGTCCGTGATGTCGCACGCTTCGCAGTCGGCTTCTTCGGCATCAGTAACTCCACGCGAATCGGGTGATTGAATGATCGGACAACTGGGTAACTCGGTCGTCGGCGTTGAACGTCAGGATGCCGTCGCCTCTTCTGGCGCAATGGCCGCGATGTCTCCCACCCACTCACGAATGGCTTCCTTGAGCGTCGTCAGCAGGGTGAGCCGTGCGTCGCGCAGATCGACGTCGTCGGCCATCACCAGGACGTCCACGAAGAACCGATCGACGGGCCCGCGAAGGGCCGCGAGCTCACGCATCGCGTCGACGTAGTTGGCCGCGAGCGCGGCTCTGCCGATTGCGGGAAAGCGACGGTCGATCTCGTCGGCGAGCGCGAGCTCCGCCGGTTCCTTCAGTCGCCCCTTCAGGTCGCCCATCGCCGCCGTCTTGCCATGCCCCCGGGTAATGTTGTTCACGCGCTTGAGCAGCACGGCCAGCGCCTCGAAATCAGCCGACGAACGCGACGCTTGGACGGCTTCGATCCGCCTGAACGCCAGATGCGGGCTCGCCCAATGCGGCAGCACGGCATGGACCTCGTCCGTTCTGAAGCCCCGGCGCTCGAACAGGTGCGCCTCGCGCTCCTTCAGAAACCCGGATACGGCCTCCTGCCAGCCGTCCGCCCCCACGACGGAATCACCGTAGTTGCGTCGCGCCTGCTCGAGGAGGGCCGTCACCGGCAGCGACGGGGTTCCGTCGACCAGGATCTTCATCACGCCCTGAGCCGCGCGGCGCAGCCCGTACGGGTCGCGCGAGCCCGTGGGCTTCTCCCCGGCAGAGAACAGCCCCACGATCGTGTCCAGCTTGTCGGCCAGAGAGACCGCCGCCCACGTGACGGCGGCCTTTCCGAGCTGCGCCCGGGTCGGCGGGGCGTCCGCCTCGACGCCAAGAGGCAGGTAGTGGAAATAGATCGACTTCCACACCTCCTCGGGCAGCCCCTCTTCGCGGGCGTACAGCCCACCCATCGTCCCTTGGAGTTCCGTGAACTCCCGGACCATGTCGGTCGCCAGGTCGGCCTTCGACAGGCGCGCCGCGGTCGCCGCCTGCCGCGCAACGGCATGGTCCGCGCCGAGCGCCTCGCGCGCGATCCATTCCGCCAGCCGCTCAATCCGCTCGGCCTTGTCCTTGTAGCTGCCGAGCTTTCGGTGAAAGAGCAGCGTGGCGAGGCGGTCGATGCGCGAGGCGAGAGGCACCTTGCGGTCCGCCTCCCAGAAGAAGCGGGCGTCCCGCAGACGGGCCGTGACGACGCGCTCGGCGTTCCGCGCGATCGTGCGCTCGTTGTCCGGCTCGGTGTTGATGACCGCGAGAAACGCGTTCTTGAGCCTGCCGTCCTCGGCTTCCACCGGAAAGAAATGCTGGTGATGAATCAGCGTCGTCGTGAGCACTTCCTCGGGCAATTCGAGGAACTCGGGCGCGAACGTTCCGGCCACGACCGACGGGTACTCCACCAGGTCCGGCACTTCCTGCAGCAGGCTCGAGTGCAGGTGAACGGTTCGACTGACGCGCCCCTGGAGACGCTGCGCCTTGGCGTCCAGTTGACTCGCGATCTTGTCGTGCCGGTCACCCCGCTCCAGGACGACGAAGTTCTCGAGCAGCCGGGCGCGGTACTCGTCGAAGGACCGCACCTTGATGGCCCGCCCGGCGCGCCCGCTCGTGGTGAGAAAGCGGTGACCGTACGTCACCGCGCCGGTCGAGACCTCCTGCACCTGACTGGCCTCGGCCGCGGGCGACCTCGAGATCGTGAACGGCACGACGCGGCCGCCGTAGAGATACAGCAGCCAGCGGATCGGTCGACCGAACAGCAGATCGCCGCGACCGTCGTCGAGCCAGGCGTCCCAGCGCATGGCCTTCGGGAACGCCAGCGCCCGGAGCGTGTTGCCGAGCACCACCGGCAGGACGTCCACGGTGGCCTTGCCACGCAGGTGCCGTCGAAACGCCAGGTACTCGCCCTTGGGCGTCTGAATCCGCTCGAGCGAGGCGACGTCCACGCCGTTCTTGAGGGCAAACCCTGCGGCCGCCGGCGCAGGCGTTCCATCCGGCCTGAAGCTCGCGGAGACGGGCGGCCCGTTCACGAGTTCCTCCAGGTCGGTCTGGCGCTCGGGAACCCTGGCGATACGCACGGTGAGCCGTCGGGGCGTGCTGTAGGACTCAGCAGGCGATTCAGGCGGCAGCCGATGCTCGCGCAACTGCGCGGCCACGACGTCGCCGATCTGCCGGGTCAGACCGGGAAGCCAGCCGGCGGGGATCTCCTCGCATCCCACCTCGAGGAGCAGCTCGCGATCCATCACAACCCTGCTCCAGTCACCGGCGCCGTGTCGGCCGGCGGCGGCGTCTTCTCGGCGTACGCGCGGGCGACCCCCACCGCCAGCTGGCGAATGCGGAGAATGAACGCCGTCCGCTCGGTCACGCCAATGCTGTTGCTCGAGTCCAGGATATTGAACAGGTGCGAACACTTCAGGCAGTGCTCGAGCGCGGGCCAGATCAGTCCCGCCGTCAGCAGCGCGCCGGACAGCAGGTAGTACTTCTCGAAGAGGTCGCGGTGAAACGCGCCGAACTCCGCCCCCGGAAGCGCGACTTGCCCGAACACGTACTTCGACTGCTCGACTTCCCCGCCCAGCCGCACATCGCCGTACTTCACGCCGGGCGCCCACTCGAGGTCGTACACGCTGTCGACGTGCTGCAGCACCATGGCGATTCGCTCGAGCCCGTAGGTGAGCTCGGCCGAAATCGGCGACAGCTCGATGCCACCGGCCTGCTGAAAATAGGTGAACTGCGAGATCTCCATCCCGTCGAACATCACCTGCCAGCCGATCCCCCACGCACCGAGCGTCGGCGACTCCCAGTTGTCTTCCTCGAAACGGATGTCGTGCTGCCGCGGGTTGATGCCGCACGCCTCGAGGCTCTCCAGGTACATCTGCTGCACGTCGTCCGGGGCGGGCTTCAGGATCACCTGGAACTGGTGATGCTTGAACAGGCGGTTGGGATTCTCGCCGAACCGGCCATCGGCCGGCCGCCGCGAGGGCTGCACGTACGCGACGTTCCAGTGCGCGGGACCGAGCACGCGAAGAAAGGTTTCCGGGTGCATGGTGCCGGCGCCCACCTCGACGTCCAGCGGTTGCTGCAGCGCGCACCCGCGCGACGCCCAGAACTCGGACAGCTTCAGGATCAGGCTCTGGAATGTCATGCGCGCATGTCCCGCAGCACCCGCACCGACCGCAGCTCCCGCTCGAGGTGTGTGGCGATCAGCGCGCGATGCGACACTTCGATCTCCTGCAGAGCGCGAACCGACACCGGCAGCGTGCCGAGGCGGAGCGGACCGAGCACGCGGACGGCGGCGAGAAACGCCCGGGCCTCCTCGGACAAGCCGAGGTCCGGCTCGTAGACGCCCTGCAGCCGCAACAGCCAGTGCTCGAAATAGCGCGCCAGCGGCTCGATCGGCACGCCCGCCGCGATCGCGTCCACGACCGACACCCCGAGTCGGAACAATGGCTCGTTCGGGTCAGCGTCCTGCGCCCACTCGTCGATGAGCTCGGCGAAGTACCCGACATAGCCAAGCGCCTCCCCATTCGGCGCCGACAACGGCGACCGAACCATCTCGACGTAGGTCAGGCTCACCAGTTCGCGGCGCTCGCGCTCGAAGTAGCCCACCCGCCCGCACGTCATGGGTTCGAGAGCGCCGCCGAACCGCCGACGACTCTGGCGCGCGTTCTTCGCCACCCCGCGCTTCTTGCCGTGGTCCCGCGTCAGGAACACCACGATGCGGTCCGACTCGCCAAGCGTATACGTCCTCAGAATGAGCGCGTCGGTGGTGTGCTGTGGCATCCGGAGGCGGGCTTTGATTTTACTACAGGTCTTCGCACAGGCGCGACGTACGACGAAGGTCCGGTCCGCCCCGGGAAGCACCCCGCCAACCGTTGCCGGCGACGGCCAGCACGGCCGGCGCGGACGCGAACGCGTGAAAACGCTCAGCAAACCCTCTCATTCATCGTCCGGCGCCGGTGGCACGGCCACGGTCAGTCGGACGGTCCCTCGCCGTCCTCCGGACGGCCCAGTCCGATGGCGTCGAGCACCTGGTCGTTCTCCCGCCACTCCGTCTTCACCCGCACGTGAAGGTCGAGAAACACGCGCAGGCCGAAGAACCGCTCGAGGTCCTCCCGCGCCGCGGTCCCGATCTTCTTCACCATCTCGCCGCCCCGGCCCACGACGATGGGCTTCTGGGACGCGCGATCGACCACGATCGTGCAATACAGCTTCAAGAGCGTCTGACCCGGCTCCGGCTCCTCGAAACGGTCGATGACCACGGCGCACGAGAACGGCAACTCGGCGTGCGTGAACTGGAGCAGCTTCTCGCGGACGATCTCGCCCGCAAACAGCCGCTCCGGCTGGTCGGTCAGGTAGTCGGCCGGGTAGCGCGGCTCGCCCTCGGGCAGCCGGTCGATCAGCACGCGGACGAGTCGGTCGATGTTGTCGCCGGTGGCCGCAGAGACGGGGATAATCTCGGCGAACTGCCCGAGCTCGCCGTACGCCTGCAGGATGGGCAGCAGCCGGGTCTTCTTCACGAGATCGATCTTGTTGACGACGAGAAACACCGGCGCGGGGGCATTCTTGAGCAGGTCGAGGACAAAACGGTCGCCCTTTCCGGGAGGCTCGGTGACGTCCACGACCACGCACACGACGTCCACCTCGCGAATCGTGTCGACCGCCGCGTCGACCATCCGCACGTTCATGCGATGGAGCGGCCGATGAATGCCCGGCGTATCGAGGAACACGATCTGCGCGTCCGGAGAGTTCTGCACCCCCAGGATCCTCGTGCGCGTCGTCTGCGGCTTGTCCGACACGATCGCGAC
>Ga0194060_10002617_pt1 | contig 12808 bp, 5 predicted proteins | sample SepL225m_MetaG_FD_163427 | JGI IMG/M metagenome (GOLD analysis project Ga0194060, IMG submission 163427) | Anoxic zone freshwater microbial communities from boreal shield lake in IISD Experimental Lakes Area, Ontario, Canada - Sep2016-L222-5m | ecosystem: Environmental > Aquatic > Freshwater >... | reverse complement strand
GCAACCAGAGCGAGAGGGAGTGGTGGAAGGCCTGCTTTGTGGGCAAATCCTCATAGTTATAGTCCGTCTTGTGCAGGGGAACCGAGAGCCGCATGGTTTCCAGGTCATTGCGGCGTCCGCCGGAAGCGCAGGAGTCAATCAGCATATTTGGAAAGCGGGTGCGCAGGGCCTGCCAGAAGCTCAGGTACCCTTCGACATAGCGGATTTCACGAATCCCCTGGCGGTCGGGTGCATCGTTGGCGCGCCAGTAGGGCAGCGGATCGATGTTGAAGTCCTGACGGTAGAGGTCGATCCCCTGCTCGACCATCGTGCGCGCGGTGTGCTCGATCACCCACGCGAGCGCAGCCGGATTGCCCAGATCCAGAAGCTTGCTCTCGGCCGTAGGGTTGACGTCCCACCACGCCTGATAGGCGGCCGGAGTATCGAGTCCGGCCGGTGGCGGCGTGGTCCGCAACAGCCATGGGGCCCGCTCGTTGTGCAGCCAAGTGCCGGGGTGCACCCGTTCCGGCTCGAACCACAGGAGCGTCTGGGTGCCCTTGCGATGGACGTGGTCGCAGACGGCCTTCAGCCCCCGCGGGAAGCGCTGGGGGTCCGGCTCCCAGGTGCCGGTGCGATCCCACACGCCGTCGCACGGATACCACCCCGCGTCCATCCACCAGTAGTCCAGTTTGATGCCGGCGGCACGATAGCGCTCGTAAAAGGCGATCTCCGTCTCTTCTGTGGCTTCCGCCATCACCGCAAACCAATTACCCGTGTAGGCCGGCAACATGGGCTGTGGCAGTTGGCCGCCGGGCCGCGGCAGGTTGCAGGCGAGCATCCAGCGACGCCAGAGATTGTGGGCGTGCAGGCGGTCGCCGCGCCAGAAGAGGAGCACGGACAACGGCGTGCGCACCGTCTCACCCGGATGCAGCTTGTAGTGCGTCAACTCCTGACCCGCCGTGATGGCGACATGATCGTCCATGCTGCGGAAGCGAGACGCCCACTGGCCAGCCCAACCGACCACGAGAAAGGTGCCGCACTGTCTGGTCGGCCACTCGAGGTTGTAGTAGGGCCAGGCGCGGTTGGTGGGGCGGCCGCCGTCCGGGGCAAACCGCAGATCCGCGTTTCCATGCAACGCGACCGTGTGAGGTTCGTAACCGTCCGCCGCAGCATAGTCGCCCGTGTGGTAGTGCAGAACCCCCATGGGTGGCAGCACAACAGACATGGATTGCACGTCCGAAATGATAGTGGTATCGGCGCTACCGGTGTTGCGCAGGCGGGCCAGCCACTCGACCGCCGGGAACGCGCGGTACTGCTTGAACTCCACTTCGATCTGCAGGCCGCTCTGCGGGTCGGTGCGCGTGAGCACCCGCGCCGTGTAGTCTGCCGTACCGGGCAGTTCGTGTTCTTCAAAACGCCACGTTGCCGCCTGCGCCTGCCACGGCCGGCCGTTGTACGTAAAGTCGACGCACTGACCTTGCTGCGCCGGTTCACCGATGGCGATCACGCGACCGTCAGCCAGCACAACCTGCAGGTTCACCCAGTTCGCATGCCCCCAGTTGTAAGGGCCGCGGACACGCAGGGTGAACTCCCGCTGGCCCGTAAGATCGACGTCGAACCGGGCCGGCGGCGCCTCAGCGGCCTGCGAGCCACTGCTCCATACTTCCCTGCCGCCACACTCCACCGAAAAGACGAGGGGCTTTGTATTCAGGCGCGTCCCGGGATTGTCATCAATACCGGCCAGTCCGGTCAAACGCGTGGCCGGGCCTGGCAGGGTTACCACGATCTCGCTGTCGGCATGAGTGCCGAGCCCCGAGGTATAAGTCGTGCCGTGCAGGCACAAAGGGCTATGGCATACGGAGCGGCTGACCTCCAACTTTCCCCACCCCTGGTGCACCAATCGCACCTCGGCCGAGGGAATCTCGACCAGAGGGTCGCGCATGGCGGCCAGCGCCCGGTCCAGCCAGGCCTGACAATCGTTCATCTCCTCGGGTCTCACACAGTCCGCGTGATTCATACTTCTTTCCTTGCAAATGTGCTCTTCTGAACACTGAACACTTCTCTACCTTCCCGCGCTCGCAAACCGCACAATCACGATCCGCCGTTGCCGCCCGCCGCGCCGGCCATGGTCACTTCTCTGACGCGGCGCTGATCGCCACTCGCTGTACCTGGAAAACGGCCGGGGTCGGCAGCGGCACATCGGCGGCAGCATTCACCGCGCCGATATCTCCTAGCCCGCGCCAGACGCCGGTACGCAGCGACAACCGCTGTAGCGTCGTGGCCGCCTCGGCGACGGCCAGCTTTCGCGCCGATCCGCCGTTCACCTGGACGCTATAACTGCCTGCCGCCATGTCGGCGGCGATGATCAGGGTGAGTTTCTCGCCGGCGGCGTACTTCCCGAGGTCACTGGCGTTCTTGCCATCTGCCGCCTGAATCAGACCTGCCTCAGTGAGCATGACCCGGATGGGGCGGTGGCCGGCGGCATCGCAGAGCTCGATCTCCAACCGGGTGTTGGCCTGAGCCGGCGTCAGTTCCAGCTCGGCGCGAACCTTCGCCGATTCCGGAAACACGCGCATGGCACGGGCATAATCGTTGGGATCAGCGTCGCGCAGTTCGAGGCTGCGCTTCCCGGCGTGCTCCACGATCGACACCGGCGCCCATTTCGGGCTGTAGAGATTCCATCCCGGCACCACGGCGCCGGGCGCCATCTTCGCGAAATCGTCAGCCGGGAACGCGGTCTCCTCCGGCTTGACCGGCAAAGGGATGCGCGACACCCAGATGTCCTCCTTGTTCATGCTGTAGACCAGCCACATCGCCTGCTTGTCTGCGAACGAACCGTCATCGGCCCACTCGGCCAACCCGCGCATGTATTGCGCGCCGAGATTCTTGTCTTTGCCCGGATACCGCATACAGGGCAACTCGCCCTGAACCACCCTCATGTCGAGGAACTCCCGCCCATCCTTGCCGTGAACGACCACCAGCGGATAGCGCTTGGCCTTTGCCGGGTCAGGGTTGTAGACCAGCGCGAAACGGCCGTCGGCCGTTCTTTGCCCCCAGATTTTCCCCGAGCCCGCCAGAAGCGTTGGCGGCTGGACCGGTTTTGACCATGTCTTGCCGGCATCGTCCGACAGCGTCGCAAAGCCCATTTTGCACAACCCGACCAGGGTTCCATCCTGGCGGTGGTAGAAGCAGAAGGCCTTGCCGAACTGGCACCAACCCGGAATCTTGAGCGTCGGATCTTCATGCCACTTCATGCGGCGGTCGCCAAGGAACCTGCCGTAATCCTGCTGTTCCAGCAACAAGGTGTTGCCAACCGCCTCCTGGCAGGCCGCCACAAAACCGGCGTCCTCCGAGGTGCTGAACAACGGCGGATAGTTCGGCCGCGGATTCAGGAGCGTAAAGACCTTCCCCAGGCGATGCTGCGCAGTAATTTCGCGCACCAGCAGTTCTTTCTTCGAGGACTCACTGGCAGTCTCTGTCTGGCCGGGGCACAAGGCCAGCATCCGGCCATTCGTGGCCCGATAGAAGGAGAAGCGGCCGGGCCAGCCGACATCGCGCGGGAATAAGTCCTCTGGCGCGGACCAGTGGAGACCATCCGTCGAGGTCGCGTAGACCACCTTGAAGGGCGGCTTGTCCTCGTCGCGCGGGGACATCGTCCACGCGGCATACAGGCGTCCTTTCCAGACAGCCAGATCCGGGTGGTGGGCGTAGGTCCAGCCGTCACCATCGGCGAGTTCCGGCTTCCCGCTACAGGAGCGTAACACTTGAACGTTCTGCACACCGACGACGGGTTTCAGGCCGCCATCGGGCAACTGCATGTTGATCCGGCGCTGCTCATCGCCGCGCACCTCGATCAGGGGTGGTGGCTGAGGTGGTGCCGCAGGCGCATCCGCTGCCCAAGCGCCCGCGCTGCCCGCAAGCCATGTCGCCATCATCACCACGGCGGGCCACACCCGTGCCCATCCGTGTTTGTTTTGCTTGCGGTTCATCCGTTGCTCCTTCTTTACAATCTGAACACTGAACACTGAATACTTTCTACTTTTTCTCTCTCCCCATCTCCCGTGCCACCTCGCCGGCCAGGCTCAGCAGCTTCGCGTCCTCTTCGGCGCCGGGCATGTCGCGGATGGTGAACCAGTCCATGATGAAGGCATTGCTGCGCGCTTCCAGCGCCTGCTCGGCTTTCTGCTGGAGTGCCGGGGTGAGCTTCTTCTCCTGAATGGCCTGCTCAATGAAGAGGAGCGTCTCCGCAAGCTCCACGCCCTCGCGGAACATCTCGTACCGCTCGGTGGCCACTGGACCGTCGGGACCGGGATAGAGCATGGCATGCTGGGTCCGCCCGGGTCCGGATGGATAATCGGGGCCTCCGGGTTTCTGGAGGTCCCCGTATTCATCCCTGTACATGAACATGTCGGCGCCAAAATCGCTGACACCGTCACGACCCGACATGATGATATCTTCTCCGACCCGGCGCTGAAGTGTCAGAGGCGAGAAGTTACGCCAGTTGCCGCGGTATTCGTTGCAGAAATACACGGGGCGGTCTCGCAACAGGGCACGGTACCCGCGGACGGACGGGTAGCCGAAGTCCAGGACCCCGCAGGCATAGCGAAGCTTGACCCAGGGATTATTGGCATCCTTCCAATCGGCTGTCACATCATGATTGACCAGAACCCAGACGGCCTCCGGCCAGAGCTGCCTGGTGAGCGTGACCAGCGCATCGTACGGTCCTTCATAGCAGGCGGTATAACCGAAGGCCGTTGTATCCATCCAGCCGCGCTCCTTGATTCGCTTGAAAGCCCCATCAAAGACCGGCTTCCAGAAGGCCAGCGCCGCCGCCGCGTTGGTTATCGGACTCGGCGATATGAATGGCTCGATTTTCCCCGTTGCCGGATCGAGCACAGGAACTGAGGGCGGCGCAGCGGGGCGTATATCAGATCCCCCCCTGCCTGATGTACCTCCCCAAGCCTGCAGGCGCAAAGGCTGCGGCTTGCCAACCGACTTGGCGATCATGTCCAGATACTTGTCGAAGAGGGTAAAGTCGTACTTAAAGCTGCCGTCCGGCTGCTTGATCCAGCGGACTAAGTCCATGCCGATGTCGAAAGTGCGTGAACCCGCTTCTCCCATCAGTGCGTGCGATTTGCCAACCATCTCCAGATGTTTGTCTGACCAGAGCGGGACTTTGTAATGCGCGGCTACGCACCCATCACTGGGATAGGCCATATTGCGCATGCGGAAATCCTTCGTGTCCGTCATGGCCCAGTCGCAGACGCTCACGCGCAACGGCACGTTGGTGAGCGGCAGTCCCTCGGCCTCGATAGCAATCTGCCCCTGATACACCCCGGCTTTCGCGTCCCGTGGGACCCGTACCGTGAACCACAATGGCGCCACCGCGCCTGCAACCAGGGACTTCCGATTCGCAGGCGCAGGCGCCTGGCTGACGGGAATTTCCGCGGGAATGACATCCAACAGACCATCGAATCGTTCCGCAGGAAGATGGGACTTTCCAGCCGAGAGATCGTCATCGCGATCGATTACCGCCTTCGGCGGCAACGCACCCGGCACAACCGCCACGGCATAACGGACTTGAATGGCAGAAGCGGGGATCGGCAAACCGCCAGCCGGCGTTTTGAGGTCCGACACCTTCACCTTCAACCCTTTGATTGGTTGATCCGAACTCACCATCAGCCGTCCGGAAAAGACGCTGTTGCGCGCGGCTTGGATGGCAACCGGACGCAGCGGCTCGCCAGGATCGCCATAGTCGAACACGCTGAGCGTGTCGTACGCCGCGCAATTCCAGACCCGGATGCCGCGCGGACGCGCGATTTTGGTCGCTGCTGCCGTGACAGGCGTTACCGACAGCCGCGCGTGCAGGAGTCCAAGGGGCATCCACGGGATCATACCTTGGGCAATTTCAGCGGCGCGCTTTACATAGGCCACTGTGACCGGCGCGGTATGGGTTTCGATGGCGAGCACGTTCACACCCGACCGCAGCAACTTGGCCGGAATCTCGAAGTCCTGCAAGCTGCGCTCGCGTTTCGGCGGTTTATCCGCATAATCACCCTTGGGATTAGTGAACGCTTCCACAGGGTAGTCCGCCGCCAGAGCCAGCAGATCCGGCTTGTCGCCGGACAGATCGCGGCGAACCGCTTCCGCGCCGTTGACGTAGACCACCACCCCGCCCAGATACTCCAGCGAGAGGCGGCAGGACTTCACCTGCGCCGGATCCTTCACCTCGAACTTGCCGCGCACGAGCAGGGCGGCTGTGGCGCCATAGCGCGTTTGCGGACGGCTGCCCATGTCCCCCTCAGCAGGTGTTAGCAGAGGCAGTCGGACACGCGGCCACATTCCATCGTCCAGGTTGAGGCCAGCCCAATTGGTCGGCGGCAGCGGGGAAGACGCGGTCGAAGTCGCGGGGCTCGGCACCATCATGGGCCACGCTCCGTTCCCTGGCCTCAAAGGCGTAAGATCCCACGGCTCCAGCTTGCCGTCGGCCGTACGCGCAAAGGCGCAGCGCGAAACCGCAAAGTGCCGCCACAGGCTGTTATCGTCCAGCACCACGGTGCCGTCGGAATTCGTGCCAGCCTGCTCCGCGCCGAGGCCAGGAATGGCTAGCGCCAGCCCTAACAGTGCCGTGAATATGCATTTCCTGATCATACTTCCCCTTTCATTTTCCTGCCGGCCGGATGACGTCAAAGATCGTGGTTTCCCCGGCCTTGAGAGCCCGCACATAATCGCGTCCGTCTGCCAGCCGCCGGGAACAGGTGACACCGCACAGGCGTTTCTGCGAAATATCATGGATGTCCGAGCCTGCCGTTTGGGGGAGATTGTAACTGACCGCAAATTCGCGCGCACGGCGGTTCGTAATTTCGGGGCGACAGGCATTGGCAACTTCGATGGCGTCCGTCCTGGCGGGCATCAACTGGATAACCGCCATTCCGTCCTGAAACGGATGGGCCTGCACGATCGCGCCCCCGTCGGCATGGACCTGATCACAATACCGTACGATATCCCACTCCAGCAGATCGGGATGTGCCAGGAGCCACGCCTGATCCAGCCCGTAGGTGAGCAGATGCGGCCAGCCGCAATGGAACTCCCAGCCGAAGAAGACATCCAGCCCGACCCGCTGGCCCTCGCGCGCCGCCGCCTCGTACCCGCGGCAGAACCAGGCAATACGTTCGGCCCATGGCAGCTCGGCAGGCACCACCGTGTTGCCATTGAGAAAGTGATCCGTCACAAACATGCCGCGGTAGCCAAGCGACGCGAAGTGCCGGGCAAACTCAGCGCCAGAACTGACGCCGCACCGACTGGACTCGGATGTATGCACATGTGTCTCGTAAAGGTATTCCATCTCAATACTCCCTCACTTGATCTCCACCTTCACCGTGCCGCCCTTTTCCAGGACGACCTCCTTGGTCTGCTCCTGTCCGCCGGGCAGGTGCCACTTGAGCGTCAGGGCGCCCGCCTCGGTGCGGCCGAAGCAGGCCTGACTGACGCCGGGCAGGACGTTCCACGCGCCCAGACAGCGCTTGCCGATCCAGCCGGTAACCGTCACCGGCCCCTTGTACGGGCCGCTAACAGGCAGAGACGCCGCCGCCATCATGGCGTTGAGGTCGGCATCGCTGCTCTCCCGGAACACCACCCAGAGCTCGCCATTCTTGAGCGCCAGTGCCAGATCCTGCGCGCCATCGCCGTCCAGGTCGCCGAGGCAGGCCGACGTCTGTCCCTGCATCGCCGCAGGCAGCAGTACTTTCCAGCCCATGTTGATCCCGGCGGCATTCCCGAAGGTACGGAAGCCGCGATTGAAGAACAGTTTCGGGTCCGCAGCGCTGTATGCGATCAGGACATCCTGGCGGCCATCGTTGTTGAAGTCGCCCGCCATGCAATCGATGCCACGGCGCGAAGCGCCATAACTGAGCTCGCCGGTCCATTCGAACGTCTCGGTGAACTTGCCATCCCCCGCATTCTCCCAGAGCAGGCTGCCATCCCGGTTCACGCAAAGGACGTCAAATCGGCCGTTGCCGTCGAAATCGCACAGGCATGCAGCAGACGGACTCTTGCCGAGTTTGACCGCACAGGCCATGCCCGGCGCAAACTTGCCCGGCGCCGTGGCGCGAAACAGCACACTGCCCGACTCCGCCGGCAGGAGTACATCAGCCAATCCATCGCCGTCGAAATCGGCCACCAGGCAAGCGCCGGGTTTGCCGAGTTTCGTCCGCTCGACGCCCGGCGCGGCCAGGGCGGTGGCGGTCGCCTTGCCTTGAGCGTCCAGAGCCACGAGCACGGGCCAGGAATCGCCGCTTACCAGCAAGCCGGAGCGCCCTTGGGTTCCGACATCGAGCGCCGCCAGGGCGACGCAACCTGTGGACACCGCGCCGCCGAGATCCAGCGGCTTGGCCAGGAACTTTCCGTCGGCCTGTTGCGCGTACAGCGACACAGTCTTGCCGTCGAAAGAAATCAGGTCCAGCCGCCCCTGGCCCGCGAAGTCACCCCACGCGAACGCCTGTGATTTCGACTGCAGACTGCGGGACTCGGTGAGGTCCGTGAAGGTCCTGCCTTTGGTTCCGTCGAACAACCGGTCGCCCCCGTCACACGCGACGAACAGCGACAACTTGCCGTTTCCGGCCAGATCCACGGTCCGGACGGCCCGGATCGTTCCCGTGAGCGACGCCAGTTTTACCGGCTCCTTGCTCAAGGCGACCCCTTCGGCAACCGGCACGGAAGGATCGGAATCCGACAGGATGTAATCCACGGCCCGGCGCAGCATGTCCGTGCCGCCCGCCCAGACGGTCTGAAGCATCCGGTCATCCAGGTTTTTCAGAATCCAGAGGCCATCCTCCCCACCGTCAAACACCGCCCAGGCACCGCCGATGTGCAGGAAGGCGCGGCGGCGCGTATTCCCGCCGCCCAGATCCTTCGTATCGTCGAACTCGCCCACGAAGAACAAGGCCGGAGTCCCGGCGGCGAGTTGCTCACGCAAGGAGGTGGCGGCCTCACCATCGCCCGCCTTCGAGATATCGAGGCGGCAGGTCTTCGGCTCAGCCTTACCCTTGATCTCCTCGCGTACCGTGGCCGTGTACAGCGCTTTCGACTCGCCTGGCTTGATATCCACCCACAAGATTACCCCGGCCTCCTGTACAAGTTGAATCGGCGTGAACTTGGGGTTGATCATGGCGCGAGCCGCAGGCACCGCCAGCAGGGCGGCAGCGGCGGCGGCAAAGGCAACGAAGTAACGATTTCCATTCATACGCAGTTTATCTCCTTTGCTCCCTCAGGCCCCAATGAGGCCAGTGATTGTTATAATGACAGCGCAAAATAGCGTTCTTTCGTACAATGCGCAAATAGCATCCGCCCGCCCGCCAGGGGTTCATGCAGCGGAAACACTACTTCTCTTCTACTTCTTCCCCAGCTCCCGCGCCACTTCACCGGCCAGGCCCAGCAGTTTCGCGTCCTCTTCGGACTGCATGCGGATGGCGGGGAAGAAGCCCATGTTGAACGAGCGGGCGCGTTCATCCCGATAGCGTGTGGCCCGCTCCAGGAGGTCCGCGCTGAGCTTCTTCTCTGCTACGGCCTGCTCGATATCCAGCAGTGCCTCGGTCAGTTCCGTCCCCTCCCGGAACATCTCGAAGCGCTCCGTCGCCACCGGGCCGTCCGGGCCGGGATAAAGCAGGGCGACGGTGTTACGGCCCGACGAAAACGGGCGCGTGCCATAGCAACGCGTCGGCTCGTAGTAGCCGCCAATAGGCCGCTTCAACGGAAACAGGTCCAGCCCAAAAACACCGCCGTCAAAGCCGCAACGCATATTCGACTCGGGTGTCCACCGCATTTCCGGCAGAGGCGAGTTTTCTGTGTCGGCATGCTCCCAGGGCGTGGGAGAACCGGCGTCACTACGCCAGAACCGGCAGATGATTTCGCGTGACGGCTTCCATGTCTTCCCGATATTCCCGGGTCCCCAAGCCGCCCTGGCGGAGCAGGCATGGCGGACTTTCATGACAACATTCGAATCACTGCCGATGAATTTCGTCGCCAAGGGGTGCATGTAGGAACTCCACTCGGCGCCGGGCCAGAGTGTGTTGGCCATATCCACGGCCTTGCGCGGTGGCCCTTCATCGGACAGATCCGAGTACAACAGCGTAGTCTCATCCAGCCAGCCGCGCGCTTTGATCTTTTGGCGGACTTCGTCGAACACCGGCTTCCAGAACGCCACCTGTTCCGGCGAGCCAAACGCTGGCGCCGTCATTCGTCCGATCTTCCCTGTCGCCGGATCGAGTACAGACACCTGCTCCGAACCCAGCGTCACATGACTCTGCATGTCGGTATACCAACTGGCCCACCCCAACAGCAGCGGCCGCGGCTTGCCGACATACTTGGCGACCATGTCCAGGTATTTGTCAAAGACGGTGAAGTCATATTTGTAACCGCCGTCTGCCTGCTTGACCCAGCGGACGAGTGACTCGGGGTTGCCTTCCCCCCCGTGAAAGCCGCACACCAAGTGTAGGAGAACCTGGCGCGAGTTGACCTCCTTCGCCAACGCCAGCGACTTGCCCATCAATTCAAAGTGTTTGTCCGACCAGAGCGGCACCTCATAAAAACCGGCCACGGCCTCTTCCGCATTGAACATGATGTTCTGAAGGCGGAAATCCTGTGGATCCGGCGCAGTCCACGCAGAGACGCTCACCCGTAGCGGCACGGTTGTCGGCGGCAACCCTTCGGCCGCGACGCTTACCGTTCCTTCGTACACGCCCGGCGCGGTGTCTTTCGGGACCCGCACGGTAAACCAAAGTGGTGCCACGGCGCCTGCCACAAGCCCCTTCCGATCTACGGGCCAGTGATAGAATGTTTCGCCCTGTGTGGCAGACCAACGTGGCGGCGAAGCGCGGATCACCGGAATCTCCGCCGGAATGACATCGAGCAGGCCGTCGAAACGGTGCGGCTGCATATAGGATTTCCCCTCCGTGGCGGCGACGGCATAGCGGACGCGCACGGCGGAGGAGGGGATTCCAGCGCCACCCTTGGCGTTGCCAAGATCCGTAACACTCACTTTCAATCCCCTGACCGCCTGATCTGATCCAACCACCAGCCGGCCGGAGAAAACCGAGTTGCGTCCGGCGTTGATCGTGATCGGCCGCAGCGGTTCTGCGGGATTGCCGTAGTCAAAGGGCGTGACGACGTCGCTGGCCGCGCAGTTCCAGACCCTGGGGCCAAACGGTCTAAGCACGTCGGCGCGAACCGCGCTCTTGGGTGACAGGGTCAGCCGCGCGCTCAGTAGACCGATCGGCGGCCAACCCGCCGTGTCGCTGAATTTCTCCCAGCCTTTGATCTTCCTGAACAGCTCCGTCGCCTGGAGCGGGGCGGCATGGGTCTCGATGGCCACCACATTGACTCCCTTGCGGAGCAACGCCACCGGGATCGCAACATCCCGCAGGTGCCGGTCACGCAAAGCCACGCGATCCTGATTCTTATCATCCGAGAAACATAAAATCTTGCCCTCGGGATTCACAAAGGCTTCCTTCGGGTAATCATCCGCCACGGCCTCCAGATTCGTCACGCCGCCCGACATATGGCCGCGCGCCGCCTCCTTGCCGTTGACATACACCACAACCCCGCCCCAGTAATCCAGAGAGATGCGACACCCCTTCACCTGCGCAGGATCCTTGATCTCGAATTTCGCCCGGGCCAGGACCATCACGGGATCATATGGGCCGTTGGAAAGGGCAAGACCACTGCAACGGAGCAATGACAACCTCCGCTTCCAGAGCATGGGCTGGGGCAAACGCGCATACGGCCACGCACCGTCATCGAACGTGAGACCAGCCCAATCGGCGGGTGGCAATGCAGACCAGAACGTTTCCATCGTTCCCTGTTTGACCCCAAGATCATCACATCCCAGATAGTTCCAGAGAGCAGCGCCTTTCGCCTCCGCCTTGGAAATATTTGGAAAACCCGCACAGCGCACCAACGTGCCATCCGCATTACGCTCATGGGAGGCCCCGGCCACCTGGAATTCGCGCCACATCGTGGTGTCGTCCACGACCACGGCCACATCGCCCGCCGCAGGCCCTGACGCAGAGGCGGGCGCAGCCGCCGGCTCCACGCCGCTGACCGAATAAGCCAGTGTTCCCACCCACAGTGCCGCAACCCACGAGTTCCGATGCATACTTCTCTCCTTGGTCATGTGCATGCCTTTCCCTGCTTGTTACCATCCCAAAATTGAGCTGTTCAGAATGTTGCCCGCTTGCCTTCCTGAACCCAGAATATTAACCCTTTCTCACATCCCCGCCTGCGGATACCGCACGATCACGATGCCGGAGCCGCCATTGCCGCCTTTGGAAAACTGTTCGCCGCTACTGCCGTCACCGCCATCTCCTGTGTTGGCGTCCTTGCTGGCGCCGGTTTTGGGCGAGTAGCGCGCACTGCCATTTCCGCCGGCTGCATACAGCACCGGCGTCACGCCATCACGCAGGGCGCAAACACGCCCTGGGCCGCCGATGGCGCCATGGCCTTCTCCGCCAGCGCCGCCGCCAGCACCGGCATCGCTGCGACCACCATCTTCGCCCGCATATCCCTGCCGGGGCGGGCCATCCCCGCCTGCTCCTTTGGGATAATCTTTCTCACTGGCGCCACCTCCACCGGATCCGCCGCTAGTCGGCCCCTGCTGGGCTGCGCCATACCCTCCGCCATAGGCGAGCATCAGAACCCCGGTCGTTCCGCCAAGGGCAGAGTCGCCCCCTTTGGAGATGCCGCCGTTCGGTCCGCTGGCCTGTCCGAAGCCATTACCGCCAGCACCCACTGTGATTGTGTACGTGCCACTCGAGAGCGGCATGCGCTGAAGCAG
>Ga0194060_10002615_pt1 | contig 12812 bp, 10 predicted proteins | sample SepL225m_MetaG_FD_163427 | JGI IMG/M metagenome (GOLD analysis project Ga0194060, IMG submission 163427) | Anoxic zone freshwater microbial communities from boreal shield lake in IISD Experimental Lakes Area, Ontario, Canada - Sep2016-L222-5m | ecosystem: Environmental > Aquatic > Freshwater >... | reverse complement strand
GCCATAAGAGTCAACCACAGCAAATAGCAGAGATGGGCGATCGATATACAGAGGAAACTATGAAAGTTTTGCGTATATCGTTTCTATCGGCCCTTGCCCTAGAACTCTGCGCGACAATCTCCGTAGCATTAATTGCAGTATCAATTGGACTGCGATTAGTTGATGGAACTATCGGATTTTCAGCATCGCTTGCAGTCTTGATTTTGGCCCCCGAAGTATATTTTCCACTTCGAAATGCAGCCTCGCTCTTTCACGCATCGGCCGATGGTAGTGAGGCATTTGCACGGTTAAGCCAAATCCAATCCCGTCGCACTCTTTCGGTGGTAAATGAGCCACATGATTTCTCCGAAATTTCTACACTTCAGTGGAGTGATTGGTCACTCAATATTCCAGGACGAATTGATACTGCAATCCGCGGCGAGGTTTTACATAGTGGAGATATATTTTTCATTGTTGGTGAATCCGGAATAGGCAAAAGCAGCTTTGCACTTAATCTTCTGGGCGTTAATAATCAAGCAGGCTTAATGGCAGATGGTGTGGAAGTTAGCCCGGAGCGCCGAAAATCCTGGTTTAGAAGCATCGGGTGGGTTCCACAGAATCCACAGTTATCAACGGGTGGGGTCGGCCATCAATTCACCATTGTCGATCCTGCATTGGGCGATGATGAGATTGTCGAACTGTTGAAACGTTGTGGTCTAGATATTGCAGATCTGCCTGCAGGTCTATCAACCTCCATTGGAAGCTCGGGTGAAAGTGGCAGCGCCGCCTCTGGTGGACAGATTCGAAAGATTGCACTTGCGCGCGCAATCGCCGCCAAACCGAGAGTCTTGATAGCCGATGAGCCGACGGCCGATTTGGATCAAGTAAGTGCCATCGCAGTAATGACAGCACTGCGAGATTACGCGGCAGACGGTGCCATCGTCATATGTATTACACATGATCGAAGTGTTCTGCGCAGTGATGATGCAGTTGCAATATTTTCAAGGGCCCTCATCTCATGATGCTGATCGCATATTTCCTTGGCGCCTTTGCATTTATTGGAGGTATAGGTCTTACGATATCGAGCGCTTGGTTAATCACGATGGCATCGATGCAGCCACCGATTCTGACGTTGAGCGTTGCGATAGTCCTAGTGCGATTCTTTGGAATCTTTCGTTCAATTGCCAGATACTCCGAGCGATTAGTCAGTCACAAGGCGGTCTTTAGTCGCTTGACCACTTTACGAGTGAGTATTTACTCTAAATTGAGTCAAAGTTCGATCGCAATGGCGAAGAGCTTTAATAGTGGAACTGCAGTTAAAAGCATTGTCGATGATGTCGAACGTGCACAGGAGTACCAACTTCGAATAAAACTTCCACACTCTTCTGCAGCTATTTCGTTAGTAGCCGGAGCACTTCTTGCCTACTGGGTGCGTCCAGAAAGTCTGGTATTTACACTTCCGATTTGCGCCCTTCTGCTCACGATTTTTCCGGCACTGATTAAACGTAGCAGCCAACCAATTGCACGAGATATTGAAAAAAGTGAAAACTCTTACACCCAACTTCTCGAAGGATCAATTCATGGCGTAACCGAGGCGGCGATCTATGGTTACTTACATGAGAATATAAAGCGCACAAAGGCACTAGAGGTTGCCATTAGAGCGAAGGAGGCGCGACTGCTTCAAGCAAGTTGGAGATTTTCGGCGCTAACTAACTTGCTCATAGCGTTGAGTGTTGTTGGCTTTGCATGGCTGGCTATGTCACTCACTCAGAAACAAAGCCTGCCTGCCGTTCAAGTTACGATGCTTATCTTTATTCCACTTGTAATCTTTGAGGCGATAACGGCGTGGTATCCCAACTTATTTGGTTCAGGAAAACTCCTGATGTCGCAACAGTCTGTCGATGCTTTAATTGGCGCCCCACGCGAGGAGCAGGTTGGAGCAGATTTAGACTCTCCAATTACGCAGATCACGGCTACAAATATTACGGTGGCATGGGGCGATGAGTTCATGGAGCCAACTTCATTTGATGTACAAAAGGGCGAACTGCTAGTTATCCGCGGACGCAGTGGTAGTGGAAAATCGACTCTCGTGATGGGCTTGCTTGGGCTATTGCCTTATAAGGGCGGTTTAGCTTTCGATGGTCGAGCCGCCGATAGTTACAGTGATTTTAAGGCTCGTATAGTGGGAACAGTTCAACGCTCTCATATTTTCAATACCTCCCTTCGTGAAAATTTGAGGATTGCCAATCAAAACGTCACTGATGCAGAGATCATTTCGGTCCTAACTCTTCTAGAGCTCGATCAACTTCTTCATGAGCTCGCGCAGGGTCTGGATACATTGATCGGCGATTTTGGCCGCATAATCTCAGGAGGTGAGGCTAAACGCTTATCTGTTGCTCGAGTATTACTAGCCGAGGCCGATGTATATATCTTTGATGAACCCACAGAGCATCTTGATGAGCAGTTGGCTCAACGTATTGAAAAGGGCATTACCAGGCGACTTGCAGACAAGATAACAATCGTCGTCACCCATAGCGGGTGGGAGAGTTTTGATAAAACTTTGACGATGAAGCGTTAGGAGATGCGAAAGTGAGCCTGACCGCGAGAGAATGCAGTTGTGGGCGATCTCGATAATAAACTCTCGAACGTAGTGGGTGACCGCACGGCAAAAGTGCTACTCGATAGTTTCTCGATAAAGACCGTCGGAGATTTAATGCATCACTACCCCCGCCGCTACATGGTGCGTGGGGAGCTTTCAGATATCGCCCAACTCAATGAAGGCGATGAGGTTACAATTTTGGCTCAGGTGCATAGCTCACAAAATCGTGCCATTCGTGGCCGCAAGGGCAGCATTTTGGAGGTCATCGTTACAGATGGCAGCGCCAAACTCTCATTAACTTTTTTCAATCAAGCATGGCGCGAAAAAGAGTTGAAAGTTGGAGCCCAGGGATTATTTGCGGGCAAAGTTGGCATTTTCAATGGAAAGAAACAGTTGGCGCACCCTGATTATCAGATGATTCCAGATGGCGCCGATGTCGATAGTGCAGCTGCAAGCTTTGCCGGTAAATATCTCCCTGTCTATTCGGCAACTGCCAAACTGGCTTCATGGAAGATTTCACAATGTGTTGAAATGGCAATCGCAACTCTTGATCAGGTTGAGGATTACCTGCCCGAGTCGATTCGTCTGTCGCATAACTATCCAACGTTGCAGCAAGCACTTGTTCAACTCCACACTCCGGCCGACCTAGATCACGCCGATGCCGCTCGCGAACGTTTGACATTTGACGAGGCTTTTCTACTTCAACTCATGCTGGTCATGCGTCGCAATGAGCTAAAGAAATTGAATACGACTTCACGTAAAACTATTAAGGGTGGCTTACTTGAAGCATTCGATGCTTCCTTGCCATTTGAACTTACAGGCGGTCAGCGTGAAGTTGTTGCAGAGATTGAAAATGATTTGGCACAGACCCATCCGATGCACCGCTTGTTGCAGGGTGAAGTGGGATCAGGTAAAACCGTAGTCGCTCTGCGAGCAATGCTAGCTATCGTCGACAGTGGGGGGCAGGCGGCGCTGTTGGCACCGACTGAAGTTCTGGCCGCACAACATTTACGGACTTTTCAAAAACTATTAGGCCCACTGGCACTTGGCGGAACTCTCGGTAGCGCCGATAAATCTACCCAAATTACTTTGATTACTGGTTCGCAAAGTGCGCATGAGCGAAAGATCGCACTCTCACTGGCGGCCACAGGTGGGGCTGGAATCATTATCGGAACGCATGCACTTCTTGGAGAAAAGGTGGAGTTTGCCGATTTAGGATTAATAGTTGTTGATGAGCAGCATAGATTTGGCGTTGAACAACGTGATGCATTAAAAGTAAAAGCTCAAAAGCCTCCACACCTATTAGTCATGACTGCAACGCCAATACCGCGCACAGTTGCAATGACGGTATTTGGAGATCTCGATGTTTCAACTTTGCGTGAACTTCCACTTGGTCGAGCACCGATTACAACTCACGTGGTTTCTGTTCTCGAGAAACCAGCGTACTTAGAGCGTGCGTGGGCTCGGATTCGTGAAGAGGTTGCCGCGGGACATCAGGCCTATATCGTTGCACCGCGAATAGAGGCCGGCAGTGATGAGAGCTCGGATATTGATTTTCTCTTTGGTCTAGATTCACCCGATATCGCAGCTGTAACCACACTTGCCCCGCAGCTTTCTGCAGGCGCTTTAGCTGGACTAAAAGTTGCCGAGCTTCATGGGCGACAAAATAGTGAAATAAAAGATTCAACGATGCGCGCATTTGCTGCAGGTGAGCTCGATGTGCTGGTTTCAACAACGGTTATTGAAGTTGGAGTAGATGTGGCCAATGCAACGGTAATGGTGATTATGGATGCCGATCGCTTTGGTGTTTCACAGCTTCACCAACTACGTGGACGCGTTGGACGTGGAACTTCTCCCGGCTTATGTCTACTAGTTTCTAGTGCACCCGCCGACTCGGCTGCGCGAGAGCGCTTAAATGCTGTGGCATTGACCCTTGATGGCTTTGAACTCTCGCGCATTGATTTGGAGCAACGGCGTGAAGGCGATGTTTTGGGTTCTACGCAGTCGGGAAGTGCATCACATCTGCGATTGTTGCGCGTGCTGCGTGATGAGGCGTTAATTGAGATTGCACGTGCTGATGCGCAGAGCATAATTGAGGCCTCGAATGAGTTATCAAGTTATCCTGCCCTTAAGTCACAGGTTGCGCTGTTGGCTCAGAATGCAGCTACAGATTATTTAGATAAGGGTTAATTGATGAGAATTATCGCAGGGGTGGCTAAGGGTCGTACATTGGGCAGCGTTGCAGGTGCGACTCGGCCAACTTCAGATCGTGCACGCGAAGGTTTATTTTCCTCGCTGACTTCGGAGTTTGGCGACTTTCACGGGCTACATCTTCTGGATTTATTTGCAGGTTCAGGTGCAATCGGGCTTGAAGCACTTTCGCGAGGTGCTGCAGTTGTCCACTTTGTGGAGCGAGATCCGGATGCGCAAAAAACAATTGAAAATAACTTTGAGTTAGTTAGTAAGAACAAGCCCGCTGGAAAATTTCATCTCTATGCGATGTCGGCTCAACGCTTCTTGAGTGATGGTGCCAAAGTTAAATATCACATTGTCTATATTGATCCACCATTTGATTTCACCGATGCGCAAGTTGAAGAGGTTGTCAGCAAACTCCACAGTGATGAGTTTTTAACCAGTGATGCGCTGATTGCTGTTGAGCGCACCGCAAAGGGATCGACATTTAGCTGGCCAGAGGGCTTTGTTGGCGCACGAGAGAGGAAGTACGGGGCTGTGAGTATTTTCTATGGTCACTATCAGCCTTGAGAATGGATAACTGCGCCATCTCTTGCTAGCGTTTGAGCCATGAAACGCGCTATCTGTCCTGGATCATTTGACCCAATCACTTTTGGCCATCTAGATATCATTAAGCGGGCAAGCAGCCACTTTGATGAAGTCGTTGTAGCCGTTCTTGAAAATCGAACTAAGTCGGGCCTGTTCACCGTTTCTGAGCGCATTGAGATGATTCGTGAAACAGTGGCCGATCTGCCCAACGTTGTGGTTGATTCCTGGAGTGGGTTACTCGTGGATTATTGCAAAGCCCATTCAATTACCACAATCGTTAAGGGTCTACGAGCGGTTACGGACTTCGACTATGAGTTACAAATGGCACAGTTAAATCTTCAAGCCTCAGGGGTTGAAACTATGCTTATGGCAACTGCACCAGCCTATTCTTTTCTCTCATCATCAATCGTTAAAGAGCTCGCACACTATGGGGGAGACGTATCAGCGATGATTCCCGCCAATGTAAATACCGCAATTAAGCTCCGAGTAGCAGGGAAGTAACCATGGACTCAATCGACAAGTTAGCCTCAGCAATCACGTTAGTAAAAGAGGCACGTGGAGTTCCACTCTCTGCAAGTTGCGTAGTTCACCGTGGCGAAATGCTTGAGATCCTAGATGATGCCCTTGCTGCATTTCCATCTGATTTTGATTCTGCACAGAAAGTTATATCCGCTCGTGATGCAATCATTGAAGAGGGCCGCATGAGTGCTGAGCAGATGATTTCTCTAGCTCGTGAAGATGTAGCCCGCATGGTCGAGCAGACTTCAATAGTTCAGATTGCACGAGATGAGGCCCGTAAAATTCTCGACGATGCGCGGGAAACAAGTATTCAAGAGAAAGCAGAGGTCGAGGAGTACATCGATGGTCGACTTGCAACGCTAGAGGTTATTTTAAAGAAAACACAGGATGCGGTAGCGCGCGGACGCGATCGCCTTGCAGGTGCTGGCGATAAAGACGCACTTTCTCAACTCTCTGATTCGGATTAATTTTTCTATGTCAAAGCTTTCAGAGGTTTATAAACTCAACACTTTCGAACTTCCGCGGCGTGCAGGTGAGATGAAAGAGTATGAGCTCAATATTGAAGTGCCAGAAAAAGTTGGCGTCGATTTAATTGCAGTTCCAGTTGGTGAGATTATTGAAATAGATGCCCGTCTTGAATCAGTGGCTGAAGGAATTTTGCTAGCGCCGAGATTTTTGCCATCGCTAAAGGCGAATGTGGGCGCTGCTTGGATCCAGTTGAAATCGTGATCGAAAAAAGAGTTCAAGAGCTCTATCTTTATGAGAAGAAGGTCGAACGCAAGAAGCGCACAACTCCGGATGAGGATTTAGATATCGACGATGAACTGCTTATGGATGGAGATGTGATGGATCTTCAGAGCCCGATCCGAGATGCCATCGTCCTGGCACTTCCACACACACCGCTATGTAGTGATGCCTGTGAAGGGCTCTGCCCTGACTGTGGGGCCAAATGGGCAGAACTGCCCGCCGATCACGCTCATGAGCAGATCGACGCCCGGTGGGCGGGGCTTGCCGCAGTCGAGCTAGATGAGCCCGATTTCAAGAATTAGGGTTTTTAAGGGATACTTACGCCCTGCAACCATCGTTGCGCTCAGCACAAGAAGAAGAGGTTAGAAAAGTGCCAGTACCAAAGCGGAAGACCTCGCGTTCTAAGACGCGCTCACGTCGAAGCCAGTGGAAGACAACCGCTGCCTCTCTTGCAACATGCCCACAGTGCCAGCAACCAAAGTTGCAACACACTGCCTGCCCAACGTGCGGTACATATAACCGTCGCCAGGTATTAGCGGTCTGATCTGAGCTCGTTGCTCAATGAACAGCTGGGGGTTGTCATTGAACCCTCACTTCTTGAATTGGCTTTTACACACCGTTCATTTGCATATGAATCGGCAAGTAAAGAAACTAATGAGCGTCTTGAATTTTTAGGCGATTCGGTTTTAGGTTTAATAGTTACCGAAGAGCTCTACAAGAGATATCCAGAGTTTGATGAAAGTCGCCTCTCGCCACTTCGTTCCGGTGTCGTCAATATGCGCGCGCTGGCAGATATCGCACGCGAATTGGATTTAGGCAAATATATTCGACTTGGAAAAGGCGAAGAGGTCACCGGCGGGCGCGATAAGAACTCTCTTCTGGCCGATGCGCTTGAGGCCGTCATTGGCGCGATTTACCTTCAATGTGGATTTGAAATCTGCACAACAATTGTTCGCCGTCTGATTGCATCAACTCTAGAGTCTGCAGTTGCGCGAGGTGCTGGCTTAGATGGCAAAACCGCGCTGCAAGAGTTAGTTGCTTCCCTCAATAAAGGCGTGCCGGAGTATGTTGTTAGTGAAGACGGGCCAGATCACGATAAGAACTTCACCGCTGTTGCGATGGTTGCCGGCGTTGGTGTCAGTGAGGGTGCTGGAAAAAGCAAGCGTGAGGCCGAACAGATCGCCGCACGTATCGCCTACGATTTGCTGAAAAACGAGCAGCCTGAGCCTTAAAAGCGTCGAAAACACTGCGCTGACGCGATAGGTTTGCCGCGTGTATTTGAAGAGCATGACCCTCAAGGGCTTTAAGTCCTTTGCTTCGGCTACCACTTTGCGGTTAGAGCCAGGAATTACATGCGTAGTCGGACCTAATGGTTCAGGTAAAAGTAACGTTGTAGATGCCCTTACGTGGGTAATGGGTGAACAGGGCGCCAAATCACTTCGCGGTGGCAAGATGGAAGACGTCATCTTTGCCGGCACTAGCGGACGCGCACCGCTTGGTCGCGCCGAAGTTTCTCTGACTATCGACAATGCCGATGGCGCACTCCCTATTGAGTACAGCGAAGTAACTATTTCGAGAATTCTTTTCCGTAACGGTCATAGTGAGTATCAGATCAATGGCGAGGCCTCTCGTTTATTAGATATTCAAGAGCTTTTGAGCGACTCTGGAATTGGCCGCGAAATGCATGTGATCGTAGGTCAAGGTCAACTTGATGCGATTTTAATGGCAACTCCAGATGAACGGCGTGGATTCATCGAAGAGGCTGCAGGTGTACTTAAACATCGAAAACGTAAAGAGAAGGCCCTTCGCAAACTGGATTCGATGCAGGTAAATCTTGCGCGCGTGCAGGACTTAACTGTCGAGCTTAGACGGCAACTTCGCCCATTGGGCAAACAGGCAGAGGTTGCGAAAAAAGCGGCGACGATTCAAGCAGATCTTCGCGATGCAAAACTTCGTATCTTGGCAGATGATTTTATTTCACTATCGAAAACCCTTGATGCCGAAGTTGCCGATGAAACATCTCTTCGAGAGCGTCGTGCGGGCGTTGAAAGTGAAGTTGAATCTATCCGTGCGCGAGAAGGAGCCCTCGATGCGCAAGCTGCATTCGAAGGTCCACTTTTAGTTCAAGCACAGGAAACCTATTACCAATTGAACTCACTGCGTGAGAAATTTAGAGGAACTCAAAGTTTGGCCCAGGAGCGATCACGTTTTCTCAATGAAGAGGCCGAAGAGGCCCGATCATCTGGACGCGATCCTGACGCCCTTGAGAAAGATGCGCAGGAACTTCGCAAACAGGAGCTTGAATTAAGGGCAAATGTTTCAACTTCTCAACAGGATTTACAGTTGGCCACATCCGCCCTTGCACAAAGTGAACAGGCACTGAAGTTAGATGAAGACACAATTGCAGCTGCGATGCGTGCAATTGCCGATGCGCGAGAAGGCACTGCACGACAAGAGGGACACATTAAATCCCTGCAAGCACGACTCGAAGCTATCTCTGAAGAGATTGAACGATTAGTTCGGGCGCGCAATGAAGCCCAGGCACGTGTTGATTCGGCGCAACGAGAGTATTCAACATATGAACTCGATATCGCTAGTGCAGATACTGGTGAGAAAGGCCTTGACTCACAGTTTGAAACTACAAAATCAAATATAGAGTCGGCAAAATCGAAGTTACAAGAGCTGGTAGAGGCCGAACGCCTGGCCGATCGAGAACGCAATGCCATTGAATCCAAAATTGAAGCTATGAAGCTGACTTCACAAAATCGCGATGGCGCTTCAGCTTTGCTGCGTGATTCACGAGGCGTGCATATTCTTGGTTCGGTAGCCTCTCTGGTCGAAATAGATTCAGGGTGGGAGAGCGCTGCAGCTGCCGCACTTGGCACGCTTGCCGATGCCGTTGTCGTGCAGGATTTATCATCTGCTGTAACGGCCCTAACAACATTGCGCAGTGAAAACCTTGGCCAAGCCGATGTTTTGGTCTATGACGCAAACGCACAATCAAATTCTTCAATTCCATCAGGTCTTACATCCTTAGCATCTCACGTTCGATCTTCCTCAATCGGCGCACTTATCACTTCATTGCTTGCAAATATTGTTGTTGCAGATTCGGCGCGCGATGCCGAAGCTATTCTTCGAGCCAATCCAGGCGTTAGTGTTGTTACTCGCGATGGGGATGTAGTTACAGGTTCTCGTGCTCGTGGAGGCTCTAAATCCTCATCATCTCTCATCGAAATCAACGCCCTCATCGAAGGACTAGAGAGCAAACTTTCTGAAATATCGCACACATGTGATCGCTTGAAATTTGAAATTTCCAGCCAGACGGTTGAAGTTGCAAGCCGACAAAGTGATTATGATTTAGCACTTTCTAAACTCAATGAGTCCGATGCACGTATAGGTGCATTAACCGAGCAGTTGGCGGTTTCGGGCCAGAATATGAAATCTGCGATGGCAGAAGTTGAGCGACTAAATGTAAATATAAATGAGGCAACAACGGCCCAAGTGCGCGATGAGGGCGATTTATTAGTTGCCCAAAATCAACTTCACCAAGCTGGCGCAGTTGCAGAGCCTGATCACACACTTACTGAGAACCTTCGTAACGCCGTGTCGGTTGCACGAACTGCAGAGGTTGAAGCACGTCTTGCGGTGCGAACAATTGAAGAGCGGGTCACATCGGTTGCAGCTCGTGCCTTAGCTTTGGAAGTGGCTGCCCGAAATGAGCGCGAAGCCTCTGAACGCGCGGTAATACGTCGTAGTGCTCGTGCACGTGCAGCTCTCATCTCCCAGGCCATAGCAGAGTCGGCCTACGAAGTTCTCATTCACATAGAGCGTTCGATTTCCAAGGCGGCAGTCGAGCGTGCTCGCTTGGAAGAGTCACGCGTACTTCGAGAAGGTGAGACGCTTACGGTTCGTACTCGTGGACGCGAGCTTGCAACTGAGTTAGAAGCCCTGACTTCAAGTGTGCATCGTGATGAGATTGCACGCGCAGAACAGCGCATGCGAATTGAATCTCTTGAAAACAAAACAGCTGAAGAGTTCGCTATCGATACACAGACACTTGTTGCCGAATATGGTCCAGAAAATGATGTCCCTACCTTCTTCGAAAATGAGGATGGGGAGATTGTTACGACTGAGTTGATTCCATATCGCCGCGATCAACAGGAAAAACGTCTTGCATCGGCCGAACGTTCTCTGAATTTGCTAGGTAAAATTAATCCTTTGGCCCTTGAAGAGTTCTCATCGCTGGAAGAGCGCCTGAAGTTCTTAGCAGACCAACTTGAGGATTTAAAAAATACTAAGAAAGATCTACTCGACATTATTAAAGAGGTAGATGACCGGGTTCAAACGATATTCATGGAGGCCTTCGAGGACACCGCGCGACATTTTGAGGAGATATTTGCTCGCCTATTCCCAGGTGGAGATGGTCGCCTGATACTCGTAGATCCAGAAAATCCACTAACAAGTGGTGTCGATGTTGAAGCCAGACCTCCCGGCAAGCGAATTAAACGCCTCTCACTGCTCTCTGGTGGAGAAAAATCTTTAACTGCCGTCGCAATGCTCGTTGCTATCTTTAAAGCTCGTCCAAGTCCATTCTATGTATTAGATGAAGTTGAAGCTGCGCTAGATGATGTCAACCTTGGCCGCCTTCTTGGAGTTCTTGAGGAGTTACGAGCAAGTTCTCAATTAATTATTATTACTCACCAAAAGCGCACGATGGAAATTGCCGATGCACTTTATGGCGTGACTATGCGCGGGGATGGTGTTACAGAGGTAATCTCGCAACGTCTTCGTGAATCAGACGCAAGCTAGAAAGCTTTTAGAATGGGTCTTTTTAGTAAGTTCATCGCAAAAATTAAGGGAGAAAACTCCTTTACGACTTCCGACTGGCAAGAGTTAGAACATGAACTTTTAGCATCAGATATAGGACCGGGGCTTACACAAGAGTTATTGGCCATGGCCCATAAAGTTAAGAGCGAGAATGCCGAGGCCGCACTCATTCAAACGCTTACATCACATTTGAGTCAGAAGTCGCGGCAACTTCTGACAAATCCAGATGGCACAACGGTGGTATTAATCGTGGGAGTCAATGGGACGGGTAAAACTACATCGGTTGCAAAGTTAGCCGCACATATTAAGAGATCCGGGGCATCGATTATCGTTGCAGCAGGCGACACCTTTCGTGCAGCTGCCGTAGAACAGTTGCAGACGTGGGGAGGGCGGATAGGAGTTGAAGTTATTGCCGGTAAAGCAAACGGTGATCCTGCATCCGTTGCATACGATGCTGCTAAACGAGCGGAAGAGATTTTGGCGGATTATTTAGTCATTGATACCGCCGGGCGATTGCATAATAAGAGTGATCTTATGAATGAACTGGAAAAGGTAAAACGGGTAGTTGAGAAAACCTCTCCAGTTAGCGAAGTCCTGCTAACAATCGATGCGACAACCGGGCAAAATGGATTGGCACAGGCCAGAATATTTTCCGAAAGCGTTAATGTGACTGGAATTATCCTGACTAAACTCGATGGCAGCGCAAGAGGCGGGATAGCCCTTGCAATTGAGAGCGAGTTGGATATTCCCATCAAGTGGATCGGTACAGGGGAGTCTGAGAGCGATTTCGCCGCTTTCGACCCAGAGGCCTATATTTCGGGGCTGCTCTCGTAACCTAGATTTAACATTGAACTGCTTTTTGCAACGCGTCTGAAACCAAAGTGAGCCAATCCCGTAACCGCCTTCGGGCATCTTTGCCCCAATCTCAACGGCGAGAAATCGAGTAGTTATTACCCGAAAGCAGATTCTTCTCATGACCGAAACAGTATTGAACTCTGGCGACACGGCCTGGATGTTGGCAAGCACCGCTCTCGTATTACTCATGACTCCTGGACTTGCATTTTTCTACGGCGGAATGGTTCGTACCAAGAGTGTATTAAATATGATGATGATGTCCTTTATTACTATCGGCATCGTAAGTATTTTATGGGTTATCTATGGTTTTGAACTTGCCTTTGGTTACAAAGCCAATTCGCCTTGGTATGGAAATTTCTCACTCTCAGGCCTTGGCGCAATGGTAAATGACTTCACTAATAATGGTGGAATCTATCCCATTCCAGTTTTAGTTTTCGCAGCTTTTCAGTTGATGTTTGCAATTATTACTCCCGCTTTAATCTCAGGTGCAATCGCAGATCGTACC
>Ga0194060_10002613_pt1 | contig 12816 bp, 8 predicted proteins | sample SepL225m_MetaG_FD_163427 | JGI IMG/M metagenome (GOLD analysis project Ga0194060, IMG submission 163427) | Anoxic zone freshwater microbial communities from boreal shield lake in IISD Experimental Lakes Area, Ontario, Canada - Sep2016-L222-5m | ecosystem: Environmental > Aquatic > Freshwater >... | reverse complement strand
CCGCTTGCGGGGGGGAACCAACCAATGCATTGTCCCCCCCCGCTTGCGGGGGGGGAACCAACCAATGCATTGTCCCCCCCCGCTTGCGGGGGGGCTAGGGGGGGTGATTCAAACTACAACTGTAGTACTATTCGCTGGTATGTTTTGGCCGGATCACTAGAACAGGGACAGGAGCCGTCTGTACGACCTTCTGAGTGACGCTGCCGAAGACAAAGCGGCTGATCCCGCTGCGCCCGTGGGTGGCGATGGCGATCAGGTCGGCATGCTGGCTCTCGGCGAAGTCCAGAATGGCCTCTGCCGCCGGCATCGCGCTCACCTCAATGTTGACGGTGTACCCCTCGGTGCGGAAAGTCTCGGCCACCCCCGTCAAATACGTCTCGGCATCATGCTCCAGGGTAGCCATGCTATCCGAAATATCGCTGGCCATCAGGCCGCTGTAGTCAACACTGGTGGCAAACACCGGGGGTACGGCCCGCAGGAGCGTGATCTGGGTGGTGCCTTCATTCGCGGCGAGGGCGTGGACGTGCGGCAGCACCTGCTCAGCCAGGGCCGAACCGTCAAGCGGGACGAGAATATGCCGGTACATAGAAACCTCCTTGAGCGACTCCGTTGTAACCTGGAGGAAACCTGATCACGAGGGCCAACCCCCTATTTTTCCCAGCGCAGACCATCAGTGATCACCTGAAGCAGTTCGCCCTCGCGGCTGAGAAGGAGCCGAATCGCACGCCGTTGGGTACACGCAAAGATCGGACATGTGTCGGTGTCGGTGACTCCATATGCACACACCCCCACGTTACGACACATATCGACCGACACTGCGAAGCGCGGCGATCCCGGTGGACCATCGAGTTGGCGCAGGCGGAGCCGCGTACTGCTGCGTAGCTCAGGAGCCAGCTTGCTCAGATGTGCGCGCGCAACCCGCAGCATCGGGTGGGGCGGACGTTTCGGACGAGCCATGGTTCTTCCCTTTTGAGTCGGAAACGTGTCAGGTGCGGCCCCCCGCGCATCAGGATGCCGAAACATCGCCACGGGCTGCACCTGACAGGTTTCATAACCGGGATAGGAGCGCGCTATAGTGCTAAAACGAGTGTATCAAGCATAGCAGATGATGATGGAGTTATGATGAAGCTCCTTCGCAACGGGGCGTTAAGATGCCATTCCTGATTGAGTCAGCCGACACAAGAAACCCCCCTCACTTTTTGTGTAGTATTCCCTTCAACAACTGCTCGATCATCTCCACCAGTTCCTTCAAGCTGATCGGCTTGGACATGTATACGTTCGCACCGGCAGCCAGGCAGCGCTCCCGGTCGCCCGCCATCGCCAGGGCAGTTAACGCAATAATTGGCGTCTGCGCGCACTCGGATCTGGCCCGCAGTCGTTGGATGGCCTCTAGCCCATCCATTTCCGGCATCTGGATGTCCATCAGGATGAGATCCGGTAGAAGCATCGCTGTCTGCTCAAGGGCTTCGCGCCCGTTACGGGCAACCTCCACGCGATAGCCCTTCTTCAGCAGGTAGTCGCGCAGAGCCTGGAGGTTGACCTCGCTATCTTCGACCAGCAAGATGTGTGCGCCGGTTGGGGCTGGCAGCGGCTGTTTCTGCTGGACGTAGCCCCTTTCCTTCTCGCGCACGGACACAATCGCCGTCACGGGTTCCTGATTCTGGAAGCGCTGCGGTAAGGTAATCGTGAAGCGACTGCCCCGGCCAATGTGGCTCTCGACCGTTACACTGCCGCCGTGCAGTTCGGCCAGGCGACGCACGAGTGCCAGCCCTAGCCCCGTGCCTTCGTGCTGGCGGCTCAGGCTCGAATCGAGCTGCTTGAAGGGGTGAAACAGCTTTGCAATGTCGTCGGGCGCGATCCCGATGCCGTTGTCTTCTACCGCAAAGCGGACGACGCCCATCTCTGCGTCGGCGTTCACCTCCAAGATCACATGGCCCCTGGCCGGGGTGAACTTCACCGCGTTGCTCAACAAGTTGACCAGCATCTGCTTCAGGCGTCGCGAGTCAACCTCGATCTCGGCCATCTGATCGTTCAGATGCAGGGCCAGTTTGAGCGATTTCTTGAGGGCGATCTCTTTGACAAAGACGATGCTAGACTGGCAAATATCGGCAACCGATACGACGTCGACCTGGATGTCTAGCCGTCCCGCTTCGACTTTCGAGAGGTCGAGGATATCATTGATCAGCGTGAGCAAGTGGTGGCCGCTCTCGCCGATTTGGTGTAGGTAGCCCTGCTGGAATGTGTTGAGTGGCCCCTGGACCTCCTCAAGCAGACTCTCGCTGAGGGCCAGAATGGCGTTGAGCGGCGTGCGCAGCTCGTGGCTCATGTTGGCCAGAAATTCGTCCTTGGTTCGCGAAGCCCGTGCAAATTCAGAATTGGCACGGCGCATGGTCTCCTCGGCCTTTTTCTCGATGGTGATGTCGTGCATGGCAGCGAGGTAGTGCTGGTGATCCCGTAGGGTAAGCCCGAATACCCGCACCCCTACATCATACATCTCACCACTGGCGTGTTTAAGCCATAACTCAACGGTGGCAAACCGATTATTTGATTGAATGTGCTGGAGAACATGGCTGCCTAATGCCACTACCTGTTCGTGGGATACGAGACCCATGTCACTGAGCGTGTTCCCTGTCAGTTGCTCAGCGGTATAGCCGGTAAGTAGTTCAAAGGCGTGATTGAGCCGCTTCATTCTCCCACTATCATCGAATAGGACAATCGCATCCGGCGACTCTTCAAAGAGCAGACGGTTTTGCTCCTCGCTCTTGCGCAGGGCCAGTTCCGCTTTTCTCCGCTCGGTGTTATCAAAGATCGTCGAGCGGCTCATCACATACGTGCCCCGCGCATCATAGATCGCGGTCGCGTCGAGCAGCACATCGAGGATTGTTCCGTCCTTGCGGACAAGCTCGTATTCCAGGCTCCGTATCCAGCCGCGTTGCATGAAGGTCGGGTAGTTGTCCACAAATACGCTGTGGCTACGTGCCGTAATGAAGTCGGTGAAGGGGCGACCGATCATCTCATCGCGGGAATAGCCGAGCCATGTCAGTTCGGTCTGGTTGACCCGGATCAGACAACCGTTCGTATCCAGCGAGTGATAGCCGCTCGGGGCGTTCTCGTAGAGATCCTGGACTTCCGCTGTGCGCTGATTGACTCGCTCTTCAAGTGTGCGGTTCAGCTCCCGCAGTTCCTGCTCAGCATGCTTGCGCTCGGTGATGTCCAGGTGTGTGCCAGCCATCCGCACGGGCCGGTCGCTGGCATCCCACTCAACAACTTTGCCGTGATCAATTACCCAGACCCACTCACCATTCTTGTGCTTCATCCGCGCTTCGCACTCGTAAAAGTCGATCTCGCGCCTAAAATGTTGCTCCAACAACGCATTAGATCGCTGGAGGTCGTCGGGATGACACAAGTCTTCCCATGTCTGGATGCTAATCGGCTCAAGTTCGGCCAGGGTGTAGCCGACGATCTCGGCCCAACGATCATTAAACACGGTCGCCCCGGTCTGCACGTAGAAGTCCCACAAGCCCATGTTTGCGCCTTTTAAGGTCAGTTCCAGCCGCAACTGGCTCTCGCGCAACTGGGCATCGGCCTGCTTCCGCTCGGTAATATCCTGCAAAATCCCGAGGGCGCTGATCGGGTGTTGTTCCTGACCGTACGTGATCCGTGCTTTGACGTGAACCCAGCGTATCTCGTCGCTCAGGATGATCCGATACTCGACATTGTAGGGCGCACCCTGGAGGGCTGCCGTCCAGGAGGAGCGCACATAGCCCCGGTCGTCAGGGTGGGTTACGGCGATCAGATCATCCATCGTGCCGATGTCCGTGATCCACTCAAGCGGCTGTGATCCCCGCGTGGTGCCAACAAAGGTTCCAACCTGGATGTCTGCTGTCCAGCTCGCTAAGTTGGCAATCGACTGGGATTCGGACAGGATCTGCGTATTCTTGCGCAGTGCCTCTTCGGTGCGCAGGGACATGACCACGCTACCGATCTCGGTGGCAAGGATTTCCAGTGCGTGGCGGATCGATGTGGGTATCTCAGCCTTTGTGTGTGACGCGATATTGACACAGCCGATGTTCCGCCCCTGATAGCAAATGGCAATGGAGCCGGCGCAATGGAGCCCTTCGTTGTGCAGATAGGCAATATCTGGTGTCTGAGCAGCGTTGAGATACAAGGTCTTGCCCGAAAGCATCGCCTGCGCATTTGGAGCGTCAGCAGGGTACGGCGAGGTCTGCCGAACAAATTCCGCACTCAGCCCGCGATGACAGACCAGTTCAAGCATCCGCTCATCCAGGTCAAGCATGTAGATCCCGCCGCAGTCCATGCCCGAGACATGGAGGGCAATCTCAAGACACAGGGGCAGCACCTCCTGGATTGATCTGACGGTACTCACCGCCCGCGCCAGATCGCGCTGGGCGTACACCAATACTTCCGCATGTTTGCGGTCGGTGATGTCGTGGATAATCGAGAAAAGCACCTTCTTCTCTTGTACAGAGATTGGCGATGAATAGACCTCCACGATCCGCTCTGTTGCATCGGCCAACTTATGGGGGAAAACAAAATAACTTCGCTCTTCACGCAGGGCTTTTTTGTATTCTATCGCCACTTGCTCCGGCGACAACGTGTTAATCTGATTAATATTCATGGCACAAAGGGTTGCCTTGGGATACCCGTAGAAGTATACAGCGGATTGATTGGCATCGAAGATCGTACCCGTCTGCGGTTCGATCAGCAGCATAATCGCGCCGTGATTTTCAAACATCCGATGAAACCGCGCCTCACTGACGCGCAGCGCCTCCAGCGACTCCTCTTGCTGGACACCATAACTGCGCATATGCCGTCGCCACAGCAACGCCATCCTGACGCCGACGATGGTCATAAGCACGCTGAAGAGCATTACCGTGTAGCCGTGGGACAGGTAGCCGCCAGCGATAATGCCCAGCGCCAGCACCACAAATAGAGACCCGAGGAGTACCAGTGATCGCTGTTCTTTTTTATTAAGCATATTCACTTTTGTACGAGTCGCTGGATCATTTCTACGAGTTCTTTCAGGCTGACGGGCTTCGACAGGTACTCACTTGCGCCAACGGCAAGGCAGCGTTCCCGGTCGCTGGGCATGGCCAGAGCGGTTAGCGCAACAATCGGCGTATCCTTGAACTTGGGTATGGTTCGCAGATGCTGGATAGCCTCCAGACCATCCATATCCGGCATCTGAATATCCATCAAAATCAGATCGGGATGGATCGTCATCGCCTGATTAATCGCTTCGCGGCCAGTGCGGACACCCGCCACGCGAAAGCCCGCTGCCTGAAGGTAGCTGTGCATGACCTTCTGGTTGATCATGTTATCTTCGGCCAACAAGATCTGTGGCCCCGTCGGCGCTGCCTGAGGATACGGTGCCATCGCCTGCGCCGGGGGATCGTCTGCCCGCAAACGCAAGGCTGATTTAGGTACAGACGTCACCGGGTGGTACGGGAGGGCGATGATAAAACAACTGCCCTTTCCAATTTCGCTTTCGAACATGATACTACCGCCGTGCAATTCTACCAAACGGTGGGTCAGCGCAAGCCCGAGCCCGGTGCCTTCGTGTTGGCGGTTCAGGCGCGAGTCGATCTGGGTGAATGGCTGGAACAGCCGGTTCATGTCCTCGGGCGAGATGCCGATACCGGTATCCCGCACCGTAAAGCGAGCGATGCGGGACTCGGGCGCTATCGTTACCTCCAGACTAACCTTGCCCCCGGACGGGGTGAACTTGACGGCGTTGCTCAGCAGGTTCACCAGTATCTGCTTCATGCGTTTTGCGTCGGCCCGCATCTTCGCATCTGCATCATTGATTTGAAAGGAAATCTGTATACGTTTCTGAATGGCGATCTCTTTAATGAATTGCAGACTCGCATGACACATGTTCACAACAGAGATGTCTTCGATCTGGAGTTCCAGCCGCCCGATGTCCGCCTTCGAGAGGTCAAGGACATCGTTGATCATTTCAAGCAGATGATGTCCGCTAGACTCGATGTGGCGCAAGGCTTCCTGCTGGCCCGCGTTGAGCGTGCCGCGCACCTCATCCATCAGAGTCTCGCTGAGAGCCAAAATAGCGTTGAGCGGCGTGCGTAGCTCGTGGCTCATATTGGCGAGAAACTCATCCTTTGTCTTCAGAGCGCGCTCCAGTTCCACCGTGCGCTGCGTCACACGCTCTTCAAGCGTGCGGGTTAGCGCCTCTAGTTCCTGCTCGATGCGCTTGCGTGTCGTTATATCGGTCATCTGAAAGAGTATACAGGGATCTCTGCTAATGACCGTCTGTTCAGCGGACAGCAGCACATGCAGGATCTCCCTCGACTTCCGACAGATGATGGTTTCAAGATTGGTCACCCGGCTATGGTTGTGCAGGAGATCGACCACTCGTTGCCGATCATGCGTGTTCGCCCAGATGCCCAGATCCAGCGCAGTGCGCCCGATCACCTCTTCGCGGGCATACCCCAGCAGTTCAAGCCACGCTGGATTCACCTCTAAAATGACGTTATCGTGCTGACGAGTGATCACAATGCTGAGCGGGCTATGCTGGAAGACGGTGGTAAAGCGGGTCTCGCTCCGTGTTCGCTCCGCCATCTCTCGTTGCAGTGCGGCAAAGCGCTGGGCGTTTTTGAGCGCGATGGCAATGATCGCAGTGATCGATTGGGCGAACGCGACATCCTTTCGGTCAAACTGCTCGCGCAGATCGCTTTCGAGATTCATCACCCCGAGCGTCTGGCCGTCGAAGATGATTGGGATGGACATCTCGCTGCCGACGGTGTCCACGTCCTCACCCAGAAAAAAGTCTGGGTCAGCCCGCACATCGGGGACAAGCTGAATCTCGCCGGTGCGGTAGGTGCGCCCAATTACCCCCGAGTGGATCGGGTGGTACACACCCACCTCGCCCGCTGCCATGCGATCTTCGGCGCGTGTCTGCCAGTACAAACCATCGGCGGTGGGCAGCGAAATACCCACACTCTGCCAGCGATTGAGCTGCACAATGGCGTACACCGCTTTTTGGATGATCACATCCAGGTCAAGCTCACGGCTAAGCTGCCGCAACATATCGTATAAGACGGACTGATGATCTACGCCATCAGCCGTGAACTGCGGATCTTTTGTCATAGATGGCCTGTCTTTTGGGTGATGTAGGTAGGGGGGGCTAAGCATCGCCAGCGGATGAGTGCGGATGCTCCACATGAATTCGGTAGCAATGCTTCGCCTCTACAATGTACTGCGACGGAGTGCCTCGATGCGCTCAACCAGATAGCTGAGCTTGACCGGCTTGCTCAGATAATCGCTCGCCCCAATTGACAGGCAACGCTCACGATCCCCGGCCATTGCCAGGGCCGTTATGGCGATGATCGGTGTCTTCGCAATGATCGCGTGTGTACGGATATGGCGGATCGCCTCCAGCCCATCCATCACGGGCATGTGGATATCCATCAGGATCACGTCCGGCAGCAATTCCTGGGCCAAGGACACCGCCTCGACGCCATTGCGTGCGGCGTGTACCGTATAACCGTGCGCCTCCAGGTAGTCTGAGGTTATGCGCAGCACGAGATCGTGATCCTCAGCGATCAGCACCACGGGGCGCTTACGGGCATTCAGTTCGACCTCCTGATGTGTGGTCACTGCGGATTCCTGTGCATGTAGTTTTCGCCAGGGGAGCGAGACGGTAAAACGGCTGCCCTGGCCAGGCGTGCTACTCACACTAATGCCGCCGCGATGGAGTTCGGCCAGGTGTGCGACAAGGGCCAACCCAAGCCCAACCCCCTCGTACCGTCGATGGAGACTCCCATCAAGCTGCACGAACGGCTTGAAGAGCCGGGGGATGTCGGCGGTCGCAATGCCGATGCCGGTGTCCTCTACAGTAAAACATACCACCTCTGCGTCGGCATTGCCGTATACAATGAGGTTTACACTGCCGCCCTCGGGTGTAAACTTGATCGCATTTGAGAGCAGGTGTACCAGGATTTGTGTGAACCGGTGCGGGTCAACCGCGATCAGATCGATCATCGGATCGAGCGAGCTTCGGATCTGTAGCCGCTTGGCGAGGGCGAGATGTCGCACCATACGCAGGCTGGCCGTGCAGATCGCATCGACCTCGACCTGCTCATAGGCAAGCTCCACCTTCCCGATCTCCATCTTGGTCAGATCGAGGATGTCGGTGATCTGAACCAGCAGATGATGTCCGCTCTCGCTGACGGCGGTGAGGGCGCGGATCTGGCGCTCATTGATTGGCCCATACACCCCTTCTGTGACCGACTCGGTCATGCTCAGGATAACATTGAGCGGGGTGCGCAGCTCGTGCGACATAGTGGAGAGGAACTCGTCTTTCATGCGTGCGGTGCGCTCAAGCTCGGCGTTCGCCGCACTGAGCGCCGACGTGCGCTCGGCCACCCGTCGCTCAAGGGTTTCGTAGGCCCGCTGGATCTGCTGCTCGGCATTGTGTTGCGTGGTAATGTCCTCGGCGATGCCGGCCACGCGGTAGAGAAGCCCTTGCTCAGTATACACCGGGAAGGCGCGGTTACGAATCCAGCGCTGCGTGCCACTGCGCAGGAGGATGCGGTAGATCTCCTCCGTGGCCTCGCCCCGCGCTTGGCGCGGGAGCGTCGCAATCATCCGACTGCGGTCATCCGGGTGGATCGCTGCAACAAACGTGGTAATGTCGGCATAGAGGCTCTCGCGGCTCTGTTCCCAGATCTGCTCGTAGCTAGGGCTGATGTAGAGTACCTGCTGGCGGGCAAGATCGACGATGTAGAAGACCTCGCTGATATGCTCGGTGATCTGGCGGAAGCGTTCCTCGCTTGCGTGCAACTGCTGTTCGGTTTGGGTGCGCTCAGCGAACTCCTGCTGGAGCTGAGCGTTGAGGGCGTTGAGGGCGTCCTGGGCCTGAAGCCGCTGGATCAGGAGGCCAATCTGAGCAGCGACCAGCATGATCAGCCGGAGCAGCGGCTTGTTGATCGGACGGGGCTTGCGAGCAAAGAAGACCAGCAGGGCCACGACCGAGTCCTGCAGCACAATCGGCAGGAAGAACCCCGATCTTAGGCCCGCCACCGCTCCCCGTTCTGGGTTCAGGGCGTAGGTGGGGGTCGAGATCTGATAATCGGCGATCCACTCGGCGTGTCGGCTCTGCCATACACATCCAAGGACGCCAACCCCAGGCGTAAAGCGCAGCTTCTTGCTGCTAGCGGCAAATTCGCTCAAGGCGGCGTCGTCCTCATGCCAGACCGAGGCGCTGCACAATATGCCAAGCTGCGGATCAGGGATCCAGACCTCGCCGTAGCACCAGCCGGTGGCCGTCGCGAAGGGTTTGATCAGGTTGTGAAGGGCCGTCTGTAGGTCGCCGGCATCCATCACAACGCGGATCAGGTCAAGCAGCACCGCGATCTGCTGCTCAAGGAGCGGCGGAATGAGCAACTCTGCATGGGGGTCATCGGAGGGAGTGTCGCTTGCAAGAGTCATAGTAGCTCATGTCGCATGGATTGGATTGAGCAAACGCAAGAATGCGGTAGCCACGGCGGGATCAAAATGCGTGCCAGACAGAGAGGCGAGGTGGTGGAAGACCGCCTCGGGCTGCCATGCCTTGCGATAGGGCCGATCATTGCTCAGCGCATCCCAGACATCGACGATTGCGAAGATACGCGCCGCCAGCGGGATGTCCTCGCCGGCGAGCCTGCGCGGGTAGCCGGTGCCGTCCCACTTTTCGTGGTGACACCAGGGGATCTCAAGCGCATCGTGGAGGTAGGTGATCGGCGTAAGCAATTCGTAGGCCATCGAGGGATGGCGGCGCATAATCGTCCACTCCTCATCGTTCAGCGGCCCGGGCTTGAGCAAAACGGCATCCGGGACACCCATCTTCCCGATGTCGTGGAGCAGGGCACCACGGCGGATGTGTTCGATCTTATCGTTGTCGATGTTCATGGCCTGCGCGAGGCGCACGGTCATCTCTGTGACGCGGCGCGAGTGGCCCTCGGTTTCGTGATCGCGCAGATCCAGCGCCCGTGACCAGCCCTCCAGGGTCGCGTCGTAGGCTTTGGTCACCTCCTCAGCCGCCTGCTCGCGTTCGTCAAGCAGAGTGCGAAAGCGGTTGAGGCGCGTGATCGTACGAACACGCGCCCGCAGCTCAGCGCGGTTGAAGGGCTTGGTCACAAAGTCGTCGGCACCAGCCTCAATCCCGCGCAAGAGCGATTCCTGATCGTCCAGGGCCGTGACAAGGAAGATCGGCACCAGGGCGAGCTTGGGGTCGGCCCGGAGGATGCGGCACACCTCAAAGCCGTCCATATCGGGCATCATCACATCGAGCAACACAAGATCCGGGATGACACGCTGGGCCGCATTGATCGCCTCGATGCCATTACTCGCGAATGTAAGCTGGTAGCCCTCAGGTGCCAACACACTCGCCAGAACATCACGGCCCCGCACCTGGTCGTCAACAATGAGTAATGACATTGGCTCTCCCATGGGTTTTTCCTTAGGTTTGTATGTGTAGAGATGGATCAACCCGGTACGGGTGAAGCATCGCCAGCGGAAGGATGCAGATACTCCACATCTTCGACCATCGGCAGTTCTAGTTCGACCGTGATACCAGGGCCATCGTGCCGGTTTGTCACGCGGCATGTGCCACCGGCGGCCCAACAGATCTGGGCTACCGTCGCCAGCCCCAGCCCGACTCCTGGCACCTGCCCTGTGAAACTTTCGTCTATCTGGTGGTATGGCTCCCAAATACGCTGCATCTGTGTGGGCGTCAGCGTCATCCCGTCATCTATCACGCTGATAATCGTGCGTCCGTCCTGACACAGCAGACCCACAGACACCGTTGGCGTGTGGTGCGGGTGAAATTTTTGCGCATTCTCCAGGATCTCCGTCAGTAGCAACTCCACGGTGCGGGCGCTCACCGTCAGTCGGCAGGCAGCGAAGCTGAATGGGATCGAGATCTGGATCGCAGTCATCCCGAGGTCGTTGCCAATCTGAGTGATCAGATCCGGCACGCTCGCAAGCAACACACCATTGCCCGGTGTGAGCAAGGTTGAGGTCTCAATATAGCAAAAAATATCATCGACCACCGATTTCAGCCGCTGTGCGCCGCCATAGGCTGTTTCCGTAAGCATGGCGAGGTCAGGGGGAAGCTGGCGGGTACGCCGATTTAAGAGGCCCATACCGATGACCAGGCTGGTCAGCGGCGTCCGCAGTTTATGCGACACAAAGCTATGGAAGGCCCAGCTATCACGTTGCGCACTGACTTTGGCGGTGACATCCTGGAGACGCACCAGTCGGTTTCCCGTCGCCCCTTCGGACTGATCAAGCAATTCGACCTGGAGCCAGAGCGCGGGATCGTTCCCATCAGGCCGCACGAGGTAACGTGTCATACCGACAGAGTTCGGCCAGCAGACCCAGGCATCCTTGGGCGCGAGTTGATAGAGCCGGGCGGCAAGATCACGAAACGTCTGATCGCATCCCTGGCCAGTCTGGCGACTCAGGCCAAGATACTGCCAGCCCTTGGGGTTGCCGTCCTGGGGGCGATCCTCATGATCGAGGAGCAGGTAGCCATCGGCTGAGCGTTCAATCGCCCAGAGAAACTGGGCGTGTTCACTCACGACCATGCGGTGTTCATCGAGCAAAACGCGGAAACGGTTGAGCCGCGTGATGGTGCGGACGCGGGCGCGGAGTTCTTCCCGGTTAAAGGGTTTGGCGATGAAATCATCGGCCCCGGACTCGATGCCCTGGAGGAGCGATGCATGGTCGTCGAGGGCCGTGATCATCACCACAGGGATGAGGGCAAGGGCGGGGTCGGCGCGTAAGCGGCGGCACACCTCGAACCCGTCCATCTCAGGCATCATCACATCGAGCAGCACAAGGTCGGGCGCGAGCAGGCGCATCTGGGTGAGCGCCTCCAATCCTGTCGATGCGTAGGCAATGCGATACCCCTCCGGCTCAAGCAGGCTTGCCAGCGCCATCTGGCTACGAGGTTGATCATCGACAATCAGGATCAGGCTTTGGGAATCCAATTGACACCTCTTGCGTGATCGGAGCGATTTGACAATAGTTCAGGAGGACACGCTTCACTGATTGTCCCCACAAGGACGTGGGAGGCGACGTAGCGACGCCCCCGCGCCCCCGTCGTCTCACCAACCGGTGACGCTGATCTGAACTCTGTTGTTGCGTGGCGTAAACCCTTCTGGAGTCTCCATGATACCAGGATTTTGTTACGTCCGATAGCGGTGGCAGAGCAGCAGATAGGGCTATGTGATGCAACAAACGGCATATTATAATTCAGAATATGGTGGCAAAAAATATGCTGCATGGCCAGTATCCGCCGGTCGAGTTAGTGCTATACTCGTGGTATCTGCGCGGTTCGACAGTTCCTAGTAACGCCCCGTATGCCCGTTATGAGACTTCTGTCTTGCGACCAATGTATGATTACCCCGTTGTGATCATATGGTCTGTCGAACCGCACTCTCGACACATGACAAACACCGAACAGCGTCGATACTAACACTACCCCGCTAACTGAGCAAGGGAAGCCACCAATGGAAGCGACCTACAGCCCTCAACCCACCCCGCTCTCCAATGTGATGCAGACCATACTCCACACGATGCGTCAGGAGACGCAGATGCACGTCATCGTCCACGGGTCGCCCTTGGCCGTTGCGCGGCTGCAGGCAGCCCTGGAAGCGGCTGATCCGGCCTTGGGTACAAGCTATGCTACCGGAGTGATGGAGGGGGACTGTACAAGCGGGCGCGTACTTGTATGCTGGTCGCTAGATTAGGCTGGCGGGAGGAGGGGGTTAGCCCCAATACCTTGCCCCC
>Ga0194060_10002611_pt1 | contig 12821 bp, 14 predicted proteins | sample SepL225m_MetaG_FD_163427 | JGI IMG/M metagenome (GOLD analysis project Ga0194060, IMG submission 163427) | Anoxic zone freshwater microbial communities from boreal shield lake in IISD Experimental Lakes Area, Ontario, Canada - Sep2016-L222-5m | ecosystem: Environmental > Aquatic > Freshwater >... | reverse complement strand
GGTGGCACTGGCAGCGTGGCGCTCGGCGGCGAAGCGGTCGGCCAAAGGCAGGTAGCCCGACAGAGCGATGATGCCGGCGAGCGGGCGCGCCAGGCGCAACCCAGTGTGCAATGCCATGGCGCTCCCCTGGCTGAAGCCGGCCAGCACGATGCGATCAAAAGAAATGCCGCGTACTACTTCGTTGTCAATCAGATCCCGGATGGATTGCTCCGACTTTTGAATGCCCTCAGCGTCCTGGTGCTCCATTCGGTTCAGGTCGGGAATGTCGTACCAGGCCGGCATCAGGTAGCCTGCGTTCATGGTGACGGGAATGCTGGGCGCATGGGGAAATACAAAGCGAATCGGCGGGCAGTCGCGCAGGTCGAGCTCGGGTACCAGGCCGGCAAAGTCGTTGCCGTCGGCACCCAGGCCATGCAGCCAGATCACGGCGGCCGTCGGATTGGGGGAGGATACGAGTTCGATGCGGGGGAGCAGTGTTGGCATGGGGTCTTTCATGCCAGCAGGGCCTGGGCAAATTCGCGGGCGTTGAAAGTCTCCAGGTCTTCGAGCTTTTCTCCAACACCGATGAAGTAGACCGGGATGGGGCGCTCGCGGGCGATGGCCGCCAGTACGCCACCCTTGGCGGTTCCATCGAGCTTAGTCACAATCAGACCGGTTAAGCCCAGCGCATCGTCGAAGGCCTTGACCTGTGTCACTGCGTTCTGGCCCGTGTTTCCGTCGATGACCAGCAAAACTTCATGTGGTGCTGTGTTGTCTGCCTTCTGAATCACACGCTTGATTTTCTTTAGTTCCTCCATCAGGTGGAGTTGGGTGGGCAATCGCCCTGCGGTGTCGACCAGCACAACGTCTTTTCCGCGCGCTTTGCCCGCGCTGACGGCATCGAAGCTCACTGCTGCAGGGTCCCCCCCTTGCTGGCTGATGATCTCCACCAGGTTGCGGTCGGCCCAGACGCCGAGCTGCTCGCGTGCCGCAGCCCGAAAGGTGTCGGCGGCGGCCAGCAGCACGCTGGCCCGGCTGTCAGACAGGTGTCGCGTGAGCTTGCCGATCGAGGTGGTTTTACCCGCCCCATTGACGCCAGCAACCATGACCACGGTTGGACGGTGCTCGCCAATCACCAGACTTTTTTCCAGTGGCAGCAGCAGTTCGGTCAGCGTGGCCACCAGAATGTTCTTCATCGCCACCGGGTGGGTCACGCCACTGTCCTTGACTTTGCGACGCAAGGCTTGCAACAGGTATTCGGTGGCAGGGACTCCGGCATCGGACATCAACAGCGCATCTTCCAGGCTTTCGTACAGCGCCTCGTCAATGATCGCACCGCCAAACACCGCCGAAATCCCCGATGCTGTCTTGCCCAGGCTGGCCTTGAGTTTGTCGATCCAACGCTGGCGCTCGGGTGCGGGCGCAGCCGCGACGGGAATGTCTATCGGTGTGACCAGTGCACTGCCAATGAGCGACCCGCTGGCTGCTGCCGGGCTATCCGTTGCGGGTACAGGCAATGTTGCGGCTGCGGAAGGGGTCTTTTTCTTGAAGAAACTGAACATGGGCGAGCGTGGTGGAAGCCCTGCATTCTATGAAACCTCACAGGGTACCCATTACCACGCCTTGCGGTAAGCTGTGCACATGACCACCAAATCCGTTTCATCATCGCGTCCGGTGCGCCAGCGTGCCAGGAACCATGCAGTACAAAGCCACGAGATCCGCATCATTGGCGGCCAGTGGAAGCGCATCAAACTGAAAGTTGCCGACCGCCCTGGCTTGCGACCCACGCCGGACCGCGTGCGCGAGACACTGTTCAACTGGTTGGGTCAGGAAATGACAGGTATGCGCTGTGTGGATGCCTTTGCAGGAACCGGTGCGCTGGGATTTGAAGCCGCTTCGCGCGGAGCCCGCGAGGTGCTGCTGGTGGAACAGGACGCTGCTTTGGTAGTTCAACTGCAGCGGGTACAAGCCCATCTGCTGGCGTTGCAATTGCCCGAGCCGGCAGAGCAGTTGCTCAAGGTGCAGCGCGGCGAAGGTGTGGCGGCCTTGCGTCAGATGTTGCCCGCCAGCCAGGATGTGGTTTTTCTCGACCCGCCCTTTGATGCCAATGTGTTTGAGGCAGCGCTCGCCGCTGCCGCGCGCGCGCTGGCCCCCGCAGGTTCGGTGTATCTGGAGGCGCCCATACGCTGGACGGATGCGGAACTGGAACCCTTTGGGCTGGTGGTGCACCGTTACCTCAAGGCCGGCGCCGTGCACGCACATGTGTTACGCGCAGAACCGGGCGCTGCATAATCGTGCACCGTTGGGGCCCAGTGGCCTCGGAGTTCAAGTATGTTCCAACCCGTGATTGCCGTCTACCCCGGTACCTTTGATCCCATGACCCTGGGTCACCAGGACCTGATTCGCCGTGGTGCAACCCTGTTTGGCAAGGTAGTGGTGGCGGTGGCTGCTGCGCATCACAAAAAGACCATGTTCAGCCTGGAAGAGCGGTTGGAAGCAGTGCGTGAAGTCGTGCAACCCTGGGGCAACGTACTGGTTGAGCCGTTCACGGGCCTGGTGCGGGATTTCGCCGTGGCGCAGGGCGCGCGCGTCATGTTGCGGGGCGTGCGATCGGTGACCGACTTCGATTTTGAAGCGCAGTTGGCGGGGATGAACCGGGCCCTGGACCCTGACCTTGACACCGTGTTCCTGACACCGGATTCGCGCTACCAGTTCATCTCCAGTACCCTGGTGCGCGAGATTGCGACCCTGCATGGTGACGTGGCGCAGTTTGTTGCTCCGTCGGTGCATGCGCGACTGATGGCAAAAATTTAAACGAAACAACCCTGAAACGTAAGGCCTCCTATGAAGATTCTGCTTCCCGTTGATGGTTCGGAGTTGTCCCTGGAGGCGGTGCGCTTTGCCGTGCGCATGCTGCTTGCAGGTTTGCATGGCGACGCGGTGCTGGCCAATGTGCAGGAGAAGGCCAACCTGTACGAGTTGCTGGTGGTGCATGACCCGGAGCGGATTCAACGGGCCAGCGCCGAGGCCGGGCTGCATGCGCTCGTGGGGGCGCAAGCGCTGCTTGATGCGGCTGGCGTAGCCTATGAATGCGAGGTGGCACAAGGCGACCCGGCGCACACCATCGTGGACATTGCCGAGCGTTTTGGCTGTGACCTCATCGTGATGGGTGCGCGCGGTAACAGTGCCTTGCGCAGCGCCATGCTGGGATCGGTATCGAACGAGGTGCTGCATGCCAGCGCAGTGCCGGTGGTCATTGTGAAGCCGGATGCCTTGATGGCCGTCGAGCCGGAGTAAGTGCGCAAATGGCCTTGATGATTACGGATGCCTGCATTAACTGCGATGTGTGCGAACCCGAATGTCCGAATGAGGCGATATTTCTAGGCCCGGAAATTTACGAAATTGATGCCAACAAGTGCACCGAATGCGTGGGTCATTTTGACGAGCCTCAGTGCGTTCAGGTATGCCCGGTGGCCTGCATTCCGGTAAATCCGCAGTGTGCTGAAGACCAGGAATCCTTGTGGAGAAAGTACCGCCGCCTGCAGGCAGTCGCGTCGCAGACCTCAGGCTGATACCGTCTATTGCGGCGCACTCACGGGCTTTTTCTTCTTTTCAGCAGCCACTTGGGCGGTGAAATACTCCGGCTCTTTTTTGTGCTTGGCTGCGGCCTTCTTTGCGCCAGTGTCTGGTTCCGCTGGCGAGGCTGCTGGGCCAACCGGCTTCGGCGGGGGCTTACCAACCACTGGCTTGCTGTTCTTCAGCGCGTCGGCTTCCTGATTCAGGCGGGTCTTTTCCATGGCGTTGGCCATGGCGGCATCATTTTTGGTTGCGGCGTCGGCTTGCGATTTTTGAATTTTGCTGCGCGGGTCCTGCGTCTCTACCGCCACGCCATCGGCACACGGAATTTGGCTGTACGAAGAGCCACATCGGTAGACCTTTTGGCCAATAGCCCCCGTGGATAGTGCGAAGGCAGCTATAAAAAAGATAGTTGTCTGGATCGAATTCTTCATGACAAGGTCCTCTGCGGGGTGATCGCACCTGGCTCCATTGTGGCAGTTGGCTCTGGTGCAGGTGCGGCTTTGGGTGCGTGGGGTCGCGGTGGCTTGCTGGTGTGCACCAGCAAGGTTGCCTTTTCCATCTCCCCCTTGGCAAAAGCAGGGAAGGCTTTCAGGCAACGATCTACGCACTGGTCGATGGCGATGCGGTCGTCCAGTGGCGGGCGCTTGAGCACCCAGTTGACCACTTCGGCCTTGTTGCCAGGATGACCAATGCCCAGACGAAGGCGCCAGTAGTCGTCGGTACCGAGTTGGGCGTGGATGTCGCGCAGGCCGTTGTGGCCAGCATGGCTGCCGCCGCGCTTGAGTTTGGCTTGGCCGGGGGCAATGTCGAGTTCGTCGTGGGCTACCAGTATTTCCTGCGGCGCGATCTTGAAAAATCGCGCCAGCGCAGCCACCGACTTGCCAGAAAGGTTCATAAAGGTTTGCGGCTCCAGCAGCCACAGTGTTTGGCCATGCACGCTGGTGCGCGCTACCAGCCCGTGGTAACCCTTGTCCATGCTAAGTGTGACCTTGAGCTCCCTTGCCAGTGCGTCAGTCCACCAGCAACCTGCGTTGTGGCGGGTGGATTCGTATTCGGGGCCAGGATTGCCCAAACCAACAAAGAGTTTGATCATTTTGTGAGAGGATCAGATTCCAATGGCACGGTGCCGCGTCGCAGTGTAACCGTCACGGCCAAAAAAATGGCCCACCAAAGTGGGCCATTTGAATGCGCCAATGAAGGCAACTTATTTCTTTGCAGCTGGTGCCTTGGCAGCGGGCGCGGCCTTGCCGGCAGGAGCCTTCGCGGCTGGAGCAGCGGCGGCTGCCGCTGGCGCTGCTGCACCGTCGGTTGCATCGGCTGCCGCTTCTCCGGAGGAGATAACCACCACTGACACCACCACGGGATTGTTCTTGCCGTGGGTGACTGCGGTAACGCCCTTAGGCAGTGGGATGTCATTGAGGTGCAGCGAAACACCCTTCTTCAGCTTGCTCAGGTCCACCGCAATGAACTCGGGCAGATCGGCTGGCAGGCACAACACGTTGATCTCGGTCATCACGTGGTTGGCGATACAGCCTTCGGTCTTGACCGCAGGAGACAACTCATCGCCACTGAAGTGCAATGGCACCTTCATGTGCAATTTGGTGGTGGCATCGACGCGCTGGAAGTCAATGTGCAGAATCATTTGCTTGAACGGGTGCATCTGGAAATCACGCAGAAGCACTTTTTGCTCTTTGCCGTCCAGTTCCATGTCCAGCACGGAGGCGTGAAAGGCTTCCTTCTTGATGGTGTGCCACAGGGCGTTGTGATCGAGCTCGATCAGCAGTGGCTCACCTCCGCCATAAACGATGCCCGGCGTGCGGCCGGTAACGCGGAGACGGCGGCTCGCACCCGTACCCTGCTTAGAGCGCTCAAAAGCGACGAATTTCATAACTTACTCCAAAAGAAGTCCACCGCGACCAGTGTGACTCCGGTTTATTAAAAACGCTCTGGGCCTGCGCTGAGGCCTGAACGTCCACTTTTTGTCCCGATCCAGAAAGTTCAAAAGAGATTTTCCTGGTCCGAGAACAAACGCATGACCGACTCTCCCTTGGCGATCCGCTGAATCGTTTCGGCGATCAGTGGCGCCACGGAGAGCTGGCGAATTTTTTGGCAGGTTCTGGCCGCCGCGGAAAGGGGGATGGTGTCGGTCACCACCACTTCATCGAGCGCACCGCCATTGGCAATGCGCTCGATGGCGGGACCCGAAAAAATCGGATGTGTACAGTACGCGTATACCTTCTTCGCGCCACGTTCCTTGAGTACTTCGGCCGCCTTTACCAGTGTGCCAGCGGTGTCGATCATGTCGTCCATGATGACGCAGTTGCGACCATCAATCTCGCCGATGACGTGCATCACTTCGCTCACGTTGGCGCGAGGGCGGCGCTTGTCGATGATGGCAAGATCACAGTCGAGTTGCTTTGCCAGTGCCCGTGCGCGCACCACACCCCCCACGTCCGGGGAGACGACAATCAGGTCGTCATAGTTCTTTTGACGCAAGTCACCCAGCAGTACCGGAGAGGCATAAATGTTATCCACCGGGATGTCGAAAAAGCCCTGGATCTGGTCAGCGTGCAAATCCATCGTCAACACACGCGCCACTCCTACGGCCTGCAACATGTTGGCCACCACTTTGGCGGTAATCGGCACGCGGGTGGAGCGTGGGCGCCGATCCTGCCGTGCGTAGCCAAAATACGGGATGACGGCGCTGATGCGCTCAGCCGATGCACGTTTGAGTGCATCGACCATGATCAGCAGTTCCATCAGATTTTCGTTAGTCGGAGCACAGGTGCTTTGCACCACAAACACATCACGTGCCCGCACGTTCTGGTTGATTTCGACCGTGACTTCCCCATCGGAAAACCGTCCCACCGTCGCTGCGCCCAATGTGATACCAAGGTGGTCGGCGATGTCCGAGGCCATGCCAGGGTTGGCATTGCCGGTGAAAACCATGAAATCAGGGGGGGACGGTGCCTGCATGTGAGTTCCAGCGAAGAGGTGCGGTAGAGGCCTGTAATTTGCTTTCGCTGCAGTCGGGACATCCCGAACAGCAGATTTGGCAGGGGAAGAAGGATTCGAACCTTCGCATGCTGGAATCAAAATCCAGTGCCTTAACCAACTTGGCGACTCCCCTACACGGGATGACAGCTACACGCTGCCAACCGATAAACTTTCGCTGGGTGCCCACCCCAATAGCGGATGGGCCTCCAAACTGCTGCACACTTTAACCTGCAATGACGCAGGTACCCGCTGCTTTGCACCCCAATTTTCGGGGTCAACGACTCGCTGTATTTGCGCAAACACTGCACTACCGGAACCGGTCATGCGACCGCTCAAACCCAACGTCGCAAGCCAGTCGATGGCCTGGGAAACACCAGGGCACAGTTTCTGGGCAACAGCTTGCAAGTCGTTTTGACCATATCCGAACATATTTCCGAAGACGTCTGCAGCGAAGCCTGAAATTATAGCAGGCTCCGAGTCCCGTTTCAGAGCGGGATCAGAGAATATCAGCGCCGTTTCCAGCCCCTGCTCAGGCTTGACCACCACGCATTGGACACTCGGCAAAGCAATGGGGGTAATATTTTCTCCGATTCCCTCCACCCAGGCGTGGTGGCCTCCCAGAAAAAAAGGCACATCGGCACCCAACTGCAGTCCGATCCTGCAAAGTGCTGGCAGCGATAGCTGGAGGTTCCACAGGCGGTTGAGCGCCAGCAGGGTGGTCGCCGCATCGGACGATCCGCCGCCCATGCCGGCCTGCGCCGGAATAGTCTTCTTGAGTCCGATATTCACTCCGAGCGGGCATTTGGTGGCCAACTGCAATGCGCGTGCCGCGCGCACCACCAGATCGTCCGGTGGGAGGGACCAAGTCAGGTCTTCACGGCTGATCTGGCCATCAGCGCGTGCGCTGAAATGCAGCGTATCGCACCAGTCAATCAGCATGAAGACCGATTGCAGCAAGTGGTAGCCATCGGCGCGGCGACCTGTGATGTGCAAGAACAGGTTGAGCTTGGCAGGGGCAGGAACATCGTAGAGCGACTGCATGGCGCAATTATCAGGCCCGTTCAGCGTTCAAGAATGATTTTGAGTTCTACTACGGGTTCGGGCGACAAGCGCCGGGCGGTCAGACGGCCTTCAGCCATGCCCTGCAGCTCTGCCGACCAGGTGGGTGTTGGAGTGTCCTGCCCTTGCAGCCAGGAAAACAGGCTGCTCACGGGCAAAGTGGTACCGATGACGTGACTCGTCAACGCGTCCAGTGATTCAAACTGCTGGGCGCTACCCTGGCTACCCAGGTGAGCCCCTTGCGCATCCCATCGCAGTTTCGCCATCGTTGTGCCCAGTGCCGAAGTGAGAGTAAGCGTACCGGCCTCAGGCGAGCCTCGGAGTTCGAACGCGCTTGAAAATGCCTGCACTGGACTGGTTTGAATGCGTACAGCGATGCGACCCTGCCAGGACCGAACTTGCGTGCCAAATTGGTTACTAGGCCCCGACTGGCTTGCGCAGCCAGCTACAAAACAAATAGCAAAAAGTAGTAGCCAACGCACGGTGAAAGACGGCAATTCCGGGTTCACTGCTTGCTCTGCAGGCGTTCTGTGGTCTCCAGCAGGGTTTCATTATCCGGGTTGAGCTCGGCCCCTTTCTTCCAGATCGCCAAAGCCTGTTCCCGCTGTCCCGTGGTCCACAACACCTCTCCCATATGGGCTGCGATCTCTGCGTCCGGACGTGATTCGAAAGCACCCTGCAACAACTTGAGTGCTTCAGTCGCATTGCCGGAACGAAACTCTACCCAAGCCATACTGTCAACAATGAAGGGGTCATTGGGCGCCAATTCCAGCGCCTTTGCGATCAATGTACGTGCTTCGCCGAGCCGAATATTGCGTTCAGCCAGAGAAAATCCGAGGGCGTTGTAGGCGTGGTGGAAATCCGGCTTGATCTCAATCAGTTGGCGCAACAGTCTTTCCATCTCGGCGGAATTTCCCACCTTTTCGGCGAGCATCGCTTGGTCGTACAGCAGTTCGCTGTCCTGGGGATAGCGCGCAAGGGCGTCCACCAGCAATTGGTAGGCTGGCAGGTACTGTCTGTTTTCGCGAAGGAGTTGCACCTCGGCACTGATCTTCGCACGCTCGTCCTCGACCTGTAACTCCGGAACTTTGCGGATCACGGCGCGCGCCTGATCGAGCTTACCCTGGCGCGCCAGGATGGCGGCCTGGCGGCTGGCAACACGCAATGCGTCCTTTGGGCTGTCAATGCGCTGCAAGTAGGTTTGCGCCTGCTCCAGTCTCTGGGTTTGTTCTGCAATCTGTGCTAGCAGAAAATACGCCTGCACGATGCCGCGGCCCATTTCGACTCCAGGTGCAGCGGTGTCGGTAGTGGAAGCGCGGGCAAGGTAGGTTTTGAGTGAGGTTTCGGATTGCGCGAGCTTTTGGTTTTGCAACTCGAGCGAGCCCTGCACCAGCCAGCCTTCGGCAAAATCGGGCCAGTCGCGGGTCACGATCTGTGCTTGCGCGTAGGCGTCTCCATTGCGCTGCAGGTCGAGCAAGTTGCGCACATAGGTCATGCGCAATTCCGGGGAAGCCCTGCCTGCCAGGTACTTCAACACCAGTGTTTCGGCCGCGGGATTCTTGGGTCCCATCAAGCCCAGGGCCAGGTAGGCAGGCTCCTCCGCCTTGGTGTTCAGCGCAGCGGCTCGGCGGGAAGCTTCCATGGCACCGCCAGAGTCCCCGGCCTGCAACCGCAGAAGACCTACCGTCGACCAGGCAGCCGCACCGGTCGTGTGGTCTTTGAGTTCGTTTGCCAGGGCCTGTTCGACAACGGTGGCCACTAGATTCTTGTCGGTGGCCCGGGCGAAATAGCGTGGCAGCAGGTTGATGACCATGGTGCGCTCGGGCGCACTCAGGTGCGACAGATGACGCTTTAGCGGTTCCTGGATATCGGCAATGCGGTTCATTCCAATCAGGATTTGCAGCAGATAGCGGTTGGCCTCGGGGGATGCCGGGAATGCGTTGTTCCATGCGCGCGCAGCGTCCAGCGCTGATTCGCCGCTGCGGGCACCGAGCGCCAGTTCAACCGCGCGCTGGTACAGTCGCGGCGCATTCGATTTTCGTGCTGCGTCGAGCAGCAGTGCATACGCTGCGCTGTTGTCGCCGGCCTGGGCACTGAGTTCGCCCACCAGCAACTCATAAAACAAGTCCCGATCGAGACCAGAATTATTGGGCTCATTTGCCGTGGGACTGGCGGCGAAGGTGGAGTGCGCTGCACCGAGGGCAAGTAGCGCCAGGGCGAAAAGTTGGCGTAGGGGTCTGGACATGAAGCCATAATAATCCAAGCCCCTATCCAACGCATCATGCCCGAACTACCCGAAGTTGAAGTCACCCGGCTGAGTTTTGCCGGTCTAATTGCCGGCGCACGTATCGAGTCGATACGCATGGGCAAACCGTTGCGCTGGCCGTTGTACATTGACCCTGCAGCCTTGGCTGGACGCAGTGTTCTGGCGGTGCGGCGGCGTGGCAAGTACCTGTTGCTGGATTTGAGCGACGGCCTGCTTCTGATTCACCTGGGTATGTCCGGCAGCTTGTCGTTTGGGCAGATGTTGGCACCTGCAGGCGTTCATGACCACTTTTCGATGCATACCAACCGAGGTCAGTTGCGGCTAAATGATCCGCGCCGGTTTGGGGCTGTGGTTTACGCGCAAGGCCAGGACGATCCGGTGGCACAGAAGCTTTTGGGCAAGCTGGGCATGGAACCCCTCGGGACAGACTTTGATGTGCAGCTTTTTCACCACGGTTTGTTGCGCCGAACGTCCTCAATCAAGCAGGTGCTGCTGGCTGGGGAACTGGTTGTCGGTGTGGGTAATATTTACGCGTCAGAGGCCTTGTTTCACGCAGGTATTCGACCCACCAAGCGTGCTTCGAGCCTGAGTCGCGCCCGGGCTGAGCGGTTGCATCAGAGCATTCACCAGGTTTTGGCACGTGCGGTGGCGGCGGGCGGCAGCACGTTGCGGAATTTCTCCAACTCTCAGGGGCAGGCGGGACACTTTCAAACCAAAACCATGGTTTACGCGCGCGAGGGTCAGGCTTGCAACGTGTGTGGAACCAATGTTCGCTCCATCCGGCAGGGGCAGCGGTCAACTTTTTTCTGCCCAGTTTGCCAAAAACCTTGAGTGGTGAAACCGGCGGCGGTGCTATATTGGCGCATTGCACGGGGGGCGCTTGGCCATTTCATTCAACGAACAGTTCGATCAGCACGGCACATGGCGGCGTGAATTTGCGCTGCGTCTGAAGTTGTTGGCCGAGTGGCTCAAGGACAACGAGCTGCTCGATGCAGCGGTAGAAGAACGCCTTCATCGCCTGGAGGGGCAGGTGCGCTCGGACAAGGTCATGGTGGCGTTTGTCGCTGAATTTTCGCGTGGCAAATCAGAGATGATCAACGCGATTTTCTTTGCGGGGTATGGTCGACGCATCATGCCCGCCGGTGCCGGACGCACGACCATGTGCCCGACCGAGATGGGGTATGACGCTGACGTTCCGCCCTGTCTGCGACTGCTTCCCATAGAGACCCGCCTGCAGCCCCAAGCGCTCATGGAATGGCGCATGGTGCCGGAGAAGTGGACACGCATCGATCTGGATGTGAACAATCCGCAGCAACTCGCCCTGGCACTGGAAAAAGTGGCGGAAACGCTCAAGGTAACGCAGGACCAGGCACGCGCGCTGGGCTTTTGGCACAACCAGGAATCAGATGACAACCCCATGCTCGATGCGCAGGGCATGGTTGAGGTTCCGCGCTGGCGGCATGCGCTCATCAATATTGCGCACCCCTTGCTCAAGCAGGGACTGGTCATTCTGGACACCCCCGGCTTGAATGCCATTGGAGCCGAACCCGAACTGACTGTCAGCCTGATACCGCAAGCACAGGCGGTGATTTTCATACTGGGCGCAGACACGGGTGTCACCAAGTCTGACCTTGCCATTTGGCGTGAGCATCTGATTACCGAGGCCGGTGAAACCAATACCCGTCTGGTGGTGTTGAACAAGATTGATACCCTGTGGGATGCCCTCAGCACACCGGAGCAAATCCAGGCACAGATTGATCGCCAAAAGGCCAACACTGCGGAGATCTTGGGTCTGGCCGCAAACCAGGTCATCGCTGTGTCTGCGCAAAAAGGGCTGGTAGCAAAGGTAACAGACGACGCAGACCTGCTGTGTCAGAGCTGTTTGCCGGCTCTTGAGGATGCTCTGGGGCGCGGCATGATGGGCAAGCGCCAGCAGATTCTCGGTAGTGCCATGGCATTGGGCGTTTCCGACCTGCGCACTGAAATGGGTCGTGTCATCAATATCCGAAAGCGCGATCTGACTGAGCAGATGATGGAGCTCAAGAGTCTGCAGGGCAAGAACGCATCGGTCATCAAGCACATGCGTTCGCGCATCTCTCAGGAGCAAACGGAGTTTGACCTGGGTGGTGCCAAGATTCATGCTGTGCGCTCGGTTCACCTCAAGTTGCTGCGCGAAGTGTTTGGGATTTTGGGTTCGACCGCGCTTAAGAAGGAAATGGCCGAACTCACTGCTGCATTGATGCAAAAAGGCCTTAAGTTGGGGGTGAAACGTGCCTACGGGGAGACCTTCACCAACTTGCGCGCCAGCCTAGAGAGGGTGCAGGCTCTGAGCGGTGAAATTCAGACCATGCTTGCGGCGACGTTTCGCCAGCTGAATGCTGAACACGGATTTTCACTTCAGGCACCGACCGAACCTCAGGTGCTGCGTTATCTCGACGACCTCAATGCGGTCCAGCGCAGTCACTTGCAATACCTTGGGATTGGCAACGCATTCAAGCTTGCCCAACCTGAGTTTGCTGATCGGTTGGTGCGTGCCCTGTCGACGCGTCTGCGCGGGATTCGCGAATCTGCGCTTGCTGATATTGAGCTATGGAGCAAGTCGGCGGCGGCGCAACTCGATGCCCAATTGCGCGAACGCAGGCGCAGCTTCATACGGCGCATTGAGGCCATAGACCGAATTCAGCAGGCTGCGGGCGGACTGGAGGAGCGTATTTCCGAAATCCAGCAGCAGGATACCTCGCTTAACCAACTCGATGTCAAGTTGGCCGAATTGACCGCCTACCTCATCGCCGCCAAAGAGACCGCCAGGTCAGTCGAGTCTGCCGAGTCTGCCGGACCGTGACCTGCAAGCACAGTGACTTTGCGGACAAGGTGGTCCGATGGCAGATCGCGCATGGCCGCAACGACCTTCCCTGGCAAAACACCCGGGATCCGTACCGTG
>Ga0194060_10002610_pt1 | contig 12824 bp, 7 predicted proteins | sample SepL225m_MetaG_FD_163427 | JGI IMG/M metagenome (GOLD analysis project Ga0194060, IMG submission 163427) | Anoxic zone freshwater microbial communities from boreal shield lake in IISD Experimental Lakes Area, Ontario, Canada - Sep2016-L222-5m | ecosystem: Environmental > Aquatic > Freshwater >... | reverse complement strand
GGGGGGTGATCGGCGAGAGCCTTTCTGCGAAGATATTTACAACTGTAGTACTAAAGGCTCGACTCCTTTTCATAACCAATTTAGGATTGCTATAGTAGCAGCGCTGACTGAGCGACCCCGTGCATAACCGGCATGCCATCAGAGCCCGACCGGACGCGGCGGACGATCCGCCGAATCCGGTAGCCTGAACACACATATAGGTTGAGATTCAGATGGTTTTGGCATGGGGGGACGCGGCCACAGTGCCTGCGCCGTCAGAGCTACGCTACCTAAGGGACGCCGCAGATTATACGGGGGGGCGTTCCTTGCGTCAAATGGTCGTAGGTATCAACAGCGTATGGCCTTCTGGATCTCCGCCTGAAGCCGGGTATTCCCCTGCTGGAGGAGGGCGCGATCCTCCTGCTGCGGATCGCGCACCTGCGCGGGGCGGCCAGCGGCGCGGGGTTCGAGGCGGGCCAGCGCGCCGTGATTGCGCCGGGTACGCCATTTGGACATATGGGAGGTATGGTACAATCGGCCCTATCCCTACCGCGACGAGACAGATCATTAGAGGAGTACCTGTGAACACCAGGAAAATTGGCGTGATCGTCGGCCGCGAGTGGTCGTGGCCGCCCGCGTTTATCGAAGAGGTCAACCGCCGTAACGCCGGGGTCAGCGCCGAGTTCGTGAAACTCGGCGGCACTCATATGGCTGAGGTATCCAGTTACGATGTAATCATTGATCGCATTAGCCACGAAATTCCCTACTACCGCACCTACCTGAAGACAGCAGCCCTCTCCGGCACGCGGGTGATCAACAACCCTTTCTGGTGGAGCGCCGACGATAAGTTCTTGGGCGCGAGCCTCTGCACAAAGCTCGGCATCGCTCACCCCCGAACGATTGCCCTACCCTCACACTCGTACATCGATGGCGTGGTCGAGGAGTCGCTGCGCAACCTGCGCTACCCCATCCCCTGGAAGGAACACGTCGAGTACGTGGGCGGGTTCCCGGCGATCCTCAAGCCGGCCTGGGGTGGCGGCTTCAAGCAGGTCTACAAGATCAACAACTTTGAGGAGCTGTGGCGGGCCTATAACGAAACTGGTACGGAGTGCATGATGCTCCAGGAGTATATCGCCTGGGAAAAGTACGTCCGCTGTATTGTGATCGGCCAAGAGCAGATCATGCCGATTAAGTTCGATGCAAATGCGCCCTGGCCCAGTCGCTACTTTCGTGATGATCACTATCTCACCGAAGAAGAGGGCCGCATCGTGATCGACAGCGCCCTGAAGATCAACCGCGCCCTGGGCTACGATATGAACACGGTGGAGTTCGCCCTGAAAGATGGCGTGCCCTACGCCATCGACTTTACAAACCCCGCCCCGGACTTTGATGTGAACTCGCTCACCCCGCATTACTTTGACTGGGTGGTGCAGACGATGGCCGACTTTGTGATCGATCTGGCCCTGAAGGGCCGCAGCGAACCTGTGGCATATACCTGGAGCCATCTGATCGGCGGCCACACCACCCCCACCGCCCTGGCTGTTGCCGAGCAACCCGCCGCCGCGAAGCCGAAAGCCGCCCCCGCAGGCAAGGGCGACGACCTAACCCTGATCAACGGCATCGGCCCGATCTACGCCCAGCGTCTGACCAAGGCGGGTATCACCAGTTTCGCCCAGGTCATCGCCGTCGGCCCTGACCGGGTGCGCGAGGTTATCGGCATCACGCGCCTGCCGATTGACGCCGAGGCGTGGGTGGCCGAGGCCGCCCGGCGCTCCCAGGAGGGCTGAATTATCTATGTATAGCAATCCTAAACTGGTTATGAAAAGGAGTCGAGCCTTTAGGCGGCCTTATCCGGCTAAAGCCTTGACTCCACACAACAACCCCAAGAGGATTGCTGTAAGACAAGGTTTCAATTGCCAGGTTTCAGCTTTACAGTGTGGCGATGAGGCGAGGATGCGACGAGGCGATGCTATCGCATCCTCGCGTCCTCGCGTCTCCGCCACACTGTAAAGCTGGTCTGAACCATGTCTACGTGACAGTGCCAACTTCGTTGGCACTGTCACGTACATAGATAATTCAACTACAAGGTAGTGTATGTTTCTTGCGGACGCAATCGACCATTACCATGAATTGCTGCTCAGCACTGATATGGCCCGCGAGTCGTGGGCCACGCTCAGCGCCGAGATGCGCGCCCGCAGGCTCTTCTTTAGCGAGCGCCCCCTGTCCAGCGTGCTTCGCCCGCGCCTGATCAGCGCGGCCCAGTACGCCCTGCTCCAGCGGGCCGTTGGCGATGTGGCCCGCGCTGCCCGCAAGGTGGCGGACCTCGCTCTGACTCCTGGCTCCGCCGGGGCCGCCGTGCGCGAGCAGTTGATGCTCACGCCTCACGAACACGCCCTGATCGATATGCACCCCGGCTACGCCGACCCCAGCGCCCATGCGCGTATGGACACCTTCCTGACTCTGGACGGTAGCCTGCAGTTCGCCGCGTACAACGCCGAGAACCCGGCCTCCGTCGCCTACGAAGACCTGCTCAGTCAGGCGTTCCGGGAGATGCCGGTGATGCGGGCCTTCACGCGGCGCTACCCGCTGCGCCCGTTGCCCACCCGCCAGCGCATGATCGAGACGTTGCTGGGCGCATGGCGTGAGGCGGACTCGCCCGGCGGCGAGCCGAGCGTGGCTATCCTCGCCTGGTCTGGCCTGCCCACCACCAGTGAGTTTGAGCTATTCCGCGACTTCCTCGCCGAACATCATCTCCCGGCGCTGATTTGCACCCCTGACGACCTGCGCTTTCACGCGGGCCGACTCTTCGCCCGTATCGACGGGGCTGAGACGCCGATCACGATTGTGTTGAAGCGTGTACTCACCAGCGAGTTTCTGGTTCACTATGGCGACGAGGCTCTGGCACACCCGCTTGCCCACGCCTACGCCGCCGGAGCCTGTGTCGTGGTCAACTCCTTCCGCGCCACGCTGCTGCACAAAACGTCGATCTTCGCCCTGCTCAGCGACGAGCAGTGCCAGGCTGACTTCAGCATTGAGGAGCGCGATTCCATCGCCCGCCACATCCCCTGGACGCGTGTGCTGCGCCCTGGCGTGACCACCTATCAGGGCGACCCAATCGACCTGCTCGACTTCACGCGGGCGAACCGTAACCGGCTGCTGCTCAAGCCGAACGATACATACGATGGTAAGGACATCACTATCGGCTGGGAGAGTAGCACCGATGAGTGGGACGCCGCGATCAAGGCGGGCATGGAGTCGCCCTGTGTGGTGCAAGAGAAGGTGATGATCGCCTACGAACCCTACCCGGCCCTGGTCGATGGCCACGTGGTGATCAGCCAGCGTCTGGTAGGGAGCGACCCCTTTCTCTTCGGCCCCGAGGTGGACGGCTGCCTCTGTCGGCTCTCCCCCGTCACCCAGCCCACCGTCAGCGCCGGGGGCGGCAGTACGGTGCCGGTGTTTGTGATCGACGAGGGATGATGTCGCTCCCCGCTGTAGGGATACGTCGTAACGCGCTCCTACGATTTGCCCTCGCCCTCGCCCTTACAGCGCTGCTGCTCACCCTGGCGCTGCGCTACCCCGCGCCCCAGGTGATCGACGTGGGCACGCCGGGCGACGCCTATTTCCTGGCCAACTTCTACCCCGCTGAGACCGACTCCGGGGCCAGCGTGCGCTGGAGCGCACCCGGCGCACGCCTGCTGCTGCCCGCATCCGCCCAGGGGCCGCTGGCCCTGACCATGCGCCTGCACGGGGCACCCTTCGTCCAGCCAGAGGATCTGAACCTGACTCTGGTGCGCGCAGGCCGGGCAGTCGGAGCATGTGGGACAAAGACCGGGTGGAGAATCTACCGGTTTCTCCTGGCCCCCGGCGGCAGGGATGGGCTTATTGGCGGCCAGACGGCCCTGGATCTCGTCATCCCCTCCGTCTCCCCTGGCCCCGCCGACCCGCGCCCCCTGGGTGTCGTCCTCGACCGGGCAGAGGTGATTGCCCTCGGCCCAATGCCCCTCGGCCCGGCACTGGAACGGGCGCTGCTGCTCACCTGGGCACTAGCGATGATCACGGCGGGGGTGGGGACGTTGGAGCGCAGCACGATACGCCCCCCCACGGCAGCCGTCATCGGCGCGGGGGCGGCCCTGTGGGCTTGGCGCGACCCCGGCGGGTTCGCCTGGGCGCTGCCAAACCCGCCGCTGTGGCTGCTGGTTGCGGGGACGTTGATCATGCTCTTGGTTGATCTCGTTCAGGCGACGCCTGAACGAGATCAACCAAGCGACGTGATCAGCGCCAGATTCCTCCCGGTGGGCGTACTGCTGGCCGGACACCTGGCGCTGCTGCTGCCGCTGCCCTGGCGCGGGCTGGGCGCGTTGGTTGTGCTTGGATTGCCGGGGTGGCTGGCCGCCCGTGCCCTCTTCCCCGACGAGGGCGACCCACTGACCCAGGGGTTTCTGGGCCTGTGCGGCGCACTGACTGTGGCCCCGCTGCTCACTCTGGCGTTCCAGGCCATCCCCGGCCCGCTGCCGGGCTGGCTGCTCCTGCTCACCACCGACCTGCTCAGCGCCGCGCTGATTGGGGTTTCGCCCCAGACCTCCCTGTTGTCGGGTTTTGGCGGCGAATCCGCCAACATGCAACAAAAAAATCTGATCTTTGTGATCACCATGGGCATCGCTCTGCGCCTGACCATGCTCGGCGGCGCGGAGTTCCAGGGCGACGAGGCGCGGGCCATGCTGCTGGCCGTCGGGGTGGCCCAGGGCAACGACGGCATCCTGCTCACCCACACCAAAGGGCCGGTTGAGGCGCTGTTGCCCGCTGGCCCGCTCATCCTGGCTGGGGCCGGGGCCGAGTGGGTGGCTCGCCTGCCCTTTACCCTGGCCGGTGCCGGGCTGCTGCTCGGGGTTGTGGCGATTGCGCGGGCTATGTGGCCGGATGCCCCACACCGCAACACCACCATCGCCACCGTGGCGGTGGCCCTTCTCGCCAGCGACGGATTCGCCCTCGGATTCTCACGCATTGTCCAGTACCAGAGCGTCGTCCTGCTCATGTCGGCGGGAGCCTTCTGGTGCGGCTGGCGCTTCTACGCGGGCGCGGAGCGACCGGCGCGCTACCTGCTGGCGGCAGCAGTGCTGCTGGCGGTAGGGCTGCTGGCCCACTACGACGCGGCGATGGTCGCCCCCGCCCTGGCCTGGCTGGTGGTCGCCGGGGGCTGGCGGCGCGGCTGGCGCTGGCGCGAATGGCTAACGGGACTCGGCGCACCGACCCTGGTGGGCGCGGCGCTGCTGTCCAGTTTCTACGTGCCCTACGTCACCAGCGCCAGCTTCGGGGCTACCGCTGAGTACCTCGCCGGGCGGGCGGGCCAGGGCCGCGTCGGCGGGCCGCCCTTCAATAACCTGCCGCTCTATATGAGCATCATGTCCTTCTACAACGTGCCGCCCCTGGTGCCGATCCTGGCCGTTGCCCTGCTCGCCTCCCTCTGCCTGCTGATCTTCACCCGCGCTGACCTTGTCCCCTCACCCCCTGCCCCTCTCCCTCACGGGGAGAGGGGAGTTTCTACGTCAGGGCGGTTCCGGCACCTCCTCTCCCGCTCAGGGAGAGGGGGCTGGGGGGTGAGGTATCCGCTGGCGCTCTGGTTCGCGGTGCCCTTCGTCGCCGAGTCCTTCCTGATCGCCGAGCCGCGCACCCACTTCTACAGCGCGCACCCGGCGGCGGCGCTGATCATCGGCTACGGGGTTGCCTGGCTGATGGGGCGGAAACCCGCCTTTGTGATTCCCCTCCGCCTCGGCGGAATCCTCTGGCTGGCGATAAGCCTGGGCTACGCCCAGTTGCTCTACCTGCGCCCGTTTCCCGAGTACCAGCGCACATTCCCAGCGGCCCGGCCCGCCATCCTGCGGGCCAGTTACGGCGACCAGTTGCCTAAGGCGGGGTATTTCGGATTCCCGCACAGCGACGGCTGGAAGGCTGCGGCTGAGTTGTACCGCGCCGGTGTGATCGCAGGCAGTTACGACACCAACCAGAATCGCTGGCTGGTCGGCTGGTATCTGCGCAACGCGCCGCGCTGCGCCAAGAATCCCAACTACTACCTGATCGCCGAGGCCGAGGCAACGCGCTACTTCCCGCCGGGCTATCACCTCCTCGGCGAGATCACGCTTGGCCCAACCCGCGCCCTGGCGATCTACAGCCGTGCGCAGGTGACGGGGCCACCCCAGATCTTCTCCGGTGAGGAGCTTGCCGCCGCCTTCGACGCACGCCCGGTCGAGCTGTTCCCCGCCGCCGCTATCCTCGCCGACAGTTCGGACTGCCGATAGCAAACAGCGGCGGAGCCTCTCGCTCCTGCCACCCCCGCGCTTGCCCGTATTCACTTTATGACTGTTTGATGAGTTTGAAAAGTATACGCCAGGTTAGAATGTCTGTCAAACAGCCCTAGCGCACCTCCGCAGCGGCCCGTCGCCCCAGTTCAACCGCAAAGTTCGTGCCGCGATCCCAGGGGTAGATCTGGCTCATACTCGCCCAGTAGAGTCCGCGCAGCGGCGTAGTGATCGGCGGAATGTTCTGGCTGTGGCCCACCGGCACAATCGGCTGAGCGTATGGCTCGCGGTGCAGCCAGTGAGCGCGCACCCAACTCCGCTCAAACCGTGGGTTCACCCGCTTCAGGTGGGGCAGAAAGCGGTCGAGCAACTCGTCCTCACTGATGCGGAAAAACTCATGCTCAGGTTCCAGGTAGTCGCCACAGTAGACCAGATGGTCGCCGCCGTAATGCTCGGCCCCAATAAAATTGGTATGCTCCACCAGGGCCAGGAAGGGAAACTCGCTCTTCGGCGGCATCAGCCAGTAGACCTGGTCGAGCAGCTTTTTTCGTAGGGCCAGGGTCAGCACCACCGCGCCCATTGAGCGGAGCTTTGCGAGTTGGCCCGTGTAGCTGCTCGGCAACTGCGGGGCCAGCTTTGCCAGCAACTGCGGCGAGCCAGTGACAAGCAATCGGTCGAAGGTCGCCCCCGGCGCGTCCGGCGTGATCAGTTCCCAGCGCCCATCATCCAATTGGCGGGCTGCCTGCGCCGGGCTGTTCAGGCGCACCTGCGCGCCTCTGGCCTCCACCGCGCCCTGGAGCGCATCGACAAAACCCTGGAACCCGCCCTGGTAGTAGCCCAGCTTAAAGCTGCGCGCCTTAAAGCGCGACCAGAGCCAGGCCATGTTCACCTCGTCGGCGTGCGGGCCGAACTTGCCCTCAAGCAGCGGGCGGATCAGCGTCCGGTAAACTGGCTCGCCCATCCAGCGCCGTGTCCAGCGGGCAGCGGTGGTTTTTTCCAGCCCGCGCCAGTTATTCGTCGCATATTTCAGGTAGGCGACTGAGGCTCCGAAGCGCACCCGGTCAACAAAAGGAATACCGGGGAAGCGCAGCACCGGCAGCACCCCGTCCAGCGCGTAGGGCTGATTCTGCCACCACTGCGCCGTCACCGCGCTACGAAAGAAGAGCTGCGGGCGAAAACCGATCTCCTCGGTCAGCGTGATAATCGCGGCGTCAGTCTGAAAAATATGGTGGTAGAAGCGTTCCAGCGGCCAGTCCCAGCGCTCGTCACGAAACCCGGCGGCCAGCCCGCCCGCCACCCGATCAGCCTCAAAGATCGTGACATCGTGACCGGCGTGGGCGAGGTCGTAGGCCGCCGAAAGACCGGCGATACCGGCACCAACAATCGCTATCTTCACGGCAGCACTCCGGGGGCACTATCATTGCGTTCGGCATCAGCGGCGGCGTTTGGTTCACCCTGATGTTCCTTGATCTGCGCGGCCCGCTCCATATCGCGCCAGCCAACGCTCTCGTGCAGCATATAGATCGCGCCAAGCAGCGTGATCGGCAGCCAGAGGGCCACATGCAGCACCAGGGTGTAGCCGGTGGCGATAGCCTGGGCCACGCCGAACTGGGTGAGGATCGCGATCCCTGGCGCGTCGAAGGTGCCGACATAACCGGGGCTGGAGGGGATCGTGGTAAACAGATTCACCACCGCCGTCATCAGCATCAGCACCGGGAACGAGACCGTGAAGGAGAAGGCGTGCATCACAAACCAGTACTTCAGGGTTTCGCCGAGCCAGATCAAGGTTGAGGTCAGGAAAATGACCGCCAGTTCACGCGGGCTGCGCAGGGCCTGGAGTCCGATGATGAATTTATCGAACAGGCCGTGGACGCGGGGGCGGATAGCAGCGGGGAAAAACCGGTCAACGGCCAAGGTGTAGAGTCGGCTCATCTGCGCTGGGCGAGACGCCAGGAGCATAAAGATCACCAGGGCCACGCCAAACAACGCACTGAATCCGATCACCAGCCAGCGATACGACGGCGGCAGCGGGGCGAAGGGCAGCGTGGCAAAGACGAAGAGCAGCATCACCAGGCCATCAAAGAGCCGCTCCAGCACCACCGTAGCCAGGGATGCGCTCATCGGCACACCCTCTTTCCGCCGCAGCACATAGCTCCGTAGCACCTCGCCGGCCCGCGCCGGGTAGACATTATTGCCCATATAGCCGATCACCACCACCGGGAAGAGCCGATGAGTGGGGATGGCTTTTATATGCCCAAGCATCGAGTGCCAGCGCCACGTGCGAACCCACACAACCGCCCCGTAGACGCCGATCCCCGGCACGAGCCACCAATAGTTTGCGCTGCGGAGGGTCTGCCAGAAATTCCCGAGATCCAGACCCTGGAGCGCGAAGCTAAGAAAAAACACACTGATCAGGAGGCCAACCCACAGTTTCCAGCTACGCAACCCCGCACCCTTCTGCTAACGGATACCGACGCCCCATCATACCGCTGAGCGATAGTCCTTGTCAAAGGAGGGGCAATCCCTTGCAGGGCATGAGCAAAGTCAGATCCGGCCCCCTCACCCCCTGCCCCTCTCCCTCACGGGGAGAGGGGGCTGGGGGGTGAGGGCTGTCCGGCGACCACACGACTTTGCACATGCCCTGCAATCCCTTGGATGATCCTCTTGCGTAAAAAGAACTTATGTGCTATGATATGCGCAGAGCGAATACGTGAAAGGGGTGCGGAGAGGGATAAACCCTCTCCGCACCCATCTCCCCTGCACCCATCAGAAGGCCAACCCCCGGAAAGGTGGACAACGATGTATGAGAAAATGATCGTCTACGACTCCGAGACTCGGGATTTTGCAATGTATCTTGATGGTGAATTAGTGGGCTTTGCCCGCACCTATCATGAAGCAGAGATCACCCTTGATCTGCTAGTATTTGAACTGATCCACGGCCAGTACGTTCGCGGTGCCGCGTAGGAGGGCCGAATCATCGCCAGCGGATGCGTGTGGAATGCCACACATCGATCCGGTGGCGATGAACTGTAAACCTGAAACCTGGCACCTGAAACTTTGTCTAAGGCATGTTTCAAAATGGGTACATTCAGCTTTACAGTCTTGCGATGAGGCGATGAGGCGATGAGGCGATACGGAACGCCTCACCGCGTCATCGTTTCATCGCTGAACTGTCACGCGGGATTGAACCATCCCTTAGGCATGTTTCAAAATGGGTACATTCAGCTTTACAGTCTTGCGATGAGGCGATGAGGCGATGAGGCGATGAGGCGATACGGAACGCCTCACCGCGTCATCGTTTCATCGCTGAACTGTCACGCTGGATTGAACCATCCCTAAGGCTTCAGGTAGGTACGGAACCAATCAATCTGCTGCTGCGCGGCGTAGAGCTGGTTCTTCGGATCCTGGAGACCGTGGCCCTCGCCCATAAACTTAATCATACGTGCGTTCAGTTTGCGATTAAACAGTTGAAGGTGCATGTTCTCGCCCAGCACCTCCGGCAAGAAGTCGTTGCTACCCTGGAAGGAGAGTACCGCCGCCTTCACCTTGGCCACGTTGTAAGCTGGCGAGTCGTTACGATATTCGGTGACATTGCTGTAGGGCGGCAATCCCTCCAGATACGCCGTCAACACGGCAGTGCTGCCACGCGACCACTCGGTGAACAGGTCCACCAGCGCACACTGCGGATTAGCCGCCGCGTAGGTGGCGGGGTAGCGAATGATGCTCTGCCAGGCGAAGTAGCCGCCGTAGGAGCAGCCGGTGATGCCAACCTTGCTCTTGTTTGTCCAGCCACGAGACACCAACTGCTGGACGATCTCGGCCTGCTCGTCGATATCGATCTGGCCGAAGTTGCCACTGTCGACCAGCGAGTTCAAGCTGGCCGGTGTAGTGCTGGTTCGACCCGCCAGGGGCACCACCAGCACCGGGAAGCCAAAGGTGGGCAGCAAGCTGTAGGGCCGCTCGACACCCGTGTCCCATCGGTTGAACATCGCCGGCCCAGGCCCGCCCTCTTGCCAGACGATCAGCGGTTTGTTCTTGGGCGGAAAGGCCGCGTCGGCGGGCTGGATGAGCGTGCCGTAGCGCACAATGCCGCTCTTCAGCTTGAACGAGACCGGATTCTGGCGCAAGTTGGCAAACTGGCGCAGCTCCTCATTAAACCAGGTGAGCCGCGCAAGACCCTTGCCGTCCCATCCGAGGCGGTAGATGTCGGGCGGGTTGGTGAAGGAATCGTACATGAACACCAGTTGGTGCGAATGGTGGGTGCTCATCACATTCCAGTACGAACCGGCACGGTCGGCGAGGCTGCGCAACTCGCCTGAGACACGGTTGTAGTAGTAGGGACGCCGGTCGCTGTTCACCGTCGTGCGGATGATCAACTCGTCGGGCGAGACGAACTCAGCAATAGTCGGTTTGACGCTGTCGGTAGAGAGAATATCCGTATTCAGCTCACCCGTTTGCTTCAGATCCGTGTTGTAGAAGCGGTAGGAGATCCGGTCGTTAAACTGCGGCGTATAGATCGGGTAGCTGCGACCCTTGAGCTTGGCCGGATACGACGCCTTCACCAGCAGGGTGGCGTTATCCGGCGACCAGCCGGCAGCGCTCAGCAGGGGCGGGGCACCTGGGCCAGCCGCACGTAGGATCTTTACCGCGTGGCTGTTCACGTCCACCACGTAGGTGTTGTCGCCCTGGAGCAGCGGGTTCTCCGCCGGGGGGATATTCCCGGTCACATCGCGGTAAACAATCTCCGAGAGCAGGGCACCACCGTTCGCCAATCGCGGGTCGTCAGCATTACTCAGGGAGATAATCGAGATGGCAATATGCGAGGAGTCAGCCGTCCACGCATCGCCGAACAGGTACCCCGCATCAGGAATGGTCGTCACATAACTGCGCTCGCCGCTCTCCGCGTTGTAGGTGATCACATCGATGGTCTTCTCTGTCACCGTCATGCTATCGCTGGCCGGGGTGGTCTGCATCAGTTGGAAGCGGCTGAGCAGACTGGCGAAGCGGGTGCGGGCCTGGTCTGCGCGAACCTGTAGCGACAGGGGCAGCAGCGGGGACTCGTTCATACTCGTCGCCGTCACTGGGGGCAGCGTGATCGGGAGCTTCACCGTCTTGAGAGCCTGAGCGACAGGGCCGTTCTGGGACGTGGGCGGGGTCATCAGAAGCAGGAAGTGCAGCAAGTCGGGCGAAACCGAGACAAACTGGGTGTCTGCCGGCATAGATATGTAGGTACTGCTCAGTTCCAGCGTGTCGCGATTGATGCCCAAACGCACGAGAGCCTCGTTAGGCGCGGTTGCGTTGAAATTGAGCGCCAGGGTGCCGAGGGTCTGATTATCAAGCCAGGTAAACTTTGAGATGCCAAGCAGTGGCAGGGGCATGAAAGAACTGAGAGCCTCAGTCGGTAGTTCGGTGGTACTCCCATCGTTAATATTCAGGAAACCAAGCTGCTTGCCCGAGGTGATGAAGACGACCTGATCATCCGGGCTGACCGGACTAGCAGGCACCGTGGGGACAAGATCGCCCTGGAGTCGCTTGATCTTAGCGACCTCATCATCGCCAAGGATCTTCGGCAGATCCTCGCCGTCCTGAGTAGGCTGAACGGTGACGATATTATGCTTCGTCGTCGTCTTCAAGTCCTGGGCGTGGGCGGGCATGATCCCAAACACAAGGATCATGGACAGCAGCGCAGGGAGCCACCGATACAGACGCATACACTCTGCTCCTTTGTGAGCTAACATCAACGGAGACACCAACGGGGGTGCGGAGATATAGCAGTCCTCTGGGAGTCATGAAGGGGAGTCAAGGCTTTAGCCGACTGAAGCCTCGACTCCCCCTTCATAACCGGGATAGGACTGCCATAGATACGCGAATACGCATAACGAAAGCGAAAGCACGACAATCTTACCAGATTTTTAATGGGAATGGTATAGTGACCTAACGATGAATCAGTGTCGTTTTGGGGAGATAGCGGATGGCGATGGGCTGTGTTAAAGCGCGGCAGATAATTGACGCAAAGCGACGTTCGGGGGCGCGTAAGCAGCAGCTTGTGGCGCTAAGGCTTCATATAGTGGGTTGTGCGGCGTGCCGAGCCTACCGCGATCAGGTTGACGTGGCGCTGCTAGGTGCGCTACTCGATGTATCTCTGGAACCTATCGTGCCACGAGTGGCGCGGGCGCGTCGGCACCTCTGGCTGCGCTACGTGGCGATTTTCGGCGTGGCGCTGCTCGGGGTTATGTTTGTCCGCGTGGCATTCGCCGCCTACACCATTAGCCAGAACGTGGCGGCGATGCAGATCGCTACCCCCACTGGCCCGGAGCCTTCCCCGGTTCTCCGCGTGCCAACCGACGTAGAGACATCCCGGCTGGGCGGATCTACCACCCAGCCCGCCGTCGGCCCCAGCACCGCGCACGGAGCCGAGCCGCTGCCGCCCGCGCCAACGTCCGTCCCAACCATGGCGGGGGTACCGGCGGGGTTCGTGCCCAGCCCGACGCCGATCAGGCTGCCAAGCATTGTCGGAGATGCGCCCGCCCGCCTGCCCACCCTGATGCCCAC
>Ga0194060_10002609_pt1 | contig 12825 bp, 10 predicted proteins | sample SepL225m_MetaG_FD_163427 | JGI IMG/M metagenome (GOLD analysis project Ga0194060, IMG submission 163427) | Anoxic zone freshwater microbial communities from boreal shield lake in IISD Experimental Lakes Area, Ontario, Canada - Sep2016-L222-5m | ecosystem: Environmental > Aquatic > Freshwater >... | reverse complement strand
TGCTCTGGCGCTGTCGCGCCAGAGCATGGCGGCTCTCCTCCTGGGCATGCTCGCCTCGGCGACCGCCACCGAGGCGATCGGCATCCATGGCATCTTCGGCGCATTCATCTTCGGCGCGGTCATTCCGAGCACGAGCCGCGTGGTGTCGCAACTGCGCCACCGCCTCGAGGACCTCGTCGCCATCCTGTTCCTCCCGGCGTTCTTCGCCTTCACCGGCATGCGCACCGAAATCGGACTCCTCGAGGGGGTGCAGGACTGGCTATTGTGCGGGGTGATTATCGTCGTCGCCTGCGTCGGCAAGTTCGGCGGCACTGCCCTCGCCGCCAGACTGACCGGCCTGGGGTGGCGCGATTCGGCGGCGCTCGGGGTGCTGATGAACACGCGCGGCCTGGTCGAGCTGATCGTCCTCAACATCGGCCTGGACTTGCACGTGATCTCGCCCCGCCTCTTCACGATGCTCGTCCTCATGGCCGGCGCGACCACGGTGATGACCACGCCAATCCTGCACTTGATCGTGAGGAAACATCCATGGGTGGAGACCGAACGCGTGATCGCCTGAACGAGTTTGCGTCGGCGCGCGCGCTGACGTGCGTTGTCATCGGATCGTTGGCGCAGGCGCAGCTGGATTTCTCACCGCGTCGCCGCCGCTGGTCGGTCGGGGAAACGGCCGACCACCTGCTGCTCGCCGAGGGGCTCTACCGCCGTGAGATGATCGAGCTCATCACGCTCGCGCGAGCGGGAGAGCCGACGTATCGCCGGCATTCGTTCTCCGAGGTGAACGTCGCCCCCCTGCACCTGCCTCTCGGGGTGCTGTCAGCCCTGGAAGCGCCGTTCGGCTTCATGAGCCGGCTGCTGCCCGACAGCATCCGCAGCCTGGTGACGGAGTTTCCCGTCATCCGCGCGCGGAACCCGGACGCCGCCACGCCGCGGCCCGGGCGTCCCGCCGCCGAACTGAATGCCGACCTGGCCGCCTCGATCGCGGAGACGCGCGCCGTCATCGAATCGAACGCCGACCTCGACTTCGAGAAACTGGTGTCCGAGCACCCGCTGACCGGCAGGACGAACATCAGGCAGATTCTGACGTTCCTCGCCCAGCACGAGCGGCGCCATCATCGGCAGATGGAAACGGTCAGGGTCGATCCGCGGTTTCCGCCGGGCAGCAGCCAGGCCGCCGCTTGACGAGCAGCCGGTCCAGATACGCGACGACGAGTTCGCCGCGCTGGTTCAGCACCTTGCTCTCGAACGTCACCGTCCCCTGGGCGTCGCCGAGCGGCTTGCACTCCACGACCCGCTTCACGACGTGAACCGCATCACCGAAGAAGACGGGCGCAACAAACCGCAGCTTGTCCACGCCCACGAACGCGATGAGCGTGCCGTCGAACAGCTTCATCTGCGTCGCCAGGCCGACCGAGATGCTGAAGACGAGCGCGCCGTGGGCGATGCGCTGCCCGTACTTCGTCGTCTTCGCGAACGCCTCGTTCGTGTGCAGCTCGACGAAGTCGCCGGTCAGGGCCGCAAACGCCATCACGTCCCCCTCGGTCACGACGCGTTCGCCAGACTCCACGACGCCAGTCGATTCGAAGTCCTCGAAATACATCATGGGGCTATAATCCCACGAGGAGGAAGACGCCGTGTCCGAAACCACACAGTCGTCGGCCGGCGCGGCCGGCATGGTGCAGACCACCGGTGACATCGCGAAGTCGTTCGGTCGCTTCTCGCTCGCGATGTCCTTGCTCGCCACCCGTCAGATTGTGTCCCTGGTCGCGCCTTCCAAAGCCACGGGAGCGGCGTCGCTGGACGAGGTGACGAAGGCGGCAGGAAGCCAGTTGTCGGGCGCGGTGCGCACCGCCTATGCCGTCGGGACCAACGTGCAGAGCGGGTTGGTGGACGCGGTGTTTGGCCTCGCCGGATTCGGCGGCCCGACCGGCCAGGCACCCACCGGCGACACCTCCGGGCTCGCCATCCCGATGACGGCGCGAGCGATGCGCCGGGTGGCCGGCGTGCGGACGGTCGCGTCAGGTGCGCTCAGCCGCCCGGTCCCGCAGGACGAACTGGTGCTGCGGTTGACCCAGTACCACGAGGAGTCGACGAGCAGTGACAGCGGCCGCGAAGGCGCCGTCAGCGGCCTCTGGAAGTCCGAGGGGCTCTCAACCAGCGTCGGCAAGCACCTCCTGGAGGAGAACTCGCTCGCAGACCCGACACTGCCGGTCAACGTGCTGCCGATCGCGCACGTCGGGTTCGGGTCGGGTTCGGCCGAGGCGATGGTGTTCGACGTCGACCGGTTGAACGCCCACTTCGCGGCGCGCTGCGAACCGCACCACCTCGGATTCTCGTACGAGGGGATCGGCGCGATCCTGCGCATCTACGAGCGTGGCTTCTTCAAGGTCATGAGCGGAACGCTCGGGCTCATCCCGCTCGACGCGCCGGATGGTCCGGATCCTGACGGCTTCTTCGCCTCCTACCTGGCGAAGTATCCGGCCGACATCCAGCGCCTCATCACGCATGGCTACGGTCGTATCGTCGCGTTCAGCAACATCGACATCTACTCCGCGATCCAGCAGGCCACGGCGCTCCCCGAGGGTCGCGTGGAGCCGGCGGTCCACGGCTGCGGCTTCGCGTTCGCGTTCATGAACAGCGCGGACCTCCCGCGCATCCTCGAGGAAAGCGCCGTGCCGTTCGACGCGCCGGTGCGCGCCGCGTTCCAGAACGGACTGATCTACAGCCTCGTGTTCTTCGACTGGTACACACCCGGACTGCTCGCCCGGTGGGAACCGAGCGGGTCGCGCGAAGCCGAGCTCATCGAGCACGCGCGGCGCGAGGCCGAGTCCGCGCGCCGCCGGGGCTACCTGCTCCCGTTCAGGCTGGAAGACCCGAGAACGTAGGACACGCTCAGCCGAGCGGCGTTCCCGGGAACGGCATGATCACCGTCGCCGGCTTGGTGTTCACGTTCGACACCACACCGCCGTCGATCAGGATGCTCACGTACGGAAACTCCGGCGCCGTGGAGATCTGCACTGTCGCCATGTGAAGCCTCGACATGTCGAGACTCCAGAGACCGATGCCGGTAAAGCTGACGCAGTCGCATTCGCCGTCTTTCGTGGCCCGATCCGCATTGCAGAAGCTCACCCAGACGAGACGGCCCATCTGAAACCTGCCGCCCGTCGCTTCGTCGGTGTACTCGAACGCCGCCGGCTCGCCGGAAGGGTAGCCCGGGATGTGGTACTTGTACGAGAAGCGCTGGCCTGAGGATGCGTGGGCCCCGTGCGCCGCGCCCGATTTGCCGGCCGGCGGCGGCGCGATCCCGTCCATCGCCTGGACGCAGAGGCACGGGTCGATCGCCGAATCCGGCCCGGCCATGTAGAACGACCGGAGGTCGGGCTGCGGGAAACCGTGGCCCTCCGGGTACGACATCCGCGTCGATCCCCGGAATCCGAACACCGTCTGCCCGCTCGCATCCTTCTGAAAGGCCGCAGGACCCCGCAGGTCCCAGGGCGACGTCGACGTGCGCGGCTCGAGCATGAGGAGCGCGACGCGCACGTCGTGCGCGATCAAGCCGCGAAAGAGCATGTTGCCGAGCAGTTGACCGGAGTTGAGGTCGACGGCCCCCAGCGCGACGTCGAACGGGTCGTCAGCCCAGGACACACCCTTCAGGTCGTACGCGATTCGCTTGAACCGCAGCGTGTCGTCGTGTCCGAGGAGGCCAGGGCGTCCTCGCAAGGCCTGCTCGACGGACGGCTTGGTGAACAGGCCCCCGGGCACGAGCGTCGACACCGCGACCGGCACCGAGTCGCCGGAGCGCTCGCCGAACTGAACGACGAGGCGACCCACCAGGTGCGACCGGGACGTGGTTCCGCGCTCCATCTCCGGAATATTCAGCGAGAACCTCTCGCCGCACGCGGTGTTGTGGGCAAACACCGTGTACTCGCGGACGGTGTTCGCCGGGAGGTCCGGACCTCGCTCACCCGCGGAGGCCTGCACGGGGGCCTTCGTGCTCAGGTACACGTGCGGGTGGAGCACGGTTCCGGCCGCCGGGATACTGGCAAACCGCATCTCCGGCCCGCTGAAGGGCAACGGGAACCTGAGCGGCTCCCCGTCGAACCCGGCGCCGAGCGGCACGAGTGACACACCGCTCATCTGGAAGTCCAGCGTCCCATCCTCGCGCTGCTCGAACGCCGCCCACGCCGAGCCGTGCCGCGGGTTCCCGGACTGCGGCAGCGGCTCCTTGCAGAACTCGGTCGGTGCCAGGGTCATGTTCGGATTGACGCTGAGGAGCGCAGCCCGCACCGAGTTGCCCGGCTCGACGGTGACGCTCAAGGCGGACACCTCGCCCGTCGCCAGGTTCAGGATACCGGTCGACGACATACCTTTGGCGTCGGACACCCGGTTTCCGTCAGCCGGGAGCTTGAGAAACTGCGGTGCCGCCAGCAGACTGGCCTGCCCGGTCAGGCCCGCGCCCATCGACAGCACGAAGCGCGTGGTGTCACCCTCGGGCGGCGTGAACGTGACCTTCAGCGTGCCGCGCAGGTGTGTCTGCATGAGGCACAAGCCGCCGAACAGCGTGTTCGGCGTGCTGCCAGTCGCCTGGTCTCGCTCGAGCGTTGCGTGGACCGCCCGCACAGCGTCGCCGTAGTAACTCGACGCCGCATTGAGCGGCAACTCCGCTTCGAGACTCGCCGGCAGCGTGATACGGGCGCGTCGCGCGCCTGTCACGGCGGCGTGCGGTGGGCCGGGCTCGGGGGGCGTGGCAGCTGGCATCCCCGCCAGATCGGCGGCTGTCGTCTCGGGACCGGGCGCGGGCCGATACTGTGACACGGGGTCCAGCGCCGCGAGCGCCGCGAGATCGACGGGCGCGTACGACGTACCGCGCGACGTGTTCAGGAGGGCAAGCAACCCGTTCGCGATCACGCCGTGCCCGACCGCGCCAGGGGAGACGCCGTTCAGCGAGTAGAGGCCGCCCAGGTAATCCGCGGTCAGCCGGCGGTCGCCGACAGCCACGCCCTCGCTCTTCAGCCTCGCCGCCGTCGCGTGCAGGTCCAGCACGAGCGCACCGTATTCTCGAGCGACGGCGCGAATCTGCGCGTTCAGCGACGCGGTGCGTTCGCCGATGCGATCGACGATCGAGGATGGGATGACCGCACCATCGGACAGACGCGCCGCCGTCCGCCGGATGACATGGAGGCCAACCTCGACGAGTCCCGCCGGCGTCAGGTAGTCCTCGGGGCGCAGGCCGAACAGCGTGCCGAGTACAGCCGCGTCGGCCTTCACGACACGCGCGGCATCGGCGACCCGCGTGAAGATGGCGGTGTGGGCCGGATTCGGAATCGTGCTCACGACCAGCGTCGTCGACGCGCGGCCGAACGGAGCCAGCAGGCTCACGTAGTTCAGCCGGAAACTCACGTCGTCCGGGATCCACGCCGGGTCGCCCCTGAGCGCCGCCTCGACCGCCTCGTGCATGCCGAGCGCGACGAGCAGCAGCGTGGGCTGCCGGAGCAACGCGTACTCGACCTGCGTCGGCATGGCCTGCGCTCCGGGCGTGAGCAGACCCGGCAGGCCAAGGATCAGATTGATCGCCGTCTGAAGCTCATCGCTGCGGTGAACGAGCGGCGATACGGGCCGCCGCGTGAGTGCATCCACGAGGGTCATCCCCGGAATGGACACGTTGGAGAAGAGACCGGCGGACGGGAACTCCTTCAGGACGGTGGTTTGCAACGCCTGTGGGAGGCGGACCGGCAAGGACGGAAATCCGATGACCGGCCCGATCCCTGGCGCTTCCATGACGGGCTGTGTGAACGGCGTGCCGATTTGCCGGGCCGCAAGGGCCGGAAAGCTGCAGGTTTGCTGTGGCTCGCTCAGGCCGAAGTCACCGGCACCTGCGGCAAGGCCCTCGCCGAGGACCACAAACGTCGAGGGGTTCAACGCTTCAAGGCGTTGGGACATGACTGCTCCTGGCGGCCGCGTTGACAATGAGCGCCGGGAGATATTAGCATCTGTGGCGCATCCTGACCTTTAGGGATACTCTTTGTCTGGTATCAGATCGTTGTCTCCAACTTGCGCTGAATTCCGTTGAACGCCCACTTCCCAAGATAGCCGAGGTGACGAAGATGAACCGCTCGCGATTGCTAGTCCTTCTCGTTGGTTTGACGCTGCTGCCGGGCATGGCCCGCGCCCAGGGGCACTTGCTTCATGGGATCGGGGCGGTCAACAGTGCGATGGGCGGCGCCGGCGTGGCCCTCGAGGAAGAGTCACTGAACGCCCTCCACGAGAACCCCGCGCTTCTCGTCAAGACGGAAGGCAATCAGATCTCGTTCGCCTCGGAGTTCTTCAAGCCCGGCCTGCGCGTCGACAGCCGGGTCGGCACGCGCACGGCGTCGACGGACGCGACCGAGCAACTCGGCGTCATCCCCGCCTTTGGCTGGATCGCGCACGATCCGAGCGGCAAGATGGGCATGGGATTTGGCCTGCTCGGCGTCGCCGGATTCCGCACTGACTATCCTCAGGACAGCGGGAACGTGCTGCTGGTGCCGCAACCCGAGGGTTTCGGCCGCGTCGCCACCGATCTGACCATCACGAAGATCCCGGTGGCCTTTGCCCTGCAGGTCAATCCGAAGCTGGCGCTGGGCGCTTCGATCAACGCCTACCGCGGGATGCTGGCGATCTCCCCCCTTCCGGTCGTCATCCCCGATGTGGTCAACGGCGTCGGCATTCTTCCGGCGGCCGCGAATCAAGTCGCCAGCTGGGGATTCGGCCTCCAGTTGGGCATGCTGTACGACATGTCCCCGATGGCCAGCATCGGCGCGTCCATCACGACGAAGCAGAAGTTTCAGCAGTATCACTGGAACTCCACGAACGCCAACCCGTTGTCCGCGTCGTACGGCGCGGCCAGGCCGCTCACCTTCAATCTCGACGGCCCGGCGACCGTCACGGTCGGTGTGGGCCTGAAGCCGAACCCGAAGATGCGCATGGCGATTGACGCCCGCTACGTCAAGTACGAAGGCGTGGCCGGCATCGGCGATGTCGGCGGCGTCGACGTCGTCAACCACCGGTTGATCGGCATCGGGTGGCGGAACATCTGGGCGGGGATGGCCGGCATCCAGTATCAGGCGACGCCGGCTCTTGCGGTGCGCGCCGGGTTCAACTACGCCCAGACGCCGATTCGCCAGGATGTCACCGGCGCCGCGGCCCTCACGACGGGAAGCGCCGTCACCAGCATGGGCACGCCCGCCACCTTTCAGAAACATTTCACCGCCGGCCTGGGCATGATGATGAATCCGCACATGGGGTTCGACATGGGCTTCTACATCGTGCCACGGGAGACGGTCTCCGGACCGATCCTCAGCCTGTACCAGGGCGTGATTCCCAACAGCCAGATCGATATGTCGAACAAGATCACCTCGATGCAGATCGCCTTGAATTTCAAGTTCTGAGCTCCCTCGCAGGTGCGGCGGGTCGCTCCGCCGCGCTCGAGGAAATGACGCGGGTCCACTCGATGGCCCCGGCGCACAAAACCGGTTCACGACAGGAGGAGTCCATGCCTGCGGCTCGAATATCTCTCCCGGTGGTGTTGGCAGCTCTGGTGGGTGGGTTTTTCGGGAGCGTCGTCTTTTCCGGCGGTCATGCGCACGCAGAGACGACGACGACCGTTCTTGCGATCGACGTCGACAACATCACCACCTATCTCGGCGATGTCGATTACAGCAAGCTGGCGACGCGCACGCAGCCGACGCCGGCCGCGCCAAAGCCGTTCACAAATCTGTACGGCATTGGGGACATCTACGCCGTCAACGGCAAGCCCGCTCGCGGGACCTGGTCGGTCTTCACGGCGCTCAACTTCCTGGCGCCGGTCAAGGCCCCTGGCATCGCGATCGCGGATACGTTCCGGGGCGGCGTGGCCGTCACGAACTTCGAAATCCTCAACGCCGACATGACGCCGCGGGGAACATTGATGGCGATGGGGCTGGCGGGCGGCCAGGCGCCGCCGCTTTCGGGCGCATTTGGACTGCATTTCGGTAACCTGGCCGTCGCCGGCGGGACCGGAGAATTCGTGGGGGTACGCGGCGTGTCTGGCGAAACGACGAACCCGACCGATGCGTTCAGGTTCGCGTCCACCTCGGAGGACCCGTCCATCCGCCGTGACGTCAACGGCGGGAAACTCACCTTCGTGGTCACGCTCATCCGATGAGCGGCCGACGTCGCCAGCGCGAAGGTCACTCGTCCGATTGTCCGCAGCATTCATCGACAGGAGGGTGTTCATGAGCAAGAAATCTGTGTCCTGCGCCACGCTCCATTTCGAGAAAACCATCAACGCGCCGTTGACTCGATGCCTGGCCCCGTTCCGGACGACGCGCGGCATGGCGCGCTGGTGGGATCCGGCGTCTCGATTGTCCAAGTTCGGCGTCGGCGGTCTGGTCACCGCCGCCGATCTGCCGAGCTTCGAGATCGTGGCCGTCGTCGGCCGGCAACTGATCGCGCATCGCTTCACGTCGAAAATCGACGGTGTGGCGATCTGGAGTTTCGTGCCGACAACGCGGTCGAAGACCCGGATCGTGCTCGATCACATAGCCGACGACAACACCGCCGAGGCGGCGGGGCGGACGTTCTACTGGCAGGGCCTCATGGAGAATCTGGCCGCCGTGGCCGAGAAGCGCCCGGTGCCATTCGTCAAGGGGGCCTTCTCAGGCAAAACACTTCCAAAGGGGATTCGTCACCGGACGATGGATGAGTTCGCCCGGGACTGGTAACGTCCGGCATCCAGCGGCTCGTGCACGGGCAGCGCGAGCCCGCTCATTGGTCGGCTCTTCAAACAACGGAGGCGTTCAGATGGCTTACAAGATGGCGTGCGCGGAAACGGGCGCAAAGTGCCCGTTCGAAGTGACGACGGAGACCCGGGACGAGATGATGCAGCACGTGGCGGTCCACGCCCGGATGTCGCATCCGGAGATGGCCAGCAACCCGCCGACGCCGGCGCAGATTGAGAAACTGATTCATCAGGTCTGACCCTTCGGATGTGGAGTCGGCCGGGCCGGCTCCACATCCTCACTTTTCTTTCACCCCCAATATCTTCAGTCAGCCTTGCCGGGCTCTTGCCGTGGCTCGCCATCGCGCTTATGCTAGGCGCGGGGTCTTCCTTCGACGCGTGTTCGCATTTCGTCGGGGTGTGTCTTGCCGCGGCCGGGCGGCAGGGCCGGAGTCCGGGGTCGCGCGTTCAAGAGGTCTGACGCGAGCGACGTGCTTGATGTCCTTGGGACTCGAGGCGTCCGCGGCGTCCTCGACCGCCGGAGGGCGCGCTCGAGCGTCCAGGCCGGACGGGCCGATGTGTGTCAGCGGCGTGAGATCGAGTTCTACCGGAATCTTTTCAACACGTGCTGTTCAGAATAGCCGAGGTGAAGATGAATCGCTTGCGAACGACAGTGCTTCTTGCGTGCCTGACACTCCTGCCGGCGTCCGCGATGGCCCAGGGTGCGTTCCTGCACGGGTTCGGCCCCATCAACAGCTCGATGGGCGGCGCTGGCGTGGCGCTTCCGGAAGACTCGATCGCCGCGCTCGCCTTCAACCCGGCGCTGGTGGCGGCTGTCGAGGGCAATCAAATCTCGTTCACCACGGAATTCTTCAAGGACGCCATCCAGATCCACACGACGCTCGGCACCGTGAGCGGCGATGCGCACCCGAGCTCCCAGCTCAACATCATCCCGGCATTCGGCTGGATGTTGCGCGACCCAAGCAAGAAGCTGGCGCTCGGATTCGGACTGATCGGCGTCGCGGGATTCGGCGTGGATTATCCGCAGGACAACGACAGCCTGCTGTTCTCGCAGCCGCCCAACGGCTTCGGCCGCATTTTCACGGGCTATCAGACCACGAAGATTCCCGTGGCGTTCGCGTATCAGGTGACGCCCAAGCTCTCGATCGGGACGTCGCTGAACGTGTACGTGTCCCTGTTCTCGGTGTCGCCCCTGCCCTACGCGACGTTCGACCTCAACGCGAGCGGTGATCGCTATTATCCGGAAGCGGGAAAGCCCAGCCAGCGGTTCGCCGTCGCCGGGCAGTTCGGCTTCATGTACCAGGCGACTCCGGCGGTGAGCGTCGGCGCGTCGATCACGACGCCTCAGAACTACCCGGAGTACGAATTCAACTCGACGATTGCCGATCCGGCATCGCCCAAGTTCGGGACGGCTCGCAAGATCAAGTACGACCTGGACGGTCCGCTGAGCGGCAGCTTCGGCGTCGGCTTGAAGCTGGGCGAGAAGACGAGAGTGGCCGTGGATGGGATGTTCACGAAGTACGACGGGGTCGCAGGATTCGGCAGCCCCGGCGGCATCGTCAATCGGATTGTCCAGCCGTTCGGCTGGCGCAACGTCTGGACGTTCAAGACCGGCATGCAGCGCCAGATGAGCGACAAGCTCACGGTGCGCGCCGGCTACAATTACAGCCAGATGCCGCTCAGGGACGACGTCGTCATCACGATGACCGGCGCCCCTGCGACATTCCAGCATCACATCACGGGCGGATTCGGCATGAAGATCTTCCCGTTCCTGAGCGCGGAGGTCGCGGCGTACTACGTCCCGCGGCAGAGCGTGTTCGGACCGTTCCCTGACCTGGACAACAAGAAGGTTGGCACGATCGACGAGTCGAACAAGCTGACGAGCGCGATCATCGGGCTCAACTTCAGGTTCTAGGTTCATCAGGTATTGAGGACAAACCCATGAATGCGACAACTCGTTTTCGTGCGATTCTCGGTGGCTTCGTCGCGGTAATTGCGGTCGCGGGGACCGCCGTGGCGCAGACCCCCAGCCCGGTGCCGACCGCCGGCCACGCGGCCGTGGGATCATGGTTCGGCCCGGCGATCCAGCTCTGTCCCTCTGGCGTGGCTCCGTCGGCGTGCAAGGGCGGCAACCCGGCGATCGCGCTCATCATGACACCGACGCTGGTCTCGGATGGCATCTTCCTGGGGAACGACACGCTGACGCTCGGCGCGGCCCCCTTCGGGCCGCACACGGTGGCTCACGGTCAGTGGATTGCGACCAGCGCCACCGAGTTCGTGGTGGACTACACGTTCATGCTGAACGAGTACCCGCCACAGGGCGACGGGGCCATCACGGCGCTGAGCTTCCGCTGGGCCGGACAGGTTCTGGACAAGAACACCCTGATTGGCTATGTGAACGCGTATTTTTCGGACCCAATCCCGCAGACGTGGCAGCCGCTGTTCGAGAACGAGTTTCCGCGGTTTCCGAGCGCGGCCAGCGTGGTCGTGACGGCACCGGCGACCTTTATCAAGGATCCCAGCACGTGCCGGACGGAGAAGTGCCCGCTCGGGTTCAAGTTCCTGGTCAAGCGCGTCGCACCGTAGGCACGGAAGAGCCAGTCCGTCAATCCGGGCGCTCCGGCGATGGTGCGTGTGTGCCGCCGCGGGGCGTTCTCGCTGAGGGTCCGACGAGGGCGCTTCGTGTCCACGCCGCGTCGCGCCCGAGCCGGCCTCAACGACCAGTGTTCCGTGCTCGCACGCCAGCGTCGCGTCGCCGGGTGGAGGTACTTAATAGTCTCTACAGGTCCCCTTGGAGCCATTGACGGAAAGGGACTCCTGAGGTCTAATTAGAGTTTTCCCCGTTTCTGGACATAACCACTGTGAAACCATCCGACCTCGCCCCCCACTCTCCGACCGTAATTCCCGGGTCTGTCGTCTCTCGGCCCCGGCAACTCCTGCGACGCTGGCTGATGGCCGCCGCCGCGTTCGTTGCGGTCAGCGTGCTCTTCGCCCTCTGGGTGGATCGCCAGGGCCTCGCGTTCTTCGACTCGGGCCACGACGTCGTCGTCGGCGCGCTCGATCCGTTTGCCGTCGCGCTGGCGGCCGGCGATGCCGAAGGGATGTCGCGTCTCTACGCGACGAACTTTTCCGGCACGCGGCTCGGCCTCCTGACGCGCGACCAGACCGAGGACCGGGACGGCGTCCGCCGGCTCCTGCAGAAATCTGATGGCGCCGCCGTCGATCGGGCCGGCGCGCTGGAGGAGTGGCGCTCGTATCGCGAGAGCTTCGCGTCGCTGGACGAGGCGGGCCTGCACATCGATCAACTCGAGAAATGGGGGGGACCGCACATCGTGGCGACAGTGCGGTTCGAGGTCATCGGCACGCCCAAGGGCGCGGCGCAGGCCGGGATCGATCGCGCGCGGTTCCGCATGGAATTCGACCGGACGCCCGACGGCATTCGCATCACGTCGGCAACATTTCTGGACGGCGACCGCCTGATCAACGAGACGACCCAGTTCGACGACGTCGCGCCGGCGGCCGGTGTGAACTTCGTGAACGAGGTCTATCCGGCCTTCGTCAACGAGAAGATGGCGTTCGGGATGATCCGCTACGGCCCGGGCGGCATTTCGGCCGCCGACGTCGACAACGACGGATTCTACGACCTCTTCATACCGGACGGCGTCGCCTCGAAGCTGTTTCATAACCGGGCGGACGGCACGTTCGAGGACGTGACGGCGGCGGCGGGCCTGACCGGACTGGACGGCGTCAGTGTCGGCGTGTTCGCCGACTACGACAACGACGGCTTCAAGGATCTGTTCGTCAGCCGCACGTTCAAGCACAACCAGCTGTTCCACAACAATGGCGACGGCACGTTCACCGACGTCACCGCGACGTCGAAGCTCGGCGAGGACTGCTGCACGACGGTGGCGTCCTGGGGCGACTACGACAACGACGGCCTGCTCGACCTCTACGTGGGCCGCTATCTCGACCCGCGCATCAAGATTCCGACGACGTTTTACGCGCGCAACGGCGAGCCGAACTCGCTGTATCACAACAACGGCGACGGCACGTTCACCGACGTGACGGTG
>Ga0194060_10002608_pt1 | contig 12826 bp, 11 predicted proteins | sample SepL225m_MetaG_FD_163427 | JGI IMG/M metagenome (GOLD analysis project Ga0194060, IMG submission 163427) | Anoxic zone freshwater microbial communities from boreal shield lake in IISD Experimental Lakes Area, Ontario, Canada - Sep2016-L222-5m | ecosystem: Environmental > Aquatic > Freshwater >... | reverse complement strand
ACGCGGAATGGATCGCGCTCGTGCTGACTACATGGGAATGCTAGGAACAGTAATGAACTGTTTAGCACTTCAAGATTTTCTAGAAAAAGAGGGTATTGATACCCGCGTGCAAACCGCAATAACAATGGGTCAAGTTGCTGAGCCTTATATTCCTCGCCGCGCTATTCGCCATTTAGAAAAAGGTCGGGTAGTTATTTTTGGGGCAGGCGCCGGAATGCCATTCTTCACAACAGATACCGTTGCCGCACAACGTGCACTCGAAGTTTCAGCCGAAGCGCTCTTGCTTGCAAAGAGTGGAGTGGATGGCGTTTATTCTGCAGATCCAAAGAAGGATCCCTCAGCAGTTAAATACCAAACTGTAAGTTTTGATGATGTTCTATCGAAATCTTTAGCTGTTGCAGATGCAGCTGCCTTTAGTTTATGTCGCGAGAATAACCTTCCAATTGTCGTTTTCGATTTGAAGAACAAGGGCAATATTGCGCGGGCAGTCCGCGGCGATAGCGTCGGAACGTTAGTTTCGTAAGGTTATAAGGGGAAAATATGAGCGACATTTCAACGGCGTTAAGCGATGCAACTTCAAAGATGAATAAGGCAGTTGAAGTTGCCAAAGAAGATTTTGGTGCGATTCGCACTGGGCGCGCTCATCCCGCGATGTTCGCAAAGATTGTTGTTGATTACTACGGAACTATGACCCCACTTTCACAACTCGCATCATTTCAAGTTCCAGAACCACGCATGGCAATTGTTTCACCATTTGATAAAGGCGCCTCAGCAGCAATAGAGAAGGCGATTCGTGAATCTGATCTTGGCGTAAATCCAGCATCTGATGGTGGCGTAATTCGCGTGAATTTCCCACAATTAACCGAAGAGCGCCGTAAGGATTACATCAAGGTTGCACGCAATAAGGCCGAGGATTCTCGAATTTCAATTCGCAATATTCGCCGCACTGCAAAAGAGACGATGGAGAAGTTAGAGAAAGATGGCTTAGCAGGCAAGGATGATGTAGCCCGCGGTGAGAAGGATCTTGAGAAAATAACCTCAGATCATGTCGTAAAAATTGATGAGCTTTTGAAGCATAAGGAAGCTGAACTTCTCGAAGTTTAAATTATGGATGACTTTCATTCGCTAAATGAAGCGATAAATGCCAAGGCCGGACGCAAGCTGGGTCCTTCAATTTTGGTCTCTATCTCAATCCTGGCCGTTGTATTTCTAACTATTTCATTTGCGCAAATTCTATTTGCAATTTTCGCTTGGATAACAATTTTGTTAGGCGCGCGTGAACTTATCCGCGCATATAAGGCAGGTGGAATTGAACTTCCAGAGAACGCAATTGCAACTGCAATAACGCTTCTGATGGCTGCTGCTTGGTATGGCCGAGTATCTGGACTTGCGGTAGCAACAGCAATTGCAATCCCAAATGTCCTAGTATACATCCTTCTCAAGGATCCAAAAGATTTTGTTCGCAAATCAACTGCCGCAGCCTTTGCAATATTTTATTTAGCTTTTCTTGGTGGATTTATATTTCTACTTGCTCATGATAAAGATGGCTTAGCTCGAATCTTTACTCTCGTAGTTCTAGTTAGTTGCAACGATACTTTTGCTTATATTTCTGGCGTTCTTTTTGGGAAACACCCACTTGCCCCGCACATAAGCCCAAAGAAAACTTGGGAAGGTTTATTCGGATCGATAATCGCAACGACTATCGGCTCGGCCCTAGTCTTCCAATTTGCGCTAAATCACACCTGGTGGATTGGCGCAGGAATTGGTCTAGTTGCTGTTGTAACCGCAACCTGTGGCGACCTTATTGAATCAGCAGTTAAACGAGATTTAGCAATAAAAGATATGGGAACAATTTTGCCCGGCCATGGCGGAATTCTCGATCGAATCGATTCAGTTCTGTTCACTGCTCCAGCTGTCTGGTTTGCACTGGAATTTATTAAGCACTTTAATTTATGACCGAAATTAAATTAGTCTTTGATGAGCCAAAGCAGCGAGTAAAGCCACCAAGACACTTCGCGGATTTAGACCCGGCCGAACGCAAAGCGTTGGCCGTTGAACTCGGAATTCCAGCATTTCGTGCTAATCAAATGGCAGTTCATTTTTTCACCCACTTCAATGATGACACCGAAACTTGGAGTGATATTCCTAAAGATTTACGGGAAACTTTAGCAAAGGATTTTGTGCCAAAGTTAATAACTCTAGTTAAATCAGTAACGACTGATAGCGGTAAGACTCGGAAAGATCTCTGGCGCTTGCATGATGGTGTTTTAGTTGAGAGCGTCTTAATGAGATATTCCGATCGCACAACAATCTGTATCTCTTCGCAAGCAGGTTGTGGAATGAATTGTCCATTCTGTGCAACAGGTCAAGCAGGGCTTACTCGAAATTTAACTGCAGGGGAAATCACTGCACAAGTCGTTGCCGCTGCACGTATCTGCGCAGCCGGTGAATTACCTGGGGGTGAGACCAGGCTCTCGAACGTTGTATTCATGGGCATGGGTGAACCAATGGCTAATTACAACGCAGTTATGCGGTCGATCCGAAATATCACTGCGCCACAACCAGATGGAATTGGGATTGGTGCAAGATCGGTAACTCTTTCAACGGTTGGCTTGGTAAATGGAATCGAAAAACTTTGCGATGAAGGAATCCCAGTAACTCTTGCGGTTTCGTTGCACACCCCAGATGATGAATTACGTGACACTTTGGTACCAATCAACTCTCGCTGGAAAGTCCGCGAAGTTTTAGCCGCTGCTGATAAATATGAAGCTAAGACTGGTCGCCGTTACTCAATTGAATATGCCCTGATTCGCGATATTAATGATCAGGCTTGGCGGGCAGATTTGCTGGGCAGGCTTCTCAAGAATAGAAATGCCCACGTGAATCTAATCCCACTAAATCCAACCCCTGGTTCTAAATGGACCGCATCGCGCCCAGAGGATGAAGCAGAGTTCGTTCGTGTTTTAGAGAGTTATAAAGTTCCAGTGACAGTTCGCGACACAAGAGGTAGGGAAATCGACGGGGCATGTGGTCAATTGGCCGCGTCCGAGATAATCTCTGAGGTATGAAAAAGCTAAATAACTTTATTGATGGAAAATCTGTACCAGCAAAGTCTGGCGCTACAAGTGAAATTATTAATCCAGCTACTGGTGCGGCATATGCAACAGCCCCAATTTCGGGAGCAGAAGATGTCGAAAGCGCGCTCAAGGCGGCGAGTAACGCATTTGTCGAATGGCGAGATTCAACGCCATCAGAACGCCAACGCGCGTTAAATAAAATTGCAGATGCTCTTGAGGCAAGAAGCGATGAGTTAATAGGAATTGAAGTTGAGAACACAGGTAAGCCAATTTCGCTAACCACTTCAGAAGAAGTTCCACCGATGTTAGATCAGATTCGTTTCTTCGCGGGTGCCGCCCGTAATCTTGAAGGTAAATCTGCCGGCGAATACATGCGTGGAATGACCTCTTTCATCCGTCGCGAACCAATCGGAGTTTGCGCACAAGTAACGCCTTGGAACTATCCAATGATGATGGCTGTTTGGAAGTGGGCACCAGCAATCGCCGCAGGCAACACAGTTGTATTAAAACCAAGTGATACAACACCTGCCTCAACAGTCTTCATGGCAGAAGTAATGTCAGAATTCTTGCCGAAGGGCGTATTCAACGTTATTTGTGGAGATCGCGAAACTGGTCGCGCGCTAGTTGAACATAAAACTCCTGCAATGGTTTCAATAACTGGTTCAGTGCGCGCTGGAATAGAAGTTGCTAAATCTGCCGCTACCGAATTAAAGAGAGTTCATCTTGAACTTGGTGGTAAAGCACCAGTAGTTGTATTTGATGATGCAAATCTTGAGAGCGCTGCCGAAAATATTGCAATTACTGGCTTCTTTAATGCGGGCCAAGATTGCACAGCTGCAACTCGAGTGATTGTTCAAGAGAACGTTTATGACAAGTTCGTTGAACTTCTTGCCAACCAAGCAAAGAACAATATTGCTACTGGATCACCTACCGAAGATGTGCTGTACGGTGCACTAAATAATGCCGACCAACTTGCTCGTGTATCCGGCTTCGTAGAACGCACTCCAAGTCACGCCAAAATTGTTGCCGGTGGAAGCAAAATAGATCGACCAGGATATTTCTTCGCTCCAACAGTTATCGCTGGCCTTCACCAAGATGATGAGATGATTCAAAATGAAATCTTTGGGCCGGTCATTACGGTGCAGAAATTTAAGGATGAGGCAGAAGCAATAGCAATGGCAAATGACGTTGCATATGGTCTGGCTTCAAGTGTTTGGACAAGTAACCACGGTCGGGCAATGAGATGTGCAAGGGCCTTCGACTTTGGTTGTGTCTGGATCAATACCCATATTCCAATCGTCGCTGAGATGCCACATGGTGGATTTAAGCGCTCTGGTTACGGCAAGGATCTCTCAAGCTATGGCTTCGAGGATTACACCCGTATCAAGCACGTTATGACAAACCTCAACGCCTAAATAAAGTCAGAAAATTTTGTCCTCTGGTGATGTTGAATCGCAACTTTGTGGGGCTAGACTTTCCCCGTTCTCATCAATTGCTCATTACGAGATAGCCCTAAGAAGAAAGTGGTGCCATGACAACAGATAACTCCCACGAAGAAGTCCAACCAGGATTGAAAGACATAATTTCCGCGAAAGTTTCAAGGCGTGGAGTCTTTGCTGGTATCGGTGGATTAGGAGCCGCAGCTTTTCTTGCATCTTGCGGATCAAGTGGTGGAAGTTCTACTGTAAAAAGCTCAGCTCTACGTTGGGGTAACTGGCCGCTTTACCTAGATTTTGATAGCAAAACAAAGAAGTACCCATCACTTGAAGCATTTATCAAGAAGACCGGTATTGATACGCAATATTTCGAAGATTACAACGACAATGATGAATTCTTCGGCAAAGTTCAAGCCCAATTAAAACTTAAGAAAGATATTGGCTATGACATTGTGACGCCTACCGACTGGATGGCAGCGCGTTGGATTCGTCTTGGTTACACCCAAAAATATGATTTAGCTAATATTCCAAATGCTTCAAATATTTTGGATACTTTAGCGAGCCCTTCTTATGATCCAAAGCGCGAGCAATCACTGACCTGGCAGGGAATTATGTCTGGCTTTGGTTGGAATGTGCAGAAGAATCCAAAGGGAATTCGCACTTTAGATGATCTCTTTGCGCCACAGAATAAAGGAAAGATTGTTGTTTTAACAGAATTGCGTGACACCATCGGAGTTATTCTCCTTGCGCAAGGCGTGGATATTACAAAGGTGACTGAAAATCAATATATGAACGCCGTTGATTTTATGGCGAAGAAAATATCTGACGGTTGGATTCGCGGAGTTAAGGGAAATGAATACGCACAAGATTTAACTTCCGGCGATGCCACCGCGGTAATTGGCTGGTCTGGCGATATGTTTATTTTATCCTCTGAAAATAAGGGCAAGTTCGACTTTGCTATTCCAGAATCAGGCGGAACAATTTCAGGCGATAACTTGATGATTCCTTACACTGCAACCGCAGCTGCGAAGAAGAACGCCGAAGCGCTTATCAATTACTACTACGACCCAGCAGTTGCAGCCGAAGTTGCCGCATACGTTAACTACGTCTGTCCGGTAAAGGGCGCCCAAGCTGAGATGGAGAAGATTGATCCAGAGCTTGCAAAGAGTGAGTACATATTCCCAACTGATAAAACTCTGGCAAACTTGCATGTATTCCGTTCATTAACTACAGATGAAGAGAGCACTTGGACTGAAGCTTTCCAAAAGGCAGCAGGAAACTAAGTGACGAAGGCCGCCATTGAAGCTCGGGGCGATCTTCGGCTAACAAGACTCACCAAGAGTTACGGTGACTTCACTGCTGTTGATGATTTGTCTTTAACCATTGCTAAAGGTTCTTTCTTTGCGCTACTTGGGCCATCCGGTTGTGGAAAGACGACAACTCTTCGAATGATTGCGGGCTTAGAAGAGCCAACAGCAGGAAGCATATTTCTTGGCGAAACTGATATCACCACAACAAAGCCGTATCAACGTCCAATCAATACCGTCTTTCAAAATTACGCACTCTTCCCACATTTAACAATCTTTGAAAATATCGCATTTGGGTTACGCCGACGTGGTCAGAAAGATGTAAAAGAAGCGGTCGATAAAGTACTTAATCTTGTGGAACTTCCGCACTTGGCGCAACGTAAACCTACGCAACTATCTGGTGGGCAACAGCAACGTATTGCGCTAGCACGTGCGATCGTTAATCGCCCTGCTCTCCTTCTATTAGATGAACCCCTTGGCGCCCTTGACCTAAAACTTCGTCGCCAGATGCAGATTGAACTTAAGTGGATTCAAAAAGAAGTTGGCCTAACTTTCGTTCACGTAACTCACGACCAAGAAGAAGCTATGACAATGGCTGACACTATTGCAGTTATGAACGAGGGCCAGATTGAACAGATGGGTTCGCCTGCTGATCTATATGACAATCCTAAAACTGCTTATGTCGCAAACTTCCTTGGCCAATCAAACTTAATCAAGGGAACCATTAGTGGCAACGATGGAGATTCACTTGTCGTAGATCTTTATGGCCAGAAGATTTCACTTCCAAAGAGCAGATCGCATGCAGTTGATAATTCAACTTATGCAGGGATTCGCCCAGAAAAATTCCGGATCTCGCTACTTGAAACTCCAGTTCGCGGAAATGTTCTATCTGGTGGTCACATTGAAGATGTTTCTTACATTGGTGTCTCAACTCAATACCAGGTTGAAATGCCTTGGGGTCAAGAACTTATGGTCTTCGAACAGAATGATGATGGAGTAGCTCCATTTAATAAGGGCGATGCCGTAAATATTTCATGGGAGCCAACATTCACATTCGCGCTTCGTGGCGATGAAGATGTAACTGCAGGATCTCAAATTGAACCCGAAGCACAAGACGAAGAGTAAATAATGGGTAAGAACCGGACGCCTTATTTATTATTACTTCCTGGTTTCGCATTTCTTTTCACCTTTTTTATTCTCCCCATAATTAATCTGGCACAAACTTCTACCCAAACTAAAATTGCCGGGGGAGATACTGGCCAATATGAGCAAACCCTGCACTTCCAAAACTACATCGATGCCTTCGTTGCAAATAGAGAACAATTTGGGCGCTCATTTCTATTTGCGCTTATCTCCACATTTTTAGCGCTGGCCATCGCCTATCCATTGGCATATGCGATCGCATTTAAATCGGGTAAATATAAGAATTTATTATTGGTATTGGTAGTTGCCCCGTTCTTCACATCTTTTCTTCTTAGAACTATTGCCTGGAAGCAGATTCTTGGCGAGGAGGGCTTCGTAGTTCCAACACTTCGCTCACTTGGAATAATCAGCCAAAGCACAACTCTTACTTCAACATCCTTTGCTGTTGTAATGGGAATGACCTATAACTTCCTGCCATTCATGACTCTTCCACTCTTTGCCTCAATCGATCGCATTGATCCAAGAACACTGGAAGCATCTGGCGATCTATACGCAAATGGCTTCACCACTTTTAGGCGAGTAACACTTCCTCTCTCAATGCCTGGCGTTGTCGCAGGAACGCTTCTGACATTTATTCCGGCCGCAGGTGACTATGTAAACGCATCAATCTTGGGCAACCCAACAACAAAGATGATCGGAAATGTAATTGAATCCAGATTCTTTAAGATTGTTGATTATCCAACTGCCGCAGCGCTCTCATTTACTTTAATGGCTGCAATTCTAATTTTAGTGACCCTCTATATCCGTAAAGCAGGAACGGAGGAGTTGGTATGACCCGGAAAGTTAAGGATGCAACAATTCCATCGATTCCTACTGGTGCTCGAATTCAAAGATGGATTGGGCGCAATCTAATTCGGCTCTATGCAGTTTTTGCATTCACCTACCTCTTTATTCCCGTTGCCTACACCTTTGCCTTTTCATTCAATGATGCGGGTAAGAGCAATCTAATTTGGCAGGCCTTTACCTTTAAGAATTGGCAGAATCCATGCGGCGCCCCAGAAGTTTGTAACGCGCTTGGTAATTCGATCAAGATTGGATTCCTCGCGACCTTCTTTGCAACAATTCTTGGAACCATGATCGCCTTTGCGATTGGCCGCCATAATTTCAAAGGTCGTTCAGCGTCGAATCTTTTGATTTTCTTACCTATGGCAACACCTGAAATTGTTCTCGGCGCATCTCTACTTTCTTTATTCCTAGTATTTAAAATTAATCCAGGCTTCTGGCCAACGGTTATTGCTCATATTGTTTTCTGTATCTCATTTGTTGTGGTGACCGTTAAAGCGCGTATTGCAAGCCTTGACCCAAGACTTGAACAGGCAGCGATGGATTTATATGCAAATGAATTTGAAACTTTCCGCCGCGTAACTCTGCCGCTAGTTGCACCAGGCATTGCGGGCGCGGCACTTCTAGCTTTTAGCCTATCCTTCGATGATTTCATTATTACCAACTTCAACTCTGGAACCCTGACCACTTTTCCTAAATTTATTTATGTTTCAGCTGCCCGCGGTATTCCAGCACAAGCAAATGTAATTGGATCTGCAATGTTCTTCTTGGCCCTGACACTTGTAACAGTGGGGCAACTAGTAAACCGCCGGAAGGTGCGCTAAACTTTTAACGTTTCCATGGTGAATAACAGAACTGCTAGTAGTTCTGCGTCATGGGGTAGGACTCCGGAGGACCCGGGCCAACTTTAAGTAGTGATTGAAGGGGTGATCCCGGTTTCGGCCGGATTACGCGATGGCTAACATCGACTCTTCCTATTTACAACATCTCTCTCACATGCAACCTCAGTTGTATTGGCTTGATGCTGATCCCTTAGAACCAGAACCGCATCCAACACTTATTGGTGAAACGACGACTGACTTATGCATAGTCGGTGCGGGCTACACCGGTCTCTGGACTGCGCTACTTGCAAAAGAGGCTAACCCAGAGCGCGATGTAATCATTATTGAACAACTTGAAACTGGTGCTGGCGCATCAGGTCGTAATGGCGGATTCTGTAGTTACTCCTTAACTCACGGATTCATGAATGGGTACAGTCGCTTTAAAGATGAGATGGCAATTATTGAACGTCTGGGCCGCGAAAATCTTGAGGGCATCGAAGCGACAATTAAGAAGTACAAGATTAACTGTGGGTTTGAATTAACTGGCGAGATTAGTGTCGCAAATGAAGAGTGGCAGCTAGAAGGCTTAATAGAAGAGGCCAACTTGCGAAATTCATTTGGCGATAGCGTGCAAGTACTAAGTAAAGAAGAGATGCAGGCTCGAGTTAATTCACCGCTCTCTGTTGGCGGACTCTGGGACCCAGATGGAACAGCCTTAGTTGATCCAGCACGACTTGTTTGGGGACTTGAACAAGCTTGCATAAAGAGCGGCGTTAAAATTTATGAGAACACAAGTGCACTTCGGTTAGAGCGCACAAGTAAAGGAATAATCGTTCATACTCCTTACGGGATGGTCTATGCCCAGAAAGTTGCCCTGGCAACAAATGTATATCGCTCGCTAGTTAGACGAGCAAAGAAATATGTAGTCCCTGTTTATGATTTTCAATTGGTAACAGAACCACTTACCCCAGCCCAAATGAAATTAATTGGCTGGAAGAATCGCGAAGGTTTATCTGAAGCTGGAAATCAATTCCACTATTACCGCCTAACAAAAGAAAATGAAATTTTATGGGGTGGATATGATGCAATTTATAACTTCCGCGGCAAGGTGCGCCACGAGTATGAAAGCAGCGCAGAAACCTATGCGCATCTAGCCGAGGCTTTTCATGAAACCTTCCCACAATTGCAGGGAATTAAATTCACTCATGGCTGGGGCGGTGCAATCGATACCTGTTCACGCTTCACTCAGTTCTGGGGTAAGGCCCACCTGGGAAGAGTTGCATATGTAATGGGATACACCGGACTCGGGGTTGGAGCATCGCGTTTTGGTGCTCAAGTAATGTTGGATTTACTCGATGGTGAAGATAACGAGCGGACCCAGTTGAGTATGGTTCGAAAGAAGCCGTTACCTTTCCCACCAGAACCATTTAAATTTATTTTTATTCGCTTAACTCAATGGTCAATTAACAGATCGGACCAGAATCAAGGCAAGCGCAATCTGTGGCTTAAGTTCCTCGACTTACTGGGACTTGGCTTCGACTCTTAATCTATAAACTGGCGAAGGCCTCATCGATAATTCCAAGAGCTTGCGTCAATAGGTGTTCTGGCATAACAAGTGGCGGAAGCAAGCGAATCACGTTGGAATAAGTACCGGCGCTTAAAATTAAGACGCCTTTCTGTTGGCAATACTTAATAACAGCGCTCATTGCTTCACTATTTGGCTCGATAGTTCCTGGCTTCACTAATTCGATTGCTTGCATAGCGCCAGCACCACGAACTTCACCAATTACTGGGTATTTCTTAGCCATCGCGTTCAGCGCGTCAACCATAATCTTTCCAATTACATTTGCGCGATCTACTAGCTTCTCTTCTTCAATTGTTGCAAGGGCACCAAGTGCTGCGGCGCATGAAACTGGATTGCCACCGAAAGTTCCTCCAAGTCCGCTGGCATGAACTGAATCAAGCATTTCTGCGCGACCTGTGACACCTGCGAGTGGGAAGCCACCAGCAATTCCTTTTGCAGTAGTGATCAAATCTGCATCGACGTTCTCATGTTCAACTGCAAACATCTTGCCAGTTCGGCCAAAGCCAGTTTGAACTTCATCAGCAACAAATACGATTCCATTATCTTTAGCAAATTTAGCAAGTCCAGGTAAGAAACCCTTTGGCGGAACGATAAAGCCACCTTCACCTTGGATTGGTTCGATAACTATTGCTGCCACATTCTTTGCGCCGATTTCCTTCTCAATTTTATGAGTAACAACATCGAGTGTTTGGGTTGCACAGGTCGCGGCATCACCATCAAATCTAAATGGATAGGCCATTGGCATGCGATAGATCTCGCTTGCAAATGGACCAAAGCCCTCTTTGTAAGGCATGTTCTTGGCAGTCATTGCCATAGTTAGATTTGTGCGACCGTGATAGCCATGTTCAAAGACAACAACTGCTTGGCGCTTGGTATATGCGCGAGCAATTTTGATCGCATTTTCTACCGCTTCGGCACCTGAGTTAAGTAGTACTGATTTCTTCTTATGCGTGCCAGGGGTAATTCTGTTTAGGATTTCACAGACTTCGATATAGCCAAGGTAGGGCGCAATCATGAAGCAGGTGTGAGTGAAAGCTCTGACCTGATTAATTACATTTTCGACTACACGATCTGCGCTATTGCCAACATTTACAACCGCGATACCAGCACCCATATCAATGATTGAATTTCCATCGACATCAACGATTACACCGCCACCAGCTTTTTCGACAACAACTGGAATTGCCATTCCAAGTGATGCTGAGACTGCTTCATTTCTCCGCTTGATAATTTCCTGAGACTTTGGACCCGGGATTGCTGTTACTAGGCGAAGTTCTTGCGGGATATTTGGACCGGTTGTCATGGGCGCAGTCTATCTGAGGCATAACTTTTGCCTATTCTTACTTAGAATAGGGGAGTGTCCGCATCTATCGATTCAGCCATTGATTTAGTGATTCTTGGTTCAACGGGATCTATCGGGGTGCAGGCACTTGAGATAGTTGAAGCTAACCCAGAAAAATTCCGAGTAATCGGGCTTGCAGCTGGCTCAAAGAATTTAGAACTTTTGGCTGAACAGGCTAAGAAATTTTCAGTTCCGGTCGTAGCAACAACGGGCAGCCGGGAAACTTTGATTTCAATGTTGGGAAACACCCAGGTTATAGATGGCCCGAGCGCTGCATCTGAAATTGCGGCGATAGCCTGCGATATCGTTTTAAATGGAATTACCGGTTCTATTGGACTTGGTCCAACACTTGCGGCACTTGCAGTTGGAAATAAAGTGGCGCTCGCAAATAAGGAGTCACTTGTAGCTGGTGGCGATTTAGTTATGGCATTTGGTCGAGATCGAATTATTCCAGTTGACTCCGAGCACTCGGCTTTATACCAATGTTTCTTAAGTGGAAAAGCTTCTGAAGTAAAACAAGTAATTTTGACCGCAAGTGGTGGACCATTTAGAGATCGCAATGACCTTTCAGATATAACTGTCGCAGATGCTTTGAATCATCCGACCTGGTCAATGGGGCCGGTTGTAACTATTAACTCAGCTACGTTAATGAATAAAGGGCTGGAAATTATTGAAGCTCATTATCTATTTGATTTGCCGTACTCCAAGATCAGCGCTGTGATACATCCGCAATCGGTTGTTCATTCAATGGTGGAATTCATAGATGGATCAACAATCGCGCAGGCTAGCCCGCCAAACATGAAAGGCCCAATTGCATATGCAATTTCTGGGGCAAACCGAATTTCAAAAGCGACCGCGCCAGTTGATTGGAGTAAGAACCATTCGTGGGAATTCGCACCGATTGATAACGTTAAATTTCCAGCAGTTGACTTAGCTCGCAGATGCGGTGAACTCGGCGGTGGATTGCCGGCAATTTTCAATGCTGCAAATGAGGTTGCAGTGGAAGCCTTCTTGAATGGCTTGATTTCATTTGCTCAAATAGTTGATGTTGTTGAGGCAACAGTTCAGAAGTTAGGTGGTAATTCGCCAGTCGCAATAAGATCGCTCGCTGATGTCAGTGCTATCGAGAATGATTCAAGGGTAATAGCCGGCCAATTAGTTCAGGAGCGCAAGTGAATTTTCCAGGTTTAGGTATTCTCGGCGTAGTTGCCTTTGTTGTTGCACTTCTCTTCTCCGTAATGGTTCATGAAGCGGGCCACTATTTAACGGCGA
>Ga0194060_10002607_pt1 | contig 12826 bp, 11 predicted proteins | sample SepL225m_MetaG_FD_163427 | JGI IMG/M metagenome (GOLD analysis project Ga0194060, IMG submission 163427) | Anoxic zone freshwater microbial communities from boreal shield lake in IISD Experimental Lakes Area, Ontario, Canada - Sep2016-L222-5m | ecosystem: Environmental > Aquatic > Freshwater >... | reverse complement strand
ACAGATACTGGAACTGCTCGATAGGGAAACCCGCTCGACCCGGGCGCTCGACAACGCCACGCACGGCTTGCGCGAACGTCTCGTCGAAAGCGCCCTCGGTCTTTCCATCGTCGAAGCGGGAAGGGCATTTCGCAAAGCCATCGTCGTTGCCGGAGGCCATGGGCTCGACGAACGGAGCGTCCGGCAGGTGCTGAACGAAAAACGGCACATCATCCGTGAAAGCGGTGCTCTTGAACTCTACCCCTATACCGGATCCATGAACAACGTCGGCGGACTTGGGGCCCTGAAGGCATGGCTCGACGAGCGCCAGGAGGCGTTCAGCCAGGATGCCCGTGAGTATGGCCTCAGTATGCCTAAGGGGGTGGCTCTCATCGGGATTCCCGGAACAGGAAAAAGCCTCTGTGCAAAAGTAACCGCAGGTCACTGGGGGATGACGCTGCTGAGAATGGATGTCGGCGCCATCTTCAGCGGTTTGCTCGGTTCCAGCGAACAGAATATTCGCGAAGCTATCCGCATCGCCGAGGTTATCGCGCCCTGCGTGCTCTGGGTTGACGAGATCGAAAAAGCCTTTGCCGGCTCTATGGGCGACAGCGGCACGGCAAGCCGGGTCTTTGCCACCTTTCTTACCTGGATGCAGGAAAAAACCGCACCGGTATTCGTCTTCGCCACCGCCAACAACGTTCGGCGACTTCCCCCGGAACTCCTGCGCAAAGGCCGGTTTGACGAGGTCTTTTTCCTCGATCTTCCCACCCACGGCGAGCGGATAAAAATACTTGAAGTCCATCTCAGGGAGCGGGGTTATACCATGCTCTCGCAACGGTTCAACCTTGGCGCCGTCGCATCGGCAACCGAGGGGTTTGTCGGCGCCGAACTGCAGGCGCTGGTCAACGATGCCATGTTTCCCGCATTCCGCGATAACCGCCGGGAGCTGGAAACAGAGGATCTGCTCAACGCAGCCGGAGAGATGGTTCCCCTCTCGGCATCGCATCAGGAGCATATCGAACAGTTGAGGATGATGGTTGGAAACGGACAGGCTCGCAACGCTTCCGATGACCGGAATGCTTTGTCAGCCTCATTGAAAACCGGAGATAACAGCGCCCTATGAATACGCCAACATATAACGAAATCCTTACCGAACTGCGAACTCTCGCGATCCGTCCTTCCGGCGGCGAGCTGCCTCCGGTTGTCGTCAACGAGCATGACGGCTTCCCGATGGTGCTTGTTCCCGCAGGCAGTTTCACTATGGGAGACGACCTCGACAAGGAGAGCCCGCAGCACACCGTCACTCTCGATGCGTTTTATATTTCGGTTTATGCTGTCACCAATCGCCAGTACAGGGCTTTTGTGCAGGCAACGGGTCATCGGCCTCCCAACATCGGCGCAAGAATAGACTCGCTTTCGGTCTGGCACGAAGATGGCTGTCCCGCAGAGTTCGACGATTACCCGGTCGTGCTCATCAACTGGGACGACGCGGATGCCTACGCACGGTGGGCGGGATGCCGTTTGCCCACGGAAGCCGAGTGGGAAAAGGCCGCACGCGGGCCGGAAGGACTTATCTACCCGTGGGGAGACCGTTGGGATGAAAACAATTGCCGGAACCGGAACAACCGTGGCGCGGATTCGGTTGCTCCGGTTTACGCCTATCCCGAAGGGGTTTCGGGTTATGGTACCTGGAACCAGAGCGGCAATGTTATGGAGTGGTGTTCTGTCTGGCACGAGGAAACGGATTCTGGGAACGTGTTATCCGATGAAGAGTCTCTCCGACAGGAACGGGGTGGCTGCTGGCGTTATCCCGACAAGTTCGCCTTCCGCTTATCGCAACGCTCGTTCGTGGTTTCCAAGGCGGTTAACGATTTTCGTGGTTTTCGGCTGGTGATGCCGGTGGAGGCGGGGCTCACCTGAGCCTGCATAAGCAAGAGATTGAGATCAATAGTTTTGAAATATATCTGTATTATACAATTTGAACAGTGAGCACCAGCTTGCAAAAAGTGTTAAAACATGCACTCGATCATGCCAAAATCAAAAAACCAGTAACGCTTCATTGGTTGTGGCACTCTTATGCAACACATTTACTGGAAGCGGGAACTGATCTTCGATACATACAAGAGCTCTTAGGGCATAAGAGTAGTAAGACGACGGAAATCTATACACACGTATGCGAACAGAGTTTACTAAAAATTTCCAGTCCATTTGACAATTTGTAAAAAATATTATGCACATCAAAGGTGTATAAAACATGCCAGAATAGCTGGCTATATGCACCTTTTGGTAGGTTATGGTGCATATATAAAAGAGTTATCGGTCAGTGTAAAAAGCCAGCCGCACAAACAGCACATTTGGTTTTTGACGACACACAAGCCAACCCTAAAAAACCAAAAGAGCTGTTTTTTGCCAACGCACGGACAGACGACAAGAGATAAAAAAGTAAATTTGACAAGAAAATAAAATATAAATGGGATTAGACTTTTCTGAAATATTAGTTGTAGGGGTTTCTTCAAGAGCATTGTTCGACTTGGAGAAAGAAAATGAAGTATTCGACAATGAAGGAATTGAAGGTTTCAGAAAATATCAACTCGAACACGAAAATGAAATTCTTAAGGAAGGAACAGCATTCCCATTAATTCAAAGTCTTTTACAACTGAACAAAATAGCCAAAAAGCCAATTATTGAAGTTGTTGTAATGTCTCGTAACAGTCCTGAGACAGGTGTACGAGTATTGAAAGCTATTAAACACTACAATTTACCATTGACAAGGTGGGCTTTTTCAGGTGGAGAACCTTTATCGCCATTCCTTGATGCTTTTGATGTGGACTTGTTTTTATCAAAGGACGAGAAGGAAGTTCAAAAAGTAATTGACTCAGCAAATTGTGCAACCGCTTTGATTTATGACCCACCAGCCAACTACAAACCTGAGACTGAAAGAGTAAAATTTGCATTTGATGCTGATGCGGTTGTTTTTTCAGAAGAATCCGAATTGATATATAAATCCAAAGACTTAGCAGCTTTTCATAAACACGAAGAAGAAAACGAAGATGTGCCGTTGAGTGACGGACCTTTTGCTGAACTTTTACGCAAACTTTCAAAAATTCAAGAGCATTTGCCAATGACTATTGAATTAACTCCTTTGAGAATTGCCATTGTTACAGCGAGAAACGCACCAAGTCATATGCGAGTTATCAAAACCCTTAGAAATTGGGGTGTTTATGTTGATGAAGCATATTTTATGGGTGGACTTTCAAAAGACAAAGTTCTAAAAGCTTTTGGAGCACACATTTTCTTTGACGACCAAGAAATCCATTTAGATGGCTCAAGCAAAGTTGTTCCTTGTGGAAGGGTTTTATACAAATCTGATTCACCAATGAAACAATTTGAGAAAAAGAAAAACACAGATGCAGGAAACGACAATAAATAACGACAACCAAGTAAAATCCAAAAAGCGGGTTACTGACCACGGGGAAGTATTTACCAACCAGCGTGAAGTAAACGCTATGCTTGACTTGGTGAAACACGAAACAGAAAGAATTGACTCTCGTTTTTTAGAACCTGCTTGCGGTAACGGCAACTTTTTAGCTGAAGTATTGAGACGAAAATTAACGGTAGTTGATAGCCGATATAGCAAAAGCCAAATTGAATGGGAACGCTATTCCGTTATTGCAGTTTCGAGCATTTACGGAGTGGACATTTTAGAAGATAATGCCCAAGAATGCCGAGAACGATTGCTTGGCATTTATACAGAATGGTATTACAAGACATTCAAACAAGTAAAAAATGAGTGTATTCGTTCCGTTCGTTTTTTGTTGAGCAGAAATATACTTTGGGGTGATGCTTTGGATTTTACCAATCCTGAAACTAAGCAACCAATCATTTTTTCTGAATGGAGTGCCGTAAACGGTTCTATGCTGAAACGCAGAGATTATATGTTTAAATTTTTGGTAGAGAAAACACACCAGTTTGCAATGTTCAATGACGAAGGCAATGCAGCAGCCATTGACGAACCTGTAAAAGATTTCCCGCTTATTCATTTCTTAAAACTTGGAGAAGATGATACAAACGAATTATAACCCCGATGTACTTTCCTGCCTTGCCAATTTGAGCAATGACGAAGTGTTTACGCCACCCAGTTTGGTAAACGATATTTTGGACTTGCTTCCTGCCGAATTATGGAGTAACCCAAACGCCAATTTTTTAGACCCTGTTTCTAAAAGCGGTGTGTTTTTGCGAGAAATGGCAAAGCGTCTAATGAAAGGTTTGGAAACACAAATACCCGACAAACAAGAACGTATTAACCACATTTTTAGCCAACAATTGTATGGTATTGCCATTACAGATTTAACAGCTTTGCTTTCTCGTAGAAGCGTGTATTGCTCCAAAACAGCCAATGGCAAATACTCCATTTGCGAAACCTTTGATAATGAGCAGGGCAACATTCGCCATAATCGAATGAAGCATACTTGGCAAAGTGGAAAATGTACCTATTGCGGAGCAAGTCAAGAAGTGTACGACCGTGAAGATGCCTTGGAAACTTACGCTTACAATTTTATTCACACAGACAAACCTGAAAAAATATTCAATATGAAATTTGACGTTATCGTTGGAAATCCACCTTATCAATTAAATGATGGTGGTGGCACAGGTTCAAGTGCAAAACCAATCTACAATTTATTCATCGACCAAGCAAAAAAATTAAAACCGAGATACCATTCAATGATTATTCCTGCTAGGTGGTATTCAGGCGGAAAAGGGTTGGATGAATTTAGAAGTGAAATGCTCAAAGATAAAAGCATAAGAAAACTTGTTGATTTCGCTGATTCTAGAGACTGCTTTCCTGGAGTGGATATCGCAGGTGGTATTTGTTACTTTTTATGGGATAGGGACAATAAAGGCATTTGTGAAGTAGAAACTAAGCGAAAAGAAGACGTTATTAAATCAAGTCGCTTCCTTGACGAATTTGACACCTTTGTTAGGGATAATTTAGCAATTGACATTATACATAAAGTCAAACTAAAAAGTACTTCTTTTTTAGACGTTGTTGTCTCAAGCAGGATGCCTTTTGGATTAGTTTCAAGCGTAAGGCCAGAAAAGAAAGGAGACCTTAACTTAATTACAAGTGCAGGTAATGGAAAGATTTCTTCCGACAAAATAACTAGCGGAAAGGATTTGATTGATAAATGGAAGGTAATGTTATCAAAAGCTTCAAATGACCACGGTGGTCAACCTGATAAAGAAGGTAAGAGAAGGATTTTCTCACGAATTGAAGTAATGCCCCCAAAAACAGTATGTACTGAATCATACTTAGTGGTTGGGAATTACAATACTGAAGCAGAAGCTGAGAATATGGCAGATTTCCTTAAAACAAAATTCTGTAGATTCTTAGTTTCAACCATTCTTTTAACTCAGAATATTACTAAAGGCAAATTTATTTTTGTTCCAAATCTTCCAATGAAAGAAAAGTGGGATGATGAAAAACTTTTTGCGAAATATGAATTAACTACAAATGAAATCGATTTTATTTCTCAGTTAATACGACCTATGAACTCAAACGAAAGTGAATTATAAACATCTAAAAATCTAAAATTATGTATCAAGCAAACTTCGGAACAAAACAACAAATCTCATTCAATTCAGAGTCAGAATATTATGAGCTTCTCGGGTATCTTTCAAAAAGCGATGGTTCAACTATACTTGTTTGGGAAGACAATGACCTTCAAGGTGCGTGGACGAAAGAAGGAAGAATATTATTCTTTGTAGCACAACCTACGACACTTAGAGCAAATCTGTTACACACAGCAGGAAACGGTAATATTAATTCAAGGGTAAACTGTAACGAGTTTATTTTAAATATTAGAGCAAACCACAGTTTTGTGTTAGGTGAGACGCAAAACGTTCCTAATATCAGAGCAACAGTACCACAACAATATATCCCTGCTTTTGATGCAGGATTACAACTTTAAGAAATTCAATGGCAAATAAAGAATTTTTCCCACCACGACCTTCCACCAATCCAACCATATACGCTTATGAATTGGTGAGTGTGGATACGCACAAGGGTTTGCTGAAAATCGGTTTCACCGACCGCAATGCTCAACAGCGTATTAAAGAGCAGTTGGGTACGGCAGCGATTCAATACAAAATTGTATTTGAAGAATCGGCAATGAAACGTGACGGCAGTTCTTTTACCGACCACGATGTACACCGCCTTTTAAGAGAATGGAAAGTTGTAAACGCAAGTGGCGAATGGTATAAATGCACTTTGAATGATTTGCGAAGAGCCATTCACCAAATTAAAACAGGCGAAAAAACAGAAGAGAATCGTGTCCTTACTTTCGGTATGCGACCCGAACAGGAAGAAGCCGTAAATAAGTCAATCGCCTATTTCAAGAGTTTCAAGAAAGAAAACAAAGACAGAACGCCACACTTTTTGTGGAATGCCAAAATGCGTTTCGGAAAAACGTTTGCCAGTTATCAATTGGCAAAAATAATGGATTGGAAAAAAGTATTGGTGCTCACGTTTAAACCAGCCGTTGAAGATGCTTGGAAAGAAGATTTACTATCTCACGTAGATTTTAAAGGTTGGCAATTCATATCCAAACACGCAGATGAATTATCGAGCCAAGATATTGACATCAAAAAACCATTGGTTTGCTTTGGTTCGTTTCAGGATTTTTTAGGCAAGAATACCAACACAGGCGGAATAAAAGCCAAGAATGAATGGGTACACGCCACTGTTTGGGACTGTATCATATTTGACGAATACCATTTTGGAGCTTGGAGAGAAAGTGCCAAAGATTTATTCGGTAAAGATTTAGAAGCCGAGAAGGAAATTGAAGAATACAAAAAGATTGAAAAAGAAGGGATTGCCGAAGAAGACAAAGCGGAACACTTAGAGAAAATTATCCCGATTAGCACCAATCACTATTTGTATTTATCAGGCACTCCATTTCGTGCCATTAGTTCAGGCGAATTTATAGAAGAGCAAATTTTCAATTGGACGTATTCAGACGAACAGCGAGCCAAAGAGAATTGGACAGGCGAGAACAATCCGTATGCAGCATTACCACGTATGGTAATGCTTACTTATCAATTGCCTGATTCTATTCGCCAAATTGCTATGCAAGGTGAGTTTGACGGCTTTGATTTAAACATATTTTTTAAAGCCGAAGGTGAAGGACGAAAAGCACATTTCAAATACGAAGATGAAGTACAAAAATGGTTAGATTTGATTCGGGGTTCGTTCAGCGAAACCACCGTTGACCATTTGAAAATGGGAGCTAAAAAACCGCCCTTGCCATTTTCACACGCACCATTGCTCAAAGTATTAAATCATACTTTTTGGTTTTTACCCACCGTTGCAGCTTGTAACGCAATGGCATTATTACTAGAAAAAAGACAAAATATATTTTACAAAGATTATAAAGTTGTTGTTGCCGCAGGAACGCAAGCAGGTATTGGTATAGAAGCATTGCCTCCCATTTTAGATGCAATGACAGACAATCCTTTGGAATCAAAAACCATTACCCTTTCGTGTGGCAAACTTACAACAGGTGTTTCAGTAAAACCGTGGACAGGAATTTTTATGTTGCGTAATTCTTCCAGTCCTGAAACCTATTTTCAAGCAGCATTTCGAGTGCAAACGCCTTGGGTAATTAAAAACCCCGACAGCAAATCGCCCAACAAAGAAGAAATACTAAAAGAAGAATGTTATGTTTTTGACTTTGCTCCAGACCGAGCATTAAGACAAATTGCCGATTACAGTTGCCGACTGAATGTAAATGAATCGAATCCCGAAGCAAAAGTTGCAGAGTTTATAAACTTCCTGCCAGTATTGGCTTATGACGGAAGTTCAATGAAGCAAGTAGATGCCGCAGGAATTTTAGATATGGCAATGAGTGGCACAACCGCAACGCTTTTGGCAAGACGTTGGGAAAGTGCATTGCTCGTAAATGTTGACAACAACACACTTGCCCGATTGATGGCAAACGAAGAAGCAATGAAAGCTTTAATGAGCATTGAAGGTTTCAGAAATTTGAACCAAGACATTGAAAGCATTATCAATAAATCAGAAGCCGTAAAAAAAGCAAAGAAAGAAGCCAATGATAAGGAACTCACGAAAAAACAAAAGCAAGAATTAACAGAACAAGAAAAAGAATACAAAAGCCTTAGAAAACAAATACAAGACAAGTTAATCAAGTTCGCCACTCGTGTTCCTGTGTTTATGTATCTGACTGACTACCGAGAGAGAAGTCTAAAAGATGTTATCACACAGTTAGAACCCGGACTTTTCAAAAAGGTAACAGGACTAACCGTAAAAGACTTTGAATTATTGGTAAGTCTTGGTGTTTTCAATTCTGCCTTAATGAATGATGCCGTTTACAAATTCAAACGCTACGAAGATGCGAGTTTAGAATATATCGGAATCAACAGACACGAAGGAGAAGACATTGGATTATTTGATACCGTATTGAGTAGAAAAGATTATGAAGCAAGTTTTGTTAATGAAGATTAATCGAAAATATATGCCAACACTCAACAGCCACACACATTGCCAAGCCGCACTAGCCAACGCTAAAACCCAAGCTTGGCAAAGAGTGTGTCTGTCCAACCGCACCACCAAAACGACCGACAAACCAACGGACGAAGAAGAACACCGAACCGATAACACGGGTTTGGCAAAAGTGGCGGTTCAGTGCTCCGCAGACACGTTTGTGGTTAATCAAACTTTGGTTCTCCGCATCAACATTTGTGGTGAAAATCGCCACCTTCGCCAAGCCCGAAAACGTTATAGCCAATTGTAAAATGACGACCAAAGAATATCAAAATATAATTCATCCATTAATTCAAACTAAACTTGAAGGTCTTGAAGTGAAAAATGAATGGACAGCATTTACCGGATATCGCAATCACTACTCACATAGAGTTGACATTGCTGTTGGACCATTTAGCATAGTTGCTGGACAAAATCAGACTGACGTTTATAATCAACTTGTAGCAACTAAAAAAAATTTAGCTATTTATTAGCAAATTATATCAGGTACACATTGAAAATATAGGATTAGAAGTAAATAATGAAATCACAATTCCACCCTTTAAAGATTTGATTTACAAAAATCAAAATGCTCGATGTTTTCTTGCAATAGAAATAGAAAATGAGAATTCAAAGAAGCACATTATGGGAAGTCTAATTAATGCCGCCTCTCTAGGAAGAATAGGTATTGGAGTAGCTTATACCGAAAAGACCATGAGAACTTTTATTAGAATCATGAGTTATTTAGGTTTCTTAAGAAGGGTCGAAAAGAACACATATGACACAACAAATTTTTTGATTGTTTCAAAAAATCAAATGCAAAATATATTAACCGAATTAAATTACTAAAATGGCTGACCATGAATTTGAATCAATAACAGAAGAGCTAAGAAAGCAGCTTGATTCAAGTAGACAAAATTGGCTTTTTGGAGCTGGTATAAGTTACAAATCAAGCATTCCTTTGATGTACCCATTGACTGCTCGGGTAAAAAGTATTATTGATGCTTCTAAAATCGACAAGGATATTGAAATCTATAACTTACTTACTGCTGAATTACAAGATAAGTCACATATAGAACACTATTTAAGTCATATCGGTGATTTGATTGCATTAGCAGACAGGTCAAAAACTGGGTCGGCAAGTGTGAGTGCAAAAGCCTTCACTAAAGATGAACTATTAAATCTTCATAGATCTATAATTTCCGCAATTGGTGAAACTGTTCGATATGGTTATTCAAATGACGGAACTGAAATAATTGGCGATTTTTCAAATCCAATTGTTGAAATAGAACATCATATCAAATTTGTTCAAGCGATATATTCAAATAGATCCAATTTGCTATCAAGGTCAAAACTTACTTTCTTTTCAACCAATTATGACACATTATTAGAGGATGCTTTAGGGTTAGAAAAATTCACTGTTGTTGATGGTTTCTCAGGTGGTGCAATTGCATATTGGAATCCACAATTTGAATTTCAAGATGCTCATAGCTTGCCTAATAAATGTCTGCTTTACAAACTTCATGGGTCAATAGATTGGCATCGTGATGAAAAGAAAGGTTTAGTTAGAACTAGATACGGAACAAAATATTTAGCAAATAAATCTGAGATAATGATTTATCCTCAAGCTACAAAATATGTAGAGACCCAAAAAGACCCATTTTCATATTTGTTTAATGGCTTTAGAAACGCACTAAATTCAAATGAAGACAATGTATTAATTACATGTGGATATAGCTTCGGAGATGACCATATTAATGCTGAAATTGAAGCGGCTCTATCAAGCAGAAACAATAGAACTACGATAATCGCTTTTGCACAAGAAAACCCTGATGGCACTATTGTAATTAACAAAACACTTGATGCATGGCTCACAGATAAACAATTTGGAAGTAGAGTTTATGTTGCAGGAAAAAAAGGAGTTTACTATAATTCTACAGACCCGCTACAAACCACCGATAAGAAAGATTTGTTTTGGTGGACATTTTCAGGATTGACAAATTTCATTTTAACTGGAGACCATGAGTAAAGAACTATTTATCACACTACCTTCTTTGAGAATTGGCAAAATTTTAGAAGTAAGCGGTAATCAAATTAGAATTGAACTTGATACTAAAATTACAGAACTTACAAGGTCAGTTTATGGCCAAGTATATTCGGTAGGTCAAATTGGTAGTATTATTAAAATACATTTTGGTAGAAAAATACTATTCGCATATGTTAGAATGTTGAGAATGCAGTCTGATGTTCTTGCTGAAGAGGGTAAAACTACTATTCTACCTGGTGATGATAAAAGGATATTAGAAGCTGATTTATTTGGCCAAGGTATTTGGAGTTCAAAAGATGGGAAACTTTCATTTGTTAGAGGAATTGAGACATATCCACTTCCTTTACAAGATGCATTTTTATGCCTGAATGATGAACTTGAAGGTATTTATCGTGCAGCAGAAGACTTAAAAGCTGTTGAAAATAATCCAATGGTTCCTATTGGAAATTATGTTGGAGGAAATAATGCCGTTTGTCGAGCAAATATTGATAAATTATTTGGACATCATTGTGCAATTTTAGGTTCTACTGGTTCAGGAAAATCTGGAACAGTTGCATCCATTCTCCATTCCGTTTTGGCGCATCAAACAAAAGGCAAAACAATATCACCTAGGATTGTAATTATTGACCCACATGGCGAGTATGCTAAGGCATTTGGGGATAAAGCAGTTGTGTATAAAGCCTATAACGAAGCGTCCGCAAAGGCTGTTAAATCTGAGCAATTGAAATTGCCGTATTGGCTAATGTCAAGCGATGAATTTAGATCATTAGTTATCGGTAAAACTGAATTTGAAGCTACCTCACAAACAAATATGGTTTATCAAGCTGTAACCTATGCAAGATTATTAAATGCAGGTTTAGTTGAAAATGTTGGTGTCAATCCACTAGGAGAAGCAAATTCAGAAATTCCAACAGCAGGTAAAACTGAGAGTGATATTTTAAACTTCGATAGAGACAAACCAATTCCATTTCTACTTTCTGAGTTTGTCAAACACGTTGATAAGGTACAAGGGCGAAAAGCAGGTAAAACAGACAGTTTAACACCTAGTGATTCCAACAGACAAAAAATAGAATCGATTCTTAAAAAATTAAAAGTCTTGCGTTCTAATCCACAATTGTCATTTTTAATGGAGGAGTATGGTGCAACTTCACCGACACTGGAAACTGTACTCCATCAATTTGTTGGTGATATAGAAGATAAGAACCTAAGAATTATTGACATCTCAGGATTACCTAATGAAGTTGCTGGCCCATTAACTGCTCTAATCGCCAGGTTATTATTTCAATACAAATTATGGCAAACACGAGAGGAAAGAGAAAAGGATCCCGTTCTGTTTATATGTGAGGAAGCACACCGTTATGTACCAAATCATGGAGAGGCACAATACAAAGAAGCGCAAGAAGCAGTAAGACGTATTGCAAAAGAAGGTCGAAAATATGGCGTAGGTTTAATGCTTATTTCCCAAAGACCATCAGATGTTGAGGCAACTGTTTTATCACAATGCAATTCGTGGATAATCCTTCGACTTACGAACTCGAATGACCAAGAACATGTTGCTAAATTCTTGCCAGATAGCTTAGTAGGCTTGACAAAAATGCTGCCTTCTCTTACTATACGCGAGGCAATTTTTGTTGGAGAGGCTGCTGCATTACCAAGTCGAATAAGGATAAACAAATTACTACCGGAACAATTACCAGACTCCAATGACATTAGTTTTGTAAAAGGCTGGGTTAACGAACCAACTAAGACAATTGAACTTAAAAAAATAAGCGACAGATGGATTGGGACAGCATAACAACTGGCTATAACAGCAACTACAAGAAATTGGCGGTTCAGTTGAGTTAGTTAAATCTCTATGGGCCATATTCCCCGCCTCTTGAGGCGTAAAGTATGATAGAGTTGTCTTCAAAATACCCCGCTGCTTGCGGCGGGGTTCTTTATTGAAGCTTTGTGCTTCGTATCAAGTTCAGTGGTGGTGGACAGTTTTCGTCTCCGAAATCGCCAACTTCTTGTAGCTGCAAAACGTTAACAACAAGGCTAAAAAAATGCTCGGCCTCGAAAATCAGACAAAATTTCAGAGATTTTTACTACCTTTATAGCATGAAACAAAGACTTTATATCGACACTTCAGTTTTGGCGGCTATTTCGACGAGGAATTTTCCGAATTCACGAGACCGCTTTTTGAGAGACTTCAGAATGGAGAATTTAGACTTTTATTCTCTGCTGTTACTCAAGACGAGCTAAGTTCTGCTCCTGAG
>Ga0194060_10002606_pt1 | contig 12829 bp, 4 predicted proteins | sample SepL225m_MetaG_FD_163427 | JGI IMG/M metagenome (GOLD analysis project Ga0194060, IMG submission 163427) | Anoxic zone freshwater microbial communities from boreal shield lake in IISD Experimental Lakes Area, Ontario, Canada - Sep2016-L222-5m | ecosystem: Environmental > Aquatic > Freshwater >... | reverse complement strand
GCACTGAGACCGGTCCAAAGATAAATGTTCTTGTTCATAGTATTAGGTGACGCGAATCTGTTTTTCCATGCCGCGAAGGGGAATGCGGATTTCTAAGATACCATCACGCAAACTCGCTTCAGCTTGTTCGGCATACACATCCACAGGAAGCACGACGGATCGACTAAATGTTCCCCAATAGCATTCTTGATGAAACCAATCGTCTTGATTGATCTCTTCATGCTGTGTACGCGTTCCTCGAATGGTTAACAAGTCGCCATTCACGGCAACATCCACGTCATCGGGTTGGACGCCGGCCATTGTTGAGCGAACAATGAGGTGAGAGCCGCGTCGAAATACGTCGAGGGCGAGCTGACCCTCGGCTTCGGGAAGGTTCCAGTTCTCTGCTGGTTCGGCGAGAGCTTGGGAGAAGGAAAATCGCATGGCAGGAGTATAGCAAAGGATGTGCTGTGTGTGCTATACTTTGAACATGGATTTCGGTCCGGTCGAGCGTGTGCGAGAGCGCTGGAATGCGCTTCCATCCGAGACGCGTTTTGCGTCCGGAATACTCGGCGTGTGCGGTTTTGCATCGATCGTGTTGTCGGTTTGGTACATGTCTGAAAATCTTTCTGCGCCATTTCGTGTGTCGACCGCGAGTTTGATTGCGGCGCGCACATCGTTTCAATCCACAAGCGAGACGCGACAAATTGAAGCGTCAAAACTACGCGATACTGATCGTGATGGGTTGAGTGATTACGCAGAAATAAATCTTCACAAGACATCACCGTACCTTGCGGATACGGATTCTGATGGAATTCCTGACGCGATTGAGTTAGCTCAAGGGATGGATCCAAATTGTCCGAAAGGACAAAACTGTGGAGGTATCGCAAACGCGGATTTGCAGCCTTCGGTGAACTCTTCGTCTTCGTATCAAGATTTGTTGCAGGGGACTCAAGTGAAACGTGCGATTGAAGTAGGGCAAGCAGCAGATGCGCCAACAGCGGCACAGGAATTCATCCTGAATGCGCCAGATCCTTCTACAATCAGTGCGGCAGAGGCTCGTACGCTTCTCGGAAAGAGTGGGCTCAGCCCAGCGGGACAGCTTGACGGATTGGTTGATGAAGATGTGATGAAGATTTACCGTGCGACGTATGTTCAGGTCCAGACGATCCGGTTGAACATGAATAACGCGACAAAAGGGATGGCTACTTCTACCCAATAAATAAATATGCATCGCCCAAGATCGTTCCTTCGTTCGCTTGCCATCACCGGCCTAGTCTTACTGACTAGCGTTGGAGTCATGACGAGTCCGATTACTACGCCGTTGGCACGCGCCATCCCGGTCGAAGTCGTCGCCAACCCGATTGAGGACATTGGGCGCATTCTCGATCAAATCTTGACGCAGTTGCTCCGTGCAGCGGTTGTAGCTTTGTATAATGCGGCCCAAACATTCCTTGGGCAGGTTGCGTATGATGCGGCGAACTACGTCGCTTCCGGTGGTAAGGGTCAGGGAGCGCTCACGCAAGCAAAATCACCAGGTGATTATTTCGCGAAAGTCGGAGAAGACGCGCTTGGGTCTGCGATCGGTTCGCTTTCCGATGAGTTCTTCAAGGGAAGTCTCGGATTCGATTTGTGTCGACCGCCAAACCCAGAGAATCTCCTAAACCTGCAGATTTCATTGGGAGGATTAGTGCCAAGCCCGAATGGGGCTTTTACGCGTCCAGCCCCAAGTTGTGATTTTCAACAGGTAATCAGGAACTACGATACGTTCTTTACCACGCTTTCATCCATGGACTTGTTAAAGCACATGGGAGCGAGTTTTAATCCGAGCACCAGCGAAATTGGAGGTAACTTACAGATTTTTGGCCGTTCAGTATTAAAGGTGTCGGAGGACGTTCAAAAAGCGCAGCAGACTCGCGCGGAAGATGGTGCATTTAAGGGTGTGACGGACGTTATTTCTGGAAACGTAAAAACACCAGCTTCACTTGTTGCTGAACAAACGAAGTCACAATTGGTGGATGGTCCGAGTCGCGATGAAGGCGCGCAACGAAATGCGATTTTGTCTTCGGCTGTTGATCAAGGTCCGATGCAGCTCATCACGTACACCGCATCGATGTTTATCAACACGCTTGGTTCCAAGCTCATGAGTCGTATCATGGAAAAGGGCTTGGTTGGTGCTTTTGATTTTAGTGATTTGGATAAGCAGACGGCTATTTCTGCCGCAAATCCTGATGCGGTCGCTACGCGCAGCCGTACAGATTCGCGTCGAGCGAACTTAGATTTGAAAAATGTAAACCTTATCCGTCAAAGCACGGTGGAAATTTTGGCTGACTTGATCGCTTGTCCAGATGTTCGTGGCACTTGGAATTGTGCCATGGATCAACAGCTCGCCCAGGCGATCTCTGGTAAAGCGTGTGACAATGGAGCATGTACGATTGCTGCCGCACTCTCAAAAGGATTTTTGAAGGGGGATTGGAAGTTGTATCCAGATGCTCTCGTGCGACAGAACCAGGACAAACAGTGTTATCAGTCGGCGTATTGTTCAGGAAACTTAAAGAAGTTGCGCTTGATGCGCATCTTGCCAGTAGGATTTGAATTCGCCGCAAATGACGAAGCGAATATCGCACGATGTGCTTCATCGGGTGGGTGTGTCACGTTAAAAGAAGTGACGGATAATTTTACAAATTGTAGTGATCAGGGTGCACGCGATGCAGAACACCCTTGGTGTAAGCTCATTGATCCGAACTGGACACTCACCATGTTCCCGCAGCAGTGTCGTTTGACGGGGTATGGCGAAACCGTGATTTCAGAACGCTTGGGTCAGCGCGCCGAGGAGTGTCAGGATATTCAGACTTGTCTTCAGCGTAATGATAAAGGTGAATGTACGGGTGGATACGGATACTGTGTTGCAGAAAAAACCGTCTATCGCTTCAAGGCAGACGAGTGCCCGTCTCAAGATGCAAGCTGTCGTAACTACGCGACTCCTGCAGGAGCGCAGGTTTCACTCCTCCGGAATACACTTGATTACGGAAACTGTGCAGCAGACAACGTGGGATGTCTTGGATATGCGACAAAGCGCGTGTCAGATGGCGCGTCTTGGGTGAACGATCCAACGAGCTTTACCTATTTTGATACCGCGCTGAAAGCTTGTGGCGCGCAGGATGATGGTTGTACAAAGTTGCTCGTCGCGGAAGTAGGCGGCACCGCATTAAACTTGATTGGAAACCCATCATTTGAACGTTTGAATACATCTGGGAAGTTGCAGGAATGGGAATCGTCGCCAGCTGGAACGTATACCGCTGGTCGTCCTATTGATGGACGCGCCTCTCAAGATGGGAGCTTGACCCTCGAGTTAGCGACTGGCGCTTCGTATTTCCAGAAAATTGCCGTGAATCCTGGACGTGTTTTGACTTTATCTGTGTATGCTCGCGCAAAAACAACGGGTGTTGCACCAACGTTAAACGTAGTTGCCATGGAAAAGAATGTGAGTGGAGCACGTATCCCTGGTGTCACGGCCGATTCGCTCTTCAAGAGTCCTTCTTGTGATGCGGGGTCTCGTTACCCTTCGATTGGTGGAACGACTCCAGGTCTTTCGACGCTTGGTACGGACTGGGTTCGTTTCACCTGTTCATTTCTCGCATGGAATGAAGTAACAAGTGTAGAGCTCACGATGACGGGAAATAATGTATTGGTTGATGCGATTGAGCTCGAAGATGGTCAGTTTGTGACGCCGTTCGTGGATGGAGTGAATCGATCTTTACCAGTGACTCACATAAAGGTCGCTGCAGATGACCTTTCCTGTACTGGCGCGACCACGGATCCAGCCATTTGCGGTAAGTTTGCTTCTTCTTGTCGCCAAGTGGATGCAGGATGTCAGGGATATAAGGATACAAATGGCTCGCCAGAAGTTCCAGCGATTCTTTCCTCGAACGATGTGTGTCCTTCGATGTGTGTAGGATATGCGGAATATCGCAAGCAGCCTTCGACATTTGACCTTGTCGTTGATCCAGATCCTTTGTTTAGCGATTCGTCAGATGAAGGCAAGGCATTTTTCATCCCATCAACCGGAAAGTCTTGTAAGCAAGCAGATGTTGGTTGTGAAACGTTTACGAATTTAGAAACATCAGCAGCAGGCGGAGAGTCTTCGCCAGCGTATAGCTATGTTCGTTTGTGTGAAAAACCAGCGACAAATCCAGCAGAAACCTATTTCACATGGGAAGGTTCTGATTCGGCTGGATATCAGCTTCGTACATGGAGCTTAGTTCAATCAGAGACGGGAACGGGTCCAAAAATTGTGTCGCGTCGCGGTCAGGATGGAAGCTTTAAACTTCCATCAAGCTGTGATGAGCCGCGTTGGAGAACGGGCTACGATCCAGACTGTCGTCAGTTCTATGATCGCGCAGGTACCGTGTTCTACGCGTACGAATCTCAGACCGTTCTTTCAACGGATTCTTGTAGCGCATTGCGTCTTGGTCGCGTAAGCAATCGTGAAGATTGTGGAAACACAGGTGGACGTTTTGACGATGCGACTGGTCAGTGCACCTATCATGTTCTCGCTGAACAAAGCGTGAGCTGTTCCGCATTGGTTGCAGGGTGTCGCGCCTATGCAGGAGCAGGAGCTGGAAGTGTAACAACCGTTGTCGATGAAAATTTCCGCGCAGGAAAGGGTGTATTTTCCGCAGGTGCTGCTTCGACTGAATCGCTCTTGGTTGGAGATCAGTCTTTGCGCTTGCAGGGTACGGGTGATTCATCACTCACGACATCGGTTCCATTCCCATCACAATCATCAGACTTGTTCCGCGTCTCGTTTTGGGCAAAGGCGGCTGGCACGGGTTTGACTATGCGCGTGCAATTGGGTGATGGAGCGAGTGCTGCCGCAACTCCAGTAGATGTCGGAACGGCAAACTTGTCAGGTGATTGGCAGCGTTTCAGCTTCGGTCTATTTAATGGATACACAGGCACAGCAACTTCTTCGTTGAAATTCACTTTGAGTGGCGGTGTTGCGTTCTTTGATCAGGTTCGTGTTGAGAATTTGCGTGACACGGCCTATGTCGTGGCAAATAGCTGGAGCACACCAGACCAATGTGACCGCACATTTGCAGGAGTGCCAGAGCCTCAAGCTATGCTTGGTTGCCGTGAATACACGGATCGATTCAATAACAAGATCGATGCCGCAAGATTCACCCGACTCTGCACCGAAAAGGCGATTGGATGCCGCGCATTCGTAGACACGCGCAACTCAGAATCCGCTTCGAGCGAAACCTTTGTACAAGCTGACGCAACTCCAATCCCAGTCCACACGCTCGCCGCAGGTGTAACACCGGTTGCAAGTGATTATTATCCTTCTGCAACGACGACGCGCGCAGCAGACAAAGTCTTATATTTGATCTACGACACGGCAAAGCTTTGTCAGCCGGAGAACGATTCTTGTCGCGCTTTTGGAAAGCCGGTCTTTTCAACGGATCGAAATTCCATCGATTCATTTGAGACTGTTTACTTCAAGGATGACATTACGAGTTATGGTCAGGCCTTGTGTAAGCCATCTGAACAATTCTGTAGTGAATTCTCCTATAATGGAGCAAGCGATTACTTTAAGGATCCGGGAGAGAAATCTTGTGAATACAAAGACAATATTAATTTGACTGCGTTTGATTTGGCAGATGCGCCAGCAGACGTCTGTTCGATTCTCAACTGTGATGCCTTTGCGGACGGTGTGTATTCCGGTTGGTTCCGAAAGGGTGGAAACATTCCATGTTATCCAGCGAATTTGCAGAGCGGAAACTTCTTTGGTCTTCCAAAGAAAGGGGATGAACCATACACGGGTTGGGTTGGAATGTGTGAGCCAGCAAATGGTGAGTGTACCGAATTCCGTGATCCAAATGATACGACCGATCCAGATCATCGCTCAGGAAAGCCGTACTATTTCATCGATAACAGCAAGCTAGACAAAACAAGCTGCGCATCGAACTATGATCAGGGCGCTGGCTGTATTCTCTTGTCGAATACGAATGATCCATCTGTTCGCTACAGCACGCTTGCAACCGATCTCGCGTATCGTGCGAATAATTATCGCGCCGTGCAGCCAATCAATTGTGATTTGGATGCGTCAAATCCATATTGTGCAGGACGATGTACAGGAAAGAAAGTCACCCGCACAGGCTCGTCGAGTACGGAAGTCGATTATGTTGGCTTACCATGTACCACCGATGATCAGTGCGTTATCCCAGCAGAAGGCGTGGTTAGCTATCGCATGAGCTGTGTCACTCCAGTGAATGATTCGAATGCGCTCGTGAAGGTCAGCACGGATCGTGACTGCAGCCAGTGGCTCGGATGTCAGAGCGCGGAAACCGTATTTGATACCGCAACCAATCAGTACAAAGATATTTGTACCAACTTAACATTGTGCGACAAGGTGAGTGGTGAACCAAATGATATCTTCTGTGGTCATTATGTAGATCGCTCTCAGCAAAAGACGGAACCGGTTTTGTATCAAGGTTCTTTCTTTGATGCGAACGCGTATTCCGCTCGCTCGATTGGTCTTGGTCAGCGCGATTATGACGGATACGCATTGCCAGACAGTTTCCAGATTCCAGATACGAAGATGTCCCGTGTGGCCGTTGATGGAGCATTAACCGTAAAAGATAGCGCAAACACATTTGCTCGTGACTATCGTCTCGTTGCTTTGGCGCAAATTCCAGTAGAAGCCTCAAGTACGTCAATCGGTTCCTTGTACTTGGCGGCTGCGACACCTCCGAATAAAGCGTTCGTGCTGGATGCACCAAATAATTCGGATATTCATCGGGCGAACCCAGGGCTAAACCTCTGCAAACAAAAGCAGACAGGGCTCATTGGGTACTATGTGAAGTCAGAACGTGATTCTGCCGTGAATGAGCAAAAGCCGTACTTCAATTGTTATCTACCATTGCGTCGTGAATCAGATTCGTATGACTTCCAGAAATTGGTGAGTGCGTTCACGCTCCCTGATCCTCGCACAAATGTCACATTGTCGAAGGCTTTCCCAGAACCAGAGTGCCGCTCACAGCCAGAGGCAGACTCTCCGTATGCAGAGAAGTACGTGACGAAGTGGGATCTCTCAAAGAATCCACCAGTTCCAACCGCAAAACTTTCAGGTTTCCAAAATGCGCATACTTGTGAATACGGCGAAGATTGTAGCTGTGGGTACAAGCGCGCCGAATACGAAACACCCTCATTGACCAAGTTCTACAGCCCACTTTCATCGGGTGTGTTACCAGGAACCTGTTTCGGTGGTCCTCGTAACGGTCAGTCGTGTTTACCAACCGCCATTCTCCAGACTACGGGCGGAACCTCTGCCAGTGTGGATCAGGGTGTGCAGGCTGCAAATGCAGAGCAGACATGTGGAGATGCGACGGCAGGCGGTCGTTGTATTGCGCCAACCAAGATTCAAGTGATTCGCGGTATCTTTGGTCAATGTCTTGAGCGCGATACGACACGCATCCTTGGTGGTGATCGCGCCGCACAGCCATGTTTGACCTGGAATCCAAATCCGATTTTGTTCGGAGACAAGGATCCATTCCACTACCAGCCAACCTCTGGCTACATGCCACCGCAGAACTCTGGTCAGTATTACTGCACCTCGCCAACACAGGCACCGGTCGCATTCAAGTTGTCGAATACTGATTTCCGACGCTTTTATCAGAGGACGGATCCGATTGGGACGCCAGATCCAAGCAGGAATACGTATTTGAAGGGAAATACAGTAATCTCATGTAGAGATCTTGGGATCTCGCGTTTTGGAGAAGATCAAAATGGAGCCGATAGTTCAAGAATTAATCTCCAACGTCAGGGGCGCAGTTGCGATCCACCTTTCAATCAAGGAGATATTCAGGGAGGCGCGGGTTCATCAAATTTGGATAACTACGAAAAGCAATTTGATGCACATGACCGAGCGCCATTGTATGCCGGTAAAATGTCTCGTCTAGATTTCGGTGCTCAGTGGCTTGAGGACGATAACCGCTGTGCTCCAAGTGAATGTGATTACATGAGCGCATCACTTGTTGAAGCTCATCCTCTCAACCATTATCCGAGCGCTTCACAGTGTACTGCTGCGTACAACGCCTCGAACTCCACCTATAGTCCAAATGCAGATGCATTGCGTCTTGTTGATGCTGGAAGTTCAGATCAGGGGAACAGCTACACGGAAACATTCTTCCGTATTAACGATGAACAATTCACCAAGAAGCTTGGCGCAACAGTTCCAGCCGATTGGGACAGGCTGTTGAGCGACAATGTCATCGGATATTTCCGCATCAACCCCGCTGCAGGAAATTCAGGAAATGGTTTGCTTGGGTGTGGATACCAGGCGGGTTGGGTAGATAATATGTCGGATGTGAATTATGGAGATGCGGGTTCTCTCGGACAGGGAGAACGCCAGTTCCGTAATGAATTCATGCGTAGCTATAATCCATACTTGACTCGTGCAACTGAAACCGTGCTCGCAAAAGGCAGTGCGATAAATGCGGAAGCGATCAAAATGGATTGTGTTAAGGTTGATAATGCAGCTGGTACCGGAGGGGGAGCGACCGAGTTATTCAATCCGTTTATTGAAGCGGCGACCACAACGGATGGAGTGTCGGTGCCAAGCGAACCATCAAAATGCTACTTTAAGTATTGGGAAACTGGATATCGAAATACATCAGACAAGACACAGCAATTTCAGGGTCTTTATGCAACGCCCGGTTCTAATGAGGTGGAACGTCAATTGGACGATATTCGAAAGCAGGCGGTCACAGGTGTTTGTACAAGTGCAAAACCGTACTTTGGTATTCGTGCCGTGTTTCAGGCTCGAGCAAATCCAGTCGACAAGGTTGTGGCGGGTGCGCCGCATTTCCCAGTAGTTGCGCAGGACGTAATATCAGGTGCTGAAAATTGGCGCTTCGTTGGATTCTGGGTGTCGGCATGTGCGGGCCAATCAGCAAGCGATCAGCGCTTCATGTATATGAATGTGGAAGTTGGATCTGCAACTGTGTGTAGTGAGCTTGCAGAAGTGCAAAGCAAGAGCAGCCGTCAGGACGCCGCCTTCACGGATCGCGTGTGGAGCGAAGGAGGATTCCGTGAGCAAAATATTGGAACGACGTATAGCGATGCCGCGTCTCCGTTCTCGAGTGCAATTAATACGAGACCAGCCGACAAAGAGCCTTTGTTCCAGACCGGTCAGGAGCTCGCTGGGTTCTCGCGTCTCAACCCGCCAACCTTCTTGCGCTCTGGGATCACCACGTATTACGCAAATGCAAAATATCCTCGCGATAAATGGTCTTTCCTGTCGAACTTGTTTGCACGTATCTACCGCATCTATCAGTTTCGTTACTATCCTGTGAATCGCGGAGACCTCGCCTGTACGAAGGGTCCGTTTAAAGGAACGAAGTGTAACACCGCCGGCGCTGATAAGGCGTGTAAAATTGATGGAGTGTGTTCATCAGGTCTTATGGGCGCATCGGATTTGAGTTCGATTCGTGTGTGTAATCGTGGACCGCAGCGCGGAATCCAGTGCTCGACGACCTCAGAATGTAAGGCCGCTGCTTTCCGAGGCATCGACAATTCGCTTGTGCCTCTCTTAAGTGCGTGTGGACTCGATTCTGCATGGACACTGGCTTCAGGAACTCTGACAGACCCAAATGCGAAATTTAGCAGCGCTGGTTTTGTGGCTGTGAGTCGCGCGCGCGCCGCGGAAAACAATGCCTTCAAGTGTGGCACGGGCAGTGTGAACGTAGGTGTAAAATGTAATGCTCCAAGTGATCACAGTAAAGAGTGTCCAACCGCATTGGCAGGATCTTTTTTACGCACTGGATCTGGATCGGCTACATTGGATCGTTGCGTGTATCCAAGAGCAGCCTTCGCTGGTTCGGGACTTGAGACATTGTTGTCTTCTTCTGCTGCTTTGGCTGATCCATTAAAAGCAGACATCGTAAACGGTCGCATGTCTTTAAGTAATAATCTTTCGGGTCAGTGTGATTTCACTCTCACTGAATTCACGGAAGGTGATTGTGTTCCTGTAAAAGATTACCTAACCGATACTGGTTACTCTTGGTACCATAGATGGAATCCGACTGGACGTTGTGTGGGCGGCGTCAAAAACGGTCAACTATGTGTAACCGACGATATATCGAGAGTAGCGACTGCAGACAATTGCGTCTTTTCCTACGGTGACGGAACAACTGATAAGGCCGCAGTTGACATCTCTTGTGCTCGTGTGGATGCTTCACCTGGCTTCACTCCAATTCCAGAATGTCTCATCGGCACCAGTGCACCAAACCCTTCGACGGATGCAGATTCGGATAACAACTCCTGTACCAACTCCGGTGGATATCAGCCTCGTTTGGACATCTGTCCAAATCCAAATGACGAGTACTGTGGTTTGATCGCATATGACATGCGTCCGTCAAGTATTGTCGGTTCCGGGACCTCACTTGATCCGACCACGAAGTTCCCATTGCCAACCGATGTAACGCTCGGTCACTACACACCATCTTTCCTTGGCTTGGTTACGAGCGGTATCGACGCCTCAACATTCAAGTACATCACGTACTACACCCCTCGTCCTCCTCGCGTCGCGGCTCCAGACACCCGCAACTGTGCGGTTCCTGGCCAGTGTCCAATCTCACGTCTCGATACATTCGCCTTTGACAACCAAGCAGATGGTGCGATCGTCGCCGGAGGTGGTCAGCACAAAGCGAGCTTGCGCTTCTATGCATGGGCCGCTCATAACCAGATGCCACTTCGTCAGATCACGATTGATTGGGGTGACAGCAAGACGCAGAACGTCGACGACACCAAACTCAAGAATCGCAAGCCATACTGTGGAGTTCAAAAAGAGTGCAGCTTGTCTCCAGGACTTACATGTCAGACCGATGTGGACTGTCCTCCAGCAACTGGTCTCTGTGTCCCAGTTGGTGTGTGTGAGAATTCTCCTCAGCGTTCATGCAGCACGAACAATGACTGTACGATCGGCGGAGTCGCAGATACTTGTCGCATCCGCACCATGTTCGGCAATGCAAGTGAGGCATGTCAGCAAGACTACTTCGACTTCACCCACGTCTATACCTGTGGAGCCGCTGAATCAAATAACTTGCCAAGCTGTGACAACAGCGGAATCCCAGCCATTCCAACCAACAGTTGTTACTTCGGAACATACGCAGACTCAATGTTCCTTCAAGAGTACTTCAGCAATGTTCGTCCAACCTGTACTACGCTCAGTGATTGTGAACGTGCCTACTTCGATCACACAGGTGACTCGATCAGCCTCATCTCCTCATCATATCCAGGCGCCTCCTGTGGCGTACCAACCAGAGATCCTGCCGCACCAATCACTGGCCCAGGTCTCTGCTCGCGTGATCCAGCCACGTCATGTACCAGCGCATCACAATGCGCCCCTGGCGACTCCTGTGTTCAAAACCTCGCTCCTCCAACTGGTTGTTTCGATGCCGCTTCAAACTCCTGTCGCTTTACACCGAGATTGATGCTTCAAGATAACTGGGGATGGTGTACAGGTGAGTGTCGCAATGGAACCGTCGGAGGAAACCTGGCAGATGTCTACAACACAGTTACGGGTCAGAACTATTCTGTGAGACATCCGTATGGAGGGTGTTATGCGGGAAATGTGTATGGGGGATCGGATAGTCAGAGAATAAGATATAATTCACAAAGCACAGTCGCAGGAACTGATGGGTCGGTAAGAAGAGATGCGTTGCACGTGGCTCCAACTAGTGAGTGTAATTTAGCGGATCGGCTTCCAGGCACAACTCAACGTCCTTGGGTCGTATACCCAGGAGCACTCGAGTTAAGAAGGAGCAGCGAGGTCTCGAATTAATCGATAAAATAAATAGTAGGGGCGCAGCATGCTGCGCCCCTACTATTTGTTTTAGGTAATAAAAATGGATGATGGCTACATCATCCAGTAATGCTGTGTCCAATACCGCGTGGACTCTCCACCCCGGAAGAATTCTCCGGTAAGTGAGCGGCAGTCCGGAAGGGGGACGAGCCGACCGTGATTGCCCGGCACTCCTGGGAGTGCCGCGTTCCCTTCGTTCGCATACCATGTTCCGTCCGCTCCTAGCGTGTACAGCCCATAGCATGGCGCATCCCCAGCGTTGGGGCAATCGAAATTCAACGTCCACATGCTGGTTACCGCTTCACGGAAGAGTGAGGCGTGACAGCCGGTGACCCCCGTAGTGGCCCAGGTGGTTCCCGCGAGCGTCGTCATGCACGCCGGGATCATGGCCGTGTCGTCGTACGACATCCCGACGGGGAGGTCGTAGAGGGCGCCGCAACCGGGGGTGCGGGAGGCGACCATGTCGCTGGTGCACACGAGTCCGGCGTCGGCCGTTCCCGTGTCGACGTCGGGCATACCGCTGTCGAGATCCGGCATCCCGCCATCGGTGTCGGGCGGGACGTAGGAGTCGGGGAGGTCCATGCCACCGTCGGTCGGAGGACCGGCGTCGGGGCCGGGGATGCCGCTGTCGTACGGCGGATTCGCCGGACCGCAAGCAGAGGTACAGAGGAGAACAGCCACGAGGCCGCCTCCTAGAGTCAGGCAGTTGATCGTCGCGTTGTTCTTCATGTTGTCTCTCCTCGAGCACGTAGGGGTTGATGGGAAGCGAAAGTGAAGGTCCTATGGAAAGAGTACCATGCGGCACTCTTGGTGAGAACATCCGTAGCAAGAAAAAGGGGATTTGTCAAGGGTCTTCCCTCGAATTCAAGTTCAAAGTGCAACACCTAAGCAAAACAACATCTCGGGGGTAAGGTCTTGGGGCTTTCAGGCCTAAGTCCTAACCATACCGAGATGTCGTATACGCACATTAGTTTAGACGAACGC
>Ga0194060_10002605_pt1 | contig 12836 bp, 11 predicted proteins | sample SepL225m_MetaG_FD_163427 | JGI IMG/M metagenome (GOLD analysis project Ga0194060, IMG submission 163427) | Anoxic zone freshwater microbial communities from boreal shield lake in IISD Experimental Lakes Area, Ontario, Canada - Sep2016-L222-5m | ecosystem: Environmental > Aquatic > Freshwater >... | reverse complement strand
ACCGCCGCCTTCGCCGCCTCCAGCCGCGCACGAGCCGATTGAACATCAGGACTTGCCTTCAGGGCCGTGCGGATACAATGCCCAAGCGTCACCCCTGACAGGGATTCTTCCGCCCCCACCCACGAAACCACTCCGGCGATGATTCCCGCCACCAGACTTGCTTGTTTGAAGTTCATCTTCACACTCCTTCCCATTCATTAACTCAGATCAATGTATATAAATATCGCAATATGTCAATATATTATTTACACCTGTCATTGACGCTATGCACTTATTTGCATAATATCCACAATCATGAATTACCAACAAGCAAAAATTCGGGCGGATATCATGAAGGCGCTGGCTCATCCTGTGCGGGTCATGATCGTCAGCTCTCTCACCAAAGGTGCCCAGTGTGTATGCGAGTTAAACAAATTGGCAAACATTGACCAATCGGGTTTGTCGCGGCATCTGACCATTCTAAAGAAGGCCGGCATCGTGAGTGACCGGCGTGACGGCATGAAGGTCTTCTACCACTTGGAAACACCTTGCATCCTCAAGGCCTTTGAATGCGCTGTGGATGTTGTCAGGGCGGATACCAAACGCAGACATGAACACTTGAAGGCGGTCTGAGATGAAGTCTGAACATAAGGGCTCTAACAATTTGACATCCCTTGCCCTTAAGGGCGTTGGGCTGCTCCTGCTGTGGGGTGTCGTGTACTGGAATCTGGAGCCATTCTCGGTCTGGTTGACGGCGGGGGTACTGGGTCTGCCCCACGGGAATCACTTTAGTACAGCGTTTCAATTCTTTATATTTGAGACACCCAAGGTGTTGATGCTGCTTACCCTTATCGTTTTTGTGGTGGGCATCATCCGCTCGTTTTTCACCCCGGAGCGGACGCGCCGGATCCTGGCGGGCAAGCGCGAATCGGCGGGGAACGTCCTCGCGGCGCTGCTGGGTATTGTGACGCCGTTCTGCTCCTGCTCAGCCGTGCCACTTTTTATCGGGTTTGTAACGGCAGGTATCCCGCTGGGGGTGACCCTGTCATTTTTAATTTCGGCACCTATGGTGAACGAAATCGCGTTAGTTCTGTTGTTTGGCATGTTCGGGTGGAAAATCGCCGCCATCTATCTGGGCATGGGCCTGACCATCGCCATGGTGGCCGGCTGGATTATCGGCCGACTGAAGATGGAGCGTTATGTCGAAGACTGGGTTTACGCAACAGGTCCAACGGCAGGCCATAAGGATGTAAAACTCGATATTACCGCCCGCATCCAGTGTGGCCGTGACGCCGTGCGGGACATTGTCGGCAAAGTGTGGCTCTACGTGATGATCGGCATCGCAGTCGGCGCAGGCATTCATGGGTATGTGCCCGCCAATGCCATGGCGTCAATCATGGGCAAAGGGGCCTGGTGGAGTGTTCCCCTTTCGGTGATGATCGTTGTGCCGATGTACTCCAATGCGGCGGGCATCATCCCCGTTGTACAGGCCTTGCTTGGCAAGGGCGCGGCGCTTGGCACCGTACTGGCCTTCATGATGTCGGTTATCGCGCTCTCCCTGCCGGAGGCCATTATTCTTAGAAAAGTGCTCAAGCCCCGGTTGGTGGCCGTGTTTTTCGGGGTGGTTGCGATGGGAATAATGATGGTCGGCTACCTGTTTAATTTCATCATGTAGCAGAACGGGAATGGGAGAATCATCATGAGCGATGACAGTGCGAAAAAGACCTGCGGGTGCAACGGTGGAAGTTGTTGCAGCGGCCTGAATAAATGGATCTGGATCATTTTGGCCCTGGCCGTGGCAGGGGTGCTGATTGCGAAACATGCCGCGAAAAAGGAGGTCGCTCCTGTCGCCCCGACTGTAAGCCAGACCCCTGCACTTCCCCGTCTTGTAGATTTGGGAGCCGGAAAATGCATTCCCTGCAAGTTGATGGCTCCAATCCTGGAAGACCTCAAGAAAACCTACGCACGGAAACTGGATGTCCAGTTTATTGACGTCTGGGAAGACCCGGAAGCGGGGAAGAAGTTCGGGATCAACCTGATCCCGACGCAAATCTTCTATGACGCGCAAAACAAGGAGCTCTTCCGACACGAAGGGTTCTTCAGCAAGGAAGATATCCTGGCAAAGTGGAAAGAGTTCGGCGTGGATCTGAATAAGAATTCAGAATCCAGGAGTCAGAATCCAGAATGATGGAGCAACTCTTTATTTTTTTAAGCCATGCCGTTGAGGGATCAACGGGATTGGCGTTGACCGCCGCCTTTGTGTGGGGCGTGCTCAGCATCCTGCTGAGTCCCTGCCATTTGGCCGGCATTCCCCTGATTGTTGGGTTTATTGACAAGCAAGGGCGGATTTCGACACGAAGGGCGTTCGCGATCTCCCTTTTGTTTGCGGCAGGCATTCTGATCACCATTGGCGTAATCGGGGCGATCACGGCGGCGGCGGGACGGCTGCTGGGTGATGTCGGACGCTGGGGAAATTACGCGGTGGCCGGCATATTCTTCATTGTCGGGCTTTACCTGCTCGATGCAATCCGCCTTCCCCTGCCAGGGGCAGCCCAACCCGGCATGAAGCGCAAGGGCATGCTGGCGGCGCTCATTCTGGGCCTGGTATTCGGGATAGCGCTTGGCCCCTGCACCTTTGCCTACATGGCTCCAATGCTGGCGGTCACATTCAAATTGGCGGCAACAAACCTGACCTTTGGCATCCTGCTCCTGTTGTTATACGGAATGGGGCACTGTGCGGTGATTGTATTGGCGGGCACGTGCACCGGAATGGTTCAGCGCTATCTAAACTGGACCGAGACGTCCAAAGGGGCCGTGATCCTGAAAAAGATCTGCGGTGTTCTGGTGTTGATGGGGGGGCTTTACCTGATCTACACTGCGAGGTAACCATGATTATGGGATCCCGGCCCCTTCCCTGCCCCGCCGTTGGATGGACGAATCACCTGGCGTGTGACCCAGCCCTGGTCGGAGCCGGACAATGATGCGGAACGTGCCGCCCTCGACCGTGCCAAAGCGCTCATGGAAAAACTGAAAGCCAGAAAAGCCAACAAGACATGATCATGATTTTGTTAGGCGGTGACATAAGAAATTGACATCGTCGCGCAATTTTCATACGAAAGAATTATGTTGAGTGCTGGAAAATCTATTCTTCTCATGCTGGCAATTATTTTTTTGATTATACCCATTGCCGGGTCTTCGCTATGCGCCGACTCTCATGATGTTGCCTGCGAAACAACTTGTGCGTGTGATTGTCACACCGCGCCGACTTTAGCCTTCGGCAATAATGTAAATGCACCGATCGCGCCGGTTGCTCAGACGGCAGTAATTTCCTGTCCCAACTGGTCGGAAATTCTTCTGGTAGCTGACGTCTTTCGCCCTCCTATTTCCGCCTAGGGGCGCTGCGCCCTTTCCCGTCATTTGTTTCTACCTGCCTAGTGTGCTGGTGCCAATGGCGGATTCTGTCTTGTCGTGCCCTCAATGAGGCCGATGTCACGTTGATCAACCCAATAGGAGTAACTTATGAATCAGAAATCCAATTATCACCCCCCCTGTATCCGCACCCTGCTCACACTCACCCTGATGGGAACGGGGCTGCTATCAACCCATGCCCAGTTGCAACACGAACCGGAAGGAGTTCTTACGATGAGCTGGGCCTTGGAATTGGCCGTGATGCACAGTCCTGAATTGATGGGATCGTCGTATGGGGTTCGGGCTGCACAAGGTAACGCACAGCAAGCCGGAACTTGGCAGAATCCAACCCTTGAGCTCAATGCGGAGGAATTCGGAGGCTCGGGGACACGCAAAGGATACACCGGGGCTCAAACAACGGCCCTCCTGAGCCAGACCGTTGAATTGGGTGGGAAGCGAAGCAAACGCCGAGCTGTGGCCGAGACGGAAGCGCGGCTGGCAGGATGGGATTACGAAGCGAAACGCCTGGACGTAGTCATTCTGACCAAGAAAGCGTATGTGGATGTGCTTCTTGCCCAGGGACAACTTGCGCTGGCGGAGTCTCTGCTGGTCGTAGCAGATGATGTGCGTTCGGCCGCCTCCAAACGAGTACAGGCGGGGAAAGTCCCGCCCCTTGAGGAAACGAAAGCGGGCCTCGAAGTGGCCTCCGCCCGAATTACCCGGGATCGGGCCAAGCGGGAATTGGATACGGCGCGTCAACGCCTCGCGGCTACATGGGGCGGGACCATGCCTGTGTTCAAGGAGGTTGGCGGCCATTGGGACGCCATCAAAGATGTGCCGTCGCTTGAAGCGCTCTCGGCGGCACTCGACACCACGCCGGACGTTGCACGCTGGAATGATGAAGCGGCTTTGAGCCAAAGATCGTTGGCGGCGGCAAAGGCCGAGCGGATTCCCGATATCAGCATCAGTGCCGGCATCAGACGCTTCGAGGAGGACGGATCCCACGCCGGCGTCGCGGGCCTGTCGCTGCCTCTCCCGTTGTTCAATCGCAATGTCGGGGGAATTCTCGCGGCGACACATCAGGCGACCCGCGCGGAGCATGAACAACGTGCGGCCCGTTTGCGCGCGACCACGGATCTTGTCGAGGCCCACAACCGACTCGCGATGGCACGCGCGGAGGCGATTACCACCAAGGAAGAACTGCTTCCGGGCGCCCAGCAAGCTTTCGATGCGGCGCAAACAGGATATCTTGACGGAAAATTCGGATATTTGGAGGTGCTGGATACGCAGCGAACACTAAGCGAAGCGAAATCCCGGTACCTGGACGTGTTGGCGGCCTATCACAAGGCGGCTGCTGACGTGGAACGGTTGACCGGAAATCCACTGAATACGATTCAATAAAAGACATACATAAGGAGTACTGCATATGAACAAAGGAAATTGGACAAGTCATGCCCTGCTGGCAGTTTTAGTTATGGCAAGCGGATGCGGAGAAAAAGAGGCCGTCAAAACGGTTGCGTCGGCTGAGGTAGCTGACCGCGAGACGGTGTCGGCTGAGGCGCCACCGGCATCCCTCTCGGAACGCGTTTCGGTAAAATGCGAGTGTGGTATACCGATCTATCAATGTGCCGAGTGCCGCTACGAAGCCGGTGTCGCGAAATTGGACGCCACGCTTCTGAAAAAGGCAGGCGGCGGGGGGCTGGTGCAAACTCAGGCGGTGGCACGAACCAAGGTTTCTGCGGCGTTGCCGACGACAGGGGAAGTGGTGCTGAACGAGAATACAGCTGTTCATATCGGCCCCCGTATTCCCGGCATTATCGAGTCCGTGCCGGTGGATATAGGAGCGAGTGTAAAGGCGGGCGACACCTTGCTTACCATGGCCAGCGTAGAGCTGGGCAAAGCCCTGGCAGAATATGAGCGAAACCGGACGCTGAGCGACCTGTCCGAGAAAATCTTTGCGCGTGAAACAAAACTCAAGGCGCAGAAAGTGGGCTCCGAGCAGGATATGATTGAAGCGCAAATGACTTTTGAACAGCATAGAACCGACTTGAACGCCTCCGAACAGACCCTTCATGTTTTGGGCATGACTGAAGAGGATCTGGCGGGAATACGAGACTCCTCACATAGCGTGGGAGCGGGTCGCCTGTCTGTTCGCGCGCCTGTTGCAGGGACGATCATTGAGAAACATGCCGTGGCCGGCGAGATGGTAGAGCCGGGAAAAGACCTGATGCTGCTCTCCGACCTGACGACGGTATGGGTTTGGGCTAACGTGTATTCGCGCGATCTGGCCCAACTGCTTGCGGCCAAAAAACATGGCCCCGTTGAGGTCGAGATCACGGTGTCCGCCTTTCCGGATCGGCAGTTCAAAGGGGTGCTCGATTACGTGGGCGCGACGATGAACGAGCAAACCCGCACGGTGAAAGTGCGAGCCACAGTCAAGAATCCAGATCAGGAATTACGACCGGGAATGTTCTGTGAAGCCGCCATCTCCCTGGGCAATGGTCAACCGGAAGAGGTTCTAGCCGTTCCTCGCGCCGCCGTGCTTTCGGATGAGGGCGAATCCTTCGTCTTCAAGCACTGGAAGGACGATTATTTCGTCCGGCAAAACGTCCTCACTGGCCGTGAATTCTTTGGCATGGTGGAGATTAACAAAGGCTTGCAGGCGGGAGACACCATCGCCACAGAAGGCTCCTTCCTGCTCAAGTCTGACGTGTTAAGGGAAAAGATGGGCGCGGGTTGCGCGGATTGATGAAAGGGCAAGACTATGTTCGACAAACTCATTAAATTTGTTTTGCACCAGCGATTGCTGGTCATTCTCGGAACGCTAATTGGGATCGGCGCCGGGCTGTTTGCCTGGAAGACGCTGCCGATCGACGCGTTCCCCGACGTTACCAATGTTCAGGTGATGATCCTTACCGATGCGCCGGGATTGGCGCCTCTCGACGTTGAGCAACAGGTTACCGCTCCGATCGAACTGGCCCTGCAAGGGTTGCCACACGTTATACAGGTCCGTTCCCTCTCGAAAGCCGCTCTCTCGCAGGTCATCATCGTGTTGGAAGATGGCGTGGATATCTATTTTGCCAGACAGCTCATATTTCAGCGGCTACAGGCTGCCAAGGAGCAATTGCCCGATTGGGCCGCACCGGAGATGGGACCGATCAGCACCGGCCTGGGTGAAATCTACCAATACACGCTGGAGAGCGCCTCGCACACGCCCATGGAATTGCGCACCATTCAGGATTGGTATATCGCGCCACAATTGCGGGCGATTCCGGGAGTTAACGAAGTCAATAGCTTCGGTGGCTTTGTAAAACAATATCACGTCCTCGTGGATCAGAACCGGCTCCTGAACTATGGCGTTACTCTGGCGGACGTATTGCAGTCGGTCGAACGCAATAATGCCAATGCGGGCGGCAATTTTCTTGTGCGCGGCTGGGAGCAGGCCTACGTGAGGAGCCTGGGGCAGATCCAAGGTGTGGCGGATATCGAGAACATCGTGCTCGAAGCCAAGGATGGCACGCCGGTATTCCTTAGGGATGTAGCGGACGTGAAACTTGGGCCGGAAACCCGTCAGGGTGCGGTGACGCGCGACGGCAAGGGTGAAGCCGTTGCAGGCATGACCATCATGCTAAGGGACCAGAATTCCAAACTGGTGGTTGAGGCCGTGAAAAAGGCGATCCCGAAAATTCAAGCAGGGCTGCCAAAGGGAGTCAAAATCAACCCCTTCTATGATCGTACGGCCCTGATTCAGGCCTGCATTCACACGGTTGGCAAGGCGTTGCTTGAGGGCAGCATCCTCGTTGTCGCGGTACTGTTCCTTTTCCTGGGGAATTTCAGAGCCTCGTTGATTGTGGCGTTGTCCTTGCCATTCACGGCGTTCATTGCGTTTATGTTGATGGGATGGCAGGGCATCTCCGCCAATCTAATGAGTCTGGGCGGGTTGGCAATAGCCTTGGGAATGATTGTGGATGCCTCGATCGTTGTTTGCGAGAATATCGCGCGGCATCTCTCCGAAAAAGTCGGCAGTAAATTGTCCCGGTTGGAGATCACCTATGAGGCAGTCCGTGAAGTGGCTCGACCTGTTATGTTTGCCGTTCTGATCATTCTCATTGTCTTCCTTCCGCTCTTCTCGCTCCAACAAATGGAAGGCAAGATGTTCCGCCCACTGGCGTTTACGATGGTCTTTGCCATGGCGGGATCACTATTGGTGTCGCTGACGATTGTGCCAGTTTTGGCGTCAATTTTTCTGCGTGGCCGGAAAGAGGAACGGGACAATCTGGCCATCCGCATTGTCAAGCGGGGATACCTGCCGACTCTCAACTTTGCCTTGCGCCGTCCGAAGACCGTTGTGAGCATTGCTGTGGTCGTTCTGATTGGCGTCTTATTGCTGGTTCCGCGGGTCGGCACGGAGTTTTTGCCACAATTGGATGAGGGGGCTATCGCGATCAACGTCGTGAGGCTTCCCTCTGCCGCTCTGGATGGTTCAGTTGCCGTGGGAACCGAGATCGAACGACGGCTCTTGGCGCGCTTTCCAGAGGTTCAGACGATTGTCACCAAAACTGGACGGGCTGAGATTTCCGAGGATCCCATGGGCCCGGAGCAAAATGATGTGTTTGTCATGTTGCATCCGAAGGAAGCATGGAAAAGCAAGCTTTCCAAGCCGGAACTTGTCGCCGCTATGCAAGCAGAACTGTCTGTCATACCGGGAATTCGCATGTCGTTTTCCCAGCCCATTGCGTTGCGCGTGAATGAGTTGATTTCCGGGATTAAAAGTGACCTGGCCATCAAGTTCTTTGGTTCTGACCTTGAAATCCTGCGGCAGAACGCCAATCGTGCGGCGTCGCTCATGCAGGGCATCAGGGGGGCTGCAGACGTGAAAGTCGAGCAGGTCTCCGGGTTTCCACAGGTGGAAATTGCGGTGGATCGAAAGGCCATTGCCCGATATAAGATCAACATCGCGGACATCAACGAAATCGTCGAGACGGCGGTGGGGGGCAAAATCGCAACGACGGTCGTCGAGCAGCAGAAACGATTCGCGGTTCTGGTTCGCTTCCCGCCCGAGTTGCGGCGTGATATTCCCGAGTTGAAGCGGCTTCTGGTGCCGTCGCCTGACGGCACTCGCATTCCCTTGGGGGAACTGGCGAATATTAAGGAAGTTGAGGCCCCGGCTCAAGTCAGTCGCGAAAACGGAATGCGGCGCGTGGTGGTCGAGTGTAATATCCGGGGTCGTGACATGGGGAGTTTTGTGGCTGAGGTTCGCGGGGCTATCCAACCTGTGGTCGGCGCTTTGCCCGAAGGGTATTTCGCAGACTTCGGCGGGCAGTTCGAAAACCAGCAACGCGCCATGCAGCGGCTGATGGTTGTGGTTCCCCTGTCAATCGGACTGATTTTCCTTATGTTATTCATGGCGTTTCAGTCTATTCGCAACGCCCTGCTTGTGTTGAGCAACCTACCGTTTGCCTTTGTAGGGGGTATTTTGCTGATACTCGTCATGGGCATCAATCTGAGCGTTTCGGCATCGGTCGGATTTATCGCGCTATTCGGGGTTGCTGTTCAAAACGGCGTGCTTCTGGTGACGTTCTTCACCCAACTCCGGGCACAAGGTCTTTCGCCAAGAGAGGCGGTGATTCGAGGTTGCGAGTTGCGATTGCGGCCACTGTTAATGACATCGCTCGCCGCATTCCTGGGATTGTGGCCGATGCTATACGCCACGGGTAGCGGTGCCGAAATCCAACGGCCTATCGCGGCGGTGGTCATGGGCGGATTGGTGACGGCCCTGTTACTTACCCTGATTGTATTGCCGGCAATCTACCACCTGTTGGAGACACGAAAAGACAAGATTGCGAATAACAAGTGAAGAAGTACTCTGTGCCTTATGATTACGAAGCCACAGGTGTCCGTTCATCCGCCGATTTGCGATGTGCGTGGGACTGGGCCACACAAGCTTCAGTCATTCGTGCGACATGCGCAAGGCCTATGGCTGAGATAATAAACAGGAAGTGGATGCCCATCTGGATATAGACATCTGCTTTTTCAAGTTTTGCGATTTCGATAAATGACTTCAATAGATGGATCGAGCTGATTCCGATGAGTGCCATGGAAAGTTTGACTTTCATGGTGCTCGCGTTCACATGATCCAGCCAGTCTGGGGGGTTTTGTTCGCTGAATTGGATTTTGGCAACAAAGGTGTGGTATCCGCCAATAATGACCATGATCAGCAGATTGGAAATCATCACCACGTCAATCAGGCCAAGAACCATAAGCATGATATCCTGGGCCTTGAATCCTCCCAGTCCGCATATCAGATGATACAGTTCAACGCAAAACTGATAAACATAGATGCCTTGCGCTACGATCAGCCCAAAATAGAGCGGGGCCTGCAGCCACTGGCTTGCCACAATGACATTCGCAAAAAGTGTGGTAAGGCGGGTATTCTTTTCCATAGGGTTTTATCCTTGTTGAAGGGCGATGGGTTTGCCCAGAATTTCATTAACGATGATGAATTTTCTAAGGGCCGCCGGATTGCGTAACTCCGGCATCGTGGCCGGAGGGTCTGATCTTACCGTTGTTCGCGAACTGAGGAGGGGTTCGATCATGGCCGGGCAAGCCTGGCTGGATTCATCCGGCAGCGTAATGGGGCGCCGCTGTGAAGACAGGGTTTCCCCCCGGGATTCCGTAACCCGGCGCACCGTTTTCTCCCTGGGCGACTTCTGCTGAAGCGGGGGAGGTGCCACCGGCGGCGGGGCGGTTTTTTCAAGTTCATCGAAAAACTTCCGCAACTCATCACGGGGATCCAGTGAGGGCACTGAGTCGGGCGTTGATCCCTCCGGAGGGGAGGGATCAGCCTTCTTCTTGCCGAAAATCTGGGCGAGAACCCAGCCGACCACGGCGATGATGCCAATGACCACATCCATGTCCGAGGCGGCTATGGGGAAAAGATCCATTACTGTTGCAGGGGTTTCTGTTGCTGGTCATGCGGTTCGCCAGCGATTGTTTTCCGCATATCGGTGTCTGACTGGATGTTTTGCATCCGGTAGAAATCCATGACGCCAAGGTTCCCTTTACGGAACGCTTCGGCCATCGCGCGGGGAACTTCCGCCTGGGCTTCAACAACACGGGCCTGCATCTCCTGAACCAAGGCGCGCATTTCCTGCTCCCGGGCAACGGCCATGGCGCGCCGACCTTCGGCTTCAGCCTGCCGCAGTTTTTTGTCAGCCTCGGCACGTTCGGTTTCCAGCATGGCGCCCACGTTGGCGACATCCTTGGCCCCGGTTCCAGCCACGCTGATGTCGGCGATATCGATCGAGACGATTTCAAAGGCGGTCTGTGAGTCCAGCCCACTGGCCAAAACACGGCGGCTGATGGCATCCGGATTCTCCAGAACAGCCTTATAGGTGTCTGACGAGCCAATGGCACTGACAATGCCTTGTCCAACGCGGGCAATGATGGTGTCTTCCCCGGCGCCGCCGACCAGTTGATTCAGGTTGGTGCGCACTGTTACGCGGGCTTTGACCAGCATACGGATCCCGTCGCGCGCCACGGCGTCCAGCATGGATACCTGGCTTTTCTGGGGATCGGGGCAGTCAATGACTTTGGGGATCACACTGGTTCGAACAGCTTCCTGAACATCCCGACCGGCAAGATTGATGGCCGCCGCCTGCTGAAAGGTCAGTTCAATGCCGGCCTTATCGGCGGCGATGAGTCCGTTGACCACATTAATGACGTCACCCCCGGCGAGATAATGGGCTTCGATCAGATCCGACGACAGCGTCAAGCCGGCCTTGATCACCCGGATGCGGGCATCCACAATGAGAGTGGGCGGCACGCGCCGGAGTTTCATTCCGACCAGCGACAAGATGGGCACGCGGGCGCCCGACATCAGGGCGCGTACCCACACCTTGATGAAATAGACAAAGACGCCGATAATAAAAAAAGCCACTACCGCAACTAGAATGACAAGAATTCCCGCAATATTTTGCATCATCGTCTCTTTTCTATTACATTTGTTAAACACGCATTCAGCTTCAAGAATGAATACTTCTTTCCTTATTGACCCTCCACGATACGGGACAAATAATACTTCGACAATAAGGGAATATAGTATTTACGTTTCGTATTAAACGAAATAAGCTCTGGGTATGGATCGCTTAAATTATCACCATCTTCTCTATTTTTGGCTGGTGGCCCGGGAACAGGGACTGGCGAATGCCTGCGCAATAATCCGCCTGTCACCATCGACCATCAGCGGGCAAATCCACGCGCTGGAGCATACGCTGGATCAAAAACTGTTCAAGAAGAAGGGGCGCCGGCTTGAACTTACCGATATGGGGCGGATTGTGTATCGCTATGCTGATGAGATTTTCACCCTGGGGAAGGAACTGCAGGATGCCATCCATGACCGGCCCGTGGGGAAACCCCTTCGGTTGCAGGTTGGCATCGTGGATGTTGTTCCTAAACTGGTGGCGAAGCGGATGATCGCTCCGGTCATGGATCTAGGAATGCCGGTCCGGCTGGTTTGTGTGGAAGGCAGGCTTGAACAGCTCATGGCCTCGCTGGCCATGCATGAACTGGACGTGGTTCTTGCCGACTCTGCCTGCGACTCCTCGTCGACGATCAAGGCGTTCAACCACCTCGTCATCGACAGCCCGATTACCCTGCTCGGCTCAGAGAAGATCTATCAAAAGTTCCGGAAGAATTTTCCGGCTTCACTGCGCGGGGCGCCCTTCCTTCTACCAACAGTCAACACAGCCCTGAGACGCACCATGGATCATTGGCTGTCGGACATGAACATGATGCCGCAAATCATGGGGGAGTTTGATGATCGCGCGCTTTTGGATGTGTTCGGCGAAACAGGGCTGGGGCTTTTCCCGGTTCCCTCTTTGATTGCGGAGTCGGTTGTCAAGCAACTGGGGGTACGGAAAATCGGCGCGTTAAAGGGAATCAGGGAAAAGTTTTATGCGATTACCGTGGAGCGCCGCATTACCCATCCTGCTGTTGCCGCCATCTGCGATGCCGGCCCCGGGGGAAAACGAGTCGAATAAATACCAGATATTCATCATATCATTTGACGTCAGAGACTGGTATTGCTATATTTCGCCATATAACGAATCGACTATGACGGAGGGTGTATGCGGGACAGATTGGATGTGTTAAAGGCGTTGGCCGATGAGAGCCGGTTGAGGGCATTATGCGCACTCAGGAATGGGGAGTTGTGTGTCTGTCAGCTTATCGCGCTGTTGGAGTTGGCCCCGTCCACGGTGTCAAAGCATCTGTCGCTTCTCCGCGCCGCACGATTGGTGGATAGCCGGAAGGAGGGACGTTGGATGTACTACACATTGTCCCAAAAGTTCCGGGCAACATCGACAGGCAAGATACTGGCGTTGTTGTTCAAGGATCTGGATGGAACAGATCGTATTATCGCCGATGGGAAGCGTTTGAAACAGATCTGC
>Ga0194060_10002603_pt1 | contig 12847 bp, 13 predicted proteins | sample SepL225m_MetaG_FD_163427 | JGI IMG/M metagenome (GOLD analysis project Ga0194060, IMG submission 163427) | Anoxic zone freshwater microbial communities from boreal shield lake in IISD Experimental Lakes Area, Ontario, Canada - Sep2016-L222-5m | ecosystem: Environmental > Aquatic > Freshwater >... | reverse complement strand
CGGCTGGCTGACCGGCCTTTACCGGACGGGTATCGAACCCGCTGGACTGCTCAGAATGTTTTAGTTTTCCAGATGTTTTACATCATCTTTCCTTCCTCCCCATTCTCAGGGTTTATCAAGGCGCGAACGGAGGCGTAGCGGGTGAGTAGAGAGTCAATAGGGAGATCGAAGATCCATTTCCGGCAGTCAGTGTCAGTGCCGGTCGCTGAGTTTACCCGCGACATTCAGCCTCTTGGTCATGTGGGTAGCCCGGTCGGTGTGCAAAATATGTCCCTACAACCCTCTTTATCGTCTGCCAAAAGCTGGAAACTGCAGATATCCATCGGCTATGTCGTCTTCTGAATCTGGTCAATTCCGATTTCGGCAACAAAGTCCTCATTTGAGAGCACCCTTGACTCAATCTGTAGAGATCCGTCGAAAACAGAGAGAAATGCATCCTTTGTTGCCTTGAGCGCGTTGAGAGTGCCAGTGTCTCCGGTGACGAGAGCGTCCCTATTGAACAACTCGAGATACATCGTTATGTAACTGTCTTCGCAATCGTTCGGATCGGGATTGAACGTTGTTCCGCCTTCGCGAGCGTTCTGTAGATACTCAACCACCCTCGCAACTTGATACCCCAAATGCATGTACATAGAGGAAGTGACTTTCGTGGCGAGATAGTCATCTATGATGCCGTCCTTCGTTCTGTAGTCGGCGATCATCTTCTTGAGCGATGCCGCAATGAGCGATGCAAGTTGCTGCGGCGACAGACCCACTGTTGCGCAGTCGGAAAATTCACCCTGCACCTCAGTGCTTATCAGGATCAGTTGGGCCGTGTACCTATCCTCTTCCGCTTTGAGGACTCTTCGGACGTTGTCAGCAATATCTCTGCACCGGCCCACGTCTCCATTTGAAAACTTCACGGTCGAAGAATAGAAGGCATTGAGGTCAGAGGCATTACCGAGGTTCATAAGCAACTGAGAAATTGTATTAGGTTCTTCAAATCGCGATTCATTCGTTACATGTTCCGCTCCGACGGCAATCGCGTGATAGGCAAACGGGTCGTGGAGAATCCGGGGAATTGTGCATTTCATGACATAACCCCTCTGGCGCTCAAAGGTCTTTCCCCCATGGGTCTCGTCTAAGTGGCACAACAATTCATAGAACGTCAGTGGCGAAATCGCCAGATCATGGTTCTGTTTGGCAACCTCTAACCGTGATTTGCCAATTCCTTTCAAAGCCGAAGTATCCAGAATGTACATACGCCCCTCCGACTAGAGGTTGACTGCAGTTGTCACAGTCGCACCTTTATAAATACGTTTCTTCATGTTTCACTTCTTGATTCGCCTGTTATTGCACATGGCTGCAATCTCGTCGTCGACCATTTTCTTGAGTTCGCCAGGGGCCAACACTTTGGCCCATCGTCCCCAGGCCATGACCCACCTAAACACCTCCAACATGCCGGCGGCAGAGAATATTAACTCCAAGTCGCCGTTCTTCCGGGTTTTGATGACTTGTTTCGGCCCCCACTGCTTTTCAAGGATCCATGGGGCAACCTCCTTGTCAAATAGGATCCGGATCTCGTGGGTGCGGTTATTGCCGGCAAAACGTCCAAACGTGTTGGCAAGGAATTTTTTTGGGATAAAGTCAGCCGGCATCTCAAACTTTTTGTCGGTCACGTTTACCTTCTCGATTCGACCGATAGAGAACTGCCGTACAAACTCCTCTTCGACTCCCTTGCCGAACAGGTACCATTCGCCTTGGAGGTTTGCCAGGTGGAACGGCTCCACTTGCCACTGGGTCGCGGTTCCCTTTTCAATTGATTTATAGGACATGCGCAACACTTGTTGATTCACCAAGCCGCGCACCACGGTAGTCCATATATTGGTATCTATCGAACGTGTTGGCGGAGATGTGAAGCTGAACTTGTTGAAAATTAGTTCTGGTCGCACAGAGATCTTATCAGGCAGCATGTCGGAGATTTTCCCGAATACCCTCTCCAACTCCCGTGCAATGGGTGTGCCGCGGTATTGCTCCAGTGCCCTCTCGGCCACCAGGATTGCCAAAAGATCCCCCTCACTAACGCTAATGGATGGCAGGAACCAACTGTCTTTGGTGTAGTAAAACCCCTTTTTCTCCCGATCATACTCAATGGGGGCCTTGAGTTCGTCGCGGAGATAGTCGATATCCCGCTGGACGGTTTTCTGGGACACCTCCCATTCGATGGAGAAACTCAAACAGTTTGGGTAATGTCCCTGGCGGATTCGCTTGTCCAATTCCAGCAACCGGGAAAACTGGGTTTTGCTCCTGTTCATGATTCTCATGCCTCCATTGTCGATTACCCGAACGGTCAGAATACGTCCGTACGATAACTTATCGGGCAGACAGTCTTTGTCCTACTCCTTCGGGCAAAATGGCACAAGATAAAAGAAAGTGGAGAACCTCATGTCAACTGATGAAGAAATGATGAGCCTAAAAAGCAAGTGCGTGGCGCCTCTGTTAAATTGTCCGAAGGGGGAGCGTCACGCAGATTGTCCTTTTGCTCCCATCCGGAAAGTAGAAATCGTGGAAAGCATTCACTGGCTGAAAAAACGGTCAATACAGGAATTACGTGCTATTCTTGACCACCACCGGAGATGCTCAACCCAATCCGAGTCTGTTAAACCCACTCTGGGATCTGCTCAGGCTGATCGAACAGAAGGCAAAGGAGCATCCAGCGGCAAGATCAGTGCGATCCAAGGCCCAGTCGATGATTCGGCCACTTGATACTTTCCCTACTGGCCTTGGCAATATTCTATGTGTTATGTTCAAGCCATAATGATTGTGACCCAAAGAACTTCCAAGCCCGACAATACACTTGGCTGTGCATGCAATTCACACTAATTCCATAGATTAAGCCGTGTAGAAAAACCATTTTTAATTTTGAACAGAAGGCTGGTTTTCAATGTTTCTGGATGCTCTCTCTAAACTCGGGACTGCCACTGTAAATATCCCGCTTGCCCAAATTCAGGATCCCGCCCAGCAATTGATAGCGAATTTGGGTGTATCCGTGCCAGGACAGGCGATGCCCTATTTGAGTAAGATGGGACTATTTGATCATAAGGTTGCGGAGAATTTGTCGAAAGGACTGTTTGAAGTGTCCGGCAAGACGCTGACAGGGCATTGGATGGATGCTACGGGACCTTTCATCAATCGTTTCCCAGAAGGAGTGCCCGTAGGGTGGCACCGTATTGCGGGTCACAATTTCCTCACTGATTCAGTGCGCACGATTCAAGACAAGAATCTAAGCTTTGTCGACTTCCATAAACACCTCGCCACGGACATAGTCACGAGCAATGGGTTGCCGATCCTTCCTGAAAGCATGATTAGAGGCCTGGCAGACATGTTAGGCGTGTCTGTTGGCAAAGTTATGCCTTGGGTGTCGTTCAATATTCTTGATATTGGAGCTAGCGGAATCTCTGTGTGGCATGCAGGAGCCAATGTGATCAGCCTAGTCCATGGCACCGCGCATTGGGGTATACCCTATGCTTTGAACACTCTTGGTCTCGGAGGAGTTGAGGTTACCTCTGGGTTAATTTCACAAAACCCTATTCTGATTGGCGCCGGAGCGGTAGACGTCGCATGTGGCACTATAACTGCATACAAATATTACACGCAGCCTTTTCTTTTCGGGGTTCCTGTGACCGAGTTGCTTGGGCATGCTGCTGTGGGAGCCGGTCTAGCCGGAATCGTTGGATGTCTTGAAGTTTTTCTGAGACGCCATTCCTTGCCACAATGCGAAAGGTCAAAGATACTTGGTGAGCGTATTGGAACAGGGGGTGTTCTTTCTGCCATGTCCGCGATTGGGGCACCAGTCAGCATAACAGCCGCACTAGGAATCACGGGTTTCAAACTCGCACGTTCCAGTTCTGAGCAGAGCAATAATCTGGTTCAGGCAATCCCCATTACTGGACAATTATCCCGAGAAATTGATCAATACTTAATCGAGCAGCACATCGGTAGAGACAAATATGAGTACCTGGAAGATGAATACTTAGGCAAACCGAAAGGAACATTAGATGAGCACATCAAAAAGTCGATCCGAGAGAGGTAATGTATTAAAGGCATTATTCAACAAATTATGGGATTGTGCCCTAATGCCCAGCCCTCCAGATGGAAAACTACAGGGAGAGATCTCATATCGTGATATGACTAGAATTGCCGACGCTCTTCGACACCAAGGACCTCAAACTCTTGAGGAGAAAGATTTCCCGAATGAGATTGAGGCTGGTCTCCGTTTGGCAATTGCGGTCACGCATCCGACAAGCCAACGCGTCGTCGACGCATTAAAATTCATCTTGTCATCTCTCACCGGCGCGACAGGCATTACAATTGCCATTATTGCGTTAACGAACATATTACATCCGGGGGTTTGGGCGGTGATAGTGACCTTTTTCGCAGGATCTCATGTCGCAGGTCCGGTTGCGGCAATAGGAGGAGGCCTTGCCATGGTTTCGGGGGCTGTCTTCTTGGCATACCAAAAATTTACTCCTACTGAACGAGCAGTATGGGCACACCAATACGTTACGCGCTGTATTGACGTCTGGATTTCACGAGATGACAAAAAAGACAAGCTTCGCGAGCAGGCAAACGCCTTGCTAAAAACAATTGAAACCCAGAAATTATCAGGAAAGGAATTAAGTGCAGATGAACACTTCATCGCAATGCTAAACATCGAAAACAGTTTGCGCGATCATCGGATTATGAAACTGAAGGAAGAGATACAGGCGCGCACTTCTGAACTAATGACGAAGCTCGCTGAACTCACATCTGGAGACTGATCATGAGTTATGATGATATTTCTGTTGCTTTGCCTCCTGACGGCTCTCGGCAAAATGCAATGTGTCAAGTCAGGGAAGCTCTTGAAAACTGTGTACAAAAGCTTAGAAGCACATCATTGGCAATGGTGAATATTAAGGCGCAGGGTGGTTTGTCTGCATTTTTCAATAAGTCCAGCAACATCCGAGAGATCGCGACCCATGTGGACGACCTGACAGATGTCCAGCAACAAACGCTCAAATTATTGGTTCTTCTTATGGGCGGAATCGTCCGCATTAAACGGGACTACAATGAGGTTATGGATACAATTGAACTTCTAAGTAAAGAAAACAGCGGTCAGGTTGCTGTTGTTGATTATTTGCTGAAGCTAAAGAAAACTGTAACGGAACTGAAACGTCAAGATGAAGCGATGGAGAACCTTGCTAGTGCTTCGGGCGAAACTGAGAAGAAAGTGGTTTTACTTGACGCCTATTTTCGGGAATCAGGTCAAGCGGTTTCCCAAGCATTATGTTCTTTGCGAGCGTGTCTGGATCAAACTTTAGACCGCACTATGCAACTGACGTCTGACCAACAACGTTTGAACGAGTGCGTTGACCGTCTGACTTCTGAAAGAAAAACGATTGAGAATTCGATCGCCCAGCAAGTCAAGGGCATTGAATCTTGCTCAGTTGAGGCGTCAATCCGAATGGCTCAATTGGAGGACGCGCAGAAAATAGCAGCTCGAAAAATCCGATTTCTGTATCGTCAAGGGAAAAAGTCTCGTCAAGGTCTCATCTGGCTGGCCATTCTCATGGGTGGAGTTACATTAATGTTCGCAGTCGGTCTCATTGTCCTGTTTTCAGGAATGTGGAAATAGTTGACCTAGTTAAGTGGGATCTTGTCGCGGATATTTTAGCCAGTGGTGCCGCATATGCCATCCAGGATCCTCTGTTTTATCTCGCCGAAGCAATTACTGTCTTTGCGGTGATGGCGGAATAGCCTGCCTGGGCTGGAGATCAATACCCGTCAGTCTGTGATGAAGTTGCAACTACCGCCCCCTCTGGGTTCCCATCCGGGATCCTTAATAAATTCCTGATTTGGGTCATCCAGGCAGGGAAGTTCTTCAGGGCAGACGGAAAACCACCCCTGCGCGTACGCCAGGTGGTCCGTGACCACCTGGCACGCCAATCTGAGCGGCAAATAGCATTCCTCCCTGACCTCCTCGCCCCAGTGCTCAACATAGGCTTCAATCAAACTCCCCATTAGATCCTCATCGGACAGGCACCTGGCCCTTGCTCGTAGCCTGTAGAGGGCGAGGAGAAACCCGCACACCACTCGGCCGCCGTACTCATCGTCCTCGTCAAGCCCACTTTCCTTGGCTGCCAGGGCGAACTTTTGTTCCGAACTCATATTTCGGTGTCGATATATGTAGGCGGTCCAAGCGTTCTGGCGAAGATATGCGGTTACCCACTCATCCAGTAGGAACTCCGCATTCAGAACCAGTTCAATCCCAGTAACGGCATACTCTACCATCTCCTGGATCCGGGGATCCGGCTCGAAGGGCGGAATTTCGTCATCATCCAACTCATCTCTATAGTCTTCAATCATGGCGCAGTCCTCCAGTGTGCGGTACCCACATATTCTGACAAGCAGGCATTAGAAGGTCTCATTGCTCTCCGACGATGTAATTGGCCGGACCGGCGCCCCCTCGGATGGAATAATACCAAGGTAGCGTACCGCCTGTTCTGCAATTTCACGGAATACCGGCGCAGACACCTGGCCCCCGGTATGCAACGGCTGAGGTTCGTCAAACACCACAATCATCCCAATTTCCGGCTTCTCCACAGGCAGGAACCCGACAAAAGAGGCCATGTAATCGGTCTCGGAATAATGCTTTCCTACCAGTTTTTGGGCAGTCCCGGTTTTGCCGGCCACACGAAATCCATCCACGGCAGCCTTAGACCCGGTGCCGCCTCCTTCACAGACCCGGGCCAGTAGTGTCCGCATCAACGCGGCCGTCCCCGGCTTGATTGGATGGCTCAACACTTGGGGCTGGCGACGTAGAAGTACGGTTCCATCTGCCGCGACGACTTCACGAATCACATAGGGTTTCATAAGTTGACCATCATTCGCAATGGCACAGAGGATTCCCAACATTTGGAGACCGGTCACGGAAACACCCTGCCCGATGGCGATACGACTGGAACTAATTCCCGTCCATTTTGCGACGGGTCGGAGAATCCCGCATTCCTCGCCTGGCAAATCAAGGCCCAACCGGCTGCCGACGTTGAACTCTCGCAAATAACGATCCAACCGGACATTCCCGAGCATGATGGCGATCTTGGCAGCACCGATATTGCTCGATTTCTTGAGGATCTCGGCGACATTCAGTCGCGGATACGGATGAGAATCACGCAGGATCTTGCCCATGTAGAGCCAACGCCCGTTCTCGGTTTCAAACATCGTTTCTGGCTTAACAATGCCATCGTTTAGCGCGGCGGCAATCACCGACACCTTGAAAGTGGAGCCTGGGTCATACACAAAACCGATAGCCCTGTTCAGTTTCTGAGGGTCATTCGCCTCGCGGTATTTATTGGGGTCAAATCCCGGGCGACTTACCATTGCCAGGATTTCACCTGAACGTATGCGCTCAATGATGACAAACGCCGCCTTCGCCCGGTTCCGTTCCATGGCCGAATCAACGGCTTTCTCCGCAATGTACTGGAGATTCTGGTCAATTGTCAGGATTACATCTGCACCATCCTTAGGGGGGATTTCCTGGATGCGGCGATCCACCATCTCCCGGCGGCGGCCATCCAACTGGCTTTCAATCAAACCAGGGCTCCCCTTGAGATATTGTTCCATGTGTTGCTCTACACCGCTCGTCCCGACGCCATCACTGTTAACGAACCCAAGCACATGGCACAACATGCCGTTCCCGGGATAAGACCGGATTGAGGCCTCACGCATGTGAACCCCCGGCAACTTGAGCTTTGCCACTTTGTCCGCCGTATCCTCGGGAATCAGCCGGGCAATATTGGCAAATTGGCTGTTGGTCTTGGACAACCGGACGGTAACCTCGGCGACATCAAAATTTAGCAGGGCATTCAGGCGCGACACGGTGGTTTCGACACGGTTGCTCGCCATCAATAAGGAGGGATCAGCCCAAATGTCCTGAACACCCATGCTGAGCGCCAGGATGCCAGTCGAGGAACTGCCTTCCATGATGTGCCCCCGGGGGACGGCCAAGGTTTGCTTGAAAACCCGCGTTTTAGCGACAATGGAACGCTCCTGACCTCCAATACTAAGATGGAGCACCACCAAACGAATCACCAGTCCAACCATGGCCGCGCCCACCAACGAGACAATGATTATCATCCGAGTTGATTCACGGAGTTCATTCATTCATCATTATCCTGCAGTTTGACGTCATATGTATTTACCTTCTTGCCTTGATCCAGAGGCCCCGCCCCACGGTCCAGGCTGCATAGCCAACGCCCAAACCGGCCGCGCCGCACGCAACAACTGGCCAGATCGGGGCAGAAACCAGCCCTAGTGAAAGTGCTGCAGTACCAAGGGCATGTGAACCAAGAACGGTGACCGTCCCGGCAGCAACAGACGCACCCACAACTCCCGCTCCCGCTGCAGCGGCGCTAGCGGCCCCAATTCTGCCGATGGCATCCGCAGGTGTTTCAGGCTTTGAAACAATCAACTGAATGACATTCTTGATGCCGCTCAGTTCGACCAGATGGATAATTCGATCCTTCACCCAGGAAGCAGCGGCCAAAACACGGGGATCCTTCATGATCCGCCGCGCCCCATCAATCATTAGGGCAATGCCCACTGCTAGAACAGACGCAGATCCCAGAAATGCGCCGATATCAACCGGTGGATGCAAAAAGTGATGCGCTAAGTCGCCCGCCGTATAGCCACACGCCGCCAATACAGCAGACCCCGCGCCAGCGAGTAACGCACACGGAATACCCACAGCCCCGCCGCCGAAAACCACGCCAACTGACCCGAGAACGATGCCGGCTGTCGCCCCCAGACAGCCTCCGAACACTGCTCCTAGTTTCGCCGCTGCATTGCCGTTCAAAAATGCGGCATCAATGATGTCCTTCCCCATAGTGATCGCCCCATGATGGACACCCCACGCTATCGCCGCTGAACCTAATGCCATTTCGGCGGCACCAATTTCCCACTGGTGATTCTTACACCAGTCAGTCGCATATTCGAGTGCCTGCTGAAATGCCCGTTCTTCATTTTCACCCATTACTATTTCGTTCATTGCCTTCTCCTTTCCTGTTTAGCTGTTCTCATGCCTACCACTATATCAAGGGACACGGTCAAATAATGTCTGTCAGAAATATAATGGATATTTTTATTCCTGTTTCAGCGCAAAAATGAACATCCATTTCAGTGGCCGCGAAAACGGAATTCGGGTGGGGACGGGCACCTCGCATTACGATTACAGAAAACCGCTTTACGATTACTTGCCGATTCTGCGGAATGCCAACATGTATCGGGTCGATCTCCCTTCGCTTTTTTTGGCCAGCCGGGTGTGGTGGGTATGTCCCCGGAAATCGGTAGATTACCTGAAACTATCTGTGGATTACCGGTAGATTAAACACCCGCTGATATCAGTTCGTACGGACGCGGCCGCCCACAACCTCCGCTTCCAGTTGGCGACAATTTGTCAACAACTCATGGAAACGACCACCCCTGTGGAAATACCCGTCAGAACGGCACCAGTCACTGCATCAGTTAATGCGGCGGATACTTGACAATTCCTGTCGCTGGGGGAGAATCCAGTTTAATAATACTTTCTCTGAAAGGCTCCTTGGCTCATATGGCACGAATCTCAGAACCACCCAGCAAGCATACCGCAATCTACATAGATGCGAGTTACCTTGTCTCTGGACGAATGCTGCGACATCTTGACCATGTGCATAGTCAAAGGATCACACAAGAAGTAGTGGAGGAAATCCGTACAGGAAAGGACGTTAGGCAAAACGCCATACTTGACAATCTGCTGAGTGACTCGCCTGTCATAAATCGAAAACTGTTTTCCTCTCAGGGCGTCGCGCGAACGTACGATTATCTATTTTCCCTCGCCTCTACTCTTCACCCGTTCCTGCACGCCAAAGTATCGGAGGTGCTTAGCCAAGACCTAACCATTGATGAAAAATATAAACGGTGCATGGAGGCAGTCGACCAAGTGAGTCGAAATGGTTCAATTTGGCGGTCGGATCACCATTTCTTCCGGGATCATCCCGATGTCTTTGGGGAGACGCAGGATATTCCGGCACATGAATTCCATCGTGAGGTCAAAAAGAACCTGCCGCGCGCTCAGAAATCCTGGCACAAGTATCATCGAGCTCGGTTTGAAGCGGAATTGAAGATGAGTTACAAGTGGACGGAGGAACGAATTGTAGCCGCTGCGGCAACTGAAGCATTATTGTTTGCAAAGCGGGCGATCATTATGACGAATGACAGTGATTTTGCATCCGTGTTCTTCCAGTTCACCAATAACTTGATTCTCAGCCATTGTCAGGATGAAGCAGTACGCCTGGGGCTTAAGCCCACTGAATTCTGGCCGCTGTTTTATAATGAGTGTGCTCGCTACAGTAAAGAGTGCCAGAGCGTTCAAGAGGAACGTCTCCCGCTTGAAAAAACAATAGAGGCTGGAAAAGAAGCCGGACTTTTCGGCTGTCTGTGCCGAACTTCCCGTGTGGGCGACATTATTGTCTATTACGTTTCACAAGATGGTGGCGAATTCCACCATTATCCACAGTGGTTAACACAAACGGTGTTGCGCCGAACACTATAAGATTCGGGTATGATGGATATCTGCCTGGGAATCGGTAGATTACCTGAAACTATCGGTGGATTACCGGTAGATTAAACGCCCGCTGATATCAGATCGCACGTACGCGGCCGTCCGGATCATTCGAGCGCCCCAACTGGCCAGTCGCCTGATCTGACGATTACCGAAAACCGCCTGACAATTATCTGACGGTTACTTCCGGCTGTGGAGAACATAGACCGGTGGCAGAAAAGCGGATGGATTCCTCAATCTGGCGTACTACATTCCAAGGGCTTTTTGTAGCTTCTCCAATCCTGTCTTGCGCTTGCCCTCTTCCATCCGCCTGATGTTCTGGAGTTTCCATTGCAGGGCCGGAAGTTTCTGGAGATGCGTGATTCCGAGCGCATCCCATTCAGGCTCGCCACGCTTCAGGGATAGAAGAAATCGCTTCTCATCAGCATCGAGGTCGGCGTGAATCATGGACACGAGCCGTTCGCGCGTATCACACAGGGCCTGAACCGATACCTCGTCGTGGGTCATTCCGGCAAATTCGCCGACATAGACCTGCGTGATGTCCTTGAATTTCGGATCAAGTAACTCATGCATCGGGCGGTCGTGCGAAGCGAGGTACACCACGAAGGCCCGCCGGACTTGTGGCGTCAGTCCTTCGTTGGCCAACAGGAGGCGCACGTCGTACAGGTCCCGTGGATGTTGACGATCCAGCGCGGCACACAATTTGCCGCCATAGATGTCGGCCAGGGAAAGTGCCTGTACGGACACGAACAGGTTAAAGAATGTCTGCGCTTCGTTGCTCAAATCCCGTTTCTCTGGTGGGTACACACTGCCGCGCAAAACCTGATTCGGCTCCACTTTGATCTGAACCCCATCGAGTGATACCACGAGTTTCGTGGCCATCCCGCGTGACCGGTTGACTTGTACACGGGCCCCGGCTATCCGATTCGTCACATCTTTCGCGATGGCCTCCATCGCGCGGGTGATACCGCTCAACGCCTCGTCGCGGCCGGATAACGGCAGATAGGTCAGGTCAATATCCACCGACAACCGGGGCATGGCTCGGAGAAATAGGTTGATGGCAGTCCCGCCCTTTAGGGCAAAGCAGGGTTGTTTCCCGATTTCAGGGAGGCACCTGAGTAGTAATGTTGCCTGTTTTACATAGACGGGGTCAAACATGGGCTGCTTCCTCCTCTTTCGGAACGGTGATCCGGTACTTCGAGTTAAACTGTCCCCCTCGGTACAGAGAGCGGTTCCCTTTGCCTAAATCCAGACGCTCCGGTGTAAGTCGGCTGAACCATTCATGCCCGGCCGACTCCGCCGCCCAGAGGAAGAGCCGTTTAACTTTGACTGAACTGCACCCCTCAAGCAGGGGTTGCAACACTTGCGGGCGCAGTGTGCTTAAGCCGCTCATGAGCTCAACTGCATGCGTGATGGCATCGTTGGTGGTTGCCAGATGGAGGATCTCCAGGATCGCACGTTCCGGCGCGGAGATCCGAAGGGAGAACTCACCGCGCTCGACCTCCATATACCCAACCTGGTCGGTTGATTTAAAAAGGCTCGGTCGGTGATATTGGATCTTCACACCCCATGCGTGTTTCTTAAACCAGGCGGGCAGTCGCTCCCGGCGTTCACTGAACAGATGAACCACCGTTTCTTCTCCCAATGGTAGATATTGTCCCAAGCCGTTCAGTGATAATGCCGTATCACCGCCTGCGTAAACGCTGAGTTTCAGTTGTGTCTGGAGTGCGTAAACGCCACCGAGCCAGTTTACTGCGTCACCGGTACGCAAAAAGGCACCGCAACCTATTGACTGTATCCAGCCGGATGAGGCATAACGCCGGGCCAACTGGCGGTACACGCCAAGTTCGCGTAGCCAGGGTGCCGTCGCCACAGTTCCCTTTGGCCACTTCACTAGTAAATTGTTTATCTTCGATTCCATTATGACAACTCAAGGCTTACTTAAATAATCCATTTAAAAACCACATTATCTTATCTGTTTGAATCTGAAGCCATAATGTACACCTAAGGTTTACAATAGCAACCATAAACACAACACAATTTCCCCTTCAGTTATGGCTGTCAGAACGGCACCAGTTCGGGCTGGTCTGGTTCCGGGGATGGCTCGACATAATTGCCATCCCGGAGAACGACGTGGGCGTAGCCGCGCTGGTTCTTGTCATTCCGCCGGATGTCGGTCCGTTTGTGGGCGTGATGGAGCGATACCATGTGATCACAAACCAGGATTTCAAA
>Ga0194060_10002602_pt1 | contig 12847 bp, 14 predicted proteins | sample SepL225m_MetaG_FD_163427 | JGI IMG/M metagenome (GOLD analysis project Ga0194060, IMG submission 163427) | Anoxic zone freshwater microbial communities from boreal shield lake in IISD Experimental Lakes Area, Ontario, Canada - Sep2016-L222-5m | ecosystem: Environmental > Aquatic > Freshwater >... | reverse complement strand
GTTTACCAAGCGTGCAGAGGCGATTATCAGAAGCATGACCCTTCAGGAGCGGCGTCGGCCTGAGCTCCTGAATGCGAGCCGAAAGCGTCGTGTTGCGGCGGGAAGCGGAACCCAGGTCCAGGATGTCAATGAGTTGCTCCGGCATTTCGATCAGGCCCGCGAGATGGCGAAACGAATGGGTGTCATGCAAAAGAGGTTGCGCCATCGATGAGAATGTGTAATAGTGCGCCGCTTTTTGAGTCTTGGCGGCGGAACTCACTGGGGTCCCGAACCGTTTTTTTTGTTAGGGAGGCATTGAATGGCAGTAAAAATTAGAATGACCCGTACGGGAGCAAACAAGGATATCTGCTATCGCGTGGTAGCCGCTGACAGCCGATCGCCGCGTGACGGAAAGAACTTGGAAGTCGTCGGTTGGTATGATCCCAAGAAAAAGGGAGTCAATTTCAGCCTGAAGATGGATCGAATTGAGCATTGGGTCAGTAAGGGCGCGCTGGTCAGCGATACGGTGAAGAGCTTGATCAAGAAGATTCGTGCGGCCGCTGAAGCGAAGGCATGAAGGACTTTGTAGCGTTTATCACCCGCGCTCTGGTTGAACATCCGAAGGATGTGATAGTGACGGAAGTCGCGGGGAAACAGACAACGATTCTGGAAATGCGTTGTCATCCCAAAGATGTGGGCCGACTGATCGGAAGAAGCGGAAAGACCGTTGCGGCGATTCGTACGTTGCTCAGTAATTATGCAGCCCAAAAGGGATGCCGGGCAATATTAGAAGTGGCGGAATGAAGCCATGGCCACGCCGGTAAGGATTGATGTTATCACCATCTTTCCAGGAATGCTGAAAGGATTTCTGGAAGAAAGTATCCTGAAGCGGGCAGCCCTGAAAGGGGCCGTCATTTTTAATACGGTGGAATTGAGGCATTTTACCACGGATCGGCACCAAACGACGGATGATCGTCCGTTTGGAGGGGGACCGGGGATGGTGATGAAGCCGGAGCCTTTGTTCAAAGCCGTGGAGTCAGTGCGGACGCCCGGGGCGCGCGTGATTTTAATGACGCCCCAGGGAGGGCGCCATGAACAGGCAAAGGCGACCGAGTTGGCCACTGCGGGGCACTTGATTTTTATATGCGGGCATTATGAGGGCGTGGATGAACGGGTGAGAACTCACTTAGCCACCGACGAAATTTCGATTGGTGACTACGTTTTGACGAACGGAGTTCTTGCTGCGGCGGTGGTGATTGATTCGGTGGTAAGATTGTTGCCGGGGGTGCTCGGAAACAGCGAAACGATTCGTGAAGAATCCTTCACGGATGGAACGCTGGAGTATCCTCAGTATACGAGACCGGCTGAGTTCAGGGGATTGAATGTCCCGGATGTGCTTGTCTCAGGGAACCATGAGGATATTAGCCGGTGGCGCAGGGAACAGGCAGAACGCCGGACGAGGGAAAGAAGACCAGACTTATTGAAGGCGAGGGAACTATGATTGCAAAAGCATTGGCCATGATTCACAAAGAAAACCTGCGGAAGGATCCGATGCCTCCGTTTGCGATTGGTGACACCGTCAAGGTACAGGTGAAGATCCGCGAAGGCGCCAAGGAGCGTGTCCAGGCATACACCGGGATAGTGATTGCCCGTGACGGGCATGCCGCCACCGAAACCTTTACGGTCCGGCGTATTTCGCACGGCGTCGGGGTGGAACGTATTTTCCCCGTTCATTCGCCTAATCTGGTCAGCTTGGTCGTCGAGGGGTCCGGACAAAGTCGCCGCGCAAAACTTTACTATCTGCGGGACCGTAGCGGTAAGAGCGCAAAGTTGCGTGAAAAAAACAAGGCCGATTCGTAAGGGCTATCTTGCTTCACTTCGAACGTCAGGCATGGGGGCACGGAGTCACCCGGTTGGCGGGAGTCGATGAGGCTGGAAGAGGCCCGCTTGCGGGGCCGGTAGTGGCCGCCGCCGTTGTGTTCGACAGGGCTTTTCTTGAGGCCGAGCAGTATGGTCTTCTCCAAACCGTCGACGATTCCAAACGTCTGAACGCATCCGAGCGCGAAAGACTTTTTGTGGTGCTGACTGAATCCTTTCCCTGTGCCTATGGGATAGGCATAGCGGGTGTATCTGAGATAGACACCATGAATATCCTTCGCGCGACGCATCTTGCGATGGCTCGTGCGGTGGGAGCCATTTGCCCTCTTCCTGATTTTGTCTTGGTTGATGGGCTGCCTGTTTCCGGTCTTCCATGTCCCTCGTTGGCGATTGTGCATGGCGATGGACGGTCGTTGAGTATCGCCGCCGCCAGTATCATTGCCAAGGTGACGAGAGACAGGATGATGATGGAGCTTGATCGGCAGTATCCACACTATTCCTTCTCGCGTCACAAAGGGTATGGAACCCGTTTGCACATGCAGGCGCTTCTCAAGCATGGGCCAAGCCCGGTCCATCGCCGCTCCTTTCGCCCCGTCCAGGAAGCCATGCGCCTGCATGGCGAGGGAGGTGTTTCTGGGATTGGGGGAGTTGAGTAATGTTCAAGCTTCCTTTTCATCTTACAGTTGGACTTTGGGGGGAACATCAAGCCGAGGCGTTTCTTGAACGTAAAGGCTATAAAATCCTCAGTCGCCGATTTCGTTTAAGCGCCAGGGATGAGCTTGATCTGGTGGCACGGGACGGGGAAACGCTTGTGTTTGTCGAAGTGAAAACGCGGAATACGGAATCCTTCGGGCGCCCCATGGCGGCTGTAGATCGAAACAAACGGCATTATTTATCTCGTGCCGCCGTGCGATATCTTCGGAAGCTCGGGCGTCCGGTTAATTTCAGGTTTGATGTTATCGAGGTGATTGGTGAAAAGGGCTGTGAGTTGCCGGTGATCCGTCATATTGAGGCTGCCTTCCCGTTGGATCGTTGCTACACGCTGCCTTGGTGAGAAAGGGGTGTTTCGGTGTGTTGACGGGCTTTTGGCTTTGACGGTTTTGCGTTTTTTTGCGCCTTTGTGATTGCGCTCTAGATTGAGTTTGATATATTCCGGCCCTTCTTATTGCCGAAGCGCCCATCGTCTATCGGTTAGGACACCAGGTTTTCATCCTGGTAAGCGGGGTTCGATTCCCCGTGGGCGCGCCACTTATGGGTTCAGTCTTTACACCTTTTCCTCTTTCAAGTAACGTTTACGAGATTGGTGAATCAATCACACAGTCTGCATGATAAAGGGTGAATAATATGCCACGTCCGAAAGCCCCAAAAAGTAAATTCAAACGGGTGCTGTTAAAGCTTAGCGGAGAAGTCCTTCAAAGCAAAAAAAGCGGCCTGAGTATTGATCCGGAGGTGCTGGCTGGATTTGCGCGGCAGATTAAGGAGGTGCGCACCACGGGGGTTGAAATTGCCATTGTTGTAGGGGGCGGGAATATCTTTCGCGGGCATATCGGGGAAAGCCGGGGGATTGATCGCAATACAGGGGATTATATGGGGATGCTGGCCACGGTCATCAATGCCCTTGCGATTCAGGATGCCTTGGAAAAAGAAGGCGTGGATACCCGGGTTCAGACGGCGATTGAAATGCGGCAGGTTGCCGAGCCGTTCATCCGTCGTCGCGCGATGCGGCATCTTTCCAAGGGGCGCGTGGTAATTTTTGGCGGGGGAACGGGTAATCCCTATTTCAGTACGGACACCGCTGCGGCCTTACGGGCGAGCGAACTGGATGTGGATGCCTTACTCAAGGCAACCAAAGTGGATGGCATCTATAGCGCGGATCCCGTGAAAGATCCCAAGGCAAAACGCTATACTCAAATCGGCTATCAGGACGCGATCGCCAAGCAATTGAAGGTGATGGATGCCGCCGCCTTTTCCCTATGCATGGAAAATGACATTCCGATCATTGTTTTCGATTTCTTCAGGCCTGGAAATTTCGGGCGGGTGGTCGCCGGAGAGCCCATCGGAACCCTGGTTACAAAGTAGGAGAAAGCGTATGGAATCACTTGATGAAGTTTTGTTGGAGACCGATGACAAAATGTCGAAATGTCTGACGTTTTTGCATCAGGAATTTTCGGGCTTGCGTACGGGGAAAGCCTCGCCAAGTCTGGTGGAGAATGTCTCGGTTCCCTATTATGGGACTCTGACACGACTTCGTGAAATCGGCGGGATATCGACGCCTGAGCCACGGATGATTGTGATTAACTCTTATGATCCAACCGCCCTTCCTGCCATTGAAAAGGCGATTCTTGCGGCTAATCTTGGGGTTACGCCTATGAATGACGGCCGTGTGATCCGAATCGTTATCCCCGAATTAAGCGAAGAGCGGCGCAAAGAGCTTGTGAAGGTGGCTAAGCGCATGGCGGAGGAAGGGCGTGTGGCAATCCGAAATCTCCGGCGAGAGGCGAATGAGCAGATCAAGACCCTTCAGAAGAATAGTAAGATCACTGAAGACGAACGGGATCAGGGATTGGCCCAGATTCAGCGAGAAACGGACTTGCATATTGCGAAAATTGATGCATCTTTTGCATCCAAGGAAAAAGAAGTCATGGGGGTCTAGGGTAAAGCGAGTAACATTATTGTTTTGACTCCCAATCCCCTTAGGAATATTTCTAACAAAGAGGGCCTTATGAACGAAGAAAATAAGTCTGAAAATGGTGGCATCCCCCCCCGGTTAACAATCAAAAAGCCGGAACAAAGCGGTGAAGCGGGGGATACTGTTGCAACTCGCGATTCATCCGTTCCCCCAGTTATCCCGGAGGGCAACCCCGTCCCCGTTCAAGATCCATCTCTGGCGGGGTTTAAGAAGAAAACGTCGCGCATTTCTTTGGATCAGGTATCAGCCGAGCCCGGTGCGACACTGGCTGCGTCAGTGAGTGGAGTTGGGGTGGCATCCAAAACGATTCGACTTGCTCCGGCCGTGACCGGTCAGATTTCTCTTCCTTCTGTCGGAAAAGTCTTAAGCGGTGTCATTGTGTCCGATGATGCCAACCGGAGGACATCCCGAATTTCATTGGATTCAATTCTTCCGCGAACTGAGGCCGGTACCGCCGGGGAGGATGCAGTTCCTAAGACAATTCGAGTCAAGCGTCCGACTTTGTCTACGCCGGTCGGCATGCCTTCCCTGAGCGTGGCGGCGCCGACAACGCCCCCGCTTTCCTCCTCGGCGAAAAGCCAGACGGCACGGGTGGTGGTTCCCGAAGAAGTGGTTTCATCCGAGTCGCAACAGACCCAGAAAAAAACAATAAAAATCCGTCGTGCCGACGGGGGGGGCGTCGACATCAAGGCGGTTCCTCGTTCGGTGACTATTGCCCGGACGGAAGGGGATGCGGCGGATCAAAGTGAGGGGGAGGTTCCCGCTCCCCATTGGGCATTTGTCGTAACGGCGAGTGCGGCGGTGGTGATGATGTGTGTGATGATGTACGCCTTGATCGCCCAGGTCTTTCCGAATCTCGGATGGTCGCTTGGCGGATGATGCAGTGGTGTCGTGATCGTATTTGAAGGAGATGGCTGATGGAAAATTCTCAAGTTGTTTATATCAAAGGGGCGAACTGGAAAACAGAGGTTCTGGAGTCGCCTATCCCTGTCCTTGTCGATTTTTGGGCCGAATGGTGCGGGCCCTGCAAGATGCTTGCCCCTATCATTGATGAACTCGCCACGGAAATGTCCGGAAAGATCAAGATGGCGAAAGTTAATGTGGATGATAATCGAGATTTGGCGTCCCAATTTGGGATCCGTTCCATCCCGTCCCTTTTGGTGTTTAAGGACGGCCAGGTAAAAGGGCAGATGGTGGGCGCCATGAGCAAAATTCAGCTCAAGGATAAATTGGCCGCCTATCTCTGAGTCTGCCTTTTTACACCCACAGTTGCCGATCCAGCGTCCGATATTGAATGGCTTCAGACATCTGGTGTGGCTGGATGTGCTCCTGATTGTCGAGATCGGCTATGGTGCGTGCCACCTTGATGATCCGGTCATAGGCCCTGGCGCTGAAATTCAGTTCATTAATGGCCATTTTCAACACTTCCTGCGACTCCTTGGCAAGGGGACAGAATCTCTGGATCTCTTTTGTTCGCATGCCCGCGTTATTGTGAATCCGACGAAGCGACTTGAATCGATCCCGTTGGATCTGGCGTGCCGCGATCACACGGGAGCGAATGGTCGCCGAACTATCACCCGGTGTGATCCCCGAAAGATCCTGATAGCGAATCGTGGGGACTTCAACATGCAGATCGATACGATCCAGAAGCGGTCCTGAAATCTTATTCCGATAGTTTTGGATTTGATTCGGCTTGCACCGGCATTCGCGTTTTGCGTCCCCATAATAGCCGCATGCACAGGGATTCATGGCCGCAATCAACATGAAATGGCAGGGAAAGGTTACGGTTGCGGCCGCCCGGGATATGGTGACATGGCCGTCCTCCAAGGGTTGTCGCATCACCTCCAGTACGTTACGATGAAATTCGGGGAGTTCATCCAAAAACAAGACTCCGCGATGTGCCAAACTCACTTCGCCCGGCATGGGATGGGTTCCGCCACCCAAGAGGCCGGCATCTGATATGGTGTGATGGGGAGAGCGAAAAGGGCGTCTGACGATAAGCGCCTGATGAGATGATAATACCCCGGCAATGCTATGAATCTTGGTCGTTTCCAAGGCTTCTTCGATCGTCATGGGCGGAAGGATTGAGGCGATCCGCTTGGCAATCATACTTTTCCCAGTTCCCGGTGATCCAATTAAAAGCAAATTATGACCGCCGGTAGCTGCGATTTCAGCGGCGCGTTTTGCGGATTCCTGCCCTTTGACGTCGACGAAGTCATCCTCATAATCCATGGGGATGGAAAACGTCTGCTCCAGATCCACATGATAGGGCGATATGGGGGTTTTCCCTGCCAGAAAATCGGCGGCCTCCCGGAGGTTCTGAACGGGATACACTTCCAATCCTTTCACCACGGCCGCTTCCTCGGCGTTATCGACGGGGACGAGCAAGCCGCGTCGGCCTGATTTGCGCATTGCCAGCGCGATGGGAAGGACGCCCTTGATGCGCCGGACTTCGCCGCTTAACGCCAGCTCGCCTATCATCGCAAATTCGTTGAGTTTTTCGGGCGGGAGATGATCTTGGGTGGCCAGAATGCCAATAGCGATCGGAAGGTCGAAACAGGGGCCCTCCTTTTTGACATCCGCCGGGGCTAAATTGATGGTAGTTCGTCCGATATGGGGCCGGAAACCCGAATTGCTGATGGCGGTATGAACCCGGTCCTTGCTCTCCTTCACGGCCGTGTCAGGCAGTCCTACAATGACCACGCTCGGGTCCCCATGGCCGGCATTGACTTCAATCTCGACCGGATAGGCATCCACCCCGTAAACGGCCCCGCTGTACACCTTGGCTAGCATGATAGTCCTTTATTAGCTATAAATATAGCCACAGTATAGGAATAGAGGAGCGGATGCCAGATATAAGTTCAGGCAGGAATATTGTCGTATTCAGGAATGATCAGTCACGGTGCGGCTATGCGGGTGACGAGATCGGGGGCCAGTCGGCGGAAGTCTTGAAGATTGAAGGTGTAAATCTGCTCAGCCTGCGAATGGCGGGCACATTCGACCAACAAGGCATCGTACACCTTGCCGCCTCCAAGCCCACACCCGACACAGACTTCAATGGCTCGCTGATACATTTCAGGCGTAACGGCCACCAACTGGAAGTGCTTTCTAATATTGGTGGCGACGATATCCCTCGCCTCAGAAGGCAAGATTCGCGGAATGATCGGCACTGAGGTCAACGCTGAAAACGCCTCTGCCAAGCTGTGGATCGAAACAAAGCCGACCTTTTCGCCGTTGGCGATGGACTCCAAGACTGGGCGAGCCCGTTCGTAATGAGGATGCTTTCTAATACAGGCGGCAACCAAAACGGATGTGTCGCAAAATACTGTCATTGACGCCATCCAAGCACTTCGGCGTCACGTCCAGACCGGCTTAGTTCGACGGCGCGGATGAGATCCCCGGTTGGTTCCCCTTCATGAACAAGCAGCCCGTTGTTTTCTACCAGATGAGCCTGACGCTCATGCGTTTTCAAGAATATACCATCGGGCAATATTTTCAGATCAAGGCGGTCGCCCGCAACCAGATGGAATTGTCGCCGAACAGCTTGAGGCAGAATGATCCGACCAGCTTTATCAATACTCAATTCAGCTTTCATGCCATTCATAATGCCAAATGCCATTTATTATGTCAATACTATGACGTATTTTCTCAAATCACGCTTGCAAATAATAAACTTCTTTATAACCAATGACTTACAGACAGTTTGTCCATAAACGCCTGAAAAGTTCACCGCTATTGAAGGGTCGGCAGGAGCAGCGTCACGCATGTTCCCTTGCCGGGGCGGCTATCAATATCAAAACCGACTCCCAGCGCGCAGGCACGTTCTCGAATGCTAAGAAGACCGAAGCTCGACTGGTTGCGGTGAATCTCGGCGCCGCCTTTGCCTTTGTCCCGCACCATGATGGCGATATTCTGCTTTCCCGCAGGCCGCAACCGAATCTCGGCCGACCTGACAGCCGCATGTTTGCAGACATTTAGCAACAACTCCCGGATCGCATCAAACGCAAAGTTTTGCAGCTCATCGGAGGCCAAGGTGAAGGCCCGGCGCCCTTCGATTCGAACCTCAAGGTTGCATTTGGCCTGTACGTCCTGGGCCAGCCAATCTAGCGCGGCGCACAAGCCCAATGAGGAAAGAACCGGCGGAGAAATGCGAGTCGCCATTTCGCGCGTGAGTTGAATGGTTGCCGTCAGTTCCTTCAGCGTCCCGTTCACGATCCGGGACACTGACCCCTCTGAGTCATCGTCCAGCAGAGCATGAAGCTTATATTGAATACCCACCAGGCGCTGCTGGAGATCCTCATGAAGGATATGCGCGATGCGTCGCCGTTCCCTGTGTTCCGCTTGCGTCAACTCAAGCGCCAAGGCCTGGAGTCCCGCCGTCCGCTCCCTTACCTTGACCTCGAGTTCATCACGGGATTTTCGCAGAGTCTCTTCTGCCCTTATGCGATCGGTGATGTCGTGGACGAAAAGCGCGACTCGCGTAACTTTGCCCGTCGGTCCGAAAATTGGACAGACGTGGGTTTCCATGACGCGTCCGTTCCGTTCGTCCTCAAAAACCTGAAGAGTGCCGGTCTTCACCGCTTTGTTGAATTTCGCCTGACGAGACTTTGCCAGACCATGCGGCAAAAATGAGAAAACCACACGACCAATGAAATTCTTGGCGGCGACTCCCATTCGCTTGCACATTGCGGTATTTGCATTCAGGACTACACCACCGGTATCCAGGAGCACAATGGGTTCGATAGAGCCATTGAACAAGGCCTCGAGATCCGCCTCACTTGTCTGCAACTGCTTCTCGATCCGCCTACCTTCGGTGGTATCCTGCAAGATGCCGGTCCAGAGTACATCGCCATTAGCCAGAATCCTGGGAACCGAATTGAAGTGAACCCAGCGCACCTGGCTGCCCCTGAGAATGCGCCCACCCCATTTGAAGGTTTTAAGGGAGTTCATGGCGGCGACGTTCTTGGCAATGAAATCCGCCCTGTCGTCCGGATGAATCCGTTCAGCAACAATCTGTGCATTGGCTTTCCGCTGGGACTGGGTCACTCCCAGGATCCGGCAGAAGGCATCACTCGCCATCTCGATGCTGTAATTCGTCGCCAACCGCGCCACCCACTCGCGGTTCATCCACTCCTTGGCGGCGGTGACACGCAATCTGTAAACTCCGATGGGAAGAGACGCGACCAGGTCTTTATAGAGATTCCGCTCGTGAGAAAGGTTCTGTGCAGCCTGCTCGGATTGAAGCCTTGTCGGGTGAGGCAAACAGCCGGACGTGCAAAGACCTGCCTTTGTTTTGCGAGACAGTGTCTTTCTATCGTTTGGGATCATGCCTTCACTTTCATGTTGCCCGTTTATCTCAATTACCGACCATGTTGGTCAAATCAAATACGGAGCTCACATGAGCCCGGCAATTCAAGCCCGCCGTCATTCGGCATTGTGGTGGTGGGGCTGATTTGATCTACTAGGAACCCTTCACATGAGGAGATCGAATCATGACGTTTTCATCTTGCATTAAACATCGGTGGTTTGTCCTGGCTTTGTGCTTCTTGCTCGTGAATGGATGGGCGGTTTGGCGATTGGTAGGGACGCCAACGGGGGTGAATCAACGAGCGGAAGGTTATACCAATGAAGCGCCTCGGATTGAGGCCTTGCGCCTGATGTCAGCATCGATGGCGTCCTATAACACGATCAGTAATGGGTTCATGCCAAGGGAGATTGATGCGTCGAGTCCGTCTTTCGAGCCCGCTGTGGCGCAAATAAATTTCGGGAGAGAAGTGGATGTGCGTGAGGCGGCGGGGTTTGTTGAGGTTTCTCCGTCGGTGAAGTGGGAACTGGGCCCTTATTATGGGGGCTGTTCCATTTCGGGTGATTTTCAGCCTGGCAAGACCTATGCGATCACGTTCAAGAAAGGGTTCAAGGCCGGGGATGGAACCCTGTTGGCAACGAACGTGACGCGGCAGGTGGTTTTTCCTGATCGCGCCCCGGCGCTGTCCATCGCGGTGGAGGGATCCTATCTCTCGCCGCGGGGCGCTTTGAATGTGCCGGTGGTGACAATGAACATCCGTCAATGCGAGGTTGCCCTGCGCCAGATTTGCCCGGGCAATGTGGTGTTCTATGCCAATGATCCGGGCCGAAGAAAAGTTTCATATGAGGGGCTCACCTCTCCCGCAGTGACCAATACGGTGTCTCTGCCAGAGTCGCCTAACCGGGAGAATAAATTCTACGTTAATCTGCGCACCCTTGCCGGGGCGGAACCAAAGGGAGTGTATTGCCTGGCCGTGACCTACAAAGGCCAGGACTATTGGGATCGTCGTGAGGGGACTCATTTGGTGGTGGTGACGGACCTGGGGATTTCCGCGAATGTGGCCGGTAATGGCGTCTGGGTGTGGGTGAACTCGCTGCGAACCGCAACTCCGGCGACAAACACCGAGGTGGTGCTTTATGCCCGCAACAATCAGGAATTGGGGCGGGGGATGACCGATGGGCAGGGCTTGATTTTTCTGCCCCTGAAAGAGAACCTGGCGCCAGAACTGGAGCCCACACTGGTTACCGCAGCCTTCGACGGGGATCTTTCGTATTTGCCGTTGCAGCATCCGACAACGGGCGTTTCCCTGGAATCCAGTGAGGGTGCCCCGTATCTGGGGCGGGGCCATGAGGCCTATGTCTTTACGGATCGCGGTGTTTACCGGCCGGGAGAAGCCGTGCATGCCAAGACTCTGGTGCGGGATGCTTCGCTTATGCCGCCGACACCTTTCCCGTTGATATTCCGGGTGCTGAAGCCGGATGGAAAGGTGTATCGGGATGTCCCAGTGATGTTGGATATCCTTGGCGCTGCAGAACTGGCCATGGAATTGCCAGCCTATCTGCCTACCGGGCGCTACGCCGTTCAGGTAGTCATGCCGGGGTCATTCGCTGAGTTGGGGAGTCAGACTATTTCACTTGAGGATTTTGTCCCACCGCAAATTGTCGCTACGCTCTCTAACCTGCCGCAACGGGTGACCTCCAGCGACACGGTGAATGTGGCCGTGAGCGCACGTCATTTGTTCGGCCGGCCAGCCGCCGGGTTGCCGGTTTCCGCAGAAGTTTATTTCTCAGATGTGCCATTCAAACCCGCTAACTGGGAGGGATATGGGTTTGGTGACAGCGAGAAGGCGGCCACCAAGAAAACCACTGAACTGGGTTCGACCCACCTCGACGGGGACGGCAAGCAATCTTTCCTCCTTGAAGCGATGGGAAAACTGCGTCCGGCGGGCCCGATCCGGGCGGCAGCCTGTGTGACGGTACGCGACAGCAGCGGACGCGCCGTCTCGACCACCGGCATTACCCTGGTGGATGCCTATCCCTATTATGTGGGGCTTAAGCCGGCGCGGGTCGGCGGACATATAAAAGTCGGGGACCCTTTGTCAATTTCGGTGGCCGTCGTTAAGCCGGATGGAACGGTGACCCAGCCGGAATCGCCCCTGCTCACGACCGTGGAGCGTGTGGAGTGGAACAGCGTGATGAAGCGGCGGGGCGGACACTATTCGTGGGAATCCGAGCGCATCAAGACCAAGGTGGGCGAATCAGGGAAGATCACCTTAAAAAATGGGGAGGGTCAATTTCCGGTAACAGTTGACCGGTCGGGGGAATATATCGTAACGGTGTCGGATCCTTTCAGCGGCGCCTCGACCTCCCTGAAACTTTTCGCGGCGGCCGGGGATGCGGAGTGGGTGGATTGGGCGAAGGATAAGCCCGCAGGTGTGCAGCTCAGTTTTGATCGCACGGACTATCTGCCCGGTGAGAAGGCGAAACTGGCAGTGAAGGCTCCGTTCATCGGATCGGCCCTGCTCACGGTTGAATCCGATCGGGTTTTGGAGCGTCGGGTGGTGAACCTGACAGGAAATACCGCTGAGTTTGAAGTTGAGGTGAAACCGGAGTATGCCCCGAATGTGCATTGCGTCATAAGCCTGATCCGGCCGGCGAGCGCGGAGAGCGTGTGGTCTGCCCACCGGGCTGCGGGTTCCGCTGTGCTGAAGGTGGTGTCGCCCGGTCATCGGTTGGATGTCAGTATTGAAGCGCCCAAAATAATCCGGCCACAAAGTCAATTGGCGGTGAAGGTGAAGGCGGCGGACGAGACCGGCAAGGCCGTGGCCGGGGCTGAAGTCGTTGTGATGGCCGTGGATGAGGGCATCTGCCTGCTGACAGATTTTGAAACCCCTGATCCGCTGGCGTATTTTGTGCGGACGCGGGGACTGGGTGTGACGCTGGCCGACTTGTACAGCGAACTGATGCCGGTTAGCGAGGATACTTCCGATGCGACGG
>Ga0194060_10002601_pt1 | contig 12848 bp, 11 predicted proteins | sample SepL225m_MetaG_FD_163427 | JGI IMG/M metagenome (GOLD analysis project Ga0194060, IMG submission 163427) | Anoxic zone freshwater microbial communities from boreal shield lake in IISD Experimental Lakes Area, Ontario, Canada - Sep2016-L222-5m | ecosystem: Environmental > Aquatic > Freshwater >... | reverse complement strand
GGGCTTCCGATCCGGCGCTCGCGCGGATTCGGCAGGAGCGCAAGGGCTTTTACGAAGCGATCCGCGCGCAGAGCATGAAACCGCTGTGGGAAGTACTGCATTCCCTGGTGCCCCGTGAACCCGCGTCGAGCTGCGTCCCCTGCTTGTGGAAGTACGACGAAGTCCGCCCGCATTTGATGCGCGCCTGCGAACTGATCACTGCGGAGGAGGCGGTGCGCCGCGTGCTGGTCCTGGAGAATCCGGGTTTGCACGGGCAATCGGCCGTCACCCAATCGCTGTTCGCCGGCCTGCAGGTGATCCTGCCGGGCGAGATTGCCCCCAGCCATCGCCATACGCAGAGCGCGCTGCGCTTCATCGTCGAGGGCACCGGCGCATACACCGCAGTGGATGGCGAGCGCACCGGAATGCGGCCGGGCGATTTCATCATCACGCCCAGTTGGACCTGGCATGACCATGGAAGCTCGGCAAGGGAGCCGGTGGTTTGGCTCGACGGTCTCGACATTCCGATGATCCGGTTTTTCGATGCGGGTTTTGCGCAGAACGACGTACGCAAGTCGCAGCCTGTTGCCAGAGCGGAAGGCACGAGCTTTGCGCGCTACGGGAACAACATGGCGCCGGTGCGGCACATTGCGCCGTTTGGCGCGACCTCTCCGATATTCAGTTATCCTTACGAGCGCAGCCGCGAAGCCCTGCGCGCACTGGAGCGGGACGCGCCCGTCGATCCATGGGATGGCGCCAAACTGCGTTACATCAATCCCCTGACCGGCGGTTATCCGATGCCGACCATGGCCACATTCATGCAGAGCCTGCCCGCGGGTTTCGACGGCAAACCTTATCGCCAGACCGATGGTGCGGTATTCAGCGTGGTTGAGGGCCGGGGTTCGGTGAGCGTGGTGCACGGAGAGCGGTCCTGGAAATTCGATTTTTCTCCGCGTGACCATTTTGTGATTCCATCGTGGCACGCGGCGCGTTTCACCTCGGAGCGCGGCTGCGTGCTGTTCAGCTATTCCGACCGACCGGCGCATCAAGCACTGGGAATCCACGCGGAAGACAGATTGACCTGACAGGTGCGCTTCGGCTGATCCCCGGACGAGTGTCGAAGCAGCAGGGTGTTTGCGATGATTGAAGCCGCAGCGCCGCTGCAGACGCCAGAATCCAGGTCGGGACGCTAAGTCACTTCTTTCGTCATGGTTTTATTCGGAACGAGATAAACTACGGCTTTACGCCGAGTCAAGGCTTTGTGAGCGCGCAACCCAGCCCCGAGGCAGTCCGCAGGATTCTCGACCACCGTACACCACGGGCGGAAATCGAGCGTCTTCTGCGCAGCCTGTCCGATGCCGAAAAGACGGACCTCGTGCTGCGTCTTGCGGAGACCGCACGCCGAAAGACGCTGTTTGTCGATATTGCCAACCGCGTATCCGACAGCCTCTCTCTGGACGTACTGTTTCCGCGACTGATGGAAGTCGTGACCGAAACGCTCAACGCGGACCGCAGTTCCCTGTTCCTGCATGACCCGGAGACGGGGGAGTTGTTCTCCCGCGTGATGCAGGGGAGCGTCATGGGCGAGGTGCGCTTTCCGGCCACGCTCGGCATTGCCGGTTCGGTGTTCGCAAGCGGCAAGGGGGAGATCATTCCGGACGCCTACGCCGATCCGCGCTTCAACCGCGAAATGGACCAGCGCTCCGGCTACCGGACACGAAATATTCTGTGTGTCCCGATCCGCAACAGGAAGCACGAGGTGATCGGCATCACCCAGGCGCTGAACAAGCACGGCGGCGATTTCAACGCCGAAGACGAGCGGCTTGTCGAAGCGCTGTCGCATCAGGCCGCCGCCGCGCTCGAGAACGCTAGGATATTCGAGAAAGTGGAGCGTGCACAGCGCGAGGAGGCGCTGCTGCTCGAGGTGGTGAGTTCCATCGCCTCCGAGATCTATCTTCAACCGCTGCTGCAGAAAATCATCGACGCGGCAACCCAACTTCTCGATGCCGACCGCGGATCGCTGTTTCTAAACGATGCTGTCCGCGGCGAACTGTATTCCAGAGTCGCAGGCGGTGCGGATATCGAGGAAATCCGCTTCCCGAACAATGCCGGGATCGCAGGCGAATGCTTCACCGCCGGCGCGCCGATCAACATCTCGGACGCTTACGCCGACCCGCGATTCAACACGGAGGTCGATAAACGCACCGGATACAAGACCGACAGCATGTTGTGCATGCCGATCACGGCCAAGCACGGAATCCGGGTGGGTGTCATGCAGATCCTCAACAAGAGGGTCGGATCTTTCGGGGCCGGAGATGAAAAGCGCCTCGTCGCGCTCTGCGCCCAGGCCGCGGTATCGATAGAGAACGCCCAGTTCTTCGAGCAGGTGAATACCGCCCGCAACTACAACGAGAGCATTCTGCGCAGCATGAGCAACGGCGTGGTCACGATGGACGCCGCGTGGACCATTACCAAGGTGAACCAGACGGCGGCCCGTATCCTGCGACGGTCCGAGGAGGAACTGCAGGGTAAAGCCGTGCAGGAGGTCCTCGGCGAGCGCAACGCCTGGATACTGAAGAGCCTCGAAAAAGTCCGCTCATCGGGCAAGACCGACATCAGCGTGGACACGGACCTGCTGCTCGAGGATTACGCGGCGGTGTCGCTCAACCTGAGCACGGTGCCGTTGGTAACCGAGCAGGACCAGCCGATCGGCTACATGCTGGTGATGGAGGACATCAGCCGGGAAAAGCGGCTTCGCACCACCATGTCGCGCTACATGAGCAAGGCGGTGGTGGATCAACTGGTGGAGAACGGCGAAGCCGTGCTGGGCGGAGCCGGCCGCGAGGTCAGCGTGCTGTTTTCCGATATACGCGGATTCACTTCCATCTCCGAGCGCCTGGGGCCAAGCGACACCGTCGGTCTGCTCAACCAATATTTCACCGCCATGGTAGACATCGTCTTCGCCCATAACGGGATTTTGGACAAATACATCGGCGACATGATCATGGCCGTGTTCGGTTCCGTGATGGCGCGCGACGACGACGCAGACGATGCGGTGGCGGCAGGCAATATGATGCTGGTGGGGCTGCGCGACCTGAACCTGCGCAGACGGCAAAAGGGCCGCGATCCTATACGCATCGGCGTGGGCATCAGCACCGGGCACGTCGTGGTGGGCAATATCGGCTCGCCCAAGCGCCTTGAATACACCGTCATCGGGGATCGCGTAAACCTCGCCGAACGCCTCGAAGCCGCCAACAAATTTTACGGTACCAGCGCGTTGCTGTGCCAGTTCACTGCGGCCAAACTGCGCCGGAAGGCCGTGCTGCGGGAGATCGATTTCATTCTTGCGCGCGGTTCGACGCGGCCGTTGGCGATATTCGAAGCGCTGGATCACCATACTGAAGCTACGTTTCCGCGGCGCGCGGAAGTGCTGGAAGCGTACGCCGAGGGATTGCGGCTCTACCGGCAACGCGACTGGACGCGCGCAGCGAGCCGCTTCCGCAGTGCATCGCTGGCAAATCCGGACGACAAGCCATCGCGGGTATTTTGGGAACGCTGTGCTCAGTTCATGGAGACGCCGCCGCTGGAAAGCTGGGATGGCGTCTGGATGATGGAAAACATCTGAGCGGGCCCGCTCTAGCCCTCGTTGAATCCGAAGCGGGTCACGAAACCTTCCGCGTCGAGCGCAGGTCCGCGGTAATCGGCCTGCATGTGGTCGCAACCCAGTTTTTTCAGCCTCGCCGCCGCAGCGTCGTCGGCTACGTTCAATGCAACGACTTCGAGTTCCAGATTGTGGGCAAGGTCGATGATCGATTGCAGAATGCGCTCCGACTTCGGCTCCCAGGATGGATCGTGCGCGCGCGCAACGTCAATCTTGATTTCCTGGAACGACAGGTTCATCAGCCAGAACAGCGATGCCAACGCCAGGCTGGGGTCGTCTATCGACAGTTTCACCCCGAGTTGTCTCAGCCGCGCCAGCGTTTCCCGCGCTGCCGGCTCCGCGCCCAGCACCAACGTTTCTCCAACCTCGATAATCAGCCGGCCCGGTCGCAGATCCCAGGTGCCCAGCGCGCGTGCGACAACATCGGGAAGGTCGGGGTGCAACAGCGCCCGCCCCGGAACATTGACGGCAATGCGCAGGTCGAGCCCGGCACTGAAGCGGAACTCCGAGCAGTTGCGCAGCGCGCGATTCAGCATCGAAGACAACAACTCGGTGACACGTCCGGCGGACTCCGCGGCCGCAAAAGCATCTTCAGCCGGGATCAGCGTGCGCGCGTCCTCGCGCCCGCGCAACAGGCTTTCGGCCCCCATGATCTGGCCCAGCCGAAGGTCGTACTGCGGCTGAAACACCAGATCGAGCGCGTCGTCGGTCACCGCCGTGCGCAGCCGGTTTCGGTAAAGAAGCTGCGATGTTTCTGCGTTTTCCTGGTCGACATCATATACGGCCGCATGGCTTGCGCTGCCGCGCGCCACGGCGCAGGCGCTCTTCGCCTGCCGCAGCAGTAATTCCGGCTGATCGCCGTGAGCCGGGTACATGGCAATGCCGATCGAAGGACGTGCATAGATCTCATCCTCGCCGATCCAGAACGGATTGGCGAGCGCGCGCAGAGACTTCTCGGCTGCGAGCCATGCCACCGCCGAGCCGTCCACCGGCGAAAGTACGCAGGCAAACTCGTCGTGGCCCAGGTCGCCGAGGAGATCGCTCGGGCGCAGCACCTCGGCGCGCAGCGCCGCCGCAATCCGGGCACGCACCGCATCGCTGACGTGGTAGCCCCACGTGGTATCGATATGGCCGATTACGCCGCACTCGATCAGCAGCAGTGCAAGGTTTCCGCCGTCGGCGCGCCGTTCGTCCATTCGGGTACGCAGCGCTTCGATCAATCGAAGGGTACCGGCAACGCGCGAGCCCTGTGACACCGACTTGGACCCGGCGGAACCCTCTTCGCTCACAGGAAGAGTTCTCGCGGATCGATTTTCACCATATCGTATTCCCGCGTGCGCTGGATTCGGTATGGTTCTCCCGGCTTGATCTTCGGTTCCTTCATAAGGTCGAGCATTTTGTACGGGATGAGAGGGTTGCCGCGCGCGTCCTTCACCACCATGATTCGCGGCTGCAGCCGGCGCACCAGGTTCTGGGCGATCACAATCGCAACTTCGCCGCTGTTCAGTTCGACTACCGATCCCACGGGAAAGACGCCTACGCATTGGATGAACTGCTCCACCAGCGCCGGATGAAACTGCTTGCCGCGTCCCTTGTAGAGGACATTGAGTGCGTTCGAAGGCGACATGTTCTCTCCGAACGGGGGGGGCGCGGTAAGCGTGTCGAAGGTGTCGACTAACCCTGCAATCAAGCCGAAAAGTGCAATCCCGCCACCGCGCAGGCCGCGCGGGTAACCGCTGCCGTCGAAACGTTCGTGATGCAGCGAGGCAAGCCCGGGAAGTTCTGGCGAGAGACCTGGCGTATTGCTGAGAATTTCGACGGAGTGGTCTACGTGTGTTTTATAGAGTTCGACCTGAGCCGGGTTTCCAGGTCCGTTAGCCGCCAGCAGCGTGGGAAGCTTGAGTTTGCCCACGTCCTGCAACAGTCCCAGCATTCCGAGCACTTCCAGGCGGTCAGGAGGCAGCTGCAGAAAGCGGCCGAATATGGTCATCATGACGGAGATCTCGGCGGCGCGGCTGAGTGTCGCACCGCTTTTCTCCTGCAGCTTGATCAGCAGCGCCATCGCGTCCGGATTGCGAACGACGCTGTCGGTGATTTGTACGGCCGCCTCATGCGATCGGAAACTGTCGATCGCATTGCCGATTTCAACGGTGCGGGAAATTTCCTCTATGACCGCCGTCGTCTTGGAATACGCAGTCTGCGCCCGGGGCAGTTCCGCCTCTACGCTCGCGATTTCCTTGTACACCGTGGTGCCGCGGACCTTCGCAATTTCCTCCGCACTGGCCTTGGCTATTTCAGCCACGTCTTGCTTTTCCGGATCGACGAAGACGTGCTTGCAGTGTTTTTTCAGAACATCTATCTGCTTCTCGGACTTCAGGACAAATCCCTGGAACACGAAAGGCGTTTCCGTCCACGGACGGTCCAGCTTCGAGACATACATCCCGAAGCTGAGTTCCTCCACGGAAATTTTCCTGAGCGTCACGTTATTGCCTGGTTGTCAAAGCTGGCAGACTGAGTTTTCAAACCAATTGGAATGACGGCGGATCGTTCCGGCCGTCTTGTGATCGTTTGACCTTGACCAGATCACCGATACGACGGCAGCAATTGTACCGCCATCGCGCACTACGGGCGTGATTTCCGCGGCTGCATTGGCCGTCCGTGCTTGCGATGCAATTGCATGTGCTCGCAGGGATTTAAGCCGGCGCCGTTCCACCTTGCATCTTTTGTTCCGAATCCAGCGGCTTGTGCGCGGAAACGAGTTGCAGCAACTGCCTGAATATCTTGGGTGCGCCCGCTACTATGCGCCCGCTGTCCAGGTAATTGCTGTCACCACTAAAATCGCCCACAAGTCCTCCGGACTCCTGGATCAGGAGGCTGCCCGCCGCCATGTCCCAGGGCGCAAGTCCGATTTCCCAGAATCCGTCCAGCCGGCCTGCGGCGACATAGGCGAGATCGAGCGCGGCGGCGCCGGCGCGGCGCACGCCCACGGTCTGTGCCATCACCTTGCGCAAGATCGCCATGTATTCGCTCATGTGTTTGAAATCTCGGAATGGAAATCCGGTACCGATGAGCGCATCGTCCAACTGCGTACGCTTTGATACGCGCATGCGCCGGTCGTTGAGGTAGGCGCCGTGCCCGCGCGTCGCCGTGAATAGTTCGTTGCGCCCGGGATCGTAGACCACCGCCTGCGTCATCGAGCCCTTGTGCCGGAGGCCGATCGAGACGCAATACTGCGGAAAACCGTGAATGAAATTGGTGGTGCCGTCCAACGGGTCGATGATCCAGACGTAATCCGATTTGCCGTGGACGCCGGACTCCTCTGCTAGAATCGCGTGATCCGGAAAAGCTTTCAGCAGGACCTGGATCACAGCCTGCTCGGCTGCATGGTCCACCTCGGTGACGAAATCGTTGTGGCGCTTGGTCGAAACCGTCAGAGCGTCGATGTCTTGCGCGGCCCGGTTGATGATAGTGCCGGCGCGCCGCGCGGCTTTTACCGCGATATTGAGCATGGGATGCATGTGATATGGGATCTTTGGTTGGTGGTATTGCGGTCTGTGCCGAAGGCTTGATTTTAATATGAGCGCACAACTGCTGTCGCACATTCGCATCGTGCTGTCGCATACCTCGCATCCGGGCAATATAGGCGCGACGGCGCGCGCGATGAAGACCATGGGCATCAGTTCGCTCTATCTTGTCAATCCGAAAATATTTCCCGATGCCGAAGCCGACGCCAGAGCGAGCGGGGCGTCGGATGTGTTGCGGAAGGCGCGCGTCTGCGCCAGCCTGAACGAGGCTTTGCAGGGAACGGTCCATGCGTTGGCGGTGAGCGCGCGCCGGCGCGAACTCGGGTATGCGTCGGCCGATGCGCGTAGCGCGGCGCAACAGCTCGTCGCAGCGGCGCAGGAGGGCGAGGTCGCCATCGTCTTCGGTACCGAAATGTCCGGCCTGACCAACGAGGAAATTTTGCAGTGCCGGGCAGTAGCCCACATACCCGCAGACCCGGCCTGTTCCTCCCTCAACCTCGCGGCTGCGGTACAGGTATTGGCGTACGAGGCGCGCGTGGCGGCGATGGGAGAGCAACCCCCCCTGGGCGAATCCGAGCCGGCGCGGCACGAGGACGTCGAGAACCTCTATGTCCACCTTGAGCAAAGCCTGCTTGCCAGCGGCTTTCTGGATCCTTCGAATCCCAAGCGCCTGCTGCCGCGCCTGAGGCGTATGTTTGGCCGCATCCGGCTGGAGCAGGAAGAGGTGAACATACTGCGAGGTATGCTGAATTCTTTTCGGAAATAGTTGACCAACCCACTTGGGAATAGTAAATTATTGCCTGTAAGAAAGAACAAATAGATTATTATATCTATAATTAAAACAATTAGTTATAATATTGTATTAATATTTAACATTAAGTTAATAGTTAAGGCGTTAAGGCTAAAATTGAGCAAAAATCTGAGGTAGCTGGAACTAAGGAAGCCGGAAGTCACGCACATGTTCGAAAGTATTCGTGAAGACATCGCAAGCGTTTTCGATCGCGATCCCGCCGCGCGCTCGACCTGGGAGGTCATGACCTGCTATCCCGGTTTCCATGCGCTGCGTTTTCACCGCACTGCGAACCGGCTGTGGAGGCTTGAACTGCGCTGGTTGGCGCGGTTGGTCTCGCACATCGGTCGTTTTTTGACGGGAATCGAAATCCATCCGGGCGCCACCATAGGCCGGCGCTTTTTCATCGACCATGGAATGGGAGTGGTTATTGGCGAAACCGCCGAAATTGGTGATGATGTGACCCTTTATCACGGTGTCACCTTGGGAGGCACATCCTGGAACAAGGGCAAGCGCCACCCGACACTCAGAAATGGAGTGGTGATAGGCGCAGGTGCCAAGGTACTGGGTCCCATCGTAGTCGGCGAAGGGGCGAAGATTGGTTCCAACGCCGTGGTGGTAAAGGATGTTCCTGCCGGGGCTTCTGCGGTAGGAATCCCGGCGCGTATCATTATCGACGAAAGAGATAAGACCCGCGAGGAAAAGGCCGCGAAGCTCGGTTTTTCCGCTTATGCGGTTACTTCCAAAGCGGAGGATGATCCTCTGGCCAAGGCGCTGCAGGGCATGCTTGACCATTCGATGGAGCAGGACCGGCGCATGGAAGAAATGCAGCGCGAAATCGGGATGTTGAAGGAACGAACCGAGGACGACCGTGCGGTGGCGGAACGCTTCAACCCCGGGCGGTTACGGCAGGCAGGGGATAAATAATTAGCCTAAATCCCCGGGATTTGTTATACTTGACTTAATTAATCGGGTATTGCGCAGGAGGCGAACATGAGATTGACGACTAAAGGCAGATTTGCGGTGACGGCAATGCTTGACCTCGCGTTGCGCCAGAAGCAGGCGCCGGTAACCTTGGCCGGGATCGGGGTGCGCCAGAGCATTTCCTTATCCTACCTGGAGCAATTGTTCGGCAAGCTGCGCCGCCACGCACTGGTTGAAAGCGTTCGCGGCCCGGGCGGCGGTTACCGCCTGGCGCGCGCGGCCGAAAAGGTATCGGTGGCAGACATCATTCTTGCCGTCGACGAGCCGCTGGATGCGACGCAATGCGCGGGCATGGAAAACTGCCAGGAAGACCGACGCTGCATGACACACAATTTGTGGACCACTCTGAACGAGAAACTGTACGATTACCTGAACTCGGTGACGCTGCAAGACCTTGTAGCCGAGCAACTGGCGAAAGACGGCAGCGTGGCGGTGATGTTAGACCGTCGCCCGGCGCGCGCGCGCAAAGCCGTCGTTTCGCTGCCGGCTTGAGTCAAACCGATTCGCTTGCGGAAAAAATTTTTCTCATGAAACAGCCCATTTACCTCGACTACTCGGCGACGACGCCGGTCGACCCCCGCGTTGCCGCCAAAATGATTCCTTATCTGACCGAGAAGTTCGGCAACCCGGCCAGCCGTTCGCACGCCTATGGATGGGAAGCGGAGACGGCGGTGGAGGAGGCGCGCTCGCACGTGGCGGCGCTGCTCAACGCCGATCCGAAAGAAATCGTGTGGACCTCTGGGGCAACCGAGGGCGACAACCTCGCAATCAAAGGGGCGGCGCATTTCTATCAGGGCAAGGGCAAGCACATCATCACGGTCAAGACCGAGCACAAGGCAGTGCTGGATACGGTGCGCGAGCTCGAGCGCCAAGGTTTCGAAGCGACTTATCTCAGCCCGGAGCCGAATGGTTTGCTTGATCTGGACAAACTAAAAGCGGCAATACGCCCCGATACCATCCTCGTATCGGTCATGATGGTCAACAACGAGATTGGCGTGATTCAGGACATAGCCGGCATCGGCGAGATCTGCCGACCCAAAGGCATCATATTTCATTGCGATGCGGTGCAGGCGGCAGGCAAGGTCGAGATCGATCTGTCCAGGCTCAAGGTGGACCTGATGACGGTGACCGCGCACAAAGTCTACGGGCCGAAAGGCGTAGGCGCCCAGTACGTGCGCCGGAAGCCGCGCGTGCGTATCGAGCCGCAGATTCATGGCGGCGGACACGAGCGCGGCATGCGTTCCGGCACGCTCGCTACCCACCAAATCGTCGGCATGGGCGAGGCGTTTCGCATTGCCCGGCTGGAGATGGGGGCGGAGAATGAGCGTATCCGCGGATTGCGCGACCGCTTGTGGAAAGGCTTGAGCGAGATCGAAGAGGTGCACCTGAACGGTGACCCTGAACAGCGCATTCCCGGCAACCTGAATGTCAGCTTCAATTTCGTCGAGGGTGAATCGCTGATCATGGGGATCAAGGAAATCGCTGTTTCCTCGGGCTCGGCCTGTACCTCAGCCAGTCTGGAGCCGTCTTATGTGCTGCGAGCCCTGGGCCGCTCGGACGAACTCGCCCATTCGTCCATTCGCTTTACCATCGGCCGGTTCAACACCACGGAAGAGATTGATTTCACCGTCGACCTGCTAAAACGCAAGATCGCAAAATTGCGCGAACTTTCGCCGCTCTGGGACATGTACAAGGAAGGCGTCGACTTGAATACCGTGCAGTGGGCGGCGCACTGATTTAAAGTCTTAAGGAGTCGAAAATGGCATACAGCGACAAAGTACTCGATCACTACGAAAATCCGCGTAATGTCGGCGCCTTCGAAAAGGGCGATGAGGCGGTAGGGACCGGAATGGTCGGTGCGCCGGCCTGCGGAGACGTGATGAAATTGCAGATTCGCGTAGGCAAGGATGGCGTGATTCAGGATGCGCGCTTCAAGACCTACGGTTGCGGATCGGCTATTGCATCTTCCTCGCTGGTCACCGAGTGGGTGAAAGGCAAGACCCTGGATCAGGCGATGGATATCAAGAACACCCAGATCGCCGAAGAACTGGCGCTGCCGCCGGTGAAAATCCACTGCTCCATCCTGGCGGAGGATGCGATCAAGGCCGCCATCGCCGATTACAAGGCCAAGCACGGCCGCGCGGCTGAGGCGGGTGTGTCGGCACCGGTCGCGGCGCAGCACGCTGCCTGAGGCCGATATGCCGGTTACGTTGACCGAAAGCGCCGCCAAGCGCGTTTCCACCTTCATTGCCAAGCGCGGCAAAGGCGTGGGTCTGCGGCTCGGCGTGCGCACCACTGGATGCTCGGGCATGGCCTACAAGCTTGAATTTGCCGATAGCGTCAACCCGGACGACGCATTGTTCGAAAGCCACGGAGTGCGGGTGATCGTCGATCCGAAGAGCCTGCCTTATCTCGAAGGCACGGAACTCGATTTCGCGCGCGAAGGTCTGAACGAAGGTTTTAAGTTCAGGAACCCGAATGTGAAAGACGAATGCGGCTGCGGGGAAAGCTTTAAAATCTAGGTTTGGGTTCAATCGGCGCAATGGACAGCGGATGTTCGCGTCATTGCGGCTTAAGGGCTTTCTCCCCGCATGATCAATTTCCAGCAGAATCACTTCGAGCTGTTCGGTTTGCAGCCACGATTTCGCATGGACCCGGCGAAGCTGGAGCAGGCGTACCGGGAACTCCAGTCACGGGTCCACCCGGACAAATTTGTGCATGCCGGCGACGCCGAACGCCGCCTGTCGATGCAATCTGCGGCGCATGTAAACGAGGCTTACCGTACCCTGAAGGGGCAACTCGCGCGCGCACGTTACCTGCTCGCATTGCATCATGTGGACGTGCAGAGCGAAAACAATACCGCGATGCCCCCTGGGTTTCTGATGGAACAAATGCATTGGCGCGAAGCGGTGGAGGAAGCCGCAGCCCGGCCCGATGAACTCGTTCGCCTGGGATCGCGCCTAGGCCTCGAAATGCAGGAACACTATGGCCAACTGGAGCGTCAACTGGATAGCGAAGGCGATTATGCGCATGCGGTTGACTCGGTGCGAAAACTGATGTTCCTTGAACGTCTGCGCGAGGAAATCGGCGATGCGCTGGAACGATCGGAAGCCTGATGGCGCTGCTGCAGATCTCGGAACCAGGACTGTCTGCCGAACCGCACCAGCACCGGCTGGCGGTAGGCATCGATCTGGGCACGACTAATTCACTGGTGGCCACGGTGAGAAGCGGCATTGCCGTTGTATTGAATGACACCGAAGGACACCCGCTGCTGCCTTCGATCGTGCGCTATTTTCCGGACGGCAAGACCGAGGTGGGCTATGCGGCCCAGGCGGAACTCGCGCGCGATCCGAGAAACGCCATCGTCTCGGTCAAGCGTTTCATGGGGCGCGGGCTGAAGGACGTCGCTTATGCCGAGAACTGCCCCTATGATTTTCTCGACTCCCCCGGCATGGTGCAATTGCGCACCTGTGCCGGCGTGAAAAGCCCGGTGGAGATCTCGGCGGAGATTCTACGGGTGCTGCGCGAGCGTGCCGAGAAATCGCTTGGTGGGGAGCTGGTGGGCGCGGTGATCACCGTGCCGGCGTATTTCGACGATGCTCAGCGCCAGGCAACCAAGGATGCCGCGCGCCTTGCCGGGCTGAATGTGCTGCGGCTACTGAACGAGCCTACCGCTGCCGCGATCGCTTATGGCCTGGACAATGCGGCCGAGGGGGTCTATGCCGTATTCGACCTCGGCGGCGGCACTTTCGACATTTCCATCCTGCGACTGTCCAAAGGCGTGTTCGAGGTGCTTTCGACCAATGGCGACGCTACCCTAGGCGGCGACGACTTCGACCACCGCGTTTTCTGCTGGATCGTGGAACAGGCGCGGCCGGCACCGCTGTCGGAAGAAGACACGCGCTTGCTT